>SXGT01108849.1_pt1 | contig 10241 bp, 8 predicted proteins | sample 3176221 | NCBI WGS metagenome assembly SXGT01 (sample SAMN11356862, study PRJNA531348) | freshwater metagenome | isolation source: freshwater sample F1-120 | place: China: Fuxian Lake, Yuxi | collected 2017-12-25
ACCATCTCGCAGATCACGCCGGCGGTGTAGGCCTAGCGGGACGCGCAGAGCACGCGGCCGATGCGGTCGCTGGCGATCAGCTCGACATCGAGGGCGCAGGTGCTGGTGCAGTCGTGCGGGCAGACCGCACGCGCAATGGCCGGCGTGACGCCGTGCGACCCGGCGTGGGCGTGGTGTGGCATGTGGCAGGACCCTCGAGCAACGTGAAGTGTGCACGAAGCCGAACGGCACGTTCCCTTGCAGCCCAATCACGGCTAGGGTCCGCTGCAACGATACGGGAGCGACGGCATGGATGCGGCGGTGGCGCGACGCGCCCGGTTACCGAGTGGCCTGCTCGCGGCGGCGCTGCTGCTCATTGCGCCCCTGGGGATGGCGAGCCCAGCGAGCCCCGACCCGGGCGCGATGCAGCCCGCCGCCATCGAGCAGGCCGCGGCACTCCCGACGCTGACCGACCTGCAGATGTCCCCGGATGGCGCGCACGTCATGCTCCTGCGCCCGCTCGGTGGGGCGACGGGCGTGACCGTGCTGGAGCTTGCGACAGGCAAGGAACGCGTGGTCCTGGCGGCGAACGTGCGCCAGCAGCAGATCGCGGCCTGCCACTGGGCGAGCTCGAGCAGGATCGTGTGCCGCCTGCTCGTCGCGGGCCCGTACCCCCGCGCGGGCGCGCCGCCGCTCACGGTCCTGTCATCGCGGCTCGTCGCCGTCGACATTCGCACTGCCAGGTCGCTGATGCTGGATGCGGGATCGCGTGCCTTCGCGATGGAGCGCTTCCTCCGGGGGGCGCTGCTCGCCGTGCTCCCCAACGACCCGGAACACGTGCTCGTGCTGGCGGCGCAGACCTCGGACCTCGTGGGCATGAACGCACATGTCACGCCGCACGTGGAGCGCGTGAGCCTCGTCGATGGCACGCGCACGCGCGTGCACGGGGCACAGAACGGTAACGGCGAATGGCTGGCGGACCCCGACGGCGTGGTACGGGCCGGCGTCGTCATCGGCGACAACGGCGCGCGCATCCGGGTGCTTCGCGATGGCGACTGGCACACGGCGCAACTGGGTGCGCTGGGTGCCGAACACGACTTCGACGCGCTGTTCATCGACGCTCGGGGTGAACGCCTGATCGTCGCCGCCCACGCAGGTGCGCCGACGCGCGGCGTGCACGAGATCGACGCGCGGACGGGCCAGGTCACCCGTACGCTGCACGTCGACGCAAGCCGCGACTTCGTGGGTTCGCTCATCGTCGTGGGTGGCGAGCCGAAGGCGATGCTCGTGAGCGGCGAGCGCCTGCAACTGGTGCCGCTCGCCGACGACTGGCGCGAGCTCGCCCGCGAGCTTGCGCAGGCGCTCCCGGAACAGGGCCTCGTGCCCTGGAGCAGCGATCGCTCCGGAAGGAAGCTCACCGTGCGCTCGAGCACGCCCCACGAGCCGACGCAGTGGTACGTGTACGACCGCGAGGCGCGCAAGCTCATGCGCATCGGCGCCGAGCATCGTGGCGGGCAGCCGCACGCCAGCACCTCGCGCTGGGTGTCCTTCACCGCGCGGGATGGCCTCGTCATTCCCGCGTTGTTGAGTCTGCCTGCCGCGGATGCGCATGACCTGCCGACGATCGTGATCGCGCACGATGGCCCCACGAGCGGCACGCGAGGCGACCACGATGGCCTCGTCGCCTTCCTCGTCGGGCGCGGATTCGCCGTGCTGCAGCCGCAGTACCGCGGCTCCTACGGCTTCGGCGCGGCGCTCACCGCGGCAGGACGCAACCCCTGGAGCACCGCGCCGGCGGACGATCTCGAGGATGGCCTGCGCTGGTTGCGCGCGCGTCGGATCGCCGACGGCTCGCGCGCGTGCGTGATCGGGCACCGCTACGGCGGCTACCTCGCGCTGCAGCTGGCCAGCCGTCCCGCGATCGGCATTCGCTGCGTGGCTGCGCGCACGCCGCTTGCAGACATCGACGTCATCGGCAAGTTCGGGTTCCTCGCCACGCACCTCGCCGACGCGTCACCGCACGACCCCGGCGGCACCTACTCGAGCAGCAACCTCGCGTCGCCGACGCGCGACGCCGGCCAGATGAGCATGCCGCTGCTGCTGTCGCGGCCCGAGGTCGACGACGTGCTTGCGATGCACGCGACAGGCCTGCTCGAGGCGCTGGCGAGGGACGGCAAGGCGCCCGAAGTCGTGCTGGAGACCGGCGTGGATGTGTACGACCGCGTCCTGGAGAACCGCCGCCGCTGGATCACCGCACTCGATGCCTTCCTGCACACGCATCTCGCAGTGGACGCGCCCAGACGCGAAGAGACCACCCCCCCGCGTTCGTGAGGAGCCCTAGGTGCGAGGGTCGACCAGGATCTTCGCGTGCTGTTCCGGGTCGCGCAGCGCCTCGAAGGCGCCGGCCACGGCATCGAGGCCCACGCGGCCCGTGATGAGCGGCGCAACGTCGAAGGCGCCGTCCGCGATGCAGCGCAGCGACTCACCGAACTCCTTCATGTCGTAGCCGAGCACGTACTGCAGCGAGAGTTCCTTGTTGATCGCGATCAGCGGCCGGCTGTGATCCATCTCCAGGCACACGCCCACGACGACGATGCGCGCGTTGCGCGGTGCGGCAAGGAAGATCGAGTCGATCATTCCCGGCACGCCGATGCACTCGAACACCACGACGTTGTCGGGACGTCGGAGTTCTGCGTGCTGCCATGCCGACTCGACGGCCGGATCGACGACCGCGTGAGCACCCTGACCGAGTGCCAGCTCGCGCCGCCGCGGCGAGAAGTCTGCGGCGTAGATCGGTCCTGCCCCACGCTGCCGCAACGCGGTGATCACCGCGAGACCCACCGGCCCGCAACCCATCACCAGCACCGCTTCCTTGCCATCCAGGCGCGCCTTGTTCACTGCGTGCAGGCCCACGGCCATCGGCTCGGTGAGCGCAGCGTGTGCATCCGGCGTGCCCTCGGGCACCGGCAGCAGCAGCGAGCGCGACAGCACCATGTACTCGCCGAAGCCGCCGGGAACCTCGCTCGAGTAGCCCACGGCAAGGCCAGCACCGCGCGCGAGCATTGGCACCGAGCACACGAGGCTGCCGGTGGCGAGGTCGTGCGCCATGTCGGGCCCGAAGTCCACCACCTCGGCGCAGAACTCGTGCCCGAGCACCACCGGATCGAAGCTCGTGAGCTTGAAGGCACCACCGGCCTCGCGGCTGGTCTTCACGAAGGCCTCGGTGTGCCGCGCCGCGTGCAGGTCCGAGCCGCAGATGCCGCAGGCGCGCGTGCGCACCAGCACCTCGCCGCGTTGTGGCACGGGGTCCGGCACGGTGTCCACCCAGATCCGTCCGCGTTCCATCAGTGCTGCGCGCATGGGTGATCTCCGGCTGGAAGAAGTGAGTTGCGAGATGCGGACGGCGACGCGTTGACGTCAGACGCGCGTGCCCGGCGGCGGCGGATCGACCGGCGGGCCCGCGAAGCACTGCGCGATGGCCATCCACTGCTTCGCCACATCACCCGTCACGCGCAGCTTCGAATCCATCACATTGCGGTTCTGGGTCACGACGTGGCAGAAGTCGCTCGCCGTCCCCTCCACGGAACTGTCGGGCGTGGCACCTGCTTCCGGTGCGTTCCATTCCCAGGTCGCGCCAGACGGTGCGGTGAGTAGCACGTAAGGCGGTGGCCCCGGCGGCGAGCGCTTGCGATTGGCGAAGGTCCAGCCGAAGGTGCGCACGCCGATCTGGCAGATGCCCTTCAACCGGTCTGTATACACGCGCGGTTCGCGCAGCAGGTCGAACACGTCCTGCGCGTGTGCCCAGGTCTCCATCTGCCGCGCGGTGGCGAACATGCGCACGCCCATGTCCGGGCCGAACCACTTCAGGCGCGCATTCGGGTCGCACGCATCGAGCTTCGTGCACAGGGTGTCGAGCGTGCCGTGCCACTGCGCGAGCAGGGTGGCGGGGTCCTGGGTATCCATGCCATCGCGCGGCATGCGGCCGGCGAAGGGCGACTTCCTGCCATCCACCGGACGGCCCCTTGCCATCGCCACGAACGCGGCCTCGTCTTCCACGGACAGCAGCGCGACGCGATCGCTCGCGTGCAGGTGCGCCACCACATCGAACGGCGTCCACTGCTTGAAGGGCGTGGGCGCCCACCACTGTTCGGCGTCGAGCTTCTTCAGGAGTGCGTGCAGTTCATCGACCTCGGCACGCAGGTCACGGGCTTCCTGGAGCATGTGTTCCCTCTTGATCTGGCAAAGCGCTAGAAGTTGCCACCGCTGACAGTGATGCGTTCGTTCGTGACGTAGCGGCCTTCCTCGGAGCACAGCCACAGCACGGTGGCGGCGATGTCCTCGGGCGTGCACACGAAGCCGAAGGGCGACTGCGAATCGCGGGCGCGCATGTCGTCCGAACCCGTGAGCAGGCCCAGCAGCTTCTTGCCCATGTCGGTATCCACGAGGCCAGGCGCGACGATGTTCACCCGCATGCCGTGCGCGCGCTCTTCCTTCGCCAGCGTGTGCGCCAGCGCCTCCATGCCCGCCTTGCCGATGCTGTACAGGCCCATGCGCGCGCCCATCGACTGCGCGGCCACGGAACTCACCATGATCACGTCGCTGCGTGCAGCCTTGCGCATGTGCGGCACCAGCGCACGACACATGTGGATCGGGCCCCACAGGTTGGCGCCGAACAACAGTTCGTACTGCTCGATCGTGCCGTCCACGATCGTGGGCCGGTTCACGGCGGAGGAGCCGATGCCGGCGTTGTTGATCAGCATGTCGATCTGCCCGAACTCGGCAATGGCGGCTTCACACATCGCGTTCACGGCGGCCGCATCAGCCACATTGGCCTGGTAGGTCGCAGCCTTGCGGCCGAGCGCACGCACCTCGGCGGCCACGGCCTCGGCGCCGTCGCGGTTGCCGGCGTAGTTGATGGCCACGTCCGCGCCTTCGGCCGCGAAGCGCAACGCGATGGCACGGCCAATACCGCGGCTGCCGCCCGTGATGAGCGCGGTGCGCCCGTGCAGTCGACCCATGACGCTCTCCCCGCGTGCGCAAGACCTGGCGTGGATGCTAACGGCAAACACCGGTTGCTGGCCGGGGCGCTGCAGCAGTGCTATTCGACATCCAGCGCGCACACGCCCTCGACCGGACCCAGCCCCATGCCCCACGCGGTGGACTGCACGAAGCACTTCTGGATCCCGCTGCCGGATGGCGCTCGGCTGGCCGCGCGGCTGTGGCGGCCGGTCACCGATGCGCCGGTGCCAGCACTCATCGAATACCTGCCCTATCGCAAGAGCGATGGCACGGCCGGCAGCGACCCCGTACGCCATGCATGGTTCGCAGGCCAGGGCTTCGCCAGCCTGCGCATCGACCTACGCGGCAGCGGCGACTCGGACGGCTTCCTGCTGGACGAGTACCACCCACAGGAACTGCAGGACGGCGTGGACGCCATCGCCTGGGTGGCGGCGCAGCCCTGGTGCAACGGCCGCGTGGGCCTGTTCGGCATCTCCTGGGGTGGCTTCAACGCACTGCAGCTCGCGGCGCTGCGACCGCCAGCGCTGCGCGCGATCGTGAGCGCGTGCTCGACGGATGACCGCTACGCCGACGACGTGCACTACCTCGGCGGCTGCGTGCAGGCGATCGACGCGTTGGGCTGGGCCACGCAGTTCACCGCCATCCAGTGCCGCGCACCGCTGCCGACCGCGCGGCCGGACGACTGGCGCGAGACCTGGCACGCGCGCCTGAACGCCATGCCGCACTTCGGTGCCATGTGGCTGGCGCATCCGCTGCGCGATGCGTACTGGCGCCACGGCTCGGTGTGCGAGGACTACACGGCGATCGAGTGCCCGGTGCTGCTGGTGGGTGGCTGGGCGGATGGCTACACCAACGCCATCCTGCGGCTGCTCGAGGGACTCACCGCCCCAACGGCCGCGATCGTCGGCCCCTGGCCACACGCCTGGCCGGACAACGCGCGACCGGGACCGCGCATCGACTTCCACGCCGAGTGCCTCGCGTGGTGGGATCGCTGGCTGCGCGACGACGACGGCCCTCGCGCCACCCTGCAGCGTGTGCGGCTGTACGAGCAGGCATCGATTCCGCCAGGGGATGCGCACCGCGACCGGCCCGGCACCTGGCTCGCACCCGCGGATTGGCCCGTCGTTTCCGATGGCCACGCGTTCATGCTCACCGCCAGCGGGCTTGCGCCCATGGACGCGGGCGCAGTGCTCGAGGCGTCACCGCACAGTGCGCCCCTTGGCGCCACCGCCACCGACCTCGCACACGGCCAGTGCTCGGGCACCTGGTGCCCGTTCGGTGGCCGGCACGACTTCCCGACAGACCAGCGCGAGGACGACGCGCGTGCGCTGTGCTTCGACACGGCGCCATCCACCGATGGCTTCGCGTTCCACGGGCAACCGCGCCTGCAGGTCGCGCTGCGCGTGGACCAGCCGCACGCGCAACTGGTTGCCCGCCTGTGCGACGTGGCACCGGATGGCAGTTCGTTGCTGCTCACGCGTGGCGTGCTGGACCTGCGGCATCGCCTGGGCAGCGATGCCCTCGCGCCCATCGCGGTGGGCGAGGCAATCGACGTGACGCTCGCACTCGACGTGATCGCGCATCGGCTCGCACCGGGGCATCGGCTGAGGCTCGGGCTCGCGACGAGCTACTGGCCGCTGGTGTGGCCCGCGCCGGCACCGGTGCGGATGGAGATCATGGCGGGCACGCTGGTGCTGCCATCGCTGGCGATCGACACACCCCGTTGGGACACGCCCGCATTCACCGGCCGGACGGACGCACCCGCCGCGCCGATGGCGCAGTTGGCCGCACCCTCGTTGCAGTTCAGTCGAGCACTCGCGGAGGGCGAACTCGTGCAGAAGCGCACGTTCGACGGCGGTGAACACCGCGATGTCGATGGCTGGAGCGTGCGCACCGCGAGTGCGGACGTGCATCGCGTGCGCATTGGCGATGCAGGTAGCGCACACGTGACCTGCGAACGCGAAGTGACACAGGGCGACGAGATGGTTCGCACACGCATCCGCGTGACGGCGAGCATGCATCGCGAGCCGGCCCATGGACCTGCTGCCGGCACGTTCGTGCTGACCCAGCGCATCGATGCCTGGGACGGCGCTGCGCAGGTGTTCACGCGCGAGTGGCATGCGCGCGTGCGGGCGCACTGAACGCGATCGCGCGCCGCGAACGCGAACGCGCAGATCGCGCCCGTCAGCTGAAATCCGGGCCGAAGCGTATGTTGTCCCGCGCGAGGCCTTCAGTGATCACGTCCATGCCACCGACCTTGATCATCCATTCGAGCCGGTGATCGCGATACTCGCGCTTCATCTGGCCGCCCTCGACCAGGGTGGCCGCACCGCCCATGCCCTCGCCGCGCGCGAGCAGGTCGCGGATGTCCTGCGTGGTCGCCGCCACACTCGGCCGCCTGTTCACGCGCTGCATCCAGTCCGTGAGCCGCGTACCCTCGGACGGGCGACGGCCGTGGCCGCGCGTGCCGTTCAGGAAGGGGATGACCGCGACGTCTCCCCAGCCGAAGTACTCACCGTTGAACCACTCGCGGTCGCCCAGTTGCTTCTCGAGCCAGCTGAAGTAGCCGTCGATCTGCTGTGCCGCGCGCGCTTCGAGCCGTTCTGCCAGCGCACCTGTGGCGCGCCTGAAGCTGCGGATCTCGCTGAGGCCCCAGTTGATCGGCTCGTAGTGCGTATCCATCACTTCCTCGAGCATGCGCACACGGGCGCGCTCGGCAGGGCTCGCCGGCAGCATCGGCGGCGTGGGCCACCTGTCCTCGATGTATTCGAGGATGATGGTGCTGTCGAGCACCTTCACGTCACCGTCGATCAGCGCTGGCACCTCGCTGCGCGGATTCGCCTCGATGTACTCGCCGATCGGCTGGCCGTCGTTGCCGCGCAGCGCCTGCAGCGGCTCGAACTCCACGCCCTTTTCGCGCAGGGAGATCTTGACCTTCGCCGCGTAGGGCGAGAACGGATGTTCGTAGAGCCTGAGCATGGTGCGGTGCCGATGGAGTGCAGCCCGGCACTCTAGGGCAAGCAGGACCGATCCGGTGCACGCCGCGTGGCAGCGGCGACGTCAGCACCATCACGCAGCGCAACCTGCACCCACGGTACGCGCGCGGCGCGCATCACCGGCAACTCCCCGGCATGCGCCATGCACATCCAGCATGCGACTGCCGCGGGTTCACGACTGCTGCCTGCTCCTTGCTCGAAAAGCAGTCATCGAGAGTGCAGCAAGCGCGTCCAGGACCCGCAGGCCATCTCGCTCGCGGACATTGCGTGAAGGGAGGAACCGACGGAGCAATGGCCATGCAGACGGCAGCAAGGTCGACTGCGCCGAGTCCTGCGAGAGCCGCCGGGCCGGGCAGGCGGGCCGTGGACTTCAGGATGCCGCCGCGCCGGGCAGCGGATCTACGCCGCAAATGGCCGAACGCTCATGCGCGGCATCGGCGCTGTGGAACTCACGGACTTCAAGGACGAGCCTGGACACCCCTGGCTTGCGTCCGGGCGCGTGACGTCAGCATCAACCAACGATCAGGACAGCCGCCCGACCTCCGCGCGCTGACGGAACTTCCGACTTCGAAGGATTCTTCGTTCGAACGCTTGACTCTGGACCGGAGTCAAGAGTTCAGAGTGGCAACGCATCAGGAGCAACGCCATGGAAACACTGAGCATCGGCGAGCTTGCCAGGCGCGGCGGTGTCGCGATCGATACCGTGCGCTACTACGAGCGCAGTCAGCTGCTCACGCCATCGGGCCGCCTCGCATCGGGATATCGCCGCTACGGCGAACTGGAACTCAGGCGGTTGCAGTTCATCCGTCGCGCGAAGGCGCTGGGGTTCACGCTCAACGAGGTTCGGGAACTCCTGAACCTGGGCTCGCGGGAGAGTGTCGCGAAGATCAAGGTGCTGGCGGAAACGCGGCTGCGCGACCTCGATCGGCGGCTGACGGAGCTGCAGCAGATCCGCGCTGGACTGTGTGAGCTCATCGACGCCTGCCCGGGCCACGGCCGCGCCGCGGACTGCCCCATTCTCAAGGCACTGTCGGAGGTCGAACCCGGATGACAACCGAGACATGGATTGACCCGGTCTGCGGCATGACCGTCAAGCCCGGCTCGCCGCATCACCTGGTGCATGAAGGCCACGAGCATCGCTTCTGTTCCGCGGGCTGCCGCACGAAATTCGTCGCGGATCCCTCGCGCTTCCTGGCACCCGCGAAGGACGCCCCGCCGGCACGGATCGAACCCGGCACGCGCTTCACGTGCCCGATGCATCCGGAGGTGCTGCAGGACGTTCCCGGCAGCTGTCCGAAGTGCGGCATGGCCCTGGAGCCGATGCTGCCGCGCCTCGACGACGAGGAGAACCCGGAACTGATCGACTTCCGCCGCCGCTTCTGGCTGACGTTGCCCCTGAGCGTGATCGTCATGCTGCTCGCGATGGTCGGGCACTACGTCGCGGCCATCCCCGCGGGCGTGCGCACCTGGCTGGAGTTCGGCCTGTCGGTGCCGGTCGTTGCGTGGGCAGGCTGGCCGTTCTTCCAGCGCTGGTGGCAATCCATCGTCAACCGCAGTCCGAACATGTGGATGCTGATCGGCACGGGTGTAGGCGCGGCCTTCGGCTACTCGGTGGTCGCGACCCTTGTTCCGGATCAGTTTCCGGCGGCATTCCGGGAACATGGACGTGTGGGGGTGTACTTCGAAGCGGCCGCGGTGATCGTGACACTGACGCTGCTGGGGCAACTGCTCGAGTTGAAGGCGCGCTCCAGCACGTCAGCGGCGATCCGCTCGCTGCTGCGCCTGGCGCCGAAGCATGCCCGCCGGATGCTCGACGACGGCAGCGAGGCCGAGGTGGTCCTCGCCGATGTGCTGGCCGGTGACCGCCTGCGGGTACGTCCCGGTGAGTCGGTGCCCGTTGACGGTGAAGTGCTGGAAGGCCACTCGAGCGTCGACGAATCCATGCTGACGGGTGAACCGATCCCGATCGAGAAGGTGCCGGGCACCCGACTGCTCGGAGGCACCCTCAACGGCACGGGCGCGCTCGTCATGCGGGCGCAGACCGTTGGCAGCGCGACGGTACTGGCGCAGATCGTCCAGCTCGTAGCCCAGGCGCAGCGCTCGCGAGCGCCGATGCAGCGACTGGCGGACCAGGTGAGCTACTGGTTCGTGCTGGTTGTGCTGGGGATCGCTGCGACCACGTTTCTTGTGTGGGGCCTGTTCGGGCCGGCGCCCTCCTGGACCTATGCGGTGGTGAATGCCGTATCC
>SXGT01109483.1_pt1 | contig 10241 bp, 9 predicted proteins | sample 3176221 | NCBI WGS metagenome assembly SXGT01 (sample SAMN11356862, study PRJNA531348) | freshwater metagenome | isolation source: freshwater sample F1-120 | place: China: Fuxian Lake, Yuxi | collected 2017-12-25
ACTGTGGTGTGGGATCGCGCGACCGGCAAGCCCATCGCCAACGCCATCGTGTGGCAATGCAGGCGTACGGCCGACGTCTGCGACGCGCTCAAGGCCCAACCAGGCACCGAGACCCTGGTCCGCCAGCGCACCGGCTTGCCCATCGACGCCTACTTTTCCGGCACCAAGGCCGCGTGGTTGCTCGACCACACGCCAGGCGCACGTGCGGCGGCCGAGCGCGGCGAACTGGCGATGGGCACCGTCGACTCGATGCTGGTCTGGCGCCTGACCGGTGGCGCGGTTCACGTCACCGACCCGTCTAACGCCTCGCGCACCATGCTCTACGACATCACGGCCCGCGCCTGGAGTCAGGAGCTCTGCGACCTGCTGCGAGTGCCGCGCGGGCTGCTGCCCCAAGTGCAGCCGAGCGCCCATGTCTACGGCCACACCGTCGGCGTGCCGGGCCTGCCTGACGGCATTCCGATTGCCGGTATCGCCGGTGACCAGCAGGCGGCGCTGTGCGGCCAGCTATGCATCCAGCCCGGCATGGCCAAGTGCACCTATGGCACCGGTGCGTTTTTGCTGATGCACACCGGCGACCAGCCAGTGCCGTCGCGGCACGGCCTATTGACCACAGTGGCGTGGCAGGTCGGCGACCGCTACGAGTATGCGCTTGAGGGCGCGGTGTTCATCGCCGGGGCTGCCGTCCAGTGGCTGCGCGACGGGCTGCAGATCCTGGAGAGCGCGCCTGACATCGAGCGGTTGGCGCAGAGCGTCCCCGACTCGGGCGGCGTGGTGTTCGTGCCGGCGCTGGTCGGGCTCGGCGCTCCGCACTGGAACCAGGCGGCCCGCGGGCTGATTTGCGGCATCACCCGCGGCACCACCCGGGCCCACCTGGCGCGGGCGACGCTCGACGGTATTGCCCTGTCGTGCGCCGATCTGCTGACCGCCATGGAAAAGGACCTCGGCCAGCGGCTGGCGCAGCTGCGGGTCGACGGCGGCGCGGCGTCCAACGACCTGCTGATGCAGACCCAGGCCGATCTCTTGCAGTGTCAGGTCGTGCGGCCGCTGGTCATCGAGACCACGGCGCTCGGCGCGGCCATTCTGGCCGGCGTCGGCATTGGCTGGTTCGGGTCGCTTCACGACGCCCAAGCCGCCTGGGGTCGCGACCGCGCTTTTGACCCCGGCCCTGCCGACGGTACCACCACACTGCGCGCCCAGTGGCAGGCCGCTCTGCCCAGAGCATAGGCAGCCATGACGGTACTCGACGTCGAACTCGGCCGCTGCCGGCTGCGCTCGTTCCGGCCCGGCGACGAAGCGGCACTGCAGCGCCACGCCGACAACTGGGAGATCGCGCGCTGGCTGCGCGACAGCTTTCCGCACCCCTACAGCGCCGACGCCGCCGCCCACTGGGTCGCCTACGCCAGCGGGCCGGGGCAGCCGTGGGTGGTGGCGATCGACGTCGATGGCGAGGTGGCGGGCTGCGTCGGGCTGACGCCAGGCACCGACGTCTTTGGTCGCAGCGCGGAGATCGGCTACTGGATCGGCGAGCCCTTCTGGGGTCGCGGTCTGGCGCCGCTCGCCGTCCAAGCGCTGGTCGACTGGACTTGGGCCAATACCCCGTTTGAGCGGTTGCACGCCGGCGTGTTCTCCGGCAACGAGCGCTCGGGCAAGGTGTTGCTGCGCTGCGGCTTCCACTTGGAGTCGGTGCGCGCGCGCGGCGTCTACAAGGCTGGCGCGGTGCTCGACGAGTGGGTCTACGTGTGCCTGCGACCATGACGCACATGTGACAAGCAAAGACCGCGACGGCGCCGAGCGGGTGCTATCCTTTCGGTGTGGCGGGCCTTGCATCAAAGGCGCGCCGCACCGCACTGGCGGAGCGCCCAGGCATGCCGGGGCTGCTCGACAGTCCAACTCAGCCACCGCGCCCGCAGGCCCGGCACCAAGTGTGCCGAAACAAGGAGTGCGCTATGTTGCCGGAATACTTGGTCATCAAACAAAAGCTGGAAGATCGCCTGGCCATCTTGCAGGGCCGGGTCACTGAACTCGAGGCGCACCTGCGCCAGGCCCACTTGCAGCCCGGTCGCGATTTTGAAGACATGGCCACCGACGCCGAAGACGACGAAGTCTATCAGCAGTTGGACGACAGCGGCCGTCAGGAAGTCAACGAGATCCTGGCCGCGCTGGCGCGCATGGATGCCGGCACCTACGGGCTGTGCGAGCGCACCGGTAACCGCATTCCGCTGCGGCGCTTGGAGGTGATTCCGACCGCGCGCTTTACGGTGCCGGTGCTGGATGAGGACAACTGACCAGCGTCAAGCGCCTTCGGATTCTATCCAGGTCGTGACGCCGTCCTGCCACGCTCGCAATTGGTCGGCGTGGTGGCACAAGCGGTCAAAGATCTCGCGGGCCAGCGGCTCATTGTAGGTGTGCACGCTCTGATTGCGGTCGTCCAATGCCCCCAACAGCGCCCGACCGGTGGCCTCGTCGACCATGCCACGCTCCCAACATGCCCGGATGACGGTCCGCGGCGAGGCCGCGTCCAAGTGCTCAACGTGGTGCAGTGCGGCCTGCGCATACTTCCACGTCGCCTCGAACGTGTACTCAAAGCGCTGAATCGAGGCGTCGCGCACGATGTCTGACTCTGGCAACGCCAGCGCGTCCAGCAACGTATGCAACGCCCTGCGCGCTACGTCGAACTTCAGGGCGACGCGATCCACAGCTGACCTTCGCGCCGGATGTTCTCAAGCAGCGGCATAGACGCGCGATGCAAGTCTACGACATCGATGCGGCGCAGGATCGGCGCTTCGTCGAAGGCGGCCCGCAGCGCGGTCAACGTGCCGTGGCCCAACTCTGCTGCTGTCTGCCCATCGCCAAGCACCTCGACTGCGATGTCGATGTCGCTGCGCAGCCTCGCGTCGCCCCGCGCCTGCGAGCCAAAAATCCACAGTTTCGCCGTCTTGCCTGCCAGCACTGCGCGTGCAGCAACTTCCGCGGCCGCGAGATCGGCGCGTGCGCCGTCGGCCATCCGTTCGGCGAAAGTCGTGGACATCGCGCAACCACTGGCGCAACTGCGCCGCGTGCCATGCTAAGGGTCCACTTGCGGTCAGGTCAAATCCGGTGGTGCCTGACGGCCGACGCGATGCCCGCGTTTGCCGCCCACCCGCCAACCCTGCTAGCCTGCCGCCGCCATGCGGCGATCGCTTGCCACCGACATCGCAACCTTGGGCCTGGCCTTGGCGGCTTTGGCCAGCTGTGGCCGCGAGGTCAAGCCGACCGAGCCGCCGGTGTCGGTCGAGGTCCACCTCAAAGTTGGCGGCGTGTTCACGGACAAGGCGGGGGCGCTGCGCGGCATCAGTGACCTCGCCCGCGACCCTAGCGGTGCCTTGTGGGTCATCCCAGAGCGGCTGGCGCTGCTGGCCAAGGCCGTGACCGCGACCGACGGAGCGCTGACGTGGCAGACCGTGGAGCTGCAGGGCAAGCCGTTGGAATTCGACGGTGAAAGCCTGACCTGGACCGGGCCGGACACCTTTGCCATCGGCACCGAAAAGCACCAGAAGAACCGCGCTAGCGACCGGGTGTTTCTGGGGCACCTCGAAGGCGGTAAGGCCGTCGTCGATGCCACCGTGGACATGCCGTACAGCCAGTGGGGCATCGCCGCCGACGACAACCGCGGCATCGAAGGCATCTGCTTTGCGCACGGCCAGCTGTGGGTGGGGGTCGAGCACGTCATCGACAACAACGGCCAGCGCTTCGCCCCGCTCGGCCGCTACAACCTGCAAACCAAAAACTGGACCGCGTTGAGGATTTTGCTGTCGAGCACCCAAGGCCGCATCTCGGCGCTGTCGTGCTTGCCGCAAGCCGACGGCAAGGTCGAGCTGTGGGCCATCGAGCGCTACTACGGCATTGTGCGGTGGCTGCGCATGCCGCTCGACAATGCTGCTACCGGTGACGTGGCGCCGTTCGTGCACGCCGATCTTGCAGTGGCGACGACACCGGTGGCTGCCAACATCCCCAACTTCGAAGGCATCGCCGCCGACCCCGCCGTGCCGGGCGACGTGTGGCTGACCAACGACAACGATTCGGGCGGCAACGTCGACGGACCGAATTTTCTGGTCCGCTTGACCCCAACAGGTGGCAAAGCGCCGCCGTGAACGAGGCATAGCTATGAAAATACTATGGATGCTTGCCGCCGCCGCCTTGGCCATCGGCATCGGAGCGCCTCGCGTGGCCTCCGCATGTGGTGGCTGTTTTTCGCCGCCCAGCGACGACAGCAAGCAGACGGTGGTCCAGAATGCCGAGCGCGTGCTGTTCTGGCGCAACGAGACCACCAAGACCAGCTACGTGTGGATCGAGGTCGTCTACGCAGGCCTCGCCAAAGACTTCGGCTGGGTGCTGCCGGTGCCCAAGCTGCCCAAAGTCGGCGTCGGCACGCAACTGGTCTTCGATGGGCTGGACCGCCGCATGGGTGCGCGCGCCGCGCTGCAGTCGGCGGCCCAGGAGAATTGCCGCGACCCGCGCAGTGGCTGCGAGCCTGTGATGGCCGGAGGCAGCGATGCCGCCGCGTTGGATGTCGGCAGCGCAGGCGCACCCAGGTGGGACTCCGGCGAGTGGGGCCCACCCAAGGTGCCCGGCGTGGACGTCCTCGACAGCGGCTTCACCGGGCCCTACGAATACGCCGTCATCAAGGGCAGCGACGCCGAAAAGCTCTACGAATGGCTGACCAAAGCAGGCTACGCCACTCCCGCCAAGGCCAAGCCGATCTTGCAGGTCCACGCGACCAAGGGCGACCTTTTCGTGGCCATCAAGCTACAAAACGGCCAGGGCATCCAGGCCATCCGGCCGGTGACGCTCGAGATGGCCGACGCAGAGCCGTGCGTGCCGCTGCGCCTGACCTCGATTGCCGCGCAATACGATATGACCGTCACGGTCACGGTCGCCGGTACTGGCCGCGCAGTCGTCAAGAATCACTTTGACGTCATCGTCAATCCGCTGCGGCTGACCCTACTGGACGTCAAGGAACCGACGCCGTGCCCGGCCGAGGCCCCGCCTGGCGCCAGCTGCCACCGGCCCAAGAACTACGGGCAAGTGCTCGCTGCCGCCATTGACGAGGCGCAGGGCCACGCCTTTGCGACGGAGGCTTCGCTGTCCGGTGCCGCCATTGGCAAGCTCAGTCCGCTGCAAGATCTGAACCTGCTGCCGCTGCAAGAGGCCAAATCGCTGCTCGCGGTCGCCAACTTCGTGGCGCAGACCGACCTGCCGCTGACGGGTGAAGTGATGTCTGCGCTACAGCCGGCCGTGGGCGCGGCCGGCCCGATTTTCATGCAGGCTACGCAGGCGGAGGCGTGGGGCGCGCTCAAAGCTTGTGCGAAATATTGGAATCTGACGGGCGCCGAGGACAGTTGTCCATCCGGCAAGCTGACGCTGTCTAAGGCCAAGCTGCTGACCATCCAGGCCGACGGCGTTGGCGTCGCCAAGTCGCTCAAAGAGGGCATCATCGACCCGCTGTTCGTGGTCGGCGACGCGCTTGGCAAGGCCACGCGGACCACGCGGTTGGTGCTGCGCATCTCGCCCGACGAGATGGACCGCGACCCGGTGTTTGCGTTCGCACCGTCGCTGCCGATGGTAGAGCCGGTGTGGAACGTGCAGCACAACCAGGTCTGCATCGACGGCTGGAACAACGGCGAACTGCGCACGCGCATGACCGTCAGCGGCCTGGGCTCGTGGCTGGTCGGCAGCACGTCGATCATCGATCCGCTGTTCGCGCCAACGCCGGCCGCGCTGATGGTGCTGGTACAAGAGGAGACGGGGGCGCCGATTCCGATTGGCGGCGGCGATCTTGCAGTGGTGGACGCGGCGATTGCTGGGGCACTGCCGGGTAAGCCGAGCTTGCCCAGTGGCCTCGTGCTCAAGCCCTACACCGCGTTTACCCCGCCGCCGTCGGCCAAGCCCGTCACCACGCTCGGCAAGTGGAAGCAGCCGCCCAATTGCGTGCCCAAGCCGGGCTGGCAAGACGGTCAGCTGCCGCCGAGCGGCCAGGCGCCCGACGCGATTGCCAGTGGTGGCGACACGGGATCCAGCGCTGACGCCGGTTCGACCGTTGGTCCGGATGTCACCGCCAGCCTCGACGTCAAGACCGGCGGCACCGCGACAACCGGCGGCGCCAGCAGCAGCGGTGGCGGCGGCTCGAGTTGCACCGCGGCCGGCTCCGGGTCGCTGTCCGGCTGGCTGGCCATGCTGGCGGTCGTCTGCGGTTTGCTGATCCGCCGCCGCTATTTGCGCAGCGGCATGCGGACTTTGTAGTACAGCTGCCGGCCCAAGCCCGACATCATCACCTGCTTGGGGCGGCCCGCGGGCGCGGCCGTCGGCGTCGCCCCTTGCGCGGGCGCGGCGACGTCCAGAATCGGCACGAATTCGCCCTCGCCGCTTTGCACAACAAAGTGGACCGTCAGCTTCTTGGCTTCTTTGGTCGCGTCGACACCGGCGTCGTAGGCAAGCTTTTCCTGGGCGGCAAACCAGATGCCGACGCCGATGGCGGCCAGCACCAACACCATGATGACCTGCCGCTTGCGATCAGTCTTGACGGTGTCCAACCGCACCATCATCGAGAAATCTTGCAGCACCTGGCCGATTTGCACCCGCCGCATGCGCTGTTCCGCCACCCGTACCGCGGGGTCGGGTAGCGCGAACAGGTCCATGCCCTTGTTGTCGGTTCGCTCGAACCCGCTCGACTGTTGCCGGTGGGCCGGGCGGGCGGCGTCGGTTGGCGCCTGCGGATTGAGGCCAAACGCGGGCAGAGAGCTGACCTTGCCCTCCGCCGGCTTGGGCTGCGACGACGAGCTGGGCCGCCGCGCGTCCGACATCGGGATCTGACCCGAGGTGCTTTTGGCGTGCAAGGCATGGGCCGCCGCGACCTCCGGGTCCACGACCGTGGTGGTGGCGTCGCCGCGGCTCTTGGTGACAATCAGCCAGGTCTTGCAATTCGGGCAGCGCGTACGGGTGTCGTTGCTGGGGCCAAACGCCCGCGGCGAGATGTCGTAGGTCTTGTCGCACGAGGCGCAGGTGAACTGCATCGGTACCGGGTGACCGCGAGATCTTGGCGCGGCTCGGCGATGATGGCCGCAAAGGAACTACTGCGCAAGCAATTGGCAGGCGCGGGGCACGGTCAGTGGCCACCTGGGGTGTACGGCGTGCCGACTAGCGACTGTTGCGGTGCTTAACCACGGGGAGCGAATGCCCTGGGGGCCCAAGAATGGAGCCGCGAGTCGGCCGTCGAGGATGCGAGCTGGCGACCCACCCAGCTAGCGATGGTTTCAAGAAACGATGGTTTCCATCGTCTCTTGCAACCTACATGCTCTCGGTCGCCCCAGCGTAGAAGCCCTCGAGCACGTCTTTGTAGTTGCCCTCGACGACTTTGCGCTTGACCTTGAGGCTCTGGGTCAGCTCGCCGCCGTCCACGCTCAGGTCCTTGGGCAGAATCGCGAACCGCTTGACCGTCGAGTAGCTCGGCAGGTCGGCGTTGACGCCATCGAGCGCCGCCTGCACCACCGCCTTGAGCTCGGGGCTGACCAGGATTTCGCTGTACGACTTGCCGGTGATGCCCTGGGTCTGCGCCCATGGTCCAAGCTCCTCTTCGGGAAAGCCGACGAGCGCCGAGCAGAAGTTGCGGTTGTTGCCGTGGACCAGCACCGAGGCCGAGATCGGCAGCGCGACCTTGATCTTGCTCTCGATATGCGCCGGCGCCACGTACTTGCCGCCGCTGGTCTTGATGAGCTCCTTGATGCGGTCGGTGATCTTGAGGAACTCGCCGTCCATCTCGCCCTTGTCGCCGGTCTTGAGCCACCGCGTGCCCTCTTCGTCAACCCAGATGGTCTCGGCGGTCTGCTCGACCAGGCCCTTGTAACCCTGCATGACGCCGGGGCCAGCAATCAGGATCTCACCGGTGTCCGGCAAAATCTTTAGGCGCGTGCCGGGCACCGGCTGGCCGACCGTGCCGAACTTGTACTTGTCGGGGCGGTTGACGAAGCTGGCGGCGCTTGTTTCGGTCAGGCCATAGCCTTCCAGGATCAGGATGTCGGCGGCGTGGAAGAACTCGGCGATGTCGCGCGACAGCGGCGCCGACCCCGACACGAAGAAGCGGACCTTGCCGCCAAAGCGGGCCTTGAGCTTACTGAACACCAGCTTGTCGGCGATCTTGAACTTGAGTGCCAGCAGGCCGCCCGCATCCTGGCCGTTCTGGCGCAGCGCGGAGACCTGCTTGCCGACGCCGACTGCCCACTGAAAGATCTTGTACTTCAAGGGGCTGCCGCCCTTGGCGCCGGCGATGACCTTGTTGTAGACCTTCTCGAAGATGCGCGGCACCGCGGCGATGAACGTCGGTTGGATGACCGCGAGGTTCTCGACCAGCTTGTCGATGCGGCCGTCGATGGCGGTCGGAAAGCCGATGATGATCTGCGCGGCTTCAAGCACCTTGCCGAACGAGTGCGCCAGCGGCAGCCACAGGTACTGCAGGTCGCCTTCCTTGAGCAGGTCCATGTTCTTGAGCGCTTCGCCCTCGTAGACCCAGCACGCGTGCGTCAGCTCGACGCCCTTGGGCCGGCCAGTGGTGCCCGAGGTGTAAATCAGCGTCGCCAGGTCGCCGGCCTTGCATGCAGCCACGCCTGCCTCGTAAGCGCCGGGGTTGGCCGCGTTCCACTCACTGCCTTTGGCTTGCAGCTCGGCCAGCGTCATCACCCAGCCGTCGTGGCCGGCTTTGCCGTCGAGCGTGACCACATGGTGCAGCGCCGGCAGCTGCGCGCGCACCGAAGCCAGCTTTTCGACCTGCTTGTCGTCCTCGGCGAAGATGACCACCGACTCGGAGTCCTGCAGGATGTACTGCACTTCGTCGGGGGTGCTGGCCGGATAGACCGTGGTGGTGGCGCCACCGCCGCACAGGATGCCCAGGTCGCACAGCACCCACTCGATGCGGGTGCCGGCGACGATAGCGACGCGCTGCTGCGGCTCGACACCCAGCGCGCGCAGGCCGCAGGCGATGGCCTTGACCTTGTCGCCGGTCTGGCCCCAGGTCAGGTCGGCCCAGCCGGACCCAGACGGGTACCTGAAGGCCAGGTTGCCGGCCGACGACTTGCTGCGGGCCAAAAAGGCTTCGGGGATGGTCTGGTAGGTGGCGGCCATGGTGCAGTACCTCGAGATGCCGCGCAAGCGGCGGTTGCGGCTGGACCTGTGCCGGCGCAAGCGTAAGGCGGCGGCAAGGGTGCGAGCGGCGGTAGTGTAGGGCAGCTTGGTTGGGGCGGCAATGGGTTACGGCCACCCGGCAGCGCAATCGCAAGAGCCAGTTTCTGCGCCGGCAAGGCCCTCACCCTGCCGCTTCGCGGCTGTCCCTCTCCCAGCGGCTGGGAGAGGGACGTCATGAAATTACAAGAGAACCCCTCGCCCGCCTCGCGAAGCTGTTGCAAAACAGCCTCCAGCGCGGAACGCGCCGCGCCGGGGGGTGAGAAATCCGCAAGGATTTCGAGGGGGCCGCGCGGCGGTCCCCTCGAAAAAGGCAGCGCAGCGGACCTTTTTCAACAACCTCCGCGCGGGAGAGGGGTCGGCCGCAGGCCGGGGTGAGGGTCGAATCGACGAAGTTGTCGTTCTTGCGATAGCCCTGCGGCCACCCGGCCGGCCCCAGCGGCTCACGGCTGATTGGCAAAGCCGAAGCCCACGCGCAGGCCGGTGTAGGCGGTGCCGAACCACTCGTGGTGCACCAGGCCCGCCATCCAGCCAAACACATTCTTGCCCGGCGGCCCGACCTTGGCCCACACCAGGTGCGCGCCGAGCTCGAATTCGTCGGCGAACGAGCCGAGCGTCGCGCCCTTCTTGCGCTTGGTCTCGCCGAAGTGCCAAATCGGCCGTCCGTACGCCATCGCCGACAGGCCGTCGTTGATGGCATAGGTGGCGTGGGCCTCAACCGGCACGCCCCAGGCGGTCTCCATCTCGCCGCCGGTGATGCCGCTGCCGCGCACACCGGCAACCACGCCAATCGTCAGCCGCGGCGCGCGAATGCCAAAACCACCTGCCAGCGAGAAGTCCCAGTACCAGCCGTTGATCGCTTTGGCGACAGTCACGTCAAAAGCGGTTGCGTAAGAGGGTGTATTCATAACCACGAAGCGATGGGATGCCAGTCCGGTCGCCAGTGGAGTCGGGCTGCGCTGTAGTTACCGAGCTGGCGCTGGCCTCTGGCGCTGTGTGCACCTGTGCGCTCGCATTGTCCCTGAAGTTGC
>SXGT01356342.1_pt1 | contig 10241 bp, 9 predicted proteins | sample 3176221 | NCBI WGS metagenome assembly SXGT01 (sample SAMN11356862, study PRJNA531348) | freshwater metagenome | isolation source: freshwater sample F1-120 | place: China: Fuxian Lake, Yuxi | collected 2017-12-25
CTGGCGCTGGTGACGGCGGCGATGCCCGTGGTGACGGTGGCGCCCAACAACGCGCTGCTGGAAAGGCTCAAGAGCAACATGCAGGAAGTGCGCGCGCGCGGCGGGGTGCTCTACGTGCTGGCCGATGCCGACACCCGCATCGCCAGCAGCGAGGGCATCCACGTCATCCGCATGCCCGAGCACTACGGCGCGCTCAGCCCCTTGCTGCACGTGGTGCCGCTGCAAATGCTGGCCTACCACACCGCACTGGCCAAGGGCACGGACGTGGACAAGCCGCGCAACCTGGCGAAGAGCGTGACGGTGGAGTGAGGGGGTGGCGCAGCGGCGCCTGTTGCGGAAAACAAATAGAAGTGGATATTGAGGGGTGCCGAGAAGTGGATATTTCCCTATGTAGAGGCACCCTGATTTTTCTGCAGAAAATTCGCTTCTCACTTCGCTGTTGAGGCCCCCTCATTTGAACTAAATTTCTGAAACAAAATGTATAAAACGGCGAGCAAGCGCTCACATCGACGCTCGCTTCTGGATGCATTTTTCAGTTGATGAAAGTGTCAGTCGCCAGAATTTGGTTGCTTGCCCCCTTGCATTGCCTGCCCCGCTGAAGCTTTGATGACCACAAACCCGCTTTCCGCCTCGGAACTGCGTCAATTGATGCAGGCGTTCACGCGCCCTGTCTTCAACGAGATGGGGCGGGGCCTTGTGCCAAAAGCTGTGTCGCGTGCTGCCGAACTTGTCGGCGCAGCAGGGAGCCCCTTGGGGGCGGCTCTACAACTCGCCTACGAGCGTTTGCGAAAGTGCTACCGAGCTGAATACATATACAAAAATGAGATTGCCAGCAAAGTGGTGTTCGCGAAGCATTCGCCGCGAACAGCCTCGTTGGTGAGCGAATTGAGGGTAGGCGACTGCATCTTGGACCTGGCCGTCTTCAATGGGACCTCAACGGCCTATGAAATCAAAACCCAGTACGACTCTCTGGCGCGGCTGCCCGAGCAACTTGGCGAGTACCTTCAGGTCTTCGACAAGGTGTTTGTCGTAACTCACCTAGATGGTGTCGCGGCAGCGTTGAAATCCGCGCCATCAGCAGCAGGAGTGATGGCACTAAATGGCCGTGGGTCGCTCACGACGGTCAGGGAAGCTAGCTCGAATGCTTCCCGCGTTGACCCTGTTGCGGTCTTTCGAACGCTGCGTCAACTAGAGTTTCTGCGCATCCTCGCAAAGACCCATGGTTGGGACGGGACCGGTGTTCCTCGAGGTGTTCTTCATGCTCAGGCGCTAGCGAGATTTAAGGAACTGCCTCCCGAACTCGCGCACGAACTTGCGGTATTCGAATTGAGAAAGCGAACATCCGCCCCTGAGCTGGTGGAGTTCCTGGCTCAACTGCCAGCCTGCCTTCGAACGCTTGGCCTAAGCGAGCCCCTGTCAGGCGTCGGAAAACGAAGATTGCTCGATTTGCTCACGGTTTGCGCGTGAGATTCCCCTTTTTAGGGGATTGTTCTGGCAGTGCTGCTTATGTAACCATCTGTATATGAATGGCTACTTTAGGCATGCATGTACTTCCCATACCTCTACGGCAAGCAGAAAGAACTCATAGCAGTTCGTCTTCTATCAAACAGGCTAGCGATTGAGGCAAGCGTCCAGCCCGTTTTAGAGCCCGTGAGGACGGACGCCGCAACACTGAAGATTACGTTGAAGCTTTGCGAGAAGAGCAAGCTCAACACGTGGCTGGTCCTGAATCCCCAGCTTTCCAGGTTCCGCGGACACGAGCCAGACGCTGCACTGGCTTGGGGTGTGGAGACCATGGGCGCGCTCGCGACGCGAGAGTACATACGGCCGACGCTCATGCTTTCTGAGCGCCTTCAACTCTCCACGGTCAAGGCCTTCAACGACCGATTCAAAGGAGAGTCCGTTGGCTTGGTGGTGATTCCCGAATCGAAAGACATCGAGAAGTCGCTCTCGGCGCTCAAGTCGGTCAAGCTGGACCGCGTGTTCTTCAAAGGGCCGCATCCTTCGATGGCCAATGTGGCGCTGGCTGGGAAACATCGCAGCGTCTGGGTGGAAGACCGGTTTCCTTATCGCTCTCGAAATGCAGACTATGAAGGGTCTCACTTCTTCACCGACCGGCACGCGACCTTTTTTACTTCAGGGTGGGGCGGGTTCTCTGACTATGCGTTGATGGCGCCAGTGCCTCGAGACGGTGGAGGTCCTCCTGGCGCAGTCGCCTTTCACCTAAGCTACTTCGACAAGTCGAATCCTCAGAAGCATGTGCATGTTGAGCACTTCGTGTCAGACCGACAGGAGCAAAGTGACAACGACACCGACGGGAAGTTCCTTGAGGCGCTCGGCAAATTCCAGCGCGCTTCAAAACGAACGGGTTCGAGCTTCGGCCTGACTGGTGCGGCCAGTGAATACTTAGCGCGCCATAAGAGCAGCACCCCTCCAGACCTGGCTACGAACAAGCAGCTTGGGGTCATGCATCATCTGGATTTGATGAGCGGACTGCTGGCGGGTCGGTTCTGAGTGTCGATAGGAAGTGACTCACATTGATGACCCAGTCGAGCGAACAGCAGAGCCCTCAAGACCTCTCGAGCCCATCGAGGCCAATCGAAGAATCGACGGACACCAGTCAGAGCGACTTCACTGCGCGTGAAGTGTTGAAGGAGAGGCCCGCGTTCGTCGGACCCATAGAGTGGCTTGAGCGTGTACGAAATGCGCGAGGCTGGGTCAGAGACCACCTTGTTGCAGTCGCCGCACTCAGCATCACTTTGCTAGCTGCGGGAGGCTACAGCGTTCACCGCTCGTGGCTTTTCGGTTGGTACAACGCCGCGAAGGTCCCGCCCTTCGCGCACAGTTGGTCGGTTCAAGACCTCGTGATGCTCGGCGTGGTCAACCTAGATATCTGGGCCGAGGGGCTGCTCGCTCTTACCCTTTTGCTCTTGGCTGTCTACTGGCTCTTCGCTGCTGCGCCTTGGATGGAGCAGGGTATCGCTTACTTGGTCGAAAAAGCTGAGAAAGCGTCTGCGAAGAAGGAGAGGCCGGCGAAACCCTTGAGCAAGCCCATGCACGTAGCAATCTGGTTCATCCAGCATGCGCTTGTCTGCGCGTGGTTAGCGATGTGTGTCTTGCTGCTGTATTTGCTCATCACATTCGCAGTCCTCTTGCTTGCTAGCAACCCCCAAAAGCGCGGTTACGAGGCTTTCCAGGGGCTCCAGGCCCACGCCGATGCCAGTTTTCAGGTGGAGCCCGCGATGAAGGACCAAGGGCAAAAGTCTGCCGCCATCGAGTATCTACACAAGCGCTACAGCCACGTCTCCCTCGCTGTCGATTCGACGAGAAGCGACGCTCCAGTAGCTTGCGGCTGGTTGGTTCTTCAGAACGGCGAACACGTCCTGTTGCTCACGCGCGATGGGCCTACTTTCATCAGCACAACTGGCCTTGGGTTCTCTTGGAAGAGAGTGGACGTTGGGTCGTGCTAGCAGGTCACCACCGTTCTTCGTCACGGTCGCAGCTTGCTGGGTGAGCTACGTGTTGATTTGCTGGCCTGCGACTTCAGGGCTTCCATGGCGACGAATTGAGAGTCACTTCTTCGGCGTTCCCCACAACCAGTACCAACAACTGCGCCGAATGTATCAACGCGCAGGGAAGGCTAGATTCCCTGTGTTCCGTCGTGGCGCATGAGCCAATTCTTCGATTCAAAACCCAATTCTCTAAGGGAGACATATGACCGTTCTGGTGCTGCATTTGAGCGACATCCACATCCGGGGTGACAAAGACCCAATCTTGAAGCAGGGGGAGCGTATCGCGGCGTGCACCTTCTCCGCACTTCCTGAAGCTTCAGCAGTCTTTGTCGCTGTAACAGGGGACATAGCCTACAGCGGGCAGCCTGCGCAGTACGAGGCTGCTACCAAGTTGTTTGATGCAGTTCGAGCAAGCATTTGGAACGAAAAGGATGTTCCTGTGCACTTCGTAATGGCGCCAGGAAATCACGACTGCGACTTCTCTTTGGGTAGCACACCGAGACAGATAACTCTCGATGCCATTCGCGAGAACCCAGAGAAATTGGACGACGAAATCATCAACCTTGGCGCCTCTGTGCAGGTCGCGTATCAGGCGTTCTCCAAGCGGTTCGAGAGCGAGAAGGAAACTCGGCACGGAGACGCGCTGTGGACCTCTCATCGTTTCTCGGTCGAAGGTGTAGAGCTTGTCTTCGACTCGTTGAACGTCTCGTGGTGCTCAAAACTGCAAGAAGAGCCAGGGACACTCATCTTCCCGGTGGAGCGATACAAGAATCGCTCTAACGAAGTCAGCGACTTCCGCTTCGTGTTGATGCACCACCCGCTGAATTGGTTCAGCCAAACGATGTACCACCCGTTGCGGCAGCTCATTCGGCGACTGGCGAACGTGATTGTTTCTGGCCACGAGCATGTCGGCGGCGTAGGGGAGGACCTCAACTCTGAAACAGGTCACAGTGCTTATATAGAGGGTTGTGTCCTTCAGGGACACCACGACCTTGCAGAATCATCGTTCAACGTTGCTACCTTGAATCTGCAGGATGGGACGTATCAGAACATTCGATACAAGTGGGATGGAGCTTCACACTACATCGCTAGTGAGGAAGGCTCATGGTCCGACTTCCGAACCCTACCCAAGAAGGTGCGAAGTGAGTTCGAGATTCGAGCCGAATTCGAGCAAACGCTCGCGGACCCAGGTGGAATCTTCAGCGCTCGCGGAGCTCCCCTCGCACTTCGAGACCTCTTCGTCTATCCAGATGTTCACACACATAGGTCAACGGAAGAACGCGGGGTTAAGGCCCCCCTAAACACCACAATCTTTCACGATGCGTCACGACTCGAAGGTGGAGTTCTGCTGACTGGCGAAGAGAAGTCCGGCGCGTCGAGTCTCCTTTTCATGCTGTTCAAGTATTACCATGAACGAGGGCTCGTTCCTGTTTACTTGAGAGGTGCCGAGCTTCGGAGTGCAACCGAACGGGACCTCGACAACGCTGTGGCAAAGGCGGTCGAATCCCAGTACGGACCAGGTAGTGGAGGCCGCTTTGCGCAAGAGCAGAAGGCAAAGAAGGTCTTGCTCCTGGATGACTTCGATGACGGCGCAGTTCGACATGGTGTTGCGCGTGCGAAGCTGTTGATGATGGTTGCCGCTCGCTTTCATCGGTTCCTTGTGACTGCGAATGAAAGCTTCGACTTCAACGGAACGGTCCGCGCTCACACTGAAGGCAAGCTCGCCGAACTCACTCAGTACAAGCTCTTGCCATTTGGATACGCAAAGCGGGCTGAATTGGTCAAGCGCTGGTTGGTACGGACCTCCTCAGATGGCTCCCTTGATGAAGGCCAGCTGCTTCAGCGGTGCGACGCTGCTGAGCGTGTGCTAAACGAAGTCATGGCCAAGAACATTGTGCCTTCACTTCCTCTGTATCTCTTGACCTTGCTGCAGAGCTACGACTCCGGTCTTCAGGGCGGGTTTGAAGAGAGTGGACTGAGCGAGTACTACGACTTCTTACTCAAGGCGGGCCTTGAGTCCGCACGCATTCCGAGGAATCAGTGGGCAGGGTTCATCGAGTACAGCGCGCATTTCGCTTGGCAGCTTCATGCGACCGAAAACAAGGAGTTGTCTGAAGAGGACTTGCGCACGTTCAATGATAGGTACTCGAAGGAGCAAGTAAGCGTCGAACTATCAGCCAGGGTAGATGCGTTGGTAAGAGCTCGAATACTTGCGCGCCATGGCGGTTACATCCGATTCCGGTATCACTACATCTACTACTACCTCAAGGGAAAGTATCTCTCTAGGAAGATGGCTGACTTGGAGGTTCAAGCGTACGTACACCGGTGTTGCGCGCATCTCTATGTGCGTGAAAACGCGAACACTATTCTCTTTCTGGCGCATCACTCCTTTGAAGACCCCTTATTCCTGCGTTGCATCGTGGATGCTGTCGAGAAGCCGTTCTCCAACTCCTCGGCAATTGAGTTCTCAGGTAAGGACACTGTGGGTGTCCGAGACTTCGTCAAGGACTTGCCGGCGCCAACATACTCAGGAAAGAATCCGGAGCAGGCCCGAGAGGACGCGAACCGACAGCGAGACGCACTTGATGACGGGACGGATGGCCTAGCCGACCGAAAGGAGGACCTGAACGAGGACGAGTTTGTTGCGCAACTCATCTCGTTGTTCAAGGCCGTCGAAATACTTGGACAGATTCTCAAGAATCAAATCGAGCGCGTCCCACGGAATCAGCGCGTCGAACTCTTGACCAAGGTCATGCGGGGTCCTCTGAGAGCGGTCAGCGCGTACTTCGGCTTGTTCACGAAAGACCAAGCAGTTCTGCAAACCGAAATCTCAGAACTCCTTGCAAAGCGCAAGGTCTTGGGTTCCGATGAAGAGCGTCGCAAGGTAGCCCAACAATTCATCGCGTGGCTTCTCCAGTCTTCTACGACGGGCATCCTGTTGAAGGCCATCGTGTCGGTGAGCTCCGAGGACTTGCTTGAGGACATTCGTGCTGCGGCAGGAGGCATTGGGTCTCCAGCTGCACGTTTGATTGCCACCGGAGTCAAGTTGGACAGTCCGGCCAGACTCCCTCAACGGGAGATGGAAAAGCTTCTCGATGATTTTTCGGGTGACTTTGTCGCTACGCGAGTGCTCCAACTTTTGACGCTCCGTCGACTCTACATGTTCAGGACAGATGAGAGGGACAAGCAGTGGCTCAACAGCAAAAAGCTTGTCGGCCTCGAGTATCAACATGCAGTTGAGTTCAAGACGCGAAAGACCAAGTTGCTTAGCGGTGCGTAGCTTCGACTGTTGCATTGAGAGTCATGAGTCAACAGTTGGGACAAAAGAACTGCGGCCCTGCTCATCGAATGTGAGCAGGGCCGCATGGAGGTGGGTTGTATTCAACCCAGAATCAGTCTACCGCTCTGCCTGAACGGGGTCAGGCTCTCGTGCCAATCGGTCGAATCTTGCACATGGCAGAGACCAACCAGATGAGCGCGGCGCACACCAATATACCCATCGAAAAATGCTCGAAGGTCACGAGCAGCCAGGACGAAACCTCTCCACCGAAAAATCGTGCTGAGGGCAGCGCTCGCTGAGTGAGCTCAAGCTGAACTGCGACCATGGCGTGAGTCGTCAGCAGGATGTATGTTGACCATCGCAGCGGTTTGAGCATCAGGTTCGCAATTTCACTTGTTCCTTTTCTCGCCAGGTCCACGCGTTTCAAAAGTGTTTGGGCGGTGAGAACCAGCAGCGTCACTAGCAAGAGAGCAAGAAGCTCGGGTCTGCTGTGTTCAAATGCCAAGGTCCCCACATTCGTACCAGGTGCTAAAGCGGGTCCACCGAGAGACAGAATGGCCACTGCATCGAAGTAGTTGGCCATGAGAAAGTTCACGACAGCAAGCTGTAAAGTCGTGACTGTAAAGAGCATCTGCATGAAGTCCTTTAAAGTTGTCCTTTTAAGGTTCGTATAGCGATGCTCTTTCCAGTTGCTTTTTTAGCCACGTTGGCTGTTCTCGTGGCGGGTTGTTGGGTGGTGTTCTTGACAGGGGATGACGAGCTTCCGAAGCTGAAGCACTTCAACTTCGGGCCTGCCGCGGCGACAACATGCACGCTCTTCGGCATGGACTCGGCATTTGGTTTTCCGCAGATTTCGATGGCGGCCTACCTCATGTCCATCATTGGCGTGTTTGCACTTGTTCTCACCATCGCATTGAGCAGAATTCATCACGTCTATGCGACACAAGTCGCGAAGGTGCATCTCGAACCTGCTCTGATGAATGCGAAGAACCTCCGCACAGCAACCCAGCTCTCCCAGGCCTATTGGTGGGCTTCCAATGTCGTTGGCGTCATCTGCGTTTTGTTGATTGCCACCTACAAGTACTGAGGCCAGCGCTACGCTCTGGCCTGAGTGGTTCCAACCTTCTTGTACTGAGTTCTAAACAGCTCGTAGAGGTCGTCGGCAGTAGGCGAGGGCGAAGCGTCTCTGGTGCTGCAGAAGATGTCGTAGTAGCGCTTGAATGCTTTGCGGTCGCGCGACTTGTTCCATTTCCAGCCGAGGCCGATACCTGGACCATCAGGATGTTTCACTGTGGCTGCACGGTCGAGGACAGTCTTGAAGACATCGTTGTTGATGCTCTTGACCATGGAGAACGTCAGGTCGGCAATGTCCTCAAGTGCCGTTTTGCTCAGCTTTACAGGCTTCTCCAGCAGGCGACCGTGCACGCTTAAACCCAATGCTGTCGCGTTCTTCGCGCCAAGCATGCCGAACCTGTGCGTGCAGCAGTGACGCAGGTGAAGAATTTGGTCAAACTCGTCAAGCAGCTTGTTCGTACCAGGCGACAGCGACTTCACACCAACGAACTTGCCAAGAGAGGTATCGTCATGGCGCATATCTTAGGTGTGCACTCGCATCGCGGCTGTTTGCGGAGAACACAGCTCTTGAGAGTGCGGTTCGATATACTTCGTTGCGCCTCTTAAGCGGCGGGTGCCCGAGACCATAGTGAGGTAACTCCGCAGGTCGTTCGACTTGGTGCGCTCGAACATCGCTCTGAACGCCAATGGATGGGCGTACCCATCGGCCATGCCTACAACCGCCGCTTCCTGCAGTCCCAGCACGTAGTCGAAATCTTCGGGGAACTCGCGCAGCATCGGGAGTTCGGTGGAGCCAGGATTCCCGAACCACTTGTTGATGCCACAGGAGCGCATGAAGTCCGAGACTGCTCTACGGACGGTTGTTGGGCTTGTTTGCATGGGGATTAGGCTTTCTCTTCAGCGATAGGGCGCGATGACGAACTCCTGAGAAGTTGGTTCGCTGCTGTCACGTCGGTGCATCCGGCGAGCGCCATAGACACGGAAAGCTCATCGCGGATGATTTTCAGCATGTGTGAGACACCACTCTCGCCTCGGGCCGCCAGCGCCATAGCCCATGCGCGACCGAGCATCACGCCGTCCGCACCCTGGGCAAGGCACCGAAGGACATCCAGTCCTCCACGAACGCCGCCATCCATCAGGACCTTGCATTTCCCCTCAACCGCCTCCACGACACTTGGTAACGCTTTGATGGGTGGGGTGGCCGCGGCCAATTGCCTACCGCCGTGGTTGGAGACGACGATGCCGTTAACACCTGCCGCAGCGGCCAGCTTGGCATCCTCCGCATGCAGAATGCCCTTAAGCACAATGGAGCCGCGCCAGTGCTGCCGAATCCAGTCAATGTCAGACCAGGTCACGCTGGCATCGAAGCTCTGACGCACCCAAGAAAAGTAGTCGGATGAAGACCGACCCTGAGGCAGGGCGGCCGCGATGTTGCCGAAGTCGTGCGGGCGACCGGCTGCCATGACGTCCCACAGCCAAGCCGGATGGCTAACGCCATCGAAAGCTCGCCGGATGTTGCCCCAGAAGCCCAATTGACCGGCGCGCCCGGCACGGATGTCTCGATACCGAATGCCAGGCACTGAGACATCTACGGTGAAGACCAGCGTCGTGCACCCAGCCACCTGCGCTCGCTGGAGCAGATTGCGCATGTAGCCGCGGTCCTTAATCATGTACAGCTGAAACCATGGTGAGGTTTCTGAGTGCTCGCTCACCTCTTCAATGCTGCAAACGGAAAGCGTTGAGAGGCAAGATGTGACGCCTGCGGAGCGAGCTGCCTTGTGAGCTTGCAGCTCACCTCGTCGAGCAAACATGCCCGCCATACCCACGGGTCCAAGAACGACGGGCATGTCGAGCACTTGGCCGAACATCTCTGTCTTGAGGCTAATCGAAGAGACGTCGCGCAGAACACGCTGTGGGAGTTCGACATCGCCCAAGGCTTTGACGGATGCGTGCATTGCCGACTCGTCACCTGCGGCTCCGTCGATGTAGTCAAACAGCACGCGTGGAAGCCTGCGACGCGCCAAAGCACGATAGTCGTCGAAATTTGCTGGCAAGCTCATGATTCTTGGGGTTAAAAAATACGAACGCCCGGCCGCGCGTGCGCGGCCGGGCGCAAAGACCGAGCAGTTACTTCTTTGGGGCCGGAATCTTCGAAATCACGTCAGCCCATTTCTTGGACTCAACTGAGATGAACTTGCCAAAGGCTGGGCCATCCAGGAAGTTGGGTTCAGCCGCTAGGTGTTGAGTCTCAGGAGGTTGTTCATGGCCGGGATGCGGCTCATGGGCGGCTGATGGTTGAGAGCGGAGTGTGGGCGACACCAGTTGTAGGCGTCAATGAATGGCTGCAAAGCAGCCTGGCGCTGGGCTGAACTCTC
>SXGT01460211.1_pt1 | contig 10241 bp, 7 predicted proteins | sample 3176221 | NCBI WGS metagenome assembly SXGT01 (sample SAMN11356862, study PRJNA531348) | freshwater metagenome | isolation source: freshwater sample F1-120 | place: China: Fuxian Lake, Yuxi | collected 2017-12-25
GAGCGCATCGCCCGCGCGCTCGCGCTGGCGCCGTCGCTGCCCGAGGCGCTGGTGGCCAGCGGCACGCTGGCCCAGGCCGCCGGCGACCGCGCCACCATGCGCGCCGCCTGGGAGCGCTGGCTCGAGCTCGGCCCTGACGACCCCGGCGTCGAGGCCACGATCCGAGCGACGCTGTCGGCCCCGTAGGCACGGGTACAGGCACGGCTCACTTGCGGTAGTCTTGCCCGTGGCCGAATCGATCACCGTGATCATCGATCACCTGTCGGGCTCGCGACGCGGCCAGCGACAGGAGCTGGCCGCCGACAAACGCGTCCGCTTCGGGCGTCACCCCGACTGCGAGGTGTCCTTCGACGCCCATCGCGACATCGACGCGTCGTCCCGTCACGCCGAGCTGCGCCCCGGCGTCGACGGCTGGGTGCTGGTCGATCTGGGTAGCTCCAATGGCACGTTCGTCGACGGACACCGCGTCACCGAGACGGCGGTGGCGAAGGCGGCGTCGGTCACTGTCGAGTTCGGCGCCGGCGGACCGCGCGTCCGCCTGTTCGTCGGTGACGAGGCCGAGGCCGCGGCCCTGCCTCCGCCCGAGCTGGCCGAGCCGCCGCGCCGCCGGTCGTGGCTCCTCGCCGCCATCGGCGCCGGCGTGGTCCTGGCCGGCCTGTTGATCTGGCGGCTGGTCGTAGCCTAGACCGTCGATCTGAGGGACAATTCCTTCGGGATGAACTGTCCGTCGTGTCAGTCGCCGCTGCCGCCAGCTGCGCGGTTCTGTGGTGTGTGTGGGCACCAGATCACGACGCCGGCCGCCGCGCCGCGTCCGGCGACGGCGACGCCACGCCCGGCACCGTCGGCCTCCACGCCACCGCCCGGCGCGCCCGGCGGCCGTCCCGCGCCGCGTCCGCCCGGCCTGGCCAAGAAGAAGGAAGGCGATCCGTACCTCGGGCAGGTGCTCAACAACCGCTTCAAGATCGAGTCGAAGCTCGGCGAGGGTGGGTTCGGCGCCGTCTACAAGGGCATCCAGCAAGGCACCGGCCGCAAGGTCGCGCTCAAGCTCCTGCACCCGGAGATGACTCGCGACGAGAATCTGGTGGCGCGCTTCCGCCGCGAGGGTCTGGTGCTGTGCAACCTGCGCGACCCGCACACCATCACGACGTACGACTTCGATCAGACGCCCGACGGCACGCTCTACATCGCGATGGAGCTGCTCGAGGGCAAGAGCCTGCATCAGGTCTTCCACTCCGAGGCGCCGATCGACTGGCGGCGGGTGCTGAAGATCATCGCGCAGATGTGCAGCTCGCTCGGTGAGGCCCACAAGCAGGGCATCGTCCACCGCGATCTCAAGCCCGAGAACATCTACCTGGAGAACCGCGGCGGAGATCCCGAGTTCGTGAAGATCCTCGACTTCGGCATCGCCAAGGTCATGAAGGGCGACAACACCGTCGATCCCGGCGCGCCCCAGCTCACCGCCACCGGCCAGACCCTGGGCACCCTCGAGTACATGTCGCCCGAGCAGCTCATGGGCAAGCAGCTCGACGGGCGCAGCGACGTCTACGCGCTCGGCGTGCTCGGCTACGAGCTGCTCACCGGCCGCCTGCCCTTCCCCGACGCCAAGGGCCCGGCCGCGCTCATCACCGCCCAGCTCAAGCAGACGCCCAAGCCGGCGTCGCAGTCCAACCCGGCCGGCAACATCCCGCCCGGCGTCGATCGGATCATCCAGAAGACCCTCGAGAAGAACAAGGACCACCGCTTCGCGGACGTCGGTGCGCTCGCCACCGCCGCGCAGGAGTGCATCGCCAGCGGCGGTTCGTGGGGCACCGACGCGGCCGCGCCGGCCCAGCCCGCGCCCTCTGCCAACCGCGGACGCGCGGCGCTGGCCGAGACTACCCGAGGTGATCCGCTGAACCTCGGCGGCCCGCCGCAGGTACCGGGCGGCATCGGCACCCAGCCGACCGCGCCGCCGATCGGTGGCCCTCAGCGCGATCGCGCGCAGACCCCGTCACCCGTCGGCCAGGCATTCCCGCAACGCGAAGGCTCGGCGCCCAACCTGGCGCCGTTCCGTCCCCACGAGGGCTCCGCGCCCAACCTGATGCCGCAGCCGCCCTATCCCGGTCCATCGGGCCCGATGGGCCACGTGGGCGGTCCGGTCTCGGGCGGCCCCATGGCCGGCATGCCGGGCCAGATGCCCGGCGCCTCCTACCCGCCCCACATGCAACACGGCCACATCCAGCCGCCACCGAAGAAGTTCCCGGTGATCTGGATCGTCCTCGGCGTCCTCGCCGTCGCCGCCGCCATCGGCGCTGCCCTCGCCGTCACGCTCTAGCCCCCCAGAGCTCGCCCGGATCGATCCCGGATCGCGCCGGGCATGCGCGAACAACGCGGTCCCTCAGAGCGCGCCGGCCAGCCACCAGCCCAGCGCCGCAGCGGCCAGGCCGCCGAGCAGTGCACCGATCAACCAGCCGCGGCGGCCCGTGCCGAGGCGGCGCGCCGCCGGCCCGGCGACGTCTGCCAGGGTCATGCCTGGGGCCACGCGGCCGCGCGGGATGACCGGGTGCTGACCCGTCGACGGCACCACGGGAGGGCCAGGATCGTCGCCGATGCCGGCCCTGGCGGCGAGACGGCGCGCCACGTAGGACGTCGATGTCAACGCGCGCTCGCCCTCCTCGCGGGGATCGAACTCGACGAAGCGCGGTAGATCATCGGCCGACGCGGCCGGCGGCAGCTCGTCACCGCCGGCGAACATCACCACCGCGGTGATGTTGTCGGCGCCGCCGGCGGCACGCGCCGCCTCGCACAGGGCGCGCGCCAGCAGCTCCGGGCCCGTGCGGCCGTCGAGGATCGCCTCCATCGTCGACGGGCCGAGCTGGTTGTAGAGTCCGTCGGAGCAGATCAGCACCCGATCGTCGCGCCGCAGGTCGATGACCGACAGGGACGGCTCCACGTCGGAGGCCACGCCCAGGGCCTGCAAGATCGTCGCGCCGCCGACCATCGCCTCGGCCTCGGCCTGGGTGTACTTGCCGGCGCCGACCAGCGCCGAGGTCAGCGTCTGATCGCGCGTGACCTGGGTCAGCACGCCGTTGCGGAGGACGTACACGCGACTGTCGCCGACCTGGGCGACGACGAGGTGGCGGCCCGCGACTCCGGCCGCCGACAACGTCGTGCCCATGCCACGCAGCGTGGGCTCGCGCTGCGCCTCATCCCACACCCGCTGGTTGGCGCTGCGCACGGCGCGGCGGAGGAGACGTGCGAACACCTGCGGATCGTCGGTGGCCTGGGCCGCCGAGAGATCACGCCAGGCCGCGCGCGTCGCCAGCTCGGACGCCACCTCGCCGCCGGCGGCGCCGCCCATGCCGTCGCACACCACCACGAACGCCCCGCGCGGGCCGCCGGCGTCGAGGGGCCCGTCGCCGTCCCAGAGCTCACCGGCATCGAGATCACCGATCGCGAACGAGTCCTCGTTGCGTTCGCGGATGCGCCCGATGTCCGACGCTCCGGCGACCAGCGCGCGCATCACCGTCGGCTCGGGCCGTTACCGGCGCAGCTCGATGCGGAACAGCTGATCACCCATGCGCACGTGTTCGCCGTGCTTGACCGAGGTCACGCCGGCCAGACGCACGAAAGTGCCGTTGGAGCTGCCCAGATCGGTGATCACGGCCCGGCTGCCGTCCCACCCGATGGTGCAGTGCCGGCGCGAGAGGAAGGCGTCGTCGGAGTAGACCAGGTCGCCTTCCTCGCGGCCGAGCGTGATCTCGTCGTCCCAGAGATGGCGTACGTCGCGCACGCCACCCGATGGCAACATCTGCAAGAGGCGTCCCCACGGCTCGCGCGGCGGCGAGCCGAACAGCGCGACGCCGTGGCGGACCAGCGGTTCGGGCGCCTTCTCGTCGGGATCGACCTTCTCGAAGCGCAGCACCTCGCGGCCGACGAGCACGGTGGAGCCGTGGACGATCTCGACCGGTGCATCGATCTTGCGGAACACGCCGTTCTGGGTGTCGATGGGCACGACCCGACAGCCCTCCGCGGTGGGCTCGAGGCGCGCGTGCTGCCGGGCGAGGAAACGATCCTGATCGAAGGAGATGTCGGCGCCAGCCCGGCCGACGATCACGTACTCACCGGCGAGCGAGAAGCGCTCGCCGTCGGTACCGTCGCGGTTCACCGAGACCGCGACGCCCCAGTTCGCGGCCGATTGCTGGGGTGCCGGCGCCGGCGGCGGCGCCGACGCGGCGACAGGAGGCATCGCGCCCATGCCCATGCCGCCGCCCATCGCGCCGGGGCCCGGCATCATGCCGGCGCGCACCGCCGCGGCGGCCTCGCCGGTGGCAGCGAGCGTGGCGCCCTGCGCATCGATCGGCGCAGGCCCGGGCGACGAGGCCGGCGCGCCGATGCGGAAGCCGCACTGCTGGCAGAACGCGAAGCCCGGCAACGCCGGCGCGCTGCACCGCGGACACGTCGTCGGCGATGCGCCCGGCATGCCTCCGCCCATCGGGCCGGGTCCCATCGGCCCGGGCGCCATCCCCGGCATCCCACCCATCGGGCCAGGCCCGGGCCCCATCGGACCCGGCGGCATCCCCGGCATCCCGCCCATCGGGCCGGGTCCCATCGGAGGCCCCATCGGGCCGGGTCCCATCGGGCCGGGCCCCAGCGGGCCGGGCCCCATCGGACCCGGCGGCATCCCCGGCATCCCGCCCATCGGGCCGGGTCCCATCGGGCCGGGTCCCATCGGGCCCATCGGGCCGGGTCCCATCGGGCCCATCGGGCCGGGTCCCATCGGGCCGGGTCCTGGCATTCCGCCCATCGGGCCCGGTCCCATCGGACCCGGTCCCATCGGGCCCGGCATTCCTGGCATCCCGCCGCCCATCGGGCCTGGCCCCATCGGGCCTGGCCCGCCCATGTTCGGGCCCGAGCCTCCGATCGATCCAGCGACCACGCCGCCGCCGCCCATGTACGGCGTGGGCAAGATGCCCGGCTGCTGCGCTTGCCCGAGCACGGTGCCGCAGTTGCGGCAGAAGCGCATGTTGGGGGCGTTCTCGGTCCCGCACGTCGGACACGCCGACGCAGGCAACCCCGGCGGCGGCACCGGAGTCTGACCTGGATAGCCCATCGGTGCCGCCAGCGAGGTGCCGCACTGCAAGCAGAAGCTCGAACCCGGCGGACTGTCGTGACCACACTTGGAGCAACGCATCGGGTCCTTTGGATCGTAGACCACCGCCGGCCTGCATTGAAGCGCGCCCGCGGCTTCTTGTGCGCGCAGACGTGCTAAGACCGGCGCCCCTACCGCGATGAGCCGCCTCGCCCCTGTCGCCCTCGCCGCCGTCCTCGCGGCCTTTGTCGCCTCCGGCGCCGGCTGTACGCCGCCGAGCGCGTCCCGGACCGCCTCCTTCCGGCAGCGCCCGGACGCGGTCAGCGCCGGCAACCTCAATGGACCGTTCAACGGACGGGTCCTCGACGCCGCCAATCGCTCGCCGGTCACCGGCGCCGTCGTCTACGCCACCTGGACCTTCGAGCGTTCGACACCGCTCCCGGTCGTCGCCGGCTACCGCGAGGCCGTGGCCTCGACCGACGCCACCGGCCGCTACCGGCTCGCCGAGCTCGGCGCCGTTCCGGCCGGCACCCGGGTCACCGACTTCGCCCTGGTCATCTACAAGCGCGGTTTCGTGGCGTACCGAAGTGATCGCCGCTTCACCGATTTCGGGCCGCGCCGCGACTTCAGCCAGCTCGAGAACCAGGTGTTGCTCGAGCGCTGGCGCCCCGAGTACTCACACGCCCGCCACGTCCGCTTCGTCGGCGGCGGCGGCGTGATCAGCGCGGTCACCGACTGGGAGGCCGAGGTCGCCATGGCCGAGCTCGATCCGACGCGCAAGCCGGAGGGTCCGGGCCAGCTCCTACCCGGCCCCGTCGACGGCCCCAGCGTGGTGGCCGCGGCACTGCTCAAGCCCGAGGAGATCAAGGCCCGAACCCGCTTCGACGGCTCGTTCGAGACCGGTCCGCTCGGCGACGAGCCCGACACCGCCACCTACTCGTCCCAGCACTTCCGCGCGCTCGGCCGCAATGAAGGCTTCGACGTGGCGATCCGGCTGTGGCGCGTCGGGCCGGCAGCCGCGGTCGATCGCTACGACGAGCTGCGCACCGGCCTGCCCGACGTCGACGAGAAGGACGAGATCGCGTCACGCTCGCTGCGCGCCATCGAGAACGACATCTTCGGCGTCGGCTTCCTCGACGGACAGCGCGGCATCGTCGTTCTCATCACCTGCGGGAAGAGCCAGTGCAGCTCGGTCGAGGACGTGGTCTCGTTCGGCCACATCGCCCACAAGCGCATCAAGGAGATCTGGCCGCTCGATCGGCAGAGCTCGGGAGGCGCGCCGTGAACCGCCGCGTGCTCGCCGCCGCCGTGTGCGCGGCGCTGCTCGCGCCGGCACCAGCGGGCGCGTGGGAGACGACGACGCACATCGGTCTCACCGAGCAGGCTGCGCTCACCGCCAGGCTCGACGCGCGGCTGCGCGCGCTCGGCTTCAGCGGCGGGCTGTTCGAGCCGTTGACCGTGCCCAAGGCCGACGCGCCCGAGCTGCTGGCGTCGCTCGCCCAGCACAGCCCGATCAACGGCTACACGCCCGACGCCCGCGGCCGCCAGCATGCGCTGGGCTGGCTGCTCGCCGGCAGCGCGCTCGCCGATGCCACGCCGGCGTGGGCGGCCAACCACTTCTTCGATCCCGCCACCGGCAAGGGCTGGCAGGGCTCCACCGTCGTCGACGAGAAGCTCCTCTCCCGCCTGCGCGCGCAGAACGCTCCCACCCACGGCGTGCCCGCGCCCGACTGGGTGGTGTCCCGCGACAACCCTCTCCAGCTGACTGGCTTCCTCGATCAATACGAGAAGGCGGTGCGCGCGGCCACGCCCGGTGAGCGCGGCCGTCACATGGCCGGCGCGCTGGTCGCGGCCGGGGCCATCCTGCACGTGCTCGGCGACCTGGCGGTGCCGTCACGCGTGCGCGGCGACGGCGCGGCCCACCGCGAACAGGTCGGCAATGACGAGCTCGATCGCGGCTCGCGCTTCGAGCGCCTGGCGGCCCTGGCCTGGGGCCGGCTCGGCGTGCCGGCGGCGCCGCAGGTGGTGAAGCTGAGCACGATGCGCGAGTACTTCACGTCGCTGGCCCAGGCGACGGCGGACCACTGGTTCTCGCCCGGCACGCTCCCCCGCGGCGTCGACGTCGGCGTGATGAAACGCGAGGCCCTGGGCCCGGCGCTGGCCGCGTCGCTGACCCGCCCGCTGCCGGCGGTGCCGCGCCGCCTCAACCTCATGGCCGCGAGCCAGAAGCGCGGCGCGACCCTGCGCGACGCCGACGGCGTGTGCCAGGCCCGATATCGCGTCGAACGAGGCCGCCTGTCGTGGTGGCTCGACGACGACTGTCTGCTCGAGCAGGCGACGGCCATCCTGCCGATGGCGGCGTCGTACGAAGCCGGCCTGCTCGACTTCCTCATGCGGGGCGAGCTCACGCTCAGCGTCGACGATCGCGGCGTGGCGGTGGCGGTCGGCGGCACGGCGCTGGGCGCCGGCACCCTCACCATCCTCGCCGAGGACGCCCGCGGCGTCCGCACCGCGGTGACCAGCGCCCAGGTCGCCGGCGGCGCCACCGGCAAGGTCCTGGGAACCACGGCGATGCCGGCTGGGACCCGCCGCGCCATCGGCCTGTTCCGCGGCGCCGACGCCGCCGGTGAAGCCGTGGTCGCGGTCGGCGCGTTGATCCCTCCGGCGCCGTGAGCTGAGATGGCGGCGAAGAAAAAGGGCGGCCGCGGTGACGGCCGGCGCCTGGACCGGCGAGACGACGGTGATGACACCGTGGTCGATCGCATCGTCGCCACGCTCGATCGCTGGCCCGACGGCATGCACGACCTCGGCGAGCCCTCCATCGATCTGCCCCACACCTGGCCGCCGGCCGTCGTCGACGTCTACCTGACCATGGGTGGGGCCCGCCTGTTCGGCGAGGCGATCGTGCTGAACCCGGCCAGCGAGCTGCCGCCACCCGACGAGGACGGCCTGGTCGCGTGCGGCACGCTCGACGACGAACCGTTCTGGTTCGACGGCAAGGGCCGGGTGTGGCGAGAGGATCCGGACACCGGAGATCGCTACATCGACGGCACCGCGCTCGATCGCTGGCTGTTCGGCGCCATCGACGCCGCCGCCATGCTCTTCGACCCCGACGGCGAGTTCGCCGAAGACGCCTTCACCGACGACGGCGAGCTGACGCCCGAGGTCGCCGTTGCCCGCGCCCGCGCCCAGGTCAAGCGCGACACCAAGGCGCCCGGCCCGCGCTGGCGCCTGGCCCGGCTGCTCGCCATCGACGGCGCCCTGGTTCAGGCCCGCGAAGAGCTCGAGACCGTCGTCGAGGTCGCCCCCACGCTGGTGTGGGCCTGGCTCGATCTGGCGCGCATCTCGGAGAAGCTCGGCGAACTGTCGGGCGCCCTCGACGAGGCCCGCGCCGCGGCCGACGCCGATCCGGCGCACGAGCAACGCGCGTACTTCCTGGCCGAGGCCGCGCGTCTGGCCGCTGCTGCCGGTGACGAGGCCGCGCGGGCGACGCTGGCGCGAGACGCGATCGCCGCCGATCCAGGCCTGGTGCGCGCACAGACCGCGGGCGCCGACGATCGGCTCGGCGAGGGCGACGTCGACGCCGCGTGGCACCTGGCGACGCTGGCCAAGGCGCTGGCCCCACGTGATGTGGCGGTGATCGATCTGTTGCGACGAGTCGAGGCTGCGCGCGGCGGGAACTGAGCCGCAGCCGCGGGACGGTCCCCCCGGCACCTGTCCCGGCGCTACCCCTTGAAGATCGAGGCGTCGGCCTTGATACCGCGCGCATCGAGCTCGGCCCAGAACCGCGGCACCGCACCGGTGGCACCGAAGCCGCCGTCATCACCCGCACCGCGGTACGAGAACAGGGTCTGGGTGTCGAAGCCGACCTCGCGGACGCCCAGCACCTCGTCGACCGCGATCACGCGCACGGCGCCGTCGGCGAAGCGGGCGACGTGCACCGTGACGTCGGCCGCGCCGGCGACGAGCTCGCGCACCGCCGGCTCGCTCGACGCGGGCGCAGCGAGCTGGGCCAGCGCCACCCATCGGGCCAGCGCGGCCTGCGGGCCGTCACCGGTCAGCGCGACCACGGCGCCGTCGACGCTGGCGCCGAGCGCGGTGCCGAGATCGAGGGCCTCGCTGCCGCGCACGTCGCCGACGATCAGGCGATCAGGTCGCATGCGCAGCGCATTGCGAACGAGGTGATGGAGCTCGACCCCGGCGGCCTTGCCCTGGGTGTCGGCGGGCCGGGTCTCGAGCGCGATCCACTCCTCGCGATCGATCGAGAGCTCGGCGACCTCTTCGACGGTGACCACGCGCTCGCCATCGGGGATGCTGCCGACCAGTGCCGACAGCAAGCTGGACTTGCCGACGCCGGGGGCGCCGCAGACCACGACGTTGCGGCGGGCGACCACGCACACCCCGAGGAAGTCGGCCATCGCCGCCGACATCGCGCCCGACGAGACCAGATCGGTGAGCGTCTTCTTGACCCGCACCGGCTTGCGCAGGGTCAGGCTGGGGCCGTGAACGGCCACGGGCGGCACCACGGCGGTGAGCCGTGAGCCGTCGCGCAGGCGTACGTCGACGAACGGATGCTCCTCGTCGATGGGCGTGCCGGTCGGCGCGACCAGGCGCTCGACCACGCGGCGCAGGACGTCGTCCGACGAGAACGCCTTGCCCGAGCCGCGCAGCTGGCCGTCCTTGCCCACGACCACGCGATCCTTGCGGTCGACCAGGATCTCGTCGATCTTGTCGTCGGCGAGCAGGTCCTCCAGCGGCCCCAGCCCCAGGGCCTCGTTGAGGGTCTCCTTGATGAGCCCGTCCTGATCGACGTACTTGGGCAACTCACCCGAGCCCTCGAGGGTCTCGACCAGATCGACGATGGCGCGCTCGGCCTTCTGCCAGAGATCCTCGTCGCCGAGGCGCTCGACCGGAATGTTGTCGAGATCGAGCTTGGGACGCAGGCGCTCGAGGATCTGCGTCTGCAGATCGAGCATCTTGATCACCTTGGGATCGAGCGGCTCGAGGGCGACGCCGCGGCGCAGCGGTGGCGCGACCGGACGCGGCGCGATCTTGCGGGCGCCGGCGCCGACCAGGCGAGGACGCTCGCGCGGCTGGGCCGGACCGGGGCCGGGCAAGGGCGCGGACTGGGCCGACGGGGCCGCCATCATCGGCTGGTGCGGGGGCTGCA
>SXGT01563076.1_pt1 | contig 10241 bp, 7 predicted proteins | sample 3176221 | NCBI WGS metagenome assembly SXGT01 (sample SAMN11356862, study PRJNA531348) | freshwater metagenome | isolation source: freshwater sample F1-120 | place: China: Fuxian Lake, Yuxi | collected 2017-12-25
GGGCTGGGTGAGCGACGCGCGACGGCCGTGCGCGACTACCTGGTGGGTCTCGGCATCGCCGCCGACCGCGTGGCCATGGTCAGCAAGGGCAAGGAAGCGCCGTTCTGCACGCAGGAGGACGAATCCTGCTGGTCGCAGAACCGCCGCGCGCAGACAGTGCTCAATAATCGCACGGCCCAGGCCCGCAACTGAGGCGACGCCTGTGAAGCCCACGTGCCGCGGGCCTTGATTGGCCGGACGGCGGCAGAACTGCGCTCCCTGGGATGCACCGGATCGGTGCATCCGAGCGTGAACATTCAGTCAAAATTAACCCTCCCCCCGCATGGTGGCTAGGTCCAAGGTGGGCGACGTTCGGCTTGTGCCGGCGCGCCCTCCGTGGCTCCGGACAGCGATTCGTCGCTGCCGGCGAGGATGCCGTCGCGTCGATTGCTTCCAGCAGCCTTCGCGTTGGCGATCCCTGACGGATTTGTGTGCGTGCGGGATCGAGTGCGTTGAGTTGCTGTGGACGACATGACCGACGTGCCGCGTCCCCTGTCGATGCGGACGGGCCCGCACGCGCGTTGCGGTCCATGTTGCGCGCCGCGTCACTGCCAATTGCGATGCTGTCGGCATTCGCACTTGCAGGCTGCGTTACCCTCAATCCACCCGACAATGCCAGCGCCAAGCTGTACGATCCGGAGAAATCCGCACGCGACCCGCAACGTGGCAAGCTGAGCTATGTCGAGCGTTCGTGCCCGGCGCCGGGAACCACGGGGTTCATCATGCCGGCGGCCAACGCTGCCCGGAAGCTTGGTGGACCGCGCCTGCCACCGATGCGCTATTCCCCGGGCGACCGGGTCAACATTCTGGTCTACGGATCGGCCGAATTCTCCGGCGACTACGTCATCAACGCCGATGGCACGATCATCCTGCCCTATGCCGGCCAGGTCGATGCGATCGGCCTGAGCAACGTCGAGTTGATCGCGCAGGTGGAGCAGCGCTACCTGCGCGCCGGCATCTTCACCCGCGAGGGCCTGCGGCTGACGATCCGCCCGGTGCAGTACGCGCCGGTCAATGTCACGGTATCAGGCGCGGTGTTCTCGCCGGGGCGGCATGTGATCGGCGGCGTCAAGGATTCCGACAAGCTCGACCGCGTGCTGACCAAGTTCGGCGATAGCCCGTTGGAGCGTTTCGTGCCGGCCGCCTTGCGTGCGGCCGGCGGCATTCGACCCGACGCCAACATTGCCGCCATCAAGCTGATCCGCAACGGCAAGCACACCAAGCTCGACTGGCGCGGCGCCTTCACCGGTGCGCCGGTCGACGACATGCCGTTGATCGACGGCGACCATATCGAGGTGGAGGAGGCCGGCTGCTATCAGTCGGCGCTGGTGCGTCCGTCGCAGATCACCCCGCCCGGCATTCGCATGATCTACTCGAACCTGACGACACCGGCCAACAACAACGCCGGCACGATCCAGAGCTACCAGTTCTCCGGCAGTGTGCCTTATGGCACGCGCCTGCTGCAGGGTCTCGTCCAGGCCAATTGCGTCGGCGGCGCCTACTCGACCAACGCGCGCCGCTATGCGGTGCTGATCAGCCGAAATCCGAAGACACACGAGACCGAGGTCGTGCAGCGTTCGATCGAGGAACTCGTACGCAGCGCTGATCGCGATGCGATCAACCCGTTCCTGATGCCCGACGACGCCATCGCCTGCTACGACAGTGGCATGACCGAGTTCCGCGAGGTTGCTGACTACGCTGCAGGCCATCGCGCTACCGGTCAACACCGCTCGAACAGCGTTCCCGGCGCGTTGAGCAGCAACTCGATTCGAGTGTGAGCGCTTTGCAGGTTGGGTCGAGCCCCGCGTCTTTCGCGGGACGAGGCCCAACGGTTCGCGGTACGTCGCGGAAATGTTGGGCCTCGCATGCGCTCGACCCTACCTACCGCTCCGTTGCCTCAAGCTCCCAGGCGCGGCGCGAACGGGTTCATCAGCCGGCGCTTCAATGCAATGCCGACGACGACCATGCCGGGCCAGATCAGGTAGGCGACGATCTCGAGGTTATCGCCGAACGAGAACAGCGTCAGCGCCAGCAGGACACCGAGTCCGGCGCGCGCCACACGATCGGTCTGCGCCTTGAGCGACAGCTCGACGATGCTCCAGCCGAGTGGAATGGCGAGCGCCAGGAAGCCGACCGCTCCCTTTACGAACAGCAGCCCGTGCCAGGTGTGATGCGAGCCGATCGCCATGTACTGCACGAGATGGGGGCCGCGCTCGACGATGCCGTGGCCGAAGATCGGGGCTTCGGTCTCCCAGCGGTGATAGGCGATGCTGGCGAGCGCGGCGCGCACTCGGCTCGAGGCGGCGCGTGCGCTTTTGAATGACTCGTCGAGATCCTGGTAGGCCATCACGATCTCGTCGGTCATCAGCACCGCTACCGCCGCCAGAACAGCGATGGTCATGGCGACGGGCGGCCGGCGAATATTGGATATCAACAGCACCAGAACGACGATTGCCGGCAGCGCCACGACCGATGTGCGCGAGCCTGCCATCGCACATACCAGGATGGCGGAGACGACGCCGATGACCTTGCCGATGCGCCAGCGCTCGTACAGCGCGAACACGAAGCCGATTCCGGCGAGGAAGGCGGCCGCGGTCGACCACGGCGAGAAGAAGCGCCAGCGGATCGACCCCGATGTGTCGCCCGTTGCATAGAGCGTGACGTCGAAGAACTCAGGACCCGGTCCGCCAACGATCGACAAAGGCGATACGTAGAGACTTGACGGCAGGCCGACGACAGACGCCAGGATGAACAACGGCGCCAACGCAAGTGTTTGCGCGGCGAGAACGCCGGTCGCGCGGTAGACGATCGCGGCGCGGATTCTCAACGCCGCACCGGCAAGGGCAAACACCGCCAGCAGCGCCCAACCTTTCGCCCAACCGATTGCGGATTTCAGTGTCTGTAGGAAGCCGAGCTCGAAATCGACGTGAGCAACGAGCAGGGCGAGCAGCATCGCCAGCATGCCCCCCACCCACAGGCTCACGCTGACCGGCAAGCGCGGCAGCGCCGGCTGCTCGCCGGTCAGTCCGAGTGCACGCACTATCAGCAGCAGCACCAGCGCGTAGCCGAGCAGCGGCCCGACCACGTAGAGCGCGCCGAGCAGCCACAATCCCCACGTCCAAACGATCGTGCCGTAGATCAGGCGCTCTTCGAGCGACTGCGGCCGAAGCTCGCGCCAATCCATGCGGTCCCCCAGGCCAACAATACCAGCATCGTCCCGAGCACGCCGGCGGCGATGGCGTAGCTGAGTCGCGGTTGCGTGCGCACGACCGGCAGGTCTGGCTCGGCCAGCACCTGCAGCAACGGATAGGACGAATAGAGATCGGCCCTGTTGGTATCGAGCCGGGCCGTCGCCGACGTCAGCACCGCCTCAGCGACGAGATGATCCTTCTTGAGCGCCTCGAGCCGGGAAGCGTGCGCGCCCATGCGCGCCACCTCCCCTTCGATCCGCGCGAGCTCCTTCTCGATCGACTTCGCCTCGTTGCGCCGGCCGTTGATGGTCGCCTCGTTCGAGACGATGGTGCGCAGCAGCTCCGACTGATGCGAGGAGTTCATGAGCAGCAGCAGGCTGCGCAGGTCGATGGACGGATCGATCTTGGCCGTGCGCGCGATGCGGGCGAGCTCGGCATAGGCGCTCTCGCCCTTGGCCTTGGCGAGAATGCGTGCTGGATGGTTCGGACCCATCAGCAGGTTGTTCTCGTGCACCGCGTTGGCCGCCTCGGCGAACGCTGTCGACAGTCGCGCGAATGCTGGATCGGCAGCAAGCCTGAGGCCAGCGGCAGCCGCAGCCGGCTCGAGGTCCAGCCGCGACATCAGGCGCGTCTGCTCGGCGGAGATCCGCTCGATCTCGGAACGGTGATCGGCGAGCCGGCGGCGCAACAACTCGGCAGACGAGCTCGTTTCGTTGAACTGGTTGAGTGTCAGCAGCCCCGTCTCGCGCTGGAACTCCATGATGCGTTCGCGTGCTGCGTCGAGGTTGGCCTGATATAGTTTCAGGTTGTCGCGGACGATCCGCGCGCGCCGCTCATGCTCGTCGCGACGAAGCCTGTCAAGCTGGATGCCGAGCGCATCGATCATCGCGCGCCCATAGATCCGCGCATCGTCCGGTGTGCCGCCGGCGATCTGGAACATCAGCATCGATGTTTCGTCGATCAGTCTGATGCGCACGCGGCCGAGCCGCTCCGGCGGCACCTTGAGGCTATCGGCTGCGATCTGGCGCACCTGGTCGCTGGAGGCGATCTCGCGATAGATCACCTTGGGGCTGAGCTGGATATTGCCGAATGGCTGGCCGGGCGTTGTGGACGCCTGGCCGATAGATTCCAGAGTGAAGGATGAGCTGCTGTTCGACGTCGGCACGATCATCGACCAGCGGCTTACGTAGGTCGAGGGCACGAACAGGAAATAGCTGGCGGCCAGGGCCCAAACCAATGCGATCGCGATCAATGCCATCCGCGAGCGGCTCGGTGGGCGCTTGAACATCGCCTCGATTCGCTGCTGCTGGGCGCGCGCATCGAACCGCGGCCGCGCGGGCGCTGCCGGCAACTCCGGGAATGTCCTGCTGCCTGGTGGAACCATGTTTCCCCCCATCACATCACCCCGCCAGCCCAGCCGCCGGCACCCGCGCCCCAATGCGGTCGTCGACGAGGTGCCGTACGACGGCGCTGCGCGCCCACGCTGTGAACGCGAGTTGCATCGTGATCGTCGCCACCGAGAGCACCACGACCCCGGTCAGGAGCCCGTGCATCAGTCCGAGGCTGAAGCTCGCGAGCAGCACAACCGTGAACAGCACGGAGGCGATGAGCTCCTGGCCCGGCAATCCGCTCGCGCGCAGGGCTTGCGCCGACAGGTCGTGCCAGGACTTGGTTGCTGCCGACAGGCAAAGCACGGCAACGATCGGCACCATTGGAGTCCACTTCTCGCCGAACAGCAGCGGCACGTAGACGAACACCGCCAGCGCCTGCAGTCCGATCAGCAGCGTGATCGGCACGGCGAGCCGTATCAGCGCCTGGTCGAAGCGGGCGAGCAGGTCGCGCGCGGCAAGGCGGTGGTCGGCGAGGTGCGGGAATGCGGCCGATGCCAGCGCGGACGTCAGCACGAGGCTGAGGCCATATCCCGCGCTGAACGCGAAGTAGTAGATGCCGAGCGCTTCGATGCCGAGGATCGCGCCGACCAGCAGCTTGTCGATGTTGAGGCGCACAGCGACCAGCACCTCGCTGGCCAGTATAGGTGCGGAGTAGGCGACGACCTCCCGCATGGGCACGCTGCCGGCCGAGCGCTCGCGCTGCCAGCGGATCGAGTAACGCGTGCCGACGAGCCAGATCGGTGCGGTCAGCAGCTTCGGCAGAACCACAGCCCAGGCGCCGAGCCCCGCGAATGCCATCACTGCAGTCAGCAGGTTGTCGGTGCCGACTTGCGCGGCGTTGATCGCGGCCAGCGTACCCATCCGGTATTGCCGCTGCAGCAGCCAGTTGTGGACCATCGCCCAGGGCATGAACAGGTATACGCCGGCAAGGCAGGCGATCATGCCGAGCAGCTCCGGTCGGCCAGAGACATGTGCGATGGCGAGACCGGCGCCGATCTGGATGATCGCAACCGCCATGCATGCGATCCAGGACAGGCGATAAGCGGCGTTGCACACTGCCGCGAGCCGCTCCTCCGGCGCCCGCACGACCATCTGGCCGATGCCGTTGTTGGCGAGAACACGCACCAGCTCGAAGCAGGCGAGTGCAGTTGCTGCGAGCCCCAGCTCCGCGGCATCCAGGTAGCGGGCCAGTACAATTGTCGTTGCGATGCGCGATACGCGCACGCACAGCTCGCCGAACCCCAGCGCGCCGAAGCCGCGCAGTAGGCGATCCGAGCGAGCCCGCTCGATGAACCTGGTCACCATGCCGGACAGCACGGTCTCTACTCCACTCGATGACGCGAGGCCTAACGCCCCAGACTCACACCATGCCGCAACGCAGTTAACGCGAGCTTCGCGAGCGGGCGTTCCTGGTCAACTTCGGACCAAGGGCTAGTCCGTGCAGGACGCCTGTGTTGCCCAGTGATGGTTGATGAACGATTAATGCCGCTTGCCGTCGCGTGGTCGGCGATCAGAGGCGGAGGCCGGGCCGGCGTGCCGCGAGGGCCAGCGCGCGCTCTTCGATGCGCGAGAAGATCGAGCTTGGCGTCGCGCGCTTGACGGCAGCGGCAGCGAGCGTTGCCAGCGTGCGAGAAGGCTCCTCGGCGAGCATGCGCGGGAATATCCGCAGGGCCGTCAGTACGAGCGCAATAGCCTGCCCACGATCTGCAGAGCGCACGGCGCGACGCGCGAGATAACGCAACTGATAAGCCTCCGCGCGCGCGCCGTGGTGGGCAACGAGACCGGGTGCGTAGCTCGCGACCTTGTCGCGGAACCGTCGCCATGTCGCGAGTTGCGCGGTCACGTTCGCCGACAGGCCGCCGCTGTTGACGCGGTACTGCGTCAGGGGCGCGTCGACGTAGTCGAACTTGCAGCCGGCGAGCACCTTCAGCCGCATCCAGCACTCGACGTCCTCCGATTGCCGGAAGCTCTCGTCGAACCAGCAGATGCGGTCCAGCTCAGCATCGAGGAAGGCGATGCGATCGAGTGCTGAGCGGCGCAGAACGGGTGCAGAGCCGTTTCCGACAGGGTTGCGGCAGAAGAACGCCGCATCGTCGAGATGACCGCCGAGGGGGCATTGCACGAGGCCGACCTCGCGACCTTCCTCGTCGATCAGCTTCGAGGCGGAGAAGCTGACGTCGAGCGAAGGATCGCCATCGAAGCAGGCAACGTGCCGTTCGAGCTTGGTCGGCTCCCACAGGTCGTCCGCATCGAGTAGTGCGACGAGCTCACCGCGGGCATGACGGATGCCGGTGTTGCGCGCGCCGGCGAGCCCACGGTTCTCCTGCGTGACAACGCGCACTCTGGGATCGGGACAGGCGCGGGCGATTGCCGGTCCGCTGTCGCGTGAGCCGTCGTCGACGACGATCACCTCGAAGTCGGCAAACGTCTGCTCCAGCACCGATGCCAGTGCGGCGCCGATGTATGCCTCGGTCTGATAGAGTGGGATGACAACTGAAACGCGCGGCGGCATCACGCGCCTCCTGGCTGAAGGCCGGAGGTGCGGCGCGCGGCAAGTGTGACGAGACTGGGTGCCAGCACCGCCACGATCGTCTTGGCCGTGGCGAGCGGTTCGCGCAGGAGAAGGTCGGGGGCCGCGCGCAGCATGTCCCAAAGATGGCGGCGAGCAACGCCCGCATCGGCCCCGTGGTCGATCGCTCGGCGCGCGCAGTAGCGCAGCATAGCGGCATGTGACAGCCGGCCGTGATGGGCGACAAGGTCGGGTGCGACACGCGCGGCGGCGCTCAGCATCTGTGCATGCGCTGCAAGCATCGCCTCGATGTTTGCGGACAGTCCGCCAGGCGAAATGCGGTAGCTGGCAAGCGCGCGGTCGATGCCGCGGAAGGCAATCCCCGCGACGGCCGCGCGGAACAGCCACTCCTGATCCTCGAGGCGGCGCATGCTCTCGTCGAATGGTCCCGCGCGCTCGATCACCTCCCGGCGGACGACGACCATCGACGTGCACGAATTTGCCCTGAGCAGATCGACCGCCGTCAATCCAATGAGCTGCGGTTTCGTGACATTCCCCGTCGGCCGGCCGGACCAATCGACGAGGCGGATCCGCGCATAGGAAACGCCGATCTGGCCGTCGGCGAGGTTGGCACCGTGGGCCGCGAGATAGTCGGGATCGAACAGGTCGTCGGCATCGAGGAATGCGATCAGCTCGCCGCGCGCTGCGCGAATGCCGCCGTTGCGCGCGGCACTGAGGCCCTGCACCGGCTCCTTGACGATGCGCAGGCGCGGCTCGGCTGCGGCGAGCCCCGCGAGCACCTCGGCCGTGGCGTCCGTGGAATTGTTATCGACGGCGATGATCTCGAGATCGTGCTCGGTCTGCGCCGTCACGCTGGCGATCGTCTCCGCGATGGTCGATGCTGCGTTGTAGCAGGGTACCACGACGCTGAAACGCGGTGTGCTCACGACCTATCCCCACTTGGCCCTGAGGCAACACGCAGCCCAGGAGCAAGGGAGATCACTAGCAGGCCAAGCTTAAGCTTCGGTGCAGGCTCCCCCGCCAAGGGGACGTGCGAATTGTAATTAATTTCTTGAGGCAACGCTAACCGCGCCGCGCAACTTTGCTCTCGAATGCCTGGCTGTTTATCTTCGATTTGAGCCCCAATACCCATAAATGAGCCCGCAAGTAACAAGTCCGGTTGGGCGAACGACCGGATGCAGGGGCAGTGGGAAATCATGACGGCTGGGGCACAAGCAGCCGCGCCTGCAACACAGGCCGCGGATCGGGTCATCCAATTGTTCGGACTCGACATTACCGACACGCGCATAGAGCGCGCGGCGGCTTGGCTGGTGCAGCGTGCCGGCCATCGGCTGCAAACCAGCGTCGCCTTCCTCAACGCCCATTGCGTGAATGTCGCTTATCGAGACGTCGGCTATCGCGTTGCGCTGGAAAAGATGGGCCGGGTTTATGCAGACGGTATCGGCATGCGCATTGCTGCCGGTGTTGCCGGTGCCGAGTTGCAGGACAACGTCAACGGCACCGACCTGTTCCCGGTGTTGTGCCGGGAGGCTGCGCACGCCGGCGTGAGCCTCTATCTGCTCGGCGCACGCGAGGGTATCGCCGCAGCTGCCGGCCAGCGGATGTCGACTGCAACGACAGGGCTCAAGATTGCCGGCACGCACCATGGCTACATCGCAAGCCCCGAGATGGAGGAGGCAGCGATCGCCGCAATCAACGCCAGTGGCGCGGGCATCCTGCTGGTGGCACTCGGCGTGCCGCAGCAGGAACGGTGGATCGCACGGAACCGGCATCGACTAGACGTACCGGTCGTGCTCGGTGTCGGAGGCTTGTTCGACTATTACTCGGGCCGCATCCAGCGGGCGCCGCTGATGCTGCGCAAGGTTGGCCTCGAGTGGGCATGGCGGCTGGCGATCGAGCCGCGCCGCCTCGCGCGCCGCTACGTACTCGGCAACGCCGTTTTCCTCGCACGCCTCGCGTGGCTGCGGCTGACTGCGCCGGCACTTCTCAGGCAGGGACTGCCGGCTTAGCGCTTTCCTCGATGCCGGGCGTTGTCACCGCCTGCCGAGCCACAGGCCCAATGTGCAGCGACAACGGAGAGCCTTGTGCTGCCGCCTTGCCGTTCCACAAGCGTTGGCACGGCATCTCGATGTAGCGCCAGCTCAGCATGGCCAGGCCGATCACCACCATCACGTAGAGCCCGACGACGGCATCCATCGCCCAAGGCGTGCCGAACGAGACAACGAGTGCGCGGCTGCCATCGACGGTGGCAGTGGTCGAAAGCTCGAGGCCCCCCAACTGCTCGAGGACGGTCACCATGCGGTGCACCAGTACGATCACAAGGGCGTGGACCATGTAGATCGAGTACGAGACGAGGCCGAGCATCGCGAAAGGTTGGCCCTGCAGCAGCCGAGAGACTGCGCCGCGCTCGAGCGCGAACAGCCAAACGACGGCACCGAACACGATCGGGGCGGCGAGCTCCATTCGAGTGCGCCCTGCAAGCGAGACGAACGTCAAGATCGAGACGACCGCCGCGACCTCCCACACCGTGGGGGCTGCCAGCTTGACGGGGTGCGCTTGCATGAGGCGAAAGGCGACATGGCCGACAAAGAAGCCCGCGAGGCAGCGGAACAGCCCCAGCTCAAAGTCGACCGCTATCATCCGCGTCGAAAAGCAGGCGACGACACTCCAGCCGACAAGCGCGATCGCCAATGCGGCAAGCAGCATCCGCCCCCGCGTCGCCAATGCGACAACGCCGAAAATCACGTACGTCCATAGCTCCGTGCTGATGCTCCAGCTCGGAAAATTCCACGTCAATCGGTCGTGGATGCCGAGGCCGTGAAGCAGCAGAAAATTGGTCGCGATCGCCGGCAGCTGCGCCCCGGAAGCCGGGTCGAAGGCGGAGGCTGCGGAGCGTGACGCGCCCAGCATTGCCGCGATGATCGGCGACGCGAGCTCCAGGGCGACGAAGGCGCCGAGCAGTGCGACATGGAGCGGCCATAGGCGCCCGAGCCGCCGCCAGATCATGGTTCCCGCATCGCGCGCTGTAGCGATGCGCTGGCTATAGGCATGGGTGATGACGAAGCCGCTCAGCACGAAGAAGAAGTCCAC
>SXGT01609741.1_pt1 | contig 10240 bp, 8 predicted proteins | sample 3176221 | NCBI WGS metagenome assembly SXGT01 (sample SAMN11356862, study PRJNA531348) | freshwater metagenome | isolation source: freshwater sample F1-120 | place: China: Fuxian Lake, Yuxi | collected 2017-12-25
CGTGCGCTTGCAGAAGTCGGCCAGGGTCGTGCTGTCGGACAGCGGGACGATCACCGAGGAATCGTCGATCCTGAACTTCCCCGCGATCAACATCCGCGAGGCGCACGAGCGGCCCGAGGGGATGGAGGAAGCGACCGTGATGATGACCGGCCTCAGCCTGGAGCGCGTCCGCCAGGCGATGGCGATCCTGGAAAGCCAGGGCCGCGGCGACACCCGCGACCTGCGGCTCGTCGCCGATTACGCGATGCCCAACGTGTCGGACAAGGTTGTGCGGATCCTGCACAGCTACACCGACTACGTCCGCCGGGTGGTGTGGCGCGAGTACGACTGAGCCGTGCGCATCCTGATCGTCACCCATTATTTCTGGCCGGAGAATTTCCGGGTCAACGACCTGGTGGAGGAACTGACCCAGCGCGGCCACGCGGTGACGGTGCTGACCGGTCAGCCCAATTATCCCGAAGGACGGGTCTTCCCGGCCTATCGCGCCGACCCGGCGGCCTTCATGCGCTTCGGCGACGTGACGATCGTCAGGGTGCCGATCATCCCGCGCGGCAAGACCAGTCTCGGCCTGTTGCTGAGCTATGTCAGCGCGGCGGCGAGTGCGGCGCTGATCGGCGCGTGGAAGCTGCGCGGGCAGACATTCGACGCGATCTTCGTCTTTCAGCCGTCGCCGGTCACGACGGCGCTGCCCGCGATCCTGCTGCGGCGGCTGAAGCGGGCGCCGACATTGCTGTGGATCCTCGACATCTGGCCCGACACGCTATCAGCGATCGGTGTCATCACGTCGCCGCGCCTGCTGTCGCTGGTGGGCGCGATGGTCCGCTTCATCTACAGGCGGTCGGATCGTATCCTCGTCCAGTCGCGCGCGTTCGAGCCCAAGGTCGCGGCACTTGCGGGCGGCGATGCCGGGATCCGCTATTTCCCCGGTTGGGCCGAAGGTGTCTTTCAGGGCGGCGAGCCCGCCCTGCCTGCTCCCGAACTCGCCCCGTACCAGGATGATTTCAAGGTCCTGTTCGCCGGCAACATCGGCGAGGCACAGGATTTTCCGGCGATCCTGCAAGCGGTGGAAGCGCTTCGGGATACGCCGGGCCTGCGCTGGATCATCGTCGGCGACGGCCGTGCCGCACCCGCCCTACGCGACGAGATCAGGCGCCGCGGATTGGAGGACAATATCGTTCTCGTCGGCCGATACCCGCTGGACCGGATGCCGTCCTTCTTCGCCGGGGCGGACGCCCTGCTGGTCACGCTGCGGCCGGAACCGATCTGGAGCATGACAATCCCCGGCAAGGTCCAGAGCTATCTGGCAGCCGGCAAGCCCCTGCTCGCGATGTTGGACGGCGAAGGCGCCCGGGTGATCGAGGAAGCCGGTGCGGGGTTCGTCGCGCCGGCCGGAGATGGCCAGGCCCTGGCCGCGCAGGTTCGTCGGCTGATGGCGATGGATCCGCGGTCGCGCGAAGACATGGGTCAGGCCGGCATACGCTATGGTGAGACCGCCTTCGGGCGAGCGCGGTTGATGGACGAGCTCGAAGGCTGGATGCGCGACGCAATTGTGGATCGGGGACGAGTTCTATAGGGAGCCGGCATGAGCGTTCTCCTCCTGGAACTCAACGAGATCAACTTCGAGCAGGTCGTGAGCTACGCCGAATCCGGCAAGCTCCGGACCCTGGCCGGTCTCGTTCGGCGCCACGGCCTGTCGACGACCACGTCGGAAAAGGCGTACGACGAGCTCGAACCGTGGATCCAGTGGGTTACTGCGCACACCGGGCTGCCGCTGGCGGATCACGGCGTCTATCGGTTGGGCGACATCAAGGATCGGTCGCTCGACCAGATCTGGGAAGTGCTGGAGCGTCAGGGGGTTACGGTCGGGGCGATCAGCCCCATGAACGCCAGCAACCGGTGCAGCGACCCTGCATTCTTCATGCCCGATCCGTGGACGAGCACGCCCATCACCGGCGATGCCCTGGCCAGGCTGTATCGTCCGGTCGCAGCGGCGGTGAACGGCAACGCCGATGCGAAGATGACCCCGGCCATGCTCGCCCAGCTCGCCGCGGGGCTGGTGCGCTACGCCCGGCCGGGAAGCTATGCCGGCTATGCGTCCGATGTGGCGGGGGCCGCGCGTCGCCGGCCGTGGCGCAAGGCGATGCTGCTCGATCGCTTGCTGACCGACGTCTTCGTGAAGGAGGTCCGTGCCGCCCGGCCCGGCTTCGCGTCGCTGTTCCTGAACGCCGGCGCGCATATCCAGCATCATTACCTGTTCAATTCGGCGGTCTACGACGGGGACCAGCAGAACCCCGACTGGTATGTGCGCGCCGACGCCGATCCGGTGCTGGAGGTGTACGAACTGTACGATCGCAGCGTCGCGGCCGTGCTGGCGGCATTCCCGTCGTACCGGATCATGATCGCGACCGGCCTGCACCAGGATCCGCATGGCAGCCTGACGCTCTACTGGCGGCTGCGCGACCATGCCGATTTCCTGCGGCGCAACGGCGTGCCGTTTGCGCGGGTCGAGCCGCGGATGTCGCGCGACTTCGTCGTCTTCTGCCGCGACGGCGCCGAGGCGGAGGCCGCCTGCGCGCGCCTGGCATCGTTGCAGGGGCCCGGGGGGATGCCGCTGTTTGAGGTGCACAATCGCGGCGACAGCCTGTTCGTCGAACTGATCTGGTCGCAGGATATCCAACCGGATTTCGTCTACTACCGGGATGGCGAGCCGGTGACCGGGCTGCGTGACGATGTCGCCTTCGTCGCGGTGAAGAACGGACAGCACAATGGCATCGGCTATTTCATCGACACGGGCCTGACGCCGGACAGCGCGGCCCGCTTCCCGCTGGCCGAATTGCCCGCACGCATCGCCGATGCCTGCGGTGTCGAATGGACGTCCGCCGCAGCCGCGGCATCCCCGAAAACCGCAGCGGCGCTGTACGCCTGACCTTGTTCCAAGGTCGCCTGGGATCATGACAGCACCGCGCCTTTCAACCCGGATATTCCGTCCCAGCCTGTCGTTCCTGTTGCTGACGGCGGTTCTGGCGCTTCTGCTGCTGGCAGGCGGTGCGTCGCGTCCGGATGTCCTAGGGCAGGTTATCGTGCGCGGCGGCGTGTGGGTCGCCCTGTTGATCTGCGCGCTGTTCGCCCGGCCGGGGGGGGCGGTGGTCACATCGGCCCCCGGCCGCATCCTGCTTGCCGCCCTGGCGATCGTGCTGCTTCAGCTGGTCCCGTTGCCGCCCGACTGGTGGCGAGCCCTGGCCGGTCGGGGCGAGCTCGCCGATCTGCCGGTCCCGGCAGTCGCGTCGTGGCGACCGGTGTCGACCAGTCCGGGCGCGACGATCAATGCGGCCGCTTCCTTCGTCGTTCCGGTGACCGTCCTGCTCCTGATGGCGGGACTGCGCGATGACGAGGACCGGCGGCTGCCGATGGTCCTCCTCGTGCTGGCTGGCCTGTCGCTGCTGGCGGGTCTACTCCAGTTCTCCGGCGCGGGCCTTCGCAGCCCGTTCGTCAACGACACGCCGGGGGATGTCGGCGGACCGTTCGCGAACCGGAACCACTTCGCGCTATTCCTGGCGATCGCCTGCGTGATCGCTCCCGTCTGGGCGTTTTCCGATCCGAAATGGTCCCGTCGACTGGCGCCGGTCGCGCTGGGCGTCGTCATCCTGTCGGCGCTGACCATCCTGGCGACGGGATCGCGCGCTGGGCTCCTGCTGGGGGGCGGTGCCTTCGTCCTGGCCCTGCTGCTCGTCGGGCGCGACCTGCGGCGCCTGTTCAAAGGCCAGTCGCGCTGGGCGTTCCCTGCGGTGATCGTGGGCATCATGGCGGTCGTGGCGATCTTCCTGCTGATCAGCATGGCTGCGGACCGGGCGGTGTCGATCGATCGCCTGTTGGCCGCGGATACCGGGCAGGACATGCGCCGTCGCGGGTTGCCGACCGTGTTCGCGGTGATCGCCGCCTATTTCCCGATGGGGTTCGGCCTTGGCGGCTTCGACCCGGTCTTTCGCCTGCACGAACCCCTTACCCTGCTGAAGCCGACCTATTTCAACCATGTCCACAACGATTTCCTCGAAGCGGTGCTCGACGCCGGCGTGGCCGGTGCGGCGCTGCTGGCCGCCGCGTTAATCTGGTGGATTTGGGCAAGTGTGGAGGCGTGGCGATACGGCGATGGCCTGGCACGGCTTGGTTCTGCCATCCTGTTGCTGGTGATCGCGGCAAGTCTATTCGACTATCCGGCCCGCACACCGCTAATCCTGGCGATCAGCACGATCGCCACCGTGTGGTTGAGCGATCGGCAAAAGCGCGGCAAGGGCTCAGCTTTACCACGCGAGACGCAGCATCTATAGCCGACCGGCTCCTCTGTTCCTACGGAAGCTTCCCGAGCGCATGCGAAAAATTTGTACCGCCCTGCTGGTCGTCGTTGCCCTGTCTGCGTGCGCGCGGCGAGAGCCGATGGTGTCGACCGACCGACTGACCGTCGTGCAGGATACCGCGACCCTGCCCGCGCCGACCCGCCAGGATCTGACCGCAGCCGATCGCCCGGCGCTGATCGGACCGCTCGACACCATCCAGGTCGACGTGTTCAACGTGCCCGACCTGAGCCGCGAGATGCAGGTCGATGCGAGCGGGCGGATCGCGATGCCGCTGGTCGGAACGGTCGACGCGCGCGGGCGCACGGCGGGCGAGCTTGCCCAGACGATCCAGGCGGCACTGCGCGGCCGCTACGTCCGCAATCCGGAAGTCACCGTCAATATCAAGAGTTCGGTTAGCCAGGTGGTGACGATCGACGGGCAGGTCGTCGAACCGGGCCTGTATCCGGTCACCAACCAGATGACGCTGCTGCGCGCGATCGCTTCGGCCAAGGGCCTGTCGGAATTCGCGCGCCAGGAAGACGTCGTGATCCTGCGCACGGTGGAGGGGCGCAAGATGGCAGGCCTCTACAACATCGCCGCCATCCGCCGCGGCGCCTATGACGATCCGCCGATCTACGCCAACGACGTCGTTGTCGTCGGGGATTCGCCGCAACGCCGCCTGTTCCGCGACTTCGTGTCGCTGGCGCCGCTCCTCGCCGCACCGCTCATCGCCGTCTTGCAGTAAGGCCGAAGTTCATGAACCTGGTAACGTCCAACTTGGGCACGGGATTTGGCGGCGTCGACCCGGTCGCCGGCCAGCGTGATGCCGGCGGCGATGCCATTCCGATCATCCGCCAGTATCTGCGCATCGCGCTGCGGTGGAAATATGTCATCATCGGCATCACCGTCGCCTGCGTCCTGCTGGGATTGGTCGCGACGCTGTTGATGACGCCCAAATACACCGCGACGTCGACCATCGAGATTGCCCGCGAGGCGAGCCAGGTCACGAACTTCCAGGGGGTGGAGCGCGAAACGAGCGCGGTCGACCAGGAATTCTACCAGACCCAATATGGCCTGTTGCGGTCCCGTGCACTGTCCGAACGCGTCGCCAACCAGTTGCGGCTTGTCGACGATCCGAAATTCTATGCCTTGTTCAAGCATGTCAGCGAAGCCCCGGCGTTTCGCCTAGTCAACGGACGCTACACTGCCGCCGGGCGCAGCGAGCGGCAGCGCATCGCCGGTGAGATTTTACGAAACAATCTGGCGGTCAATCCGACGCGCCTTTCGCGTCTGGTCGAAGTCTCCTTCACCAGCCCCGATCCATCGTTTTCCGCGCGGGTCGTGAATGCCTGGGCGGACAGCTTCATCCAGACCAATCTCGAACGCAAGGTTCAGGCGACGTCCTACGGGCGTGGCCTGCTGGAGCGGCAGCTGGCGATCCAGAAGGACCGCCTCGACAATAGCCAGCGCCAGCTCGTCGCCTATGCATCGGCGCAGCAGATCATCAACCTGCCCGCCCAGGGCAGCGGAACCAATGGCCCGACGACGGTCGAGCGCTCGATCGTCGCCGACGACCTCGCCACGCTGAATGCGGCGCTCGCGCAGGCGACGTCCGATCGCATCCAGGCCGAAGCCCGCGCACAGCAGGGCGGGCGCGCCGGCGCTTCGACCGAGGCGCTGCGCAACGTCGCGATCAACAACCTGCGCCAGCGCCGCGCCGAACTCGCCGCCGACTATCAGCGGCTGATGGTCCAGTTCGAGCCGGGCTATCCCGCCGCGCAGGCGATCCAGACCCAGATCGACCAGCTCGACCGTTCGATCGCGCGCGAGGAAGCCCGTGTGTCGGGATCGGTGCAGGCCGAATATCGCGAGGCGCAGCAGCGCGAGAGTGCGCTCAAGGTGCGGGTCGACCAGCTGAAGGCGAGCTATCTCGATAACCGGCGCCGCAGCATCCAGTACAATATCTACCAGCAGGAGGTGGATACCAACCGCGCGCTCTACGACGGCCTGCTCCAGCGGTATAAGGAGATCGGTGTCGCCGGTGGGGTCGGCGTGAACAATATCTCGGTGGTCGATCAGGCCGACGTGCCGCAGCGCCCTTCGAGCCCGCGCCTCTTGGTCAACCTCGCCATCTCGCTCCTCGCCGGCCTCGGCCTCGGTGCCCTCGCCGCCTTCGCGCTCGAGCAGATGGACGAGGCGATCGCCGATCCGGCGGAGGTCGAGCGGCGGCTCGGGCTGCCGCTGCTGGGGTCGGTACCCAAGGTCGTCGACGGTATCGCGCCGCGCGACGAGCTGCTCGATCGCAAGTCGGAGCTGGTCGACGCGTATCTGGCGATCAACACTAACCTCGGCTTCACCACCGAGCACGGCGTGCCGCGGTCGTTCTCGGTCACCTCGACTCGGCCCGCCGAGGGCAAGTCGACCACCGCGCTCGCGCTCGCGACGATGCTGGCGCGGGCGGGGAAGCGGACGATCCTGGTCGATGGCGACATGCGCTCGCCGTCGGTCCACCACCTGGGTGGGGTTGACCACGACCGGGGCCTCAGCAACTTCCTGGCCGGAGAGGACAACATCGAGGCGCTGACCTTCCCGATGCGCGACCTCGACTTCATCGCGATGTCGGCGGGGCCGATCCCGCCGAATGCCGCCGAGCTGCTGACGGGCAATCGCCTGGGCATCCTGATCGATCGGCTGCTCGAGCATTTCGACCATGTCGTGATCGACAGTCCGCCGGTCATGGGCCTGGCCGACGCGCCGCTGATCGCGAGCCGGGTCGAGGGCGTCGTCTATGCGGTGGAATCGCACGGCATCCGATCGAGCTTGGTCAAGACCGCGCTCGGCCGCCTGACCGCGGCGAATGCGCGGATCTTCGGCGGCGTGCTGACCAAGTTCGACGCGCGCAAGGCGCATTACGGCTATGGCTACGAGTACGGCTATGGCTATGGCCGGGCCAAGGACGCAAAGGCGTAAGCGGTCGCGACCATGTCCCTTCGTCGCGATCTGGCGCGTCGTTCGCCCAGGGAATGGGCGGTGCGCCTCGCGCTCGCCGCGGTGGCGGCGGTGCTCGGTTACTACAGCGTGACCTTTTCGGTCGCGCAGGTGGTGGTCGGGAGCGACCCGGAACTGGCCTATCGCCTCGCCCCCTATGACGGGCGGATCACCGCGGCGCTGTCGGAGGCGCTGTCCGGCGAAGGGGCGACGCCGGCGGATCTCGCGCGGGCCGAGAGCCTGGCCAAGCGAGCGTTGCAGCAGGATCCGACCGCGGTGGCGGCCGCGGCGACGCTCGGCATCGTCGCCGACGGGCGCGGCGACAAGGCGGCGGCGCGGCGCTATTTCACCTATGCGCAGAAACTGTCGCGACGCGATCTGCGCACGCAGCTGTGGATGATCGAGGATGCGGTCGAGCGCGGCGACCTGGCCGGCGCGGTGCGTCAGTACGACATCACGCTGCGCGTCTTCCCGACGATGGGCGAACTCCTCTATCCGGTCATGGCCGGGGCGAGCAGCGACCCGCTGATCCGCGCTGAATTAGTCAAGACGCTGGCGGCCAGGCCGTTGTGGGGCGAGAGCTTCATCGACTCCGTGGCGGCGAAGGGGCCGGACCCGCAATCGACCGCCGCCCTGTTCGTCGCGCTGCGCCGCGCCGGAGTGCCGGTGTCGGAGACGGCGCGGGCCGGCGCGGTCAACGCGCTGATCGCGGGCGGACAGCTCGATGCGGCCTGGGCCTATTACGCCGCGGTCCATCCCGGCGCCGATCGCCGCCGCTCGCGCGATGCGCGGTTCGCGGCCGCGACCGAAACCCCGTCGCAGCTCGACTGGACCGCGATCAACGACGGGTCGGGGCTGACCACCAGTATCCAGGGTGGCGTGTTCGACTTCGCGGCACCCGCCAGCGTCGGCGGACCGATGCTCCAGCAGCTGCAACTGCTTCCCCCCAGCAGCTATCGTCTGACGGGACACAGCACGGGGATCGAGCAGGCGGCAGGCGCCCTGCCCTATTGGACGCTCCGCTGTCAGGACGGGCGCGAGCTCGGGCGGGTCGAGGTGCCGAATTCGAGCGTTGCCGGCGGCAACTTCTCCGGCACGTTCAGCGTGCCGGCAGGGTGTCCGGTACAGACACTCCTGCTGATGGCGCGGCCGTCGGATGCGGTATCGGGCCTGTCGGGGCAGATCGACCGGGTCGAGCTGTCGCCGGCGCGTTGAAGGAGATAGCGATGCGCATGTTTGTGCTGATCGGGCTCGGCGTTGCGCTGGCGGGAGCGCCGGCATCTGCACAGGTGCGCTCGACGCCGGCGACCGCCGATACCCAGGACGACGAGCAGCCGATCGTTCAGCAGCAACAGCAGACGCCGCCTCAGACCAACCAGGCCGGGCGCACCGCGCAATCTTCGGCAGGCCAAGTCGGCCAGCGGCAGACCCGCGACACGGCGGCGGCGCAAGCCGGCATCAAGCCGATGGCGCGCATCGCGAGCCGGATCCAGAACCGCGTGCAGAACCGCCTGCGCACCCGGATCGACCGCAACTACGACCCGCAGGCGAACACGACCGATCCCTTCGCGGTCGCCGAGGATCAGGCGCGCACGACCGGAAGACCGCGTTAGACGCTTTGGGGCCGGCTTGCTGAGCTAGGCCCGACAGGATCGGATATTGCTATTCCGAGCCACCCGGCGCATGATTAGCCCAGATGGGTATACCCGAAAGCGCCCCCTCCCCCGCCCCGCCCCCGGTCCGCGCCGCACGCGTCTATCTGCGCGTCAGCACCGACAGCCAAGACCTCGCGCGCCAGGAAGCGATCGTCGCGACCGCGCGGGCCGCCGGCTATTATGTCGCCGCGGTCTACCGCGAGAAGGCGTCCGGCGCGCGGCCCGACCGGCCCGAGCTCCTGCGGCTGATCGCCGACCTGCAGCCAGGCGAAGTCGTGATCGCCGAGACAATCGACCGCATCAGTCGCCTCCCCCTCCCCGAGGCCGAGCGGCTCGTCGCCGCGATCCGGGCGAAGGGCGCGCGGCTTGCGGTGCCGGGGATCGTCGACCTGACCGACCTGGTCGCAGACAGCGCCGGCGTCGCGCGGATCGTGCTGGAGGCGGTGCAGGACATGCTGCTGCGCGTGGCGCTCCAGAGCGCACGCGACGATTACGAGACGCGGCGCGAGCGCCAGCGCAAAGGGATCGCGATCGCTCAGGGGCTGGGGCGCTATACCGGGCGCAAGGCCAATGTCGCGCAGCATCGCCGCATCGTCGGCTTGCGCGAGGCGGGGATGAGCATCGCGAAGACGGCCGAGCTTGCCGGGTGCAGCGTCGCTCAGGTCAAGCGGGTGACCGCGGCGCACCGCGCGCGGGCCCGCAAGACCGAACCGGCGAGTATCTGAAGCCCGTCACGCGGACTCGGCCGGATGCAGCCCGAGGCGGTTGCCATCGTCGACCAAAGTCAGTCGACCGTCCCATGACCACAGCACCAGGTTCAGCGCATCGGCGGGGGCGCCCCTGGCAGAGCTCGGCACGAGGATGCCGGTGAAACCGCATTCGATCGCCGCCTCGGCCAGCTGCTGGGTCGGCACTGGCTGCCGTTTGAGCATCCGGTCGCGCCATGTCGGATCGGCGAGTGCCGCCGGCGTCATCCCGAAAGGTGCCAGCGCCGCCTCGTCACGCCCGTCCAGCAGCGGACCGATGTCGGCGCGGTAGGCGACCAGCATGGTGGGCTGGAGCGTCCCGACCTGATTGGCTTCGCGCAGTGCCGTCTCGGGCGCGAGCGAGGTATAGAGCGCCGGGCGCCCCACTCGGTTGAACCGCCCGCCGAACCGCGCGGCCCCCGCCCCTGACAGCGGTTCGCGCGCATGGACCGGGTTGTGTGCGTGGTAGAGCAGGCCGTCGAACCGCACGCGGGCGTTTAGGCGTGGATGCCGGCGTCGA
>SXGT01088384.1_pt1 | contig 10239 bp, 18 predicted proteins | sample 3176221 | NCBI WGS metagenome assembly SXGT01 (sample SAMN11356862, study PRJNA531348) | freshwater metagenome | isolation source: freshwater sample F1-120 | place: China: Fuxian Lake, Yuxi | collected 2017-12-25
CCACTCGGCGCCGCCGCCGGCGGTCCAGCCCGTCTGCACGGCGCTGTTCTGGTTCCACCAGCCGTTGCGCTGCACTTCGCCATAGGCGAAGCCGCCCGTGCCATAGACCAGAATCTTCGAGTTCAACAGCGTGACGCCGGCGCGGCCGCGAACGGTGCCGAACCAATTCAGGGTCGCCGTCGTGACCGGGGGCAGTCCGAAGAGCCAGCTCCAGGTGTTGCCGCCGGCGCCAGAGCCGATGCTCGTGCCCTGGAAGTCGGTCTCGGCGCCAATGACGAACATCGGCGTGACCTGGTAGTTGTAACCGATCTGACCGCCGCCGACGACGCCCGCCCGGCTGCCGCCGTGATTGTTCCAGCCCGCGCCCCACGCATTGGAGGAATTGCCGGCGTAAAAACCGACGCCGAAGTTCAAACCGCCGTAGAGGCCCGTCCAGGTCATGACCGGCGGCGGGGGCGCCTTGTAAGACGGAAGGTCGGCGGCCATCGCCGATCCGGCTATCAGCGCAAAGACCGAGGCAGCAAGGATTGCCTTTTTCATGTACCTTCCTCCTAAAAGAGTTATCAATTTGAGCGCGCGGCGAGATTCGCCCGAGGCCAATTTGGTAGAAAGAAACCTGTCACACAGTCAAAGGATATGACGCGTTTTTGGGCAGTCGACTTGTGCTTTCTGGGCGACTGTGGCAGTTGCGCCACAACTGGCCGAGGGTCGATGCGCCTTTGATGGCGCCACAACCCTGCGCCGGCTTGATCTTGACGCGGCGCGGCTCGATGTCGGCTATATTGGATGAGCAAACGGCTGCGCCGACCCTGACCGGCGCATAATTTCGAGAGGAACGTCATGAGAATTCCGCCGGACTGCGTCCCTCTCAAGGCCACAGCCGGGCGCGGTCAGCGAATTCCACATTCCGGCCCGCCGACCGGCCGCATGAGCGGAGCGCTCGCCGTCATTCTCTTCGCGGCGGCGCTCTCGGGCGCCGCCCAGGCGAAGCAAAAATATGCGGTTCCTGGGCCAACGCCCGCAGGGGCGGCGCCGGCGCCGACGGTCGACCAATGCGGCCACCCGATCGTCCTGGACAACGTCGGAACCCCCTATACCGACCCGGTCTGCACCGCCCTCTCCGACAGGCTGCAGCCCCCGCTCTATATTCCCGATCCAGTCTGCAACAGGGGGGTGGAGCCCTATGATTCGCGCTGCTTGGTCGAGAGGCTCCTGACCGTGATGACAGCTTCGCCGGGCTTCCCGCCGCTCGCCAGGCCCGCCCCCTATCCAGTCAAATAATCGACGAGCGATTCACGCCGCGGCGCTCTCCGGCCCGGGGAACGACCGCGCACGCCTTCACGCGCCCCAGGCGGCGGCGAGGATTGACGACATTTCGCCGCGATTGAGGCGCAGCTTCAGACTTCCTTCGTTTCCGAAGGCAGGATTTCGCGCATGAACGACCTCATCATTCCGCCGGAGCCGCCGCAGCCGAAACGGAACGGCGCGCCAGCAAAATTGCCGGTGGAGATCGTCATCGATCGCCGCCGGCCTCGACCGCTCCGCTACGGCCTGATCGCGGCTTTCATCGGCCTGGCCGGGTTGGCCGCCACACGCTTTTATCCGTCCGACCGGCCCAAGGAAGCGGTCGCTCAGAAAGTCGAGGCGCCGGCGTCCCAGCAGGTCGCGATCCCGGCGCTGGACGAAGCGACGAAGAATCGAATCGCTTCTCTCCAAGGCGAAGTGCGGGAGCTGCGCGCGAAACTTGACGCCGTGGAGAAGCGACAGCAGGCCGAACATCTCAGCGCCCGGGCCGCAAGCGCGCCGCCGCCCGTGGAAGACAAGTCCGCCGCCGCCGCGACGGAAGCGACGCCCGCCGCGCAGCGGCCGTCCGATAAGTCCGACCCGAAAGCCGCTCGCGCCGCCAAGAGCGAGAGCGCCAGGAACGAGAGTTCGAAGATCGACATGACGCCCGTCCAGACGATCGCGCCGGCCGCGAAAGTCGTGAACGGCTACAGGGTGCGCGACGTTTATCAAGGCGCGGCGCTGATCGAATCCGATAGCGGCATGATCGGCGTCGAACCAGGGGAAGTGGTGCCCGGCGTTGGCCGCGTCATCGCCATCAAGGAACGCGCTGGTCGCTGGATCGTCGTCACGGAGAGCGGCGAGATTCTGGGAAACGCGCATGGGCAACCGCGCGCTCAGGCCCCGCGCCAGCGTCAATTCGCTCGGGAGCTCGATGGCTTTATCCCGCGACCTTACGGGCCGCCGCCGATGTTTCCGCCATACTGATCGCCGGCGACCGGTCTTTATTCAACCATCGCGGCGCAGCTGCCATAGGCGAAGCGTTTCGTATGGTCCCCAGGCGAATTTGCCATTGTCGAAGGCGAAATCCCCGTCTTCGACATATTCGACCACAAGTTCGGAAATCTGTCGCCATTCGTCCGGCGTCGGCGTCTCCCAAATCGCCTCGGCGGTTCGTAGGTCATTCGACAAAGCGAAGATCGCTTGAGCGACTGCTGGATGCGTTTGCCGGTTGACGCTCCACCCAACCGGCGGCGGGACGCAGGAGCATATTGCATTTTTCATTGTCGCCTCCTCGGGCTGCTGCCCGGCGCGAGGCGCGCCGTATGTCACTTTAGCATAAACCTGGATGGCTGGAGAGTCCGCGCGCAGCGACGACTTGTCTGGAAGCTCCGGGAGGCGCAGAATCCGCCGAGGAAGCGATGCTTCTCGGTCGCGACCAGGCGATCGCCCGTTGCGCCGCGCGATCTCGCATCAAGCGTCTTCCTGGGAGCCTCGCATGCGAAAAATATCTGTGATCGCGGCGGTGTGTGCGGCCTTGGGCATGGCCCCGAGGCCGGCCGCCGCAGGCGCGATGAGCGCCAATAATTTCATGTTGCCGTCAAAGGACGTGGCCTTAACCTGCACGCCGTTGCGCTACGCGATTCATTGTTCGATTTCGTTACGCGCCAATCCACAATACAGCACCTATTGCTTCTATGTCGCGGGGGGTCGTTCCTATCCGATGAAAACCGACTCCCGCTGGGGATTTTATAACAATATCGTCAGCCTCCAGCTCGATAATGGCGAGCGCGTCACCGCTCAACTCAAGGATCTTCGGACCGGCGCGCATGCGCGCTGCGTCGAGTGATCGCGCTCATTCACGTCCATCTCGCTGCTTGCCTGCAGGCGGCTGTGCGCGCTCAGATCGTGCGACGCGCGGCGGGCCGTGAAGGGCCCGCCTTTCCGTTTCCGGAGCGGCGATTGTCGGCGCGCGCCGGTCGAACGCGAAAACGCCCCGCCTTTACATCCGAGGTCGGGGCGTTCGCTTGCGACGGCGAACCGTCGGCTGTTCGAATGCTATCCAGAAGATATGGCGGGCGCATGGCGCCGATCCCCGCGATTTGCGGCTCGCCGCCGCCAAAGCGCTGCCTAAGGCGCTTCTCTTGCCATCGTGCCGGACCTTTGTCATATGTCGTTCGCCCATTCGCACTGAACTGCGGAAAGCTGGAGACGTGGCCGAGAGGCTGAAGGCGACGGTTTGCTAAATCGTTATAGGGGAAACCCTATCGTGGGTTCGAATCCCACCGTCTCCGCCAACTGGTAACAATAACTCGTTGTATTCCTTTGATAAACTTAGTTACCACCACCGACGGTATGACACTGAGTATTACATTTAGACGGCGCTCGGCGATTTGAGCGCCGTTCCGCTAACTGCTGCTTCAACGCATTTCAGTCTCGCTTGCCCATTAGGAGAGACCGCTTGAAAAAGCCCAAGCGCGCGGTCAAATACCCCAACAAGCCCAAAAGCCTGATGCGGTGCCCGCCACAAGACGCCCTTAAAAACGCTGCCAAAAGCGCCCGATACGAGCCCAGCCAATATCACTGCCCGGAAAATGGCCGTTACGCCTCCCGTGTGAAGCCAGCCTCCCGGTGCGACCACTTCCACCGCGCGAAAGACGCCCTTCAAACTTTGCGGCAATCAATCGAAGCAGGCCGCGTTTCGACCCAGTGGGTTGAGGGTTTCCCAAGATTTGTCTGGCACAAGGCTGGAGATGCATGGTACGAAGCCACAACGAAAGACGGCGACCCTGGCCTATATCATGCTCACAGGGTTGAACCCGAGGCATTACCGGTGGGACTGCGTCCATGAGTGACTTCGCCATAAACGCCGTTTGGCGTCCCCATAAGGGCGAAACGAAGCTCGACGCTACCATTGCTTCCCTTCGGATTGAAGTCCGGGACAAAAACGTCGCCGCCTACCGTTCCGATCAGATTGGCAACGACGACCATCTCTTTATCCCGGTCTACAATCTCGCGGAATGGATCGCCGAGAACTGGTGGCCCATCCTCTGGGAACCGAGAAAAAGTGAAGATTACAGCGACGATCCTGATTTCGGGCTAAGGCATTCCTTTGTCGCAGCTGGCGGCGGTTTTCCGTTACCAGACGTGAGTTTGACGTCCCAAGGCGACCTAGTCTTAGTCCGGGCGAAAAGCCGCAGGACCCAGATTGAAGACTTGTATTTCTACCAAGCTGCCGAAAAACCGCTACCTCGCAAGGAAGTTGAGCGAGTGCTTCGCGGCTTTGTGCAAAAGACGGTCGAACGCCTCGCCGCCAAAGGCATTGAAAATACGATTCTTCAGGAGCAGTGGTCGCTAATCCTCGAACACTCAGCCGAAGCCGAGCAGTTTGCTAAATGCATGGGAGCACTTGGCCTCTCCCCCTATTCCGAGGAGCCTCAGATCGAGTCCATCCTAGACAGGGCTCACGAGGCCTTGGGCGATCAGTTGACGTTCGATCTGTGTCTGGCTTCAACTCCTCAAAACCTCGAAAACATGGTTAAACTCGCGGTCAATGCCAAAGAAGTATCCGCTAGCGATCAGTCGAAAGTAGACTTGGCCGCTCTCAGAACTTTCCAGCTTCCGCCCCAAACGGCTGCTCCTGCCTGGCACCGCGGCAAAAATGCCGCTACCAAGCTTAGGGAGCATCTCGGTATCAAAGCCGACGATCCTTGTGGTAGCACGAAAGTCATGGAAGCGGTCGGCTTGGCGTTACCCGATATCCTCGCGAACGAAGACGATACGAACGAACTTCGTATCACGGGGCTTATGCACCGCGAAGACGATCGAACTGCCCATCTGGCGCTTCTGCAACGAACCACCCAGAAGCGACGTTTTGCGGCAGCAAGAGGCATCTTCGCGGCTTGCGATAGCAAGGCGAACGACTGCCGTCTTATTACTATGGCCGTTACGCGCGATCAGCAGGCGAACCGCGCGTTCGCCGCCGAACTAACGGCACCGATCGCTTTTATTCGGTCATTTATCCGCCGTGGCAAACTCGACCCCGAGTTGATCCCTGAAATTGCCGATCAACTCAACATCGCAAGTGATGTCGTACTGAAACACGCCATGAACAACGGCACATCGTTCGCAGAACGCAAGCGCGCAGGCCTTTAAGCGGCGAGCAGAAAAGGGCCGCTGCGCGGTGGGGGCGCTCTTGCGGCCAGCCCCAATTCAAACTCACCTTGTCGGGAAAGCTCTTGTGGGAGAGCTTCAAAAAGTAGCACCAGGCCGCTTCCGCGTCGCGCGCCGCCGCCGCCGCCTTCTGAATCGCGTCCAGAGGTTCAATGATGGGCTGGTCGTGCAGGACGCTTTCGGTAAAATCGAGAAGCGCCCGCTCCGCCGTGAAGGCCGATCGGAGCGCTTGCCGGAATGCCTCCCTGGCCTCATCGCTTTCGAAAGGTGACGGCGGCTTTTTCGGCTTCGGCACCCTCAGTCTTCCCAATCGTATATCGAGGGATAGCGTCGCCGACCTAGACTCCAGAGCCCCCGCTCCGAACGCCGGCGCAACCGCTCGTTTTCGCGATCAAGCTCCCTCGCCGAATATTCCGCGAGGACCTCGGCTCCCTTTCGGCGCGCCTCCGCAATGGCAACCTCCCTTTCGGGAATACCGAAAGGCGCCGGCAGCCTAGGACCATATTTCTTGAGGCCCGCGCCGGCGCTGGAGAGCAGCGTCCCCGCCGCCCGCATCTTACTCTCTTGGCGAACCTTCCCGGCCTGATAGGTCTTGGCGTTCGCGGTGTTTACGCCTTCAAGCAAAGCGTTCTGCGATGCGTTGTTCAGTTTGGTGAAGTCTTCCAGTCCGCCGAACATTTCCAGCGCTTTATAGAACTCGCCTTGCCGTTCAATCAGCGCTTCCTGATTTACGACCGTCGTATCTGTCGACCCTCCGCCGGAAGCCACCGCCAGCGCGCGAGACTTCGAAAGCGCAAGCTCTTTGTCTTTTACGCGGCCAATCGCTTCGCGGCGACGGCGCGCGTTCTATATCGCACCGATATTCGCGCGCGGCTTCGCCAGTTAGTTCGGGAGACGCGAAGTGGCGTTGATGGCGAAGCGTATGAGTGTGAGACGGCGGCGTTCTCATTCTGGCGAGCCCTCCGGGGAAAGCTCGCGGAATTCGGCGATGCCTTCGACGACCGCGGAGCGGGCGTGTCGCAAGGCAGCTTCGACAACGAAGAGGTTTTCGGCAGACGCCCCCGCAGCGAGCGCCGCGCCCGCGGTAACGAGGCCGTCGCCCAGCTCCGCGAGATAATCGAGGCGCAGCAAGCGGACGTCGCGCTCAGGGCTTGAATGGTTGCTCATCGGCGCGCCTCCACTGTCGCGAAGGCGAGATCGGCGAGAGCGCGCGCCATAGGCTCGGCGACGCCATGACGAGCCAACAGCCATGCGATGCGACGCGCCGTTAAGTCGGCGACTACAGCGTCGGCGGCGACGGAGATCGGTTGAAAGTTTGAGCGGGCTTGATTAGACTCAGGAACACTCGCCTCCACAGCGATGTATTCCCGAGCCCGGCCCGCGTCAGCCCGCGTGGCCGGGTTCGATGTATGCGAGGCCATGATCAATGGGCCTCCCCGAGCAAGCGGTCGATTTCCGACTCAGGGACGACTGTCCGGTTGCCAATCCGAACGAGGCGGAGCTTTCCTTCGCCCGCTAAGTTGTAGAGATGCGAACGACTGACGCCGAGAGCTGCGCATGCGTCGTTGATACGTCGAGCACGCGGCTTGAACCCGAGCGATGCTTTCTCGGCTTGTCGGATGCCTCCTATCCCCGCATTTGGACAGGTAAGGACGCGCGAGGAACAGCGCAAGCGGCGGGGCCGCGTGTAGGCGGCGCTGTTTGTGTCATAATCGTCGCCGCCAGCCAGGGTATGATTGGCAGGTTAATCACGGGAGGGGACGACATGGCGAAAAAGAACCTGACTGACTACATGCAAGAAAGACTTGCGGGCGCTCGCCGGAATCTTTCCTTGGCCGCAATCGACTTTTCGATCCCGGACGAGAAAATCCTCGACCTCCGAGAGTCAGTCCGTCGAGAAGCCGCAGACGTTCAACGCCTCAAAAAGAAAAAGGGCTTTCTGGGGTTCTTGGGACTCTGATAGTAGCAGCGACGAGCGCCGCGGGCCGCCGCTATCTTCCCCGGATGCATGCAGCCCGCCCCTCCGACGATCGCCGATCTTCGCGCTGAGGGCGTCGCGGGGGCTTGGGATTGGTGCATTGGGCTGGGCTGCGTCAATCACGGCGGGGTCGCGTTCGACACTATGTGCGCGCCGCCTGAGACGCCCTTCATTGCGATGGCGCGTTCGCGGTGATTCGTTTGTTCGCGATGCGGCTCGCGCGCCGTGCATCTGATGCCCGACTGGCCGCCGTATCGGGCGCAGCGCAAGCGTCAACCCGATGTCGACTGGACGCGCCGCATTCGGTCCGGCGGGGTAGTTGACGCAGCGCCGCGCAGCGATCTAGCGCTTTCAGCGCAGGCTTGAAATTACGGGAGGAAAAAATGAGCAAAGGTTTGAAGACCGCTTTGTTCGGGGCTCTTTGTGGAGCGTTTTTCGTTGCGACTACGCCAGGTTCGGCGGGACCAATGCGTCCCCCGCTCCCGCCGGAAAATTTTGGGTCGACGTCGCTCGTCCAGAAGGTCGCCAGACATAACCCACCTGAGGGCAAGCAATGCCTAAAATGGACTCGGCGTTTTAGCTCGACCCATGGCATGGGTCAGCTCCGCTGCGTGCACTGGAAATAGCGACCGTCGGCTCGGGGGACGATCATCGTCGGTCCGGCGAACGATTGGATGTCGCGTTTTCATGACCGCATGCCGGTGATTATCGATTGGAAGGATGCGAGCGTTTGGATGGCGGGCGGCGATCCGGGCGCGTTGCTGCGCCCGCCGCCCGAGCACGCCTTGCAGGAATGGATCGTTTCGCCGCGCGTGATCCGCTCCGGCGTCGGCGACGCTGATCCGACGTTGATTGAGCCTGCACGAGTTAACGCGCCAGAGTCGGCCTAGCGCGCATCCGTCTACCCGCCGCGCCAGAGCGCATAGGCGAAGGTGACCAGAAAGATCACGAACAGCGCCAGGCTCGGCAAGTCAAAGCAATCCGGCCAGCGCGGTGCGGCGCTGCAAATCAGAATGGTCTGCGGCCTCGCCGAGTGGATGAGGCCCCGCTGCCCTTGCCCAACAGCTCCATGGCATCCTCGGCAATTTCCTCAGGCTCGTTCTGCCCCTCGCCTTCCCCGGCGACAGCAAGCACAGCCCGCATCAGCGCAGTTCCGTCGAGGCTTATCCCGCGATCGGCGGCCATTCGATTGGCGGCTCGGAAGGCCTCGTCGATCAAATCCTGATGCATACCGGCTCCTTCCACGTTTTTTCAGGTCTCGCCCTCGGATAGAAGCCTGACTGCAGATCGCCTTTAGTCAAATAAGGCGCTATGAGCCGAATTGAACCGACAATAGGGTGGCTAATTTGAATTTCCGTCATCCAAATTCCATAGCCGATCCAGCAGGATTTTCAGATCGGCGTGGCAGCGTTCGATATGCTCTCGAATGACAACTCGGTCATCATGCGTCAGAGTATCCAGCCTGATGTTGAACCACTCGCGCCGGATAGTCTCACGCAGCGATTCTATTCCTCGTATTAGCTTCTCAGCTTCGGTCATCCGTATGGGTCCTTGCGGCGCTCGGCCTGCCACGCTTGCCTCGGCGCGCTTCAACTCCAATTAGCCAGCGTCGCCTCTTGTAGCGACGTTCCAATCACTTTGCCCGCGGCTTCAAGGTCGCGGGCTTTTTTCAGTTTCATGCGCAGCTCGTCGCCATTCGTGAATTCGACGCCGGCGGCCTCAAGCGCGGCGCGGATGGAGGCCAGCTCCGGCGCGAGGACCGCTCGCCGATTTGCGCTGAAGGCATCGACCACCTCACGAAAAAGCCCGGCCATTTCTGACCGGGCTGCTAAGTGAGGGCGGCGTCGACCAATAGGGCCGACGGCCTGCTGCTCAATTAGGCGTCCATGCCCCGAATGCAAGCCGATCGCTCATGAAAAAGCCCGGTCGTCGCCGGCCGGGCTGGAGTTTTGCGGTTGAAAGGATCGTCGCCTATTGGCAGGCGACAGGCCGAACCGTAAGCGCGCCGAGCGATGCGGGCAACCGCGGCCGGCCGCGAGAGTTAATGCTATGCTAACGCCATGTGCGGTCGTTTCACGCAGCATCTGTCCTGGGAAGAGCTTTTCTCCAGGGCTCCGTTACGCCTTGGCCTTGTCGAAAGCTCCAAGCGGGGGCATGCTGATATTTGATACGCCGACCACAGGGCAAATGACCGCTCAGATGGGCAAGGGCGCACACAGAGGCCGGCTTCGATTCAAGAGTACTGAGCTTCGGGAGAAACTCCATGGAATCGAATGAAACGATCGCGCTCGAACAGCGCCGCGAATTTACCGAAGTCGTAGGCCTGTTCGACTCGGTTGATAAACTGCAGTCTGCCATTGACGATTTGATGACTCACGGATTCGACCGATCCGAAATCAGCCTGCTCGCCGAAGACGCGAAGACGCGCGAAAAGGTTGGATCGAAACGCTCGGTCGAAATCGAGGACAGCGATGAAGCTCCTCGCATTTCCTTCATCGAAACCGAGTCGCTTAATGAAGGCAAAGCTGCGCTCATCGGCCTGCTTTTCTATGTTGGCGCCATTGCTGGCGCGATCGCCTTTTGGACCATCTACGGCAGTTTCGCCGAGGCGATCTTTGCGGGCATTGCCGCTGGTATTGCCGCCAGCCTGATTGGCGTGGGCATCGGCGCATTCATTCGACGTCGTCAGCGCAATTGGGTGCAGGCGCAATTAGCGCGCGGCGGGCTGTTGCTGTGGGCGCGAACCCGGACCGAAGAACATGAACGCGCCGCCATGTCTGCCATGCAGAACAATGGAGGCCACG
>SXGT01119145.1_pt1 | contig 10239 bp, 9 predicted proteins | sample 3176221 | NCBI WGS metagenome assembly SXGT01 (sample SAMN11356862, study PRJNA531348) | freshwater metagenome | isolation source: freshwater sample F1-120 | place: China: Fuxian Lake, Yuxi | collected 2017-12-25
CTTGGGCAATCAGGTGCGCCGCCGTCTGGGTAGTACGGGGACCAAACTGTGCCCACAGGATGAACAGGCTACCCATGGCCAGGGCGGTGTGAAGCCACTCCACTTGTTTGGGGCGGCGCTTGGAGTGCATCTCATCCAGTTGAACCCCTTCCACTGCCACCCCCTGCACGACTTGTTGGTGATGCTCCTTGGCCCGTTGCGCCGCTACCCGTTGAAAGCGATGCACGGTCTTGATATCCACCGCACAGATCTCGGCGGTGCCCACGTCACTGACGCCCCAGCGTTGGCACTTGAGCAACCGCACCACCGTTTCTTCGGGCAACTTGCTGTGGCTCATCAACGTCCCACAGCACTCCGAAAATGCCTGGCCACAGCGCACACAGCGCAACCGCTCAATATGACCCAGACTACCACCCCACGAGCGATGGCGGATATTCCCCCCGCCCATAATATTGAAATCCGGGCAGGCTTGATTGGGACAGCAAAAGCGGCTATACTGGGCCTCTACAACTGGTGTTGGCGTCATATCCCGAGCCCCTTTCCGGCAAGAAAGAGCTCTCAAGATATTGATTCCACACCAGTTCCTCTATGTCAGGCTCCTCCTGGACTACCCTTCCTTTTTGCCGACCAGTTTGGCCGCAAGGCCCGCAGAGCTGCGTGGAATCCGCGCTTCGATCTGAGCGGGAACGGGGTCATCGATTTCGACGACTTCTTCCTGCTGGCCGACCATTTTGGCGAGGGGCGCGCGGCGTCGAAGGTGGCAGTGCAACTGGCTGCCGACCGGATGGGGCATCGGATGCATCTGCGGGTGGCCCAGATCAACGCCCGTTCAGTGACCCTGGTCCTCGATCTGGGCCAGGGAACCCGGCCTCGAGGATATGGGCTGGTTTTGAGATATCCGCAGGGGGTCGAGATCCAGAACCCTGGCCTGGCCGTTCAGAACAATCAGGGAGATAGGCCCAGTAGCCTAGGCGGCGTCCTGCGCCAGACCGAGGAGCGGGTTTTTATGGCCAATTACAATCTGGAAGAGGTAGTATCGCCCGGAGTGGGCTCTGAGATCGAACTGCACTTCACTCTTCCTCCGGGGGTAGTAGGTGGGGAGATCAGGCTGGAGGAATTGTGGACCGTGGACGACAATCAGCAGATCAGCCGCTTTGCCACCGACGCCGCAGTGGGGCTGGTTCCTCAGGTGTTCAGCCTGGCCTCGCCCTATCCCAACCCCTTCAATCCGGCGGTGCAGATCCCGTACAGCCTACCGGAACGTGCGGCGGTGAAGCTACAGGTGTACAATGTTCTGGGTCAGCAGGTGCAGACCCTGGTCAATGAGACGCAGGAGGCTGGTTTTTACCAGTTGGCCTGGCAGGGCCTGGACAACCAGGGGGAGGCCGTGGCCAGCGGGCTCTACTTCATCCACCTCGAGGCCGGTGCGGTGAGCAAGATCCAGAAAGTGGTGCTGATGAAGTAGGTTTGCCGCTGGTCTCCCGGTGCCGTTGCCATGGGCGCCGGCAAGGGGCAGCAAACGAAACGATTGTCCGTATCGACAGCAGCCGTATCCCCCTCGGGGGTGCGGCTGCTTCTTTTTGCCCTAGGGCGGGTTTTGGTTGTCCTATCACCTGGGGCAGGTTATTTTCACGGCCCTTGCTGGATATCTGCCGGACAGGGTAGATTGGATCATGGCCGACACCTGCGAAATACACCCCGTGACCGAGCCCCGAGCCTGGGACGAATTTGTCCGCCGGGCAGTGGGCGGCACGGTGTTTTCCACCTGGGGTTGGCTGCAGTGCGCCCAGCAGGCCACGGGTAACCCTTTCCGCTGCCTGGGGGTGTACCGGAACGGCCAGTTGGTGGCCGGCCTCTCGGGGAGCGAAACCCAGCGCGCCGGGCTGCGGCGCCTGGCCACCCCGGCGCTTACCCCGCACGGCGGATTATTGCTGGCCCCGGTGGCGGGCAAGGGGCCGGCCAAGGCCGAATCCGAATGGCTGCGGGCCGCCGAATTACTCGTCGCCCATCTGCGACAGGAATACCACCACTGTGCCCTGGTCCACGCCCCGGCCCTGAGCGATATGCGACCCTTCACCTGGGCCGGCTGGGAGGTGCGGGTGCGCTATACCTACCAGATGGAGTTGGGGGACCAGGAGGCATTGTGGGAGCGGCTGGAACGGCGCACGCGCACGGTCATCCGCAAGGCCGAAGGCAGCGGCCTCCGGGTGCTGCCCGTCGAGGATATGGCCCTTTTCCGGCAGCAGTACGAGCGCCTCTACGCGCGCCAGGGCGGCCGGCCTCCGGTGGATGCGGGGGTGGCGCAGCGTTTCGCCGAGGCGGCCTGCCGGGCGGGCCTGGCCTGGGGGCTGCAGGTGGAGTCAGCCGAGGGCCAGGTGGCGGCGGTGGTGATTTTTGTCCGCGGATTCGAAGGCAGTTATGCCTGGGTGGCCGGGGCTGATCCCGAGCTCAACCACACGGGCGCCACCTCGCTGCTGTACTGGAAGTACCTCGAACAAGGGCAGGGGCGCTTCGACTTTGTGGGCGCCAACATCCCCGCCATCGCCTTTTTCAAGCGGGGTTTCGGGGGCGAGTTAATGCCCTACTTCGCAGTGGAGGGCTTCAGGGATCCGCTGGTGAAAGGGCTCTTTTCGGGGGCCAGGGTTTTGCGGAACTTATAGCCGAAATATCAAACCACAGGGAGAGAACAATGGCCAAGATCAAGGAAGTCCGCTGCATCCGCACCCGCGCCGACGGCACCTGGCTGATCGTCAAGGTGATCACCGACCAGCCGGGCCTCTACGGCATCGGCTCGGCCAGCGACCACTACCAGGCCGGGGTGGTCCAGGCGGCCATTGAGCAGCACGTGGCCCCGCGCCTGATCGGCAGGGAGGCCGGCCACATCGAGGACATCTGGCAGAGCAGCCTCACCAGCGGGTACTGGCGCAATGGGTCCATCCTCAACACCGCCATCGCCGGCATCGACATGGCCCTGTGGGATATCAAGGGCAAGGAGGCCGGCATGCCGGTGTACCAGCTTTTGGGCGGGCCCTGCCGCAGCGCGGTGGCCTGCTACGCCCACGCCGGGGGCAATACCCTCGAAGAGCTGGCCGAGGACGTGCAGCGCTACATCGAAGAGGGCTGGCCGGTAATCCGCTGCCAGTTCGGGCCGTACGGGGGCGGCGGTTTTATCCCCCACGAGCAGGCGATCAAGCCGCGCAACGCCTGGCACCAGGGACCGGTCTTCGACGACGAGGCGTACCTCGAAAACATCCCCAAGATGTTCGCGTATCTGCGAGACAAACTGGGCTTTGGCCCCAAGCTGACCCACGACGTACACGAGCACCTCAAACCGCACAACGCGGTGGCCCTGGCCAAGTTGCTGGAGCCGTACCGCCTCTTCTTCCTAGAAGATTTGCTCTCCCCCGAGCAGGTGCAGTGGTATAGGCTGGTGCGCCAGCAGTGTACCACCCCCCAGGCCATGGGGGAACTCTTTGTCAATCCGCACGAGTACGTGCCGCTGATCACCGAGCGGCTCATCGACTACGTGCGTATCCGCGTCTCCAAGGGCGGGGGCATCACCCCCTGCCGCAAGGTGGCGGCCCTGTGCGAGATCTTTGGGGTGCAGACGGCCTGGCAGGAGGGGGGGGACAACGACCCGGTGAACCAGATGGCCGCGGCGCACCTGGACCTGGCTTCGTACAGCTTTGGCATCCAGGAGGAGAACCACTTCTCGCCCCAGGAGCTGGAGCTTTTCCCCGGCCACGCCGAGCAGGTGGGGGGCTATATGTACACCAACGACAAACCGGGATTGGGGCTGGACATCGACGAGGAGAAGGCCAAGAAGTTGCTCAAGGCCGAGAGCCTCGCTACGCCCAAGTACATGGCCGAGGATAGGCGGGCCGACGGAAGTGTGGTGCGGCCTTAAGACGCTGGGGCAAGGGGCAGAGAAGAACGTCGGTGTGGCTGGGGTCGGGGAGGCAGGTTGCTCCCCGACCCTTTTCCTTTAGAGCGGCCAGGGCCGGCCGGCCATGTACCCGCCGTCCACAAAGAGCACCTGGCCGCTGATGAAGTCCGCGGCCGGGCTGGACAGGAAGATGGCCGCCCCCACCACGTCCTCGGGTTGGCCCAGGCGGCCGGCGGGGGTGCCGCCCACGGCCCAGTCGAGCATTGCCGGGTTCTCCCAGAGCTTGCGGTTGAAGTCGGTGAGGATGAAGCCGGGGGCGATGGCGTTGACCTGGATATTGTGCGGGCCCCACTCCACGGCCAGGCCCCGGGTGAGCTGGGCCAGGGCGCCCTTGCTGCAGGCGTAGGCCGTCACCTTGGCCAGGCCGATGGCGCTGGTCACCGAGGCGATGTTGATCACCTTGCCCCGGCTGCGGGCGATCATGCCCTTGCCCACCTCGCGGCTGAGGAAGTAGGCCCCCTTGATATTGACGTCCATCACCTGATCGTATTCGGCCTCGGCGATCTCGGTGATGGGCCGGCGCACGTTGGTGCCGGCCACATTGAAAAGGATATCTATAGCCCCCAGTTCCGCCTCTACCCGCTGCACCGCCGCCGGGATCTGGTCCGGCTGGCTCACGTCGAGGGGCAGGGCCAGGGCTTTGGCGCCCAGGGCGCGGATTTCCGCAGCCACCGGCTCCAGGGTATCGAGGGTGCGGGCCGCCACCGCCACCGCCGCCCCGCCCTGGGCCAGGCCCAGGGCGATGGCCTTGCCCATGCCGCGGCTGGCTCCGCTGACCAGAGCCCGTTTGCCGCTCAGGTCAAAGTGCCCGCTCATGCTGCACCTGCCCGCGGGTCGATCAGGATCTTGATCATCTCTCCCTTTCTTTCGCTCAGGTCGCGGATAGCCTGAGGGGCTTGTGCCAGCGGGACGCGGGTGGTGATCACCGTCTCCAGGTCCAACTGGCGGCGCTGCAAGAGGGCAATGCCCTCATCAAAAGAACGAGGGTAGAGCCGCGAGATGTGGATGGACAGATCCTTGCGGAAGGCATCCAGGACCGGCAGGGCCAGCTCGCCCTGGGGCGGCACCCCGTAGACCACCACCCGGCCGCCGGGTTTGCACAGCTGGATGCTCTGGCCGATGCTCTGCTGGTTCCCCACCCCGTCGATGACCACCTCGAAACCCCCTGCCTCCCGCCCCGCTTCCACCAGATCCCGCTGGCTCACATTGACCGCCAGGTCGACGCCCAGCCGGCGGGCCAATTCCAACCGGTAGTCGAGCACGTCCGAGACCAGCACCCGGCCGGCCCCGGCCAGGCGGGCAATCTGGATGAGCAGCAGGCCGATATTGCCGGCCCCCAGCACCGCCACCGCGTCACCGGGCTGCACCTGGGCGCGGGCCACGGTGCGCTCGGCGATGACCACCGGCTCGACCATGGCCCCTTCCTCAAAGCTCAAATCGTCTGGCAGCAGGCGCACCATGGCGTCGTCGAGGATCACCTGCTCGGCAAAGGCCCCGTCGCGGCGCACGACCCCCAGCACCGCCACCTCGGGGCAGTAGTGGGTATTGCCGGCCAGGCAGGCGGGGCAGTGGCCGCAGTGCTGCAGGGGGTTGGCGGTGACCCGGGTGCCGGGGGTAAACAGGGAGCCCGGCCCGGCTTCGGCAACCACGCCGGCCAGCTCGTGTCCGGGCACGATGGGAAAGCGGGCAAAGGGCAACTTGCCGGCCACCAGCGACAGGTCGGTGCCGCAGACCCCCACTTGGTGGACCTGCACCCGCACCTGGCCCGGCCCCAGGGGGGGACGGGGCAGATCGACGAGGGCAAGTTGATGGGGCGCGGTGACGCGCAGGGCTTTCACAGGGGCTATCTCCGGGCTGCAGGGCGCGGCAGGGTGCCTTGGGGCCCCTGAAACTCATGGCTGCACGGGTGGCGGTCAAGCCCTGGCCGCCTTGACCAGGGCGAGAGCGGGAGGAGGTAGCAGCAGGTGGCTGCTCAGGGTTTCCGTCTTCTGGCGACCAACCAGATCCCGCCGACGATGATCAGGGCAAAGGACAGCAGCAGCACCGCTCCTTTGGTCTCCTCCCACCGGAAGCTCTCGCTGGGGGTGAGCAGGGCGATCAAAACCACAGCACCAATGATCCCGTAGATGATACTCCTGTCGCTCATACCTGCCCTCCGGGATTGGGTGTAAACACTGAACTGCCCCAGGGCCCGCCGGATAAGGCCCGCCGGGAAAAGCGGTCAGTCCGGGTCCGCCGCGCTCAGCGCGGCAGGCCAGAACCCGCAATAGGAAATCTGCACAAAACCGGCAGCGGTGGGACTGTGGGGAGAGGCCGCCGCGACGGCCTTTCTTGAGTACTCCGTAAGTTTGCCGTATATTAAGCGGCAAACACCCACGGAGCGACCCATGAACCAGCCCGCCCTCACCGAAAAAGAAGAACGCATCTACCAGTTCATCCGCGACTACGCCCACCAGTACCGCCGCCCGCCCACCTACGAGGAGATCCGCACCAGGTTCGGTTATCGCCACACCTCATCGATCCAGGATTTTCTCGTGCAGCTGCGCGACAAGGGCTATATCCGCGTGCCCATCGGGGCCAACCGCAAACGCGCCATCGAGGTGGTCGAGTCCGAGAGCAGCGAACTGGCCACCGTGCCGCTGGAGGGCACGGTGGCGGCCGGCCGTCTGAGCGAGGCCGTGAACATCCGCGACTACATCGAGGTGCCCCGCAGCATGCTGCGGGCCGGGGGCGAGTACTTCGCCCTCCGGGTCAAGGGGGATTCGATGATCGAGGACTGCATCCTCAGCGGGGACATTGCCCTCATCCGCCGGCAGCAGCAGGCCGAAAACGGGCAGACAGTGGTGGCACTGGTGGACAACGAGGCCACCATCAAGAAGTACTTCCGGAGGCGGAGGCACATCGAGTTGGTGCCGGCCAATCCAAACTACGAAGCCATCCGCATCGGCGAGGACACCTCGATCGCCATCCTGGGGGTATTGGTGAGCATCATCCGGCACCTGGAGCAGGGATGAAACCGCTGAAGTTTGAGCAACTTCGGGCCCAGATCCACACTCACCACCAGAAGGAGACGCTGTCCTGCTCCATGGTCGGACAGGGTATTCCCCGGGGTGCCATCACCGCCATCACCGGGGTGGGCAAAACCGAGCTGGCCGCGCGGCTGATCGCCGAGCACCCCGGCCTCAGGGTGGCATGGATCGAGGAGAAGTTGTCCATCTTCCCCTTTGCCCTCTTGCAGCGGGGCATCGGGCTGGACCGGGTGCTCTTCGTCGACGCCGGCCCGGAGCTGGCCTGGTCGGTGCTGCAGGTGCTCAAGGCGCAGATCTTCCCGGTGGTGGTGGTCTACGCCGAGTGCCTGGATCTCAACACCCTGCGGCGGGTGCAGCTGGCCGCAGAGACCGCCAACGCCGCCACCATCTGGCTGACCAACGAGTCCCAGGATCTGTGGCCGGTCTCCATGCAGCTGCAGTCCTGCCGGACGGAGGGGGACCTCAAGGTCAGAGCTCTGAGGTCCGGCTATAGATGAGGGTAGCCGGTGTGTTCCTCTTGCAAGAAGGGGAACTGGAGGGATTGGCCGAGGCCTGTTACCGCTTCAGCCCGCAGCTGGCCATAGGCGACCGGGCCTTGTTCATCGAGATCGGGGCCTGCCGCCGGCTCTACTCGGAAGAGAGTCTGCACCTGCGCCTCCAGGCCCTGCTCAAGCGCTTCGGCGTGTCGGCCCGCATCGCCTTTGCCGACGACCTGCCCACGGCCCTGGCGCTGGCTATATACCAGCGGGCCCACAAGGAAGAGCTGCCCATCGAGGCCATCCAGTGTTACTCGACCCCCTTTGCCTGCCGCTCCGATTCCCTGGCCCGGGCAGCGCAGCTGTTCAGGAAGCTGGGGGTGGTGACCGTCGCCGACTTCATGCAACTGCGGCCCAAGGGGCTGGTCCGGCGTTTCGGCAAGGAAGGCCTGCTGGTCCGACATCTGTTGGAAAACGCCGCCCAACTTCCCTGGCCGCGCTTCGTCCCGCCGGTGCAGCTGGTCGAGGCCGTGGATCTGGAGGAAGGGGCGATGGCCATGGACCTGGAGCAGTTGCTCTTTTACCTGAAGGCCGCGGTGGACCGGGCGCTGATGAGGGTGCGGGGCCAGGGCCGGCAGGCCTCGGCACTGGTGCTGCGCCTCGATCTGGAGCGGCACAGCCGGGTGGTCCAACCCGAGCGGATATGGCAGATCGACCTGGCTTTTCCCCAGGGTATCGCCCTGGTGGTGCTCTCCATCCTCCGCGAGCGCCTAGATCGGGATCTGCAGCGCAGCCCGCTGGAAGCCCCGGTGCGGCGGCTCGAGGTGGAAGTGACCCGCACGGTGCCGGGCCGCGCCCGGCAGCGGGATCTTTTTACCAACAAAGAGGAGGAACTGGAGAGTTTCCAGTCCGTCGTCGCCCGGCTGACCGACAAGCTGGGTTTCGACCGGGCCGTTCTGGCCGCTCCCCGCGAGAGTTATCTGCCGGAGCGGTGCTGGCGGCGCACCCTGGGCGGGGTGGGGGAATTCGAGTCCAAGAGCCCCCAGCGGCCCTTGCGGGTGCTGCAAAGGCCGCTGGTGGTCCGCCGCCTCGACAACCTGCTGGTGCACGGCCAGCGCCGGTGGCGGATCAAGGCCATCCGCGGCCCCGAACGCCTGTCGGGGGATTGGTGGTTCGGGGACCGGGAGCGGGACTACTACCGGGTCCTGGCTGAATCGGGGGAGGAACTATGGGTCTTCACTGCTCCTGGGGGGGAGGAGTATTACCTGCACGGACTCTTCGACTGAATGTATGCCGAACTGAAATGCAAGACCAACTTTTCCTTTCTCACCGGCGCCTCCCATCCTGAAGAGCTGATAACCCAGGCGGCCCAACTGGGCCTGGGTGCTTTGAGTATTGCCGACCGCAACGGGGTGTACGCCATTCCCAAGGCGTACTGGCAGGCCCGCCAGTACCCCGGGCTCAAGCTGATCGCCGGGGCCGAACTGACCTTCTCCGATCACCCCTTTATCACCCTGATCGCCCGCGACCGCGCCGCCTACGGGGTGTTGTGCCGGCTCCTGACCCTCAGCCACGCCGGCAAGGAGAAGGGCGGCGCCTCCCTGGAATTCGGACAGCTGATCGAGGGCATGGGGCTGCCAGGCTTCGGTGGGCTGGTCTGCCTGCCCGACGCCGGCGCCAACTACGAGTACTTGCGCGAGATCTTTGCCGGGCGCCTCTTGGTGCCGGTCTCCCGCTTCAGGGACGGCTTCGACGAAGAGCGGGTGGACGAAGCGCTTCGAGTGGCCGCCGGTTTCGGCCTGCCCCTGGTGGCCACCAACGAGGTGCTCTACCACCTGCCCGAGCGCCGGCCCCTGCAGGACGTGCTCACCTGTGTGCGCGAGAAGACCACCCTGCTGGAGGCCGGGTACCGGCTGCTGCCCAACCGGGAGCGCCACCTCAAATCCCCGGTTGAGATGGCCCGGCTTTTCGCCGATCTGCCCGAGGCGCTGCGCAACACCTGGGTGATCGCCGAGTCCTGCACCTTCTGCCCCAGCGAACTGCGCTACCGCTACCCCAGCGAGTGGATCCCCGCCCGGCACACGGCCCAGAGTTACCTGGAGGAACTGACCTGGGCCGGGGCCAGGGACCGGTACCCCGGCGAGCCCCCCGAGGCGGTGCGCCGGCAGTTGCAGCACGAGTTGGGGTTGATCGGCCAGCTGGGGTACGCCGACTACTTTCTCACCATCTACGACATCGTCGCCTTTGCCCGCAGTCGCGACATCCTCTGCCAGGGTCGGGGCAGCGCCGCCAACAGCGCTGTCTGTTACTGCCTGGGCATCACCGCCATCGACCCGGTGCGCATGAACCTGCTCTTCGAGCGTGTTCTCTCGGTGGAGCGCCACGAGCCGCCCGACATCGACGTGGACTTCGAGCACGAGAGGCGCGAAGAGGTGCTGCAGTACGTGTACGGGAAGTACGGCCGCGACCGGGCGGCGATGGTGAGCGCGGTGATCACCTACCAGCGCCGCTCGGCCCTGCGCGAGGTGGCCAAGGCCTTCGGGGTGGCGGTGGGCACCCTGTCGGCCAAGGAGGTGGAGCGCCATTTTCCCACCCTCGCCGAATCGAGCCCCATCGCCGACTGCAAGGGGCAGGTGGACAGTCTGGTCGATGAGCTGGAGGGGTTCCCCCGGCACCTGAGTATCCACAGCGGCGGTTTCACCCTCTCGGCCGATCCCATTATCGAGATCGTGCCGGTGGAACCGGCGCGTATGGAGGGCCGCACCATCATCCAGTGGGACAAGTACGA
>SXGT01117642.1_pt1 | contig 10238 bp, 8 predicted proteins | sample 3176221 | NCBI WGS metagenome assembly SXGT01 (sample SAMN11356862, study PRJNA531348) | freshwater metagenome | isolation source: freshwater sample F1-120 | place: China: Fuxian Lake, Yuxi | collected 2017-12-25
CTCGCCGACGACGCCGAGCGTCTTACCGCGTTCGAGCGTCAACGACACGCCGTCGACGGCACGAACCAACCCGCGATCGGTTCGAAAGGAGGTCCGGATGTCGCGCACCTCGAGCAAGGGCGCATCGGTTGCGTCCGCGAAACGAGTGTCGAGGTTCAAATCGCGGCCTCCCGGACGTCGAACTGTCGTCGCACGAAGTCGCCGAGCGAGTTGAGGCTCAGCACAGTGATGAAGATTGCGATCGAAGGCGCGTACAACACATGCTGCAATGCTTGCCCGCTACTCAGCAGGTCGCTTTGCGAGGAGATCATGTTGCCCCACGAAGCGTCAGGAGGACTGATGCTGACACCGAAGAATGCCAGCCCACCCTCGACGATGACGACGCTCGCTACCCCGAGCAAAGCGATCGACAACATCGCGGGCACGACGTTCGGAAGCACTTCGCGCATCATCACCCGAAGAGATTTCGCGCCCTGCGCTCGGGCAGCCATGACGAACTCTCGTTGAGACCACTGCAACGCGTTCGCCCGAGTGATCCTCGCCAAGATCGGGATCGACACGATACCGACGGCGAGCACGACCGTTCGCCAACGCTCGAAGTAGGTCGCGGGGTCGGTATCGGTGACCGGCGACAACACCGCAACGAGCGTGAGCGCGAGCAACAGTGCCGGGAAGGCGAGGAGAATGTCGGTGACCGCACCGATCACTCGCCCGATGCGCCCACCGAGGTAACCCGCGACCAGGCCAAGAAAACCGCCGACCAGTGTCCCGAGTAGCACCGAAACGACGGCGATGCTCAGGGACGACCGGGTCCCCCAGATGAGGCGCGAAAACACGTCACGTCCGAGGTCATCGGTACCGAGCAGGCCGGCACCCTGAAGCGGGCCCGCGCCGAGGACGTCGATCTCGAAGTGTTGCTCATTCGGGTCGGCGATCGGTAGGTACGGGGCAAGCGCCGACACGACAACAAGCGTGACGAGCCAGGCGATCGATGCCCATGTGACCACGCCGAACTTTCGTTTCGATGCGGACGCGTCAGGATCAGAGACCGGCGACGAGATCTGGGGCTCGTCATCAGGCATTGCGAATCCTCGGATCGAGAACGGTGTACAGCAGGTCCACCAGGAAGTTCACCAAGACGTAGATGATCACGACGACCGCCACGAGACTTTGCAGCGCGATGTACTGGCGGGTTTGGATCGCCTGGAGAATCAGTCCGCCGATCCCGTCGATGGAGAAGATCGTCTCCACGATGAGCGCCCCGCTGATCAGTGCGCCGATGTTCAAGCCCGCGACCGTCAGGAGCGTCAAACTCGACGGGCGCAGCGCGTGCCGCCAGAGGATTCGACGGTTCGGAATGCCCTTGGCCTTGGCCATCAGGATGAAATCCTCCTGGAGTGTGGCCACCATGTCACTTCTCAGCAACCGAGAGTACGTTGCTATCTGTCCGATCCCGAGGGCGATGACCGGCAGCGTCGCAGTTCGAACGTGGTCGCCGAAATTCTCGGTGATCGGCACCCAGCCGCGAGTTTCGAAGATCTGGTACTTCACGGCAAACCAGTACTTCAGTGTCGTGCCGAAGACGAAGGCCGGGATTGCCACCAGGGCGAACGCGAAGGCATTCGCCCATCGGTCATAGCGCGAGTCGGCCTTGTACGCCGTCGTCACGCCGAGTGGAATGGCAATCAACATCGTGAGGATCTGGACATAGATCATCAGCATGATCGAGGTCGGCAAGCTCTTCTTGACCTTCGCAAAAACCTCTTGGCCCTGCAGTCCTGGCGCCGAGTAGTCGGACCCGAAGTCGCCGGTCGCGAAGTCTTTCAACCAGTCGACGTAGCGGACTGCGACGTTCTTGTCGAGTCGGAGGTCAACTCGAATCGCGTCGCGTTGCTCGTCGGTGGCAAACGGGGCGATGGTCGTGACCGGGTCGCCAGGAAGCAGATCCGTCAGCAGTGCGGTGAAGAAGGTCACGACGACGAGCACGACGACGAGTTGAACCAGTCGTCTCAACAGCGCGCGCATCGCCGTAACCCTCCTTCACCCTTGGATCTGTGTCGACCTTCGTACTCCCAATACTTCCGTCGGGTTACTGCTCCACCCAGAGGCCGAGCACCGAGTGTCCGGTCGCGAGGCCGTTGAGCGGCTCGCTCCCATCGGGCAGCGGCGGTCCGAAGACGCCATGCACGGTCGGGTCGTACGCGACTGTCCACAAGGTGTAGCTGGCCCACAGGTTGTAGAGCTCCTTAGCGAACTCACGGTTCAGCTCCTCGTAGATCTCGGCCTTCTCCGCCGGGTCGGTCGAGGCCCGACCACGTTCCAGCAGGTCATTGATCTCGGGGTCGTTCCAGCCACCGAAGTTGACCGGGTTCGTGCACGGCTCCGGCGGTGCGTTGTCGCAGTGCCACCACACCCACTGCGTATCGGGGTCGGCACCGGGGTGATTCCGCCATCCAATGGCCTGGAAGTTCTTTCCAATGGCCTCGTTGATGATCTGCGTCTGGTCGCCGATCGGCTTGAGATTCATCGTGATGCCGGCGTCCTTCATCTTCTGCTGGAGGTACTGCGCCTGGCGGTTGCCTTCGGCGTCGGCGCCGTGCGTGTAGGTGAACTCGAGCGGTTCACCGGTCTCGGCCTCGTACTGCGCGACCAGTTCCTTCGCCTTGTCGAGGTCGTACTCGGGATAGCCGGCGTCTTCGAGGTAGCCGACATTGCCTGGCGCGAACGGACCCTGGGCCAGGGTCGGGACGTTCTCGGCGAGCACACGATTCGCTTCCGCACGGTCGGACGCGTAGGCGACCGCCTGGCGTGCAATCGGGTTGTCGAACGGTGGCTTCGCGCCGTTCAGCATGATGTACGAGACCTCGCCGAACCGGTTCGACTCGATCGCGGCCAGCTTCTCGTCCTCGACGTCCTTGCGGATCTCGACGATGGCCAGCGAACTCGACGTGTGGATGATGTCGAAGTCGCCGGCTCGCAACGAGGCAACGCGAGCGCCGTCGTCTTCGCCCGGCTTCGCAAACACGAAGGTCAGTTGGTCGAGGTACGGCAGCTTCACACCATCGGCGTCTTCCTGCCAGTAGTCATCGTTCTTCGAGACGACCATGTCGCCCGTGCCACCGTCCCAGCTGTCGAGCTTGAACCCGCCGGTCCCGATCAGGTTCGTGTTACAGGTCTTCGTGTCATCGAGCTGCGCGCGCGCCATGATGCCGACGCGGCTCGAGCCCCAGAGGAACCACGGGAAGGCCGGCCACGGATCATTCGTGGTCACCGTCACCTGCAACGGACCCGTCGATTCGATCGACTTGATGTACGGCCCGAACACGAAGAGGAACAGCAACGGGCTGCGCCCCTCGTACTTGCCGGCATACGCGAGCAGATTGTCGCGCACGATGTCGGCATCGAGGTCGGTGCCGTCGTGGAACTTGACTCCTTCGGGCAGTTCGATCACGAACTCCGTGTTGTCCGCATTCGCGGTGATCGACTCAGCCAGGTACGGCTTGATGTTGCCGTCCTTGTCGGGCATGGTCAGCGTGTCGTATACCGCGCGGGCGACCTGGATGCCCGTGATGGCGAGCTGCCCTTCCTGCAGGCACCACCCACCGGTGTTGGAACCTTCGAGGCTGTACACCAGCTCGCCGCCGGGCGTCGGCTTCAGATCTTCGGGGTCCTCGCCTCCGACGACTCCCGTAGAGGGCGGCGTGGTAGGGCCCCCGTCGGTTGTCTCGGAGTCACCGCCGCCGCCGCCCCCGCACGCGGCGGCGACAACCGAAAGACTCAGGATTGCGGCGACCCACTTGCCGCGACGCGCTCGTGTCCGTGTGGTCACGGGTTTCCCCCTCCGTAGGCGCCGCCCTCGCGGTCGCCGGTGCTGGTGAGCATGATCGAACTGATGGCTACCGACCCCTGTGACCGGGGTCACAGCGGACAGTAGCGCCGAAACATAAGGAACGGGGGTCGCCGCTGTCAATGCAATCGGGCGAGATGACCGCTGACCTCGCCCAGGATGCCCGCGAACGGGTGAGGCGACAGATCGCAAGTCGTACCGACGAGCTCGATCCGTTCGGCTGCGGCGAGTTCTTCGGACTGCTCGAATCGGGCGTAGGCGCGCCGACCTGGTCCGAGATCGACGATGGCAATCCCGTGCATCGGGCTCCCGTCGCGAGCGTGGATGACGGTGTACGCCGCGATCGTGCCCCGGCCGCTGAAGTGCTCCACGATCTCGACCTCGCCGTTGTCGCGGTCGAGCGCGGCCTGTAACCGAGTGGCCTCGGACACCGGATGCGGGCCCGGGGTCGCGCTGTAGATCCCGAAAGTGTGCTTCGTGTTGATCATGCCGACACCCGAAACCATGCCGAATGCAATCCGATCGGTACGCAGTCGCCGGACCATCTCGGCGATCGAATGCACCATGTAACCGCTGCCCGGGCCACCGTGATACGGCAGTCCGCCAACCACCGTGAGGTCGCGCGGATCATCGTGCTTCAGCCCGAGCGCGTCTCGAGCGAAGTCGATGCTCGAACCGAAACAGGAGTACAGGTCGAAGTGCGAGATGTCGTCGACGTCGATGGCGGCCTGACGCATCGCATCCGCGACGCCCGCGCTCATCGCGGGACTGCGGTGCAATTCGCGATGCTGCGCGACGTAGGTCGCGTCGGTCAGGTAGCTCGACCCACGGAGGTAGACGCGATGGTCGGCGGGGACCCCGAGGCGATCGGCCGCGTCGTGACTCATCACGATCAGCGCGGCCGCCATGTCGACGTCCATGACCGCAACCATGTACTTCGTGTAGGGGTAGGCGGTCATCCGGTTGTCCGGGCTCGGCGTTCTGATCTCGTCGGCGCTGCGTTCGGTCGGGAACCACGCATCGGGGTGGCCGGCGGCCACATGACTCATACGCGCGAACGTCTCGGCGAGCGCCCGTCGGTGGTCGTCGAGTCCGATGCCATGATGTGCCCGCCGGGCGCTGTCGAAGATGGCGAACGGGTTGAGCGCACCGACGAGGTCGTGACCCCACTCCTGCGGGTGCAACGGGGCCTCGAACGGAAACGGGCGCTTCTCCGCGGGCTTGAATCGATAGGGACGCCGTTCACCCCGTTTGCGCGCCGCGGCTTGGGAGGCGAGTGCCTCGGCACTCGCGATCGCAACCACCTCGGACTCTCCGCCGCGGATCCGCTGGGCGGCGAGGTCGACGAGCTGTTGGCCGCTCGTACCGCCGATCGGTTGGTACTGACGATGCGACGGCGTGATGCGCAGCTCTTCGGCGAGTCGCCCGATCGGGTCGTCGTATTGCCAGGTCTGGCAGTACGTCGTCGTGAGCGAGTCGACATTGGCAAGGATGTTCCGGCCGCCGGCGTCACCCGCCGCGGCCGCGATGACGTCGGCCCACATGTTGAGTGGCTCGGGTGCATCGAGCCCCCGAAACGTCCGCGACGCCACCCCCACGACACAAACCGCGCGCCCATCCACCACCGCAGTATCGCGTTTTCGCGTTCTGACTGGATTTCCGACCCCGCCAGGGCGCGAACGCCCGTCAGAACCAGTCGGCATCACCAGATTCGCGTTCTGACTGGATTTCCGACCCTGCCAGGGCGCGAACGCCCGTCAGAACCAGTCGGCATCACCAGATTCGCGTTCTGACTGGATTCCCGACCCTGCCAGGGCGCGAACGCCCGTCAGAACGCGAAGGCGGGCGGATGAAGGTTCAGCGGGCTTGCCAGATCGGGGGGCGTTTTTCCGCGAACGCCTTGGGCCCTTCTTTGGCGTCTTCGGTCTGGAAGATCCGCGAGCTGATCCGGCTCTCTCGCTCGAAGGCGGATCGAAGCTGCCTTCCGGTGCGCTCGAGCACCGCGCGGGCCTCGTCGGGCAATCCGTCGACCGTTTGCAGTTCGCGCAGCATTTCGCGCAGCAGGCGGACTTCTTCCTCGTCGTGGTATAGCCCGCTCAGCGCCGACTGCTTCGTCGCCTGCACCGCGAGCGGCGCGTTCGCCACGATGCGAGCGGCAAACTCACGCGCGACATCGAGCAACTCATCGCGAGGCACGACCGCGTTGAGCAGCCCCATCTGCAGCGCCCGATCAGCGGGGATCAAATCAGCGCACAACAAGAACTCCATCGCGGCCGGCCACGGAATCTGGCGCGGGAGACGCACCGTGGTTCCACCGCCGGCGAACAGCCCGCGCTTCGGCTCCATCACCGCGAACCGCGCTTCGGCGCACGCAACGCGAATGTCGGTTCCGCCGAGCATCTCCATCCCTCCGGCGGTACAGAACCCATTGACCGCGGCGATGACCGGCTTGTCGAGCTCGTAGTTGCGCAACACCGCCTTGATTCCGTCGTCGAGGCGATATCCGTTGATCTCCGTCAGTCCCTCGGCCGCGATCTGTTTCTGGAACTTCGTGATCTCGGGGATGTACCGCTTCAGATCCGCGCCGCTGAAGAACGCCTCGCCGACGCCGGTGACGATCGCGACCCACGCAGTGTCGTCGTCGCGAAATCGATCCCACGCCTCACGGAGCAGCTTGAAATGCTCCATGTCGGCGCTGTTCCGCGCTTCCGGCCGATCGATCGTGATCAGTACGACGTGATCGGAATCCCGCTCATAGTGGATCGCCATGGCGCGGACAGTAGCGATGCAGGGGGTCCACCGGCATCCCGCGCCGCGCTCGATTTCGAAGGGATTGCGCTTCAGGCGATGCGACGTTCGAGCATTGCGGTCTTCAACGTGTCGGACACGATGACTCGACCTTGGGCCACCATGGTCGCACGGCGATCCAGGTGGCGCGCCAGCGACCGAAGGACCTCGTCGGGCTCGGTGTCGACCTCGTCCCACGTGTATCGCACGATCTCGAAGTCGCGCTCGAGCAACGCGCGGTCGCGCTGCGCGTCGTGGCGACGTTGCGCGCGAGTCGCATGCGCGACGTGACCGTCGGACTCCACCCCGAACAGGAGGTCGATCCAGCAGAAGTCGATCCACGCGATACGACCGTCGGCGCGCACGATCGGCACCTGACATTCGGGACGAGGAAGCCCGGATCGTTCGATCAAACGAAGGAACTTGCGCTCGAACGCGTTCGTGGGATTGCGGCCTCGGGCCGGGCGGTTCTCGAGCAATCGAGCCGTGTAGCCGACGCCGTTCCGACCCTGCACTCGGATTTCGGACAGTCGTTGCTCGAGCGCGTCCCGGGTGAAGAGATCGTCGCGTTCAGCGGCGTCGAGGACTTCCTCGTGTCGGCGCTCCGACAGGACCGCGCCCAGATCGATGAACGTTCTGATCGGGTCGGTGCAGGAGATGCCCTCGACGATCGTGAGGTCGTCTGGCACCCACAAACTCGTGCGATGCACGATCTCTCCTCGATGCAGCGTGGCGACGTGCTGGTCGGCAGTGACTTCGACCAGCGTCCGTTCGAATCGATCGAAGCGGTGCAGCGCTGCCGCCGATCGACGACTCGCGTGCGCATTGTGCCCAACCGCGTCACAGGCAACGACCAGACGTTGCTCCCACGTCGGGGGACTGCCGGCGATTCGAAACGCCCGCAGTCCCGCTCGTTGGAGTCGCCTCGAGCGGACGGCGCTGCGAAGCATCTGATCGGTGACCCCGAATCGGCGCGCGTGTTCGCGCGAGAACGCGCCGTGTCGACTGGCAGCGAATGCGAAGAGTTCCGACCACGCCTGCGTCGTTTCTGCCCAGGGACGACGAACCGGCTCGGGAGTCGACCGTTCTTCGCTCTGTTCGATTTCGATTTCGATTTCGATTTCCGACACAACAGTTCCTCGCGACGAAGCGGACAGTGAGGCGGCAAGACCGCGAGTCCCAGCACGGGCGAGGAGGCCGTCGGACCCGGCCACGAAGGTCGCCCCGATCCTCGCGCGCGGCTCGGACATCCCACCTCCGACCCGATCGCCACCAGCGACTACAGGCAGAGTTCGCGTTCTGACGGTCTGCAGCGCTCGAGAAGGTGCATGAAAACCAGTCAGAACACGAAGACCAGGCCGAATTCGCGTTCTGACGGTCTGCGGCGCGCGAGAAGGTGCATGAAAACCAGTCAGAACGCGACAGCCTGAGCAAATCTGACGGCGGCGTCAGGTTCTGCGAAACTGGCCGGCATGGTGGATCGACCTCGGACGCTCGTGACTGCGCCGTTTCGTGGCCCTGGCCTCGCCCAGCTCGAGGCACGCTGCGACGTCGTGCTCGACCCTTGGATCGATCACCGTCCGCTGCGCCTTTACAACGCCGAACAACTGGCCGAACGGATCGACGCCGAAGCCGCGGAAGTCCTGATCGTCGAGTCCGACAGTGTCAAGGGTCCGGTGTTCGAGCGACGATTGCGGGTGATCGGGAGCTGCCGCGGCGATCCGACGAACGTCGACATCCGGGCGGCGACGGCGGCGGGTATTCCCGTACTTCGCGCGCCCGGCCGCAACGCCGACGGAGTGGCCGAGATGACCGTCGCGTTGCTGTTCGCCGTGAACCGCTTCGTCGTCGCCGGCGACCAGGACGTGCGGAGCGGACAGGTCTATGCGAACGGAATCATCCCTTACCAGCGATATCGGGCCTGGCAGCTCGCGGGACGAACCGCCGGCATCGTCGGACTCGGGGCCGTCGGTCGCGCGACGAAGTGGCGACTCGAGGGGCTCGGTATGCAGGTGTTGAGCTTCGACCCCTACAACCCCGACGCCACCCACCACACCCTCGACGAACTCGATCAGATGCTCGGTGAGTGCGACGTCGTCAGCATGCACGCAGTCGTCAACGAGGAGACAGCCAACCTGATCGACGCGGACCGTTTCGCCAAGATGCGTCCGGGGACGATCTTCCTGAACAGCGCGCGAGCGCTCCTGCACGACACCGACGCGCTGACCGACGCGCTCGAGCGCGGCCACCTCGGCGGCGCGGGTCTCGACCACTTCACCGGCGAGCATCTGCCGACCGACCAACCCCTGTGTTCGATGTCGAACGTCGTGCTCACTCCGCACATCGGGGGCGCGACCTACGACACCGAGGCGAACCACTCGGCGATGATCGCTGCCGATGTCATCCGAGTGCTCGACGGCGAACCACCGACTCACTGCGTCAATCCGGAGGTGCTGCGCTGATGGCGAAGATCACGATGACCGCGGACGAGATCAAGGCCCAGCTCCTGCACACCGCGAAGGCCATGATCAGCAACGGACTGGTCGAAGGGACCGCCGGCAACCTCAGCGCACGACTCCCTGATGGAAACGTCGTCCTCACGCCGAGTTCGCTCCCCTACGAGACGATGACGCTCGACGACCTCGTCGTCACCGACATCGACGGCACGGTGGTCGAGGGGACGCGATCGCCGACGACGGAGAAGGACCTGCACCTGTCGTGCCTCCGCAAGCACGACGACATCCACGCGGTGATGCATTGCCACGCAATGTTCGCGACGATGTTCGCCATCACCCACCAGCCGATCCCGTGCGTGATCGAAGAGGTCGACGTCTACCTCGGCGGCGACGTGCCCGTCGCGAACTACCAGCTCACGGGGAGCACGGAGCTCGGCGACGAGGTCAGCGAGTGGGTTGCCGAGCGCGCGGCCGTGCTCATGGCGAACCACGGGCTCCTCACGGTGGGCAAGGATCCCGCCGACTGTCTGAAGCTCGCACAACTGGTCGAACGGACCGCCCAGATCGTCTGGGGCGCCAAACTGCTGGGCCCGCTGGTGCCCCTCCCCGAGTCGACGATCCGGAAGTTCGCACCGATCTACAAGCTCATGCGCGGGATGTGACCGACGCCAGCCGCGTTCTGACTGGATTTCCTATACATACTCGGTCATCTACGACCGTCGGAACCCAATTCGAGAACCCCAGCCGCGTTCTGACTGGATTTCCTATACATACTCGGTCATCTACGACCGTCAGAACGCAATTCGAGAACCCCAGCCGCGTTCTGACTGGATTTCCTATACCTACTCGGTCATCTACGACCGTCAGAACGCGGCATTCGGGGTGATGAGGGTGAGGCCGTCGCCGAGGGGGAGCATGACGGCGGAGACTCGGGGGTCGTTGGCAATCATTTCGTTGAAGGCCTTGATCGCGGCGGTGTTGTCGTCGACGGCGTCGGGGTCGATGACTGATCCACCCCACAGCACGTTGTCGACGAGGATCACCCCGCGCGGCGACATGCGCACCAACAGCTCCTCGTAGTACGCCGCGTAGTTCGGTTTGTCGGCGTCGATGAACGCGAGGTCGATCGTCCGATCGGTCGGGAATGC
>SXGT01793299.1_pt1 | contig 10238 bp, 9 predicted proteins | sample 3176221 | NCBI WGS metagenome assembly SXGT01 (sample SAMN11356862, study PRJNA531348) | freshwater metagenome | isolation source: freshwater sample F1-120 | place: China: Fuxian Lake, Yuxi | collected 2017-12-25
GGTGGAATCGAGACCGCCGGAGACGCCGATGACGAGCCGCCTGGCCCCCGCCGCCTCGACCCGCTTGGCGATCCCCTCCACCTGGATGTTGAAGGCTTCATAGCAGTCGGCGTCGCGCTTTTCGGGATTGTTGGGAACAAACGGAAAGCGGCGGATGCCGCGTTCGAGGCCGATGTCGCGGGCCGTCGCGCCGTGGGTGAAGGCGACGCGGCGAAAGCGGGTTTCGGGATGCCCGGCGAGCGCGGCGGTGTCGTTGAAGGTGCCGAAGCGGGTTCGCTCCTGCGCCAGGCGTTCGACGTCGATGTCGGCGACGACCAGTTCCGCGTCGCGGCAGAAGCGGCGCGATTCGGCGAGCTGTTCGCCCAATTCGTGGATCAGCCCCTGACCGTCCCAGGCGAGATCGGTGGTGCTTTCCCCGATCCCCGCCGCGGAATAGACATAGGCGCAGACGCCGCGCGCCGATTGCGAGGCGCACAGCAGCGCCCGCTCGCGCGCCTTGCCGATGATGATGTTGGACGCGGACAGGTTCGCGCAGATCAGCGCGCCCGCGAGCGCGCCATGGGTGGAGGGAGGCAGCGGCGCCCAGTAATCTTCGCAGATCTCGGCATGGACGATGAAGCCGGGCAGATCGTCGGCGGCGAAGAGGAGGTCGGCGCCGAACGGAACGACTTCGTCCCCCAGGCGGATCGTCAGGCCGGTCAGCCCGCCGCCGCTCGCGAACCAGCGCTTCTCGTAATATTCGCGGTAATTGGGCAGATACGTCTTGGGCACGACCCCGAGCACGCGGCCGCGTTGAATTGCGAGCGCGCAATTGTACAGGCGACCGCCCCGCGGGATCGCCGCGCCCACCAGCAGCAGCGGGCTGAGTTCGGCCGACGCGGCGCGCACCGCTTCGATCGCGGCGAGCGCCGCCTGCTGCTGCGCGGTCTGCAGATGGAGGTCGTCGACCGCGTAGCTGGTCAGGTTGAGTTCGGGAAAGACGACCAGATCGACGCCGCGCGCGTGCGCCTGCTCGGCGAGCGCCACCGTTTCGCGCGCGTTGGCGGCGCAATCGCCGACGCTGGCGCGGGGCGTGGCGGCCGCGACGCGGACCATGCCGTGGGAGTGAAGCGCGTAAAAGGGATGCGTCATGGCGGGGTCAACGCATAGCGCGCGCCGAAGGCTCACGCTATCGGACACGGCCATGACGACGATCTACGGCATCGCGAATTGCGACACGATGAAGACGGCGCGGGCGTGGCTCGCGGGGGCGGGGGTCGAGGCGGGCTTCCATGATTACAAGAAACAGGGCGTCACCGCGGAGCTCCTCGCCGCCTGGGCGGACCGCGTCGGGTGGGAGCGGTTGCTCAACCGCGCGGGGACGACCTTCCGCAAGCTGCCCGATGCGGCGAAGGCGGAGCTCGATCGGGATCGCGCGGTCGCGCTGATGCTGGCGCATCCTTCGGCGATCAAGCGGCCGGTGCTGGTGCATGGGGATGCGGTGGAGGTCGGGTTCGATCCGGCACGGTATGCGGCTCTTTTCGGGCGCTCCTAGACTCACCGTCACCCCGGCCTTGAGCCGGGGTCCAGCTCCGAACCGTCGTACCGAAGGCACCCGTTTGGCGCTGGGCCCCGGCTCTAGGCCGGGGTGACGAAATGGGGGTGGTTGCGTTTGGCGGGCGTCGGAGTCACTCTCCGTCCGGGGGGGATTACGCATATGACACGCACCCGAGCACCTATCTTGTTCTGGATCGTCGTCGTCTTGCTGATCCTGTGGGGTCTGTCGGGCACTGTCGGCTTCTACATGAGCCTGTCGGAAGCGACGCGGGCGCAGATGAGCGCCTATGACCGGTCGCTCTACGAGAATGCGCCCGGGTGGTACATGCCGGTCTATGGCGTGGCGGTGTGGGGCGGGCTGTTCGGCAGCGTGCTGCTCCTGCTCCGGCGGCGGATCGCGCGCTGGTTCTATGTCGCGTCGCTGGTCGCGGTCGTGGTGATGTTCGGGTGGACGTTCGCGATGACCGATCTGATCGCGGTCAAGGGCGTCGCGACCGCGGTCGCGTTTCCGATCCTGATCGCGCTGATCGGCGCGTTCGAGATCTGGTTCGCGGGATATGCCGAGCGCCGCGGCTGGATCGGGTGAGGCGGCGGCGCTAAGGCTGCGGCCATGTCCACGACCTATACAATCGACACCGCGACCAGCCGCGCGACCCCGACGCCTGCGCCCCTGAAGCGCCTGACCGTGCCCGCGATCCGCAAGCAGAAGGGCGCGACGCCGCTCGTGATGCTCACCGCTTATACGGTCAGGACCGCGCAATTGCTCGATCCGCATTGCGACATGCTGCTCGTCGGCGACAGCCTGGGACAGGTGATCTACGGTCTGCCGTCGACGATCCCGGTGACGCTGGAGATGATGGCCGCGCACGGGGCTGCGGTGGTGCGCGGAAGCTATCATGCGGTGGTGCTGATCGACATGCCGTTCGGCAGCTACGAGGCTTCTCCCGAGAAGGCGTTCGAAAGCGCGGCGTTTCTGCTGAAGCAGACCGGCGCGGCGGGGGTGAAGCTGGAGGGCGGCGCGGCGATGGCGCCGACGGTGCGCTTCCTGTCCGAACGCGGGATTCCCGTAGTGGGGCATGTCGGGCTGACGCCGCAGGCGGTCAACACGCTCGGCGGCTATGCGGCGCGGGGGCGAAGCGCGGCGGAGGCGGAGAAGATCGTCGCCGATGCGCGCGCGATCGACGAGGCGGGGGCGTTCGCGATGGTGATCGAGGGGGTGGTCGAGCCGATCGCGGTGGAGATCACGCGCAGCGTGTCGTGCCCGACGATCGGCATCGGCGCGTCGGCGGAGTGCGACGGGCAGGTGCTCGTCACCGAAGACATGCTGGGGCTGTTCGAGCGCACCGCGCGCTTCGTCAAGCGCTACGACGACCTGGCCGCACGCATCGGCGCCGCGGCCGAAACCTATGCCGGCGAGGTCCGCAGCCGCGCCTTCCCCGGGGCCGACCAGACCTACGCCCCGAAATCCTGACCGCGCTTCCGTTTTGGCGCGCCCGCGGCTAAGGCTCTCGCGCTTTCTCCCCCACCGCCTCCGGAGCCGCTCTTGGCCGTCACGCCCCAGAACAACGAAGCTTTTTTTCGCGAAGTCGACGAGGAGCTGCGCCGCGATCGCGCCCAACGCGTGTGGAAGCAATGGGGCGTGTGGATCGTGGCGGGCGTCCTCGCCGCGCTCGCGGCGTTCGGGGGCTGGATGTTCTGGCAGAACCGCCAGACCCAGCAGGCGGGGGTCGAGGGCGAGCAGCTGCAGGCGGCGTACGATTCGCTTGCGGCGGGCAACGCCGCCGCGGCGGCCGCTCCGCTCTCGACGCTGACCAAGTCGGACAGCGAGGCGTACAAGGCGCTGGCGATCTTCACGCAAGCCGACATTCTCTTGCAGAAGCAGGACCTGAAGGGCGCAGCGGCCAAGTTCGCGAGCGTCGCGGCCGACCGGTCGATGCCGCAGCCGTTCCGCGACCTGGCGCTGGTCCGCCAGACCGCGGCCGAGTTCGACACGGTGCGCCCGCAGGTCGTGATCGACCGGCTGCGGCCGCTCGCCGTGCCGGGCGGCGCCTGGCTGGGCAGCGCGGGCGAGCTGATCGCCGCCGCCTATCTGAAGCTCGGACGCCGGGCGGAGGCGGGGCAGATGTTCGGCCGCGTCGCGCGTGACAAGGACGTGCCCGAGACGATCCGTCAACGCGCGGTTCAGATGGCCGGGGTACTGGGTGTCGACGCGACGCCCCCTGCTGGCGGCGCAACCCAAGGACCGACGATTCGATGACCAAGTATTTCCGCGCGCCCGTGATGGTCGCCGCGCTGATGGCGCTTTCCGCTTGCGGCATCTTCAAGGGCGGAAGCAAGAAGACCCCGACCGTCGGCAACCGCGTGCCGATCCTTGTGTCCGAGAACAGCGTCGAATCCGACAAGGCGATCGCCGACGTCCAGGTCACGCTGCCCGCGCCTGCGCCCAACGACGCCTGGGCGCAGCCCGGCGGCAACGCTGCCAAGTCGATGGGGCAGGTCGCGCTCGCCGAGTCGCCCGCGCGCGCGTGGACCGCGTCGATCAACGGCGGGTCGAACCGCGAGCGGCTCGCCGCCGCGCCGATCATTGCGGATAACAAGCTGTTCGTCGTCGATGTCGACGCCAATCTCCATGCCTTCGCCGCCGACACCGGCGCGAAACTGTGGACGACCGCGCTGCCCGAAGGCGACGCCAACAAGTCCGCGCGCTTCGGCGGCGGGGTCGCCTATGACGAGGGCAAGCTCTACGCGACCGACGGCTTGGGCGATCTCGTCGCCTTGAACGCCGCGGACGGCAAGATCGAATGGCGCGTCAAGCCGGGCGGCCCGCTGCGCGGCGCGCCGACGATCGCCAACGGCAACGTCTATGTGCTCACCCAGGACAACCAGATGTTCGCGGTCGGGCAGGCCGACGGCAAGGTCGGGTGGAGCGCGTCGGGCACGCTCGAATCGCAAGGGGTATTCGGGGTCGCGGCTCCGGCGGCGAGCGCGGGCAGCGTCGTCGCGGGCTTCTCCTCGGGCGAGCTCAACGCCTATCGCTACGAGAATGGCCGCGTGCTGTGGCAGGACGCGCTGTCGCGGACCTCGATCACGACCTCGGTGTCGAGCCTGGCGGACATCGACGCCGCGCCGGTGATCGACGGCGGTCGGGTCTATGCGGTGGGCCAGGGCGGGCGGATGGTCGCGCTGGAGCTGTCCACCGGCCAGCGGTTATGGGAACAGAACCTTGCCGGCATCTCGACTCCGTGGATCGCGGGCGAATGGCTGTTCGTCGTCACCGACGACGCGCGGCTGGTCTGCCTGGCGCGCGCGAACGGCAAGGCGCGCTGGATCGCGCAGCTGCCGCGCTACCGCAACGAAAAGAAGAAGTCCGACCCGATCACCTGGTACGGCCCGGTGCTCGCGGGCGGGCGGCTGGTGCTGACCAATTCGCGCGGGCATATCGTCTACGCCAACCCGGGCGACGGCGCGGTTCAGGCGACGGTGGAGACGGGGACGCCGTTCACCCTGCCGCCGGTGGTCGCGAAGTCGACGCTGTTCGTGCTGGACCAGAACGGGCGGATCGCGGCGTATCGGTGAATGTTCCCTCTCCCGTTGGGAGAGGGAGGGAGCGCCGTAGGCGCGGAAGGGTGAGGGTGACGGATCGTCTCGCACTCACCCTCACCCCGCGCCGCTGCGCGGCTTGCCCCTCTCCCGCAGGGAGAGGGGTATCGGGTGACGTCCTACGCTTGATCGGCTAAGGCCCCCTCATGCCCAAACTCCCCGTCGTCGCGATCGTCGGCCGTCCCAACGTCGGCAAGTCGCCGCTCTTCAACCGTCTGGTCGGCAAGAAGCTCGCGCTCGTCGACGACCGTCCCGGCGTGACGCGCGACCGGCGGGAGGGCGACGCGCATCTGCTCGGGGTCGACTTCCGCGTGATGGACACCGCTGGCTACGAGGATCAGGACGCGCAGACGCTGCCCGGGCGGATGCGGCGATCGACCGAAAGCGCGGTCGCCGAGGCGGACGTGGCGCTGTTCGTGCTCGACGCGCGGGCGGGCGTGGTGCCGCTCGACGAGGAGATCGCGCGCTGGCTGCGCGGGTCGACCACGCCGATCGTGCTGGCGTGCAACAAGGCGGAGGGGCGCGCGGGCGAGCAGGGGGTGATCGAGGCGCTGGCGCTCGGCTTCGGCGATCCGGTGCAGCTTTCCGCCGAGCCTGGCGAGGGCATCGGCGACCTGTTCGAGGCGTTGCAGCCGTTCATCGACGTCGAACTGGCGCCGGACGAGGAGGAGGAGGACGAAAGCCTCGACGCGCCGCTCAAGCTTGCGATCGTCGGGCGGCCCAATGCGGGCAAGTCGACCCTCGTCAACCGCATGCTCGGCGAAGAGCGGATGATCACCGGGCCCGAGGCCGGGATCACGCGGGATTCGATCGCGATCGACTGGGACTGGCCCGATCCGAAGGGCGGCACGCGGCCGGTGCGGCTGATCGACACCGCGGGCATGCGCAAGCGCGCGAAGGTGCAGGACAAGCTGGAGAAGCTGTCGGTCGCCGACGCGCTGCACGCGGTCGACTTCGCCGAGGTGGTCGTGCTGCTGCTCGACGCGACCTTGGGACTGGAGGCGCAGGATCTCCGCATCGCGGACCGCGTGCTGGAGGAGGGCCGCGCGCTCGTCATCGCGCTGAACAAATGGGACGTGGCCGAGAACGCCTCGTCCTTGTTCAACGGGGTCAAGAAGGCGCTCGAGGACGGGCTGAGCCAGGTCAAGGGCGTGACGGTGATGACCGTGTCGGGCGCGACCGGCAAGGGGATCGACCAGCTGATCCAAGCCGCGTTCGACACGCGCGAGGCATGGTCGAAGCGCGTCGGGACGGGTGAGCTGAACCGCTGGTTCGAGCGCGCGATTGAGGCCAATCCGCCGCCCGCGCCGGGCGGCAAGCGGATCAAGATGCGCTACGTCACCCAGGTCAAGACGCGGCCGCCGAGCTTCGTCATCTTCGGCACCCGCGTCGACCAGCTGCCCGCGAGCTACGAACGCTACCTGGTCAATTCGATGCGCAAGGAGCTGGGCTTCGGCGCGGTCCCCGTGCGCCTGACGCTGCGCGCGCCGAAAAATCCGTTCGACGCGGACGGACCACAGGGCGGCAACACAAAGTTTACCCGCCGGGTTTAGACAGGACCTCGAACCTTTCCGGCACCGACGGACCGGATAAGGAGGAGGGTTCCCACGTGTCGTTCGAAGGCAGCACTTTGGTCGACTGGACCGCCTTCACCCAGGCGCGCAGCCTGTTGGGGGCGGGATTCGTCCGGATACTCGGCTATTTCCGCGAGGACGGGGTCAAATCCGTGCTCGCGATCGAGCAGGCGATGCGCAGCGGCAGCGCTGCGGCGATGGTCATCCCTGCGCATACCTTGAAGGGCGAGGCGCGGCAGTTCGGCGCCGAGCCGCTCGCCGACCTCGCGGAATCGATCGAGGAGATCGCGCGCGACTGCGTCGAGATCCGCGACACGCCCGAGCAGGCGATGGAGCATGTCGCCAAGCTGCGGCCGCTGTTCGAACAGACGCTGGCGCTGCTCGAACGAGAGGCCAATCCGATCGTCGAGCGCAAGCCGGCGAACGGCGGGCTGGGCGGTTTCGGACGACGGCCGGTGACGTTCGGGCGGGGTTGAGAGCGCTCCCGCAAGCCTGTCACCCCAGCAAAGGCCGGGGTGACGAGGGCGGCGTCGTCGCGGAGCTGGCCGTTACGCCTTGAGGTACGGCGCAGCACCCGACTTCGGCGAGTCGGTCTCCGAGATCGAATTGAGCTGGATGTAGTTGTGGAGCCCCATGCGCTCGATCATCTCGAACTGGCGTTCGAGGGTGTCGACATGCTCCTCCTCCGACGCGAGGATGCGCGCGAACAGCTCGCGGCTGATATAGTCCTTCACCTCTTCGCAGTACGCGATCGCGCCGCGAAGCTGCGCCACCGCCTCGACCTCCATCGCGAGATCGGACTTCAGCACCTCTTCGACGGTCTCGCCGATGCGCAGGCGGCCGAGGAGCTGGAAGTTGGGAAGGCCGTCGAGGAAGAGAATGCGCTCGGACAGCCAGTCCGCGTGCTTCATCTCGTCGATCGATTCCATCCGCTCGTATTGCGCGAGCTTGTAGACGCCCCAGTGATCGAGCAGGCGGTAGTGGAGCCAATATTGATTGATCGCGGTCAGCTCGTTCTTGAGCGCCTCGTTCAACAGGTCGATGACCTTGGGGTCGCCTTTCATGGCCATAGCTCCGTACTTTTCGCGTTCACCCCTTCTAGGCGCGCGAATAGGTGCGGATCAAGTCCCGAAACCCGCAGAAATCCTAGAGTTTTTGCGAGTGCGAACGCTACGCAACCGCGCGTTCGGACTCTATGATAGACCGCGCGAAGGTGACGCACTGGCCGCATTTCGGACGGCGGCCGAGCGTCTGATACGCCTGGCAGACGGTGTTGCTTCCGGTGCGCGCGGCATCGCGCACCTGGCATTCGCGGATGGCATTGCAGACGCAGACGACCACGCGGCGCTCCCTCGGTTCTGTCGCTGCCGTGTAGCGCTATTGCGAGGCGCTCGCAAGCTATTTGCGCATCGGTCGCATTAACTTTCGACCGCGCGGCGAAGCGGTCCGATCCGTCCTCGCGCAAGCGACCGCCACGCCCATTCCAGCGGCCCGTGACGGTCGCGCGCGAGCCAGGGCAGCGACCAGGCGAGCATCGCCGCCCAGGCGAGGGGGACGAGCCAGTAGAGATCGGCGCGCGACAGGCGGCCGAACAGCCCCAGGCCGTAGCCGTAGAAGATCGTCGTCATCAGGAGCGACGTGCCGAGATAACTGGTGAACGCCGCGCGCCCCGCGGCGGCGATCCGCCCGGTCAGCCGCCCGCCGGGGCGCAGCAGCAGGATGCCGAGCGCGGCATAGCCGATGATGGCGGGGGTGCGGACCAGCGCGGGGAGCGTCATCGCGCCGAGCACCACGTCGTCGATTGCGAAGCCGCCCGCGATCGTGTTGACGCCGGTCGCGACATAGGCGGGGAGCGCGACGCCCAGCGATACCGCCGCCCAGCGGACATAGCGCGGCCGAGACCATGCGCCGGTCAGGAAGCCCGATTTCAGTCCCGCCATCCCGAGCAGCATCGTCGCCAGCGTCTCGGGCCCGAGGACGAGAAGGAATGCGAAAGGCGAGGTCGCATGAGCCCAGCGCCATGAGAGGATCTGAGGGTAGCCGCCGCGATAGGCGGTGATCTCGGCGGCGAGATCGGCGGCGGGGGGCACGCCGAACCCTGCCGCCAGGTCGGCGAGCAGCGCGCGCGCGTTCGCGTCCGGGTTGGCCTGCGCATCGAGTATCGCCAGGTAGAGGCCGCCCCATTGCACGACCTCCCAGATGATCAGCGCGAGCGCCACCGCGAGCAGCGCGCGCACCCGCAGCCGGACGAACAGGAAGGCGATCGAGCCGCACAAGGCGTAATGCGCCAGGATGTCGCCCCACCACAGGCCGTAGAGATGAAGGCAGCCGATCAGGAACAGCCATGCCATGCGGCGGAAGTGGACGCTCGCGCCGCTCGCTCCGGCGGCTTGCGCGCGTTCGACGACGAGCAGCATCGATGCGCCGAACAGCAGCGAGAACAGCCCGCGCATCTTGCCTTCGATCAGGACGTGGGTGGCGAACCACGCCGCGACGTCCGCCACGCGCGTGCCGCCCCAGGCCGCGGGCGAGAAATAGGCGGCTTCGGGGAGCGCGAACGAGGGCAGGTTGGCGACGAGGATGCCCATCACCGCGATGCCGCGGAGGTAGTCGAGCGAGTCGATGCGATGGGGGCTCGCGGTCATGTGGCTGCGCTCACCATCGCCTCATCGTCACCCCGGACTTGTTCCGGGGTCCAGGGTTCCACAAGCAGCGGCTTGGCCTGCGGAGGGCTGGACCCCGGAACAAGTCCGGGGTGACGAAATGGGGCGAGGCGCTTGTAATTGCTCTCGGTCCTACGGCGGGGCTATGCCAGAGCAGCGTCGGCCCCCATCAGCTTGGGAAAGAACCCTTCGTGCGCTTCCCTCAGCGTGTCGAGCGCGACCACATCGTCGCGGTCCGGCCTCTCGAAGATCAGGCGCTTGCCCCCGGTGCGTCCCAAGGGCTCGACCTCGACCCCGACGGCGTGCGCGGCGGTGAGGAAGTCGAGCAGCGTCGTATCCTCGGCGGTTACGATGTAGACGCCCTGATCCTCGGCGAAGAAGGAGCGGGCGCAGTCGTGGGGCTGGCGGCGGTCGATCATCGCGCCCATGCCCCCCGCCAGCGCCATCTCCGCGATCGCCACCGCGACGCCGCCGTCCGACACGTCGTGGACCGCGGTGAGATGCCCAGCCGCGATGCCCGCGCGGATCAGGTCGCCGGTGCGGCGCTCGGCGTCCAGGTCGACCGGGGGCGGGGGGCCGGCATCGCGCCCTTCGAGGCCGCGACATTCGCGCAGCCAGAGCGACTGGCCGAGCCAGCCGCCGCGTGTCCCCACCGCCAGGATGATGTCGCCGGTCTGCTTGAACGCGATCGTCGCGGACTTGGCGTAGTCGGCGAGCAGGCCGACCCCGCCGATCGCGGGGGTGGGGAGGATCGCGGACCCGCCGCCGGTCGCCTTGCTCTCGTTGTAGAGCGACACGTTGCCCGAGACGATCGGGTAATCGCGCGCGCGGCAGGCGTCGGCCCTCCCTGCCAGGCAGCCGACGA
>SXGT01891829.1_pt1 | contig 10238 bp, 7 predicted proteins | sample 3176221 | NCBI WGS metagenome assembly SXGT01 (sample SAMN11356862, study PRJNA531348) | freshwater metagenome | isolation source: freshwater sample F1-120 | place: China: Fuxian Lake, Yuxi | collected 2017-12-25
GAGTCTCGCCTCGCTCGACCGCGAAACTGTCGGGCCGTGCTCGTGTTGGAGCCTGGCGAACGTCTTTCGGTCGACGCGGAACGGGCGGCGATCTCGCTTGGACGGGCGCTCGAGAACAGCATTCCGATCCAGGATTCGCGGGTGTCACGGTTCCACGCCGAGATCGCCTTTGTGGAGAACGAATTCCTGGTACGGGATCTGGACAGCACCAACGGGACGCTGCTCGCCAACGGCCGCGTCACCGAGGCGGTGTTGCGCGACGGTGATGAGATCTCGTTGGGCGGCTTTCGACTCACGTTTCACTACGATTGAGCCGCGCCGATCGATTCGATGCAGACTGACGTGCTGATCTTGCTCCTTCGCCTGGCAATGGTAGTGCTGCTGTACCTGTTCCTGTTCGCGCTCTGGAGTGCGATTCGCCGCGACCTGGGCGCCTCGCCTCGTTCGGTACCGTCCCGCGCGCGCCCGGCGCTGGCGCGGGACCGACTGGTGATCCTGCACCCCGGTAGCAGCCCACTCCCGGTCGGCGCCGAGTTCGGTCTGGCCGGACCGACAGGAATGGGACGAGGCGCATCCAACGAGATCGTGGTGGATGACGAGTTCGCCTCGGTGCATCATGCGCGATTGGCCCCGCGCCGCGGCGCCTGGCTGCTCAGCGACCTGGGTAGCACGAACGGCACCCTGCTCAATGGGCGGAAGCTCCAGGAGGACGCCGAAGTGTTGCCCGGCGACGTGATCGGCGTCGGCGGCGCCCGTTTACGTCTCGTTCGCGGGGAGCGGGGTTGATCGCGTTCACCCGGCGACCGCTGGAGCTGGCGCTGCTCGGGTTCCCTCTGGCGATCCTGTTGCTGGGATTGGCGCAGCTTGCGTTGGCGGATTCGGGCCGCGTCTCCGTCCGCCAGTTCGGTCCGGCCATTGTGATCGCCGGCGCGCTGCTGGTCGCCCATGTGGCGCTGGCGATCCGTTGCCATTGGTCCGATCAGACGCTGCTCCCGTTGGCAGCGGTACTGGCCGGACTGGGGCTGATCGTCATCGCGCGCCTGCAGCCGGCGCTGGCGCTGCGCCAGAGCGTCTGGCTCATCATCGGAGTGCTCTGCCTTGCGGCAACGATCACGTTGCTGCCATCGATAGACTGGCTCAAGCGCTACAAGTACTCCGCGGCGATGCTCGGATTCGCGCTGGTGCTGGTGACGTTCGTCCTGGGAGTGGATCCCAACGGCAGCGGGGCACGTTTGTGGCTCGGGGCGGCGGGGATCTACTTTCAACCGTCGGAGATCTTGAAGGTCCTGTTGGTTGTCTTCTTCGCCGCCTATCTCGACGACTTTCGGGAGTTGCTCACCGCCGCTGGGGCACGGCTCGGTCCGCTGTATCTCCCCCCGCTGCCGTATCTCGCGCCGCTGCTGGTGATGCTGGGGGGGGCGTTGGCGGTGCTGTTCTGGCAGCGCGACCTCGGCGCGGCGCTACTGTTCTTTGGGGTGTTTCTGGCGCTGCTGTATGCCGCCAGCGGACGCATGGGGCTGATCGTGTTGGGCATCGCCGGGTTTCTGGTCGCCGCCTACGTCGCCTATCTCGCGTTCGACCACGTGCAGTTGCGGGTCGCGGTCTGGATCGATCCCTGGGCCCAGGCTGACACCGGCGGCTACCAGATCGTTCAGGCGCTGATGTCGCTCGGAGCCGGTGGGCTGGCCGGCAGCGGCCTGGGGTACGGCTATCCGGACTACGTCCCGGCCTCGCACACCGACTTCGTGATCGCGGCGATCGGCGAAGAGATGGGCTTGCTCGGATCGCTGGCCGTGGTGGCGCTCTACGCCTCGCTGGTGGCACGCGCCTTCAAGATCGCGCTCACTACCCGAAACAGCTTCGCTGCCCTGCTGGCGACCGGACTCGGCTCGGTGATCGCGGTGCAGTCGCTGATCATTCTTGGCGGCACGCTGCGACTCATTCCGCTCACCGGAATCACGCTGCCGCTGATCAGCTATGGCGGCTCCTCCATCGTCGCAAACTGCGTGATGTTGGGGCTGCTGCTGCGTATCTCGGATGAAGCGGAGCGGGTAGAACGTGCGTGAGAACATCGGACGCCTGGGGATCACGCTGGTCAGCGCGTTCGTGCTGGTGGCGTTGAGCCTGACCTACTGGCAAATCCTGGTGGCCGACGAACTGAACGGCCTTGCGTCGAATCCCCGCCAGCAGGAGCAGGAGCTACGCGCGCTGCGTGGCAAGATCCTGGACCGCGAGGGACAGGTGCTGGCGATGAGCGAAATGGTGGACGGAAACCAGATTCGACGGTATCCGATCGCTTCGACGGCGCCGATCACCGGCTATCACAGCGATCGTTTCGGCGACACCGCGTTGGAGGCACGTTTCGACGACGAACTGCGCGGCGCAAGCAGCTTCGACGGTTGGCAGGCCCTGCGCCAGCGCTTACTGCACACTCCCGTGATCGGGGCCGATGTCGTGACCACGCTGGACGCCCGCATCCAGGTCGCCGCGGCGAATGCGCTCGGCGATCGAATCGGCGCGGTAATCGTGCTCGATCCGCACCGCGGCGACATCCTGGCCATGGTGAGCAATCCCACGTTCGACGCGGCGGAGATCGAGTCGCAATTCGAGTCGTTGCGCGCGGATCCGGACGCACCGTTGCTTAATCGCGTTACTCAATCGGCATACGCCCCGGGCTCAACCTTCAAGCTGATCACCGCGACCGCGGCGATCGACCTGCGGCGGGTCGATCTGGAACAGCCGTTCCTCTGTTCCACCGAGATCGATCTGGGCGGGCAGCCCGTGGACTGCCACAACAATCGCCACCTGCCACGCCTGACCTACAAGGAGGCGTTCGCCTGGTCCTCCAATCGAACGTTCGCGCTGACCGGCTTGCTGCTGGGGTTTCCGGGCATCCTGAATCCCTGGCTGGACGACCAGCCGCCCGGCGAATACCCCTGGCGAAACGCCTCGTTAGATCGCTTAGCGCAGGTGCTGGAGGAGTACGCCCAGCGTTTCGGGTTCGAGGCTCAGATCCCGTTCGACCTGGCGGTTGAGCCGAGCCGTCTGAAGGGCGCGGAGACCGAGTGGTCGGAAGGTCTGCTCGCGGCGACCGCGTTCGGGCAGGGTGAGCTGTCGGCCACCCCGCTGCAGATGGCGCTGGTGGCCGCGGCGATCGCCAACGACGGCCAGGTGGTGCGGCCCTACCTCGTGTCGACGATTCGATCGTCGGCCGGAGACGAGCGCCCGGTACACGAACCCGGCGGCTGGTTCAGCGTGGTCGCCAGCGCCGAACACGCCCAGACGCTTCGGGACTTCATGGTGGAGGGCGTTGAACGCGGCTACGCATCCGCCGCCGCGGTGGAGGGTGTAGCCGTTGGCGGTAAGACCGGCACCGCGGAGGTTGGGCCTGAACGCGCGCCCCACGCGTGGTTCATCGGGTTCGCCCCGGCCGACGCGCCTCGAGTCGCCATCGCGGTGATCGTCGAGAATGGAGGGTCTGGCTCGGAAATTGCAACGCCTATCGCTGGCGAGATCCTGCGCGAAGCGCTCGCCGTGTACAGTCCGAAGGATCGATAAAATCCTGGGCGAACAGCCAGTGATTGACAGAGGAGCGAATGTACGATGCCACTCGTGACAGGTGAGGGATTCGGCGCCAGCGGATGGGAACAGGATAACGACCGCGACGTGTTGGGAATGGTGTCAGGAATCGTGGAAGGCATCCTCTCCAACACCGCGCGTGGCGCGCGCGAGCAGCCGATGCTGGCGGCGGCGGTCGCCGCGGCGCTCGCCGGCGCGATCGTGGGCAGCGTCCTCGCTGGCAAGACCCGCCGTCAGACGCCGCTGCAAGAGTTCTCCCGAAAGACACAACGCAACGTGGGCCGCGCCACAGGGCTAGATCTAGACCTGGGAACTGCCTGGTCGATCCCGGCGCTGCTGCCGCCTTTGATGCGGCTGCTGAGCAATCCGCTCGTCCAGGCCTACCTGCGGCGTGCGATCTCCAACATGATCTCCAGTCGCCTCTCCGGCCGCGCTTAACGCCGCTGAACCGCCATCAACGCCACCCGTCGTCGGGTTCGTGTGGTGGTAGACTCACGCTGCCCTGATTCTGTCGATCTGGCGGCGCGGTGCAGCGGAACTCTTATGTAGCGGTCGCGCTCGCCGATCCGTCTCCCGGCCCGAACCTTCCACTCGGCCGCCTTGCCGCGCTGTGGTTCGATCGAAACGGGACCACGGAACGGTTCGACTGCCTGGTACAGCTCTCGGAACCGGCAGCCGGCCTCTTCGACTTATTTGAGCACGAGGCGAGCGCCAAAGAACCGACCGCGATCTCGATGGACGAGGCGGCCGAGCGACTGGTTCGGTTCGCGAATCAGTCTCCCATCGCTGGGTTTTTCGGTGGTCGCCCCGGCCAACTCCTGCGGCGTCAACTCACTTCGGCCGGAGCCGGACCTCTGGACCTGGGTGAACTGGCCGCGCTGCTACTGCCCGCGCTACCCGGTCCGGACCTGACGAGCGTACGTGAGGCTCTATCTATGGAGCCCGACACGTTCGCTCGGTCAGCAGAGATCGGTTGTCGCGACGTGCTCCTGGCGCTCGAAGACCGCGGCCGTACCTTGAGTCCTGAGACGTTGCGACAGGTCAATCGGCTCACCAGCGGGCTGGAGTGGCCGGCAAGACGCTTCTTCCTCGATCTCGAACGCCACTCGGCGCTCTCCCGACGCCTGGACTCGGGCAGTATCGAAACCAGCGGCTCGCCCCGCCGCGATAGCCGGCTCGAGCTGCGCGGATTGATCGCGGAGCCACTGCCGCACGAGCCACCCGCTCGATCGTCGTTCGAAACCGACGTTCTCGCGGTCGAGGATGCGCTTGAGGCGCTGACCCCGAGTTCGCGCTTCGCCTCACGGTTCCCGGGCTTCGAACCGCGCCCCCAGCAGGTCGTCATGGCGAGAGCGGTTGCTCACGCGCTCAACGGCTCGGAGCACTTGCTGGTGGAGGCTGGGACCGGCACCGGCAAGTCGCTCGCCTACCTGCTCCCGGCGATCGACTTCGCGCTGCGTCACGACGCTCGGGTCGTCATCTCCACGCACACGATCAACTTACAGGACCAGCTCTATCAGAAGGACATCCCGGATCTGCGCCTCGCCGGCGGCACCGACTTCACCACGAGCGTCTTGAAGGGACGGGACAACTACGTCTGCCTCTCGCGGATGCTGGAACTGCTACGGCGGCCGACCGAGGAGCTGTTGGGTGAAGAGCGTCTGTTCCTGGTCAAACTCCTGCTGTGGCTTCCCTGGACGCGGCGGGGCGATCGTTCCGAGCTGAACATCGCCGCGCGCGACGAGCCGATCTGGCAGCGGGTGGCGGCCAGCGCCGCGTGGTGTACTCCCGGACGCTGTCCATTCCATCGGGACGGCCTCTGCTTTCTCGCCCGAGCGCGAGCGGCTGCCGAATCCAGCCATCTGGTCATCGTCAACCACTCCTTGTTGCTCACCGATCTGCAGGCAATGCCGCGTATCCTTCCGCCCTACCGACAAGCGATCGTGGACGAAGCGCACCACCTAGAAGCGGCAGCGACCAACCAACTCAGTCGACGAGCGACCCGTCAGGAACTACTTGGAGCACTGGACCGAATCGCCCCGCGAGCCAGCGTGTTGGGAAGCATCCTCCACGAAGCACAGCGTCTCCTTTCCCTCCGCGTATCGACACGCGCTGCTGGATCTACAGCTCCTTCAGTCATCTTTGACGCGCTTCAGGAATCCGCAGCGGAAGTACGGGGGGCACTGGAGGCGCTGTTTCAGGCGTTGGGTGACTTCCTGCGCACGCGCGATCTGGAGGCGGACGAGGAGGGCGCGGTGGCCAGAATCTCGGATCGGGCACGACTACAGCCCGCCTGGTCCGACCTCGAACTGCTCTGGGACGCTCGCGGAGACGCGCTGCCGCGCCTGGTGCAGCACCTTTCGCGACTCGTGGATCTGCTCGACCTGCCGCGAGAGGCTGTGGCAGAGCTCCAGTCGTTGCGAGACGAATTGGAGGCCCAGCGCGAGAGCTGGAATGCCTGGTACGGGTTCTTGAACGAGCTGGCGCTCGCTCCGCGGCCGAACGTCGTTTACTGGCTGTCGCTGACAGCATCGGACGACCTCGCGCTCAGCGCCGCGCCGCTGGAGGTTGGCCCGCTGCTGCGCGAAAAGCTGCTGGGCGGCTGCGACTCGGTCATCTTCACTTCGGCCACCATGACGACCGATGGGCGCTTCGATCACATCCGATCGCAGCTCGGCGCGGAGGAGGCAGCAGAGCTGTCGGTGGGATCGCCGTTCGACTTTCAACAGGCGGCGCTGCTGTATCTGCCCGACGACATCGCCGAGCCTAACCAGGCAGGCTATCAAGCCGCGCTGGATCGGATCCTGTTGGATCTGGGCACACGTCTGAACGGACGTACGCTGGCACTGTTCACCTCGCACGCCCAGCTTCGCATCACCCACGCCGCGGTGCGCGAGCGGTGTCGTGCCGCAGGGATCACCCTGCTGGCACAGGGCCTGGACGGAGCGTCTCGCCACCAGCTCCTGGACCGCTTCCGACGCGACGAGCGCTGTGTGCTGCTCGGCACTGGCTCGTTCTGGGAGGGCATTGACGTGGCCGGTGAGGCGTTGAGCTGTCTGCTCATCGCCAAGCTCCCGTTCGCGGTCCCTAGCGACCCAATCTTTCAGGCGCGTTCGGAGCTGTTCGACGACCCGTTCGAGCGGTTCGCGCTTCCCCACGCGATTTTGCGGTTGAAGCAAGGTGTAGGACGGCTGATCCGTACGCGTGACGACCGCGGGGCGGTGGTGATCTGTGACCGTCGCATCGACAGTCGATCCTACGGACGTGCGTTCCTGAGGTCGCTTCCTCCCTGTACGCTCGAACGTGGTCCGGTCGCCCAGGTGGGACTGTCAGTAGTCCGATTCCTCAGCGCGCGTCGCGAGATCGCCTCGCGATCGGACGCTGAGCCGTCGAGTGAACGGGCGCGATGTTAGCTCAGGTACACCCGCGGGACCCGCGCTCCCACACGGCACAACAGCTCGTGCTCGTTGCTGGCGGCCACCGCCGCGACCTCCGCGAGTGTCAGTCGGGCAGCGCCCTGGACGCCGTAGAAGACGACCTCACTTCCGGAGCGGACCGCCGGGATGGAACTCGCATCGATCACGCACTGATCCATCGACACTCGCCCAACAATCGGGGCACGTCCGCCTTCCACCAGCACCGCGCCGCGATTCGAGAGCGCGCGTGGCACCCCGTCCGCGTAGCCTGCGCCCACCAACGCCAACCGTGACGGAGCGTCGCAGGTGAACGTCTGCCCATAGCCGACCGTGGTCCCGGCTTCAACGCTCGTGACCCGCAGCACCCGTGCTTTGAGTTGGACCGCGGGCAGCAGCACGGGCGCTTCGGGATCGGGAACCCCGTCGCTGGAACCGTATAGCCCGATCCCGAAGCGAACCAGGTCCAGGTGTGTTGTACGAGAGCGCAACGTCGCGGCAGTGTTCGCGGCGTGATAGAAGGGGATGACGTGACCGCTGCGCTCCAAGCTTCGCCGCATTCGGCAGAAGCGTTCGAGCTGTTCCTGCATGAAGCTGGAGTTGTGATCCTCGGCGTTCGCGAAGTGGGTAAACAGCCCCTCTAAGCGAATCCGCGGGTCGCCGGCCAGTTCCGCGGCCAGAGCTTCCACTTCGTCGGGCCGGCCTCCGTATCGGGTCAGCCCGGTGTCCACTTTGAGATGCACCGTCGCCCGCTCGCCGGTGCGGGTCAGCGCGGTGCAGAGCGCTGGCAATAACTCCTGATCGGCCAGAGTCACGGTCAACCTCGTGGCCACCGCGGCTTCGACCTCCTGCGGGGCGATCCCGGTCAGAAGCAGGATCGGAGCCTGGATCCCAGCCTCGCGCAGCGCTACGCCTTCCGCGACCCGCGCCACCCCGAGCTGCTGCGCGCCGGCTGCCAGCGCCGTTCGCGCTACTCCGATGGCGCCCAGACCGTACCCGTCAGCCTTGACGATCGCCATCACCGAGACCGCGGAACCGGCCCAATCGCGGACGCGGCGAACGTTCTCTCCAACTCGGGATAGGTCCACCTCAAGCCAGCATGGCGGTCGACCCCGATCGAGGTCGTGGGCGGGCCCGTTGGATCCGTTCAAGCGGTGGATCGAGGTGACTTCCAGCACCGGACAGCTCCCCGCGACAGCACCCGCGGACAAACCAGGGGCCGGCTCTCGCGTCGGCGCACTCTGCTGCGCCAGGATACGGCTACGCGCGCTCCGGTTGCTAGGGGCCGGAAGCCTTCGATACACTCTTGTGTCCCCCACGCAGCAGGAGGCCCCTCCGTCTATGGCTATGTCCTTTCAGGAAGAGCTCCCGCCCAAGAGCGATCTGTCGAACTGGTACGTGCGCGTCATTCTGCGGGCCGAGCTCGCCGATTACTTCGAACCGGTGGGCGGAATCATGGTGATCCGTCCCTACGGCTATACGCTCTGGGAGCACATGCAGGGTTACCTTGACGCCCGCTTCAAGGCGACCGGGCATAGCAATGCGTACTTCCCGTTGTTCGTTCCCGAGAGCCTGCTCAAGAAAGAGGCGGAGCACGTCGAGGGATTCGCTCCCGAAGTCGCCTGGGTGACCGAAGCCGGCAACGAGCCGCTTGCGGAGCGTCTGGCGATTCGGCCGACCTCCGAAGCGGTTATGGGGCTGATGTACTCCAAGTGGATTCAGTCCTGGCGCGATCTCCCGGTGCTGATCAACCTGTGGAACAACGTGGTTCGATGGGAGAAGCGCACCCGATTCTTCCTTCGCACCACCGAATTCCTCTGGCAAGAGGGCCACACCGCCCACCAGACTGAAGAGGACGCGCTCGCCGAGGTGCGGCGCATCCTGGACATCTATGCCGACTTCGCGGAGAGCGATCTGGCGGTCCCGGTCATCAAGGGACGAAAGTCCAACGCGGAGAAGTTCGCCGGCGCGGACACCACCTACACCATCGAAGCGCTGATGCCGGATGGATTGGCGCTGCAATCAGGGACATCACACCACCTCGGCCAAAACTTCGCCCGCGCTTTCAACATCAGCTTTCAGGACGTGGACGGTGAGCGCAAGTTCGTCTGGACCACAAGCTGGGGGCTGAGCACCCGCACCATCGGGGCGCTGATCATGGTCCACGGCGACGACTCCGGGCTGATCATGCCGCCCCACGTCGCGCCAAAGCAGGTCGTCATCCTGCCCGTGCGCGACGAGCCAAAGGTGCGCGAATTCGTTGCAGAGGTCGAACGCAGGCTGGGTAGCACCGTCCGAGTCACCACCGACTGGAGCGACAAGCGGCTGGGATGGAAGCGCAGTGAATGGGAGCTGCGCGGCGTTCCACTGCGGCTGGAGGTCGGGCCGCGCGAGGTGGCCGAGCAACGGGTGGACATGATCCGACGCGACGACACCTCTCGCCAGCGCCACCCGGTTCCACTGGCGGATCTGGCGGTGCGTATCCCGGAGATGCTGGAGACGATCCAACGCGACATGCTGGCGCGGGCTCGGCGCTCGATGGAGGACAACACTCGAACCGTCGAAAGCTATGACGAGTTCAAGGCGATCATGGAGGGCCAGCGCGGATTCATCTTGGCCCAGTGGTGCGGCGACGCGGGCTGCGAACAGGCGATCAAGGCGGACACCGGCGCCACCATCCGCTGCATACCGCTAGACTCGCTCGGTGACGAACCCGGCGGCTGTGTATACGATGGCCGACCCAGTCCTAGGCGAGCGATCTTTGCCAGAGCCTACTGATTCCGTCGATCGACTGTTCGACTCGGCGCTTCGCGCGCACGCGACCGGCCGCGACCTGTCGGTGGAGGAACTGGCCACCCTTTCCGCGCTGGCGAGGGACCGGCTGTCGCGCTTTCTGCCGCGCCTGCGAGCCCAGGACGAGCATCACCGCTCGACCTTGATGCTCGCATTGAGCCTCGCCGAGCGGGAGGACATCCGCCTCGATTTCAACGCCATCTACCTGGAATGGATGCGTGACCCGAGTCCCGAAGTCCGTCGATCCGCGGCGAACTCGATCGTGCAGGACGACGCCGCCAGCCTGCTCCCTACCCTGCTCGAACTCCTGTTGAACGACCAGGAGCCATCAACCCGAGCGTCCGCCGCGAACGCCCTGGCGCCCTATGCCTCTCGCGCTGACCTGGGTGAGCTGACGCCCGGCCAGGCCGAGCAGGTCCGAGAGGCGCTACTCAAGGTGACGCGCTCGGCATC
>SXGT01744062.1_pt1 | contig 10237 bp, 9 predicted proteins | sample 3176221 | NCBI WGS metagenome assembly SXGT01 (sample SAMN11356862, study PRJNA531348) | freshwater metagenome | isolation source: freshwater sample F1-120 | place: China: Fuxian Lake, Yuxi | collected 2017-12-25
CGCAACCCGGCTGTTACCTGATGAAGGACGCCGCGGGCAGCGTGATTTATGTGGGCAAGGCCATCAACCTGCGCAACCGGGTGCGCTCTTATTTTCACGCTTCCAGCGACCACTCCGGTAAGACGCGCGAACTGGTGCGGCGCGTGGCGGACATTGAGTGGATCAACCTACAGCCGCCCGCCGCGGTCGAGCGATGGCTGCGTCGTGGTCGCCAACCCCGATCTTAAGGAACTCAGTCGCTGGATCAAACCCGGCTCGACCCCCATCATCATCACCGACCGAACCGATTGGGTCGCGCGCGATGTCTGGGAGCAGAACCGCGACGAATGGCTCAAGCAACTGCATACCTGGCGGAGCGACTGGGAAACCCGCGACCCCGACCGCTTCCTGCGTCATTACAGCACGGCCCTGACGAGTGGCGCCGGCGCCGCCTGGGCCAGGGAAAAGCGTCGCAACATCCTTGAAAAGAGCTGGATTCGGCTGTTGCTGAGCGATGTCAGTCTGTTCCTGTATCCAGGTGGAGACATGGCCTATGCCGTGTTTACCCAACGCTACAGCAGCGACAAACTATCCAGTCTCAGCACCAAGGAGCAGTACTGGCGACATGAAAAAGGCGCATGGCGTGTCGCACTGGAAAAATCGCAGGACATCCCCACTTCCAATCAACTCGCACAACGTTGAGAGAGTTACCGCATGAATTCAAACCGTCGCTCCCTGATATTGCTTGCACTGGCCTCGCCCTTGGCGGGTCTTGCCGGCGCCGCAGCACCCAAATCCGACTCCGCCAAACGAAAGGTCAAAATGGTCAAATTGCATACCAATTTCGGGGCTATCAGCCTCGAACTCGACGCCAAAGCCGCTCCGATCACCGTCGCCAACTTCCTGCAATACGCCAAGGATGGTCATTACGACGGCACCATTTTTCACCGTGTCATCGACGGTGTCATGATTCAGGGCGGCGGCTTTACCCCTGACATGGAACAGAAACCGACGCGTGCCGAAATCCAGAATGAAGCCCAGAACGGCCTCAAGAATGTGACCTACAGCGTAGCCATGGCGCGCACGCCGAACCCGCATTCCGCCAGCAGCCAGTTTTTCATCAACGTCGCCGACAATACTTTCCTGGATTTCCGTGCCCCCACCGCACAGGGGTTCGGTTACTGCGTCTTTGGCAAAGTCACCGAAGGTGAAGACGTCATCGAACGTATCCGCAAGGTTCGCACCGGCATGCGCGCCGGCCATCAGGACGTGCCTGTCGAGAACGTCATCATCGAGCGCGCCGAGATCATCGAAGGCTGATCTCCAGCACGGCGCCCGTCAGCAGCATGACCGACGCCGCGCTGTTCATCTCCGACCTGCATCTGACACCGGAACGTCCGTTTCCGGTGTATTTGTTTTATCGCTTCATCGAAAAAGTCGCCCCCAATGCCAGCGCACTTTATGTACTGGGCGACTTCCTGGAAGCCTGGGTTGGCGACGACACCCTGTCCCAACCTTTTCATCATGACCTCGCGAAAGCACTCAAGGCCTTGTCCGAACGTGGTGTCGCGCTGTTTTTTCTATCCGGAAACCGCGATTTTCTGGTTGGCCCCGCCTTCGCCGCCGCCGCTGGCCTGACGCTCCTGCCTGATCCAGCCCGGATTGATCTGTTCGGGACAGCGACGCTGCTGTCGCACGGCGATCAGTTCTGTACCGATGATGTCGCCTATCAAAGCTTCCGCCGTCAGGTGCGCGATTCGGCCTGGCAGCAACAGTTCCTGGCGCAACCGCTGCATCAGCGTCTGGCGCTGGCGAAAGCCCTGCGCGAACGCAGCGAACACGCCAAGGCGGACAAGAAACCGGAAATCATGGATGTCAACGGCGCGGCAATCAGCGACATGCTGAATGGCCCAATCGCACACCCAACGCCAGTCCAGCGCATCATCCACGGCCATACCCACCGTCCGGCAAGGCATGACCATCTGATCGACGGCCGCCCCATCGAACGCTGGGTCTTGCCTGACTGGTACGAACAGGGCGGCTACCTGACCTGCGATGCCGGCGGCTGCCGCTTATCCGACTTTCTCTGAGGGTTTTTGTCCGCGCCGTTCGTCTCGGCCTCCAGCCTGCCCGCCACAGAGCGCACATAACCGGCCGGCAATTCAAACAAATCGGGACGCGACCGCATCGTTGCATGGCCCAGATGCACGCGGCTACGTCCATCCCAGTAACGAATCGCCAGGGGCAACCCGTCGCGGTATTCCATTCCCGCCGCATGTACATCCAGCGCCAGCGCGCAGGGGTCGCGCAGATCTTCCGGCGTACTTCGCCAGGCTTTGGCCTGATTGACCGCCAACATGCGTCGAAAATCGGCAAACAATGCCGCCTCGCCCCGCAACAGCGGAGCTGCCTTGAATTCAACGCAAAGCCTGTCGTTGACACGCACCTGGACCAGTAGACCTTGCTCGCTGGGCATCTCCTCCCGCTTCAGATTCCAATCCGAAGGCCAGACATCGACGGCCTTGCCGGCGGCAATCCCGGTTATCCGTCGGTCGACAGGGGAAACATGCCAGACCATGCCGGCCTTGCGATCAAACAGGACAAAACCTGCATCGTCCTTGTCATAATCCATCCGCATTTTCTCGCCCATTACCAGGATGCGGCTGATGTAGGCGAGTTGATCAGGCTCCCGGTCCTCATAGCGAATCTCGCTCATCAACGGACTGATGGACCGCGACAAGGTCAGTTTCAGACGCTCGGATGCGGCAAGGCCCTCCCCCGCAAAGCCGGCTCCCCCCGCCAACGCAGCCACCCACGCCACCCACGCCAACCTCACCCTTGCCTCCTCACGATCAGACTTCACACCGATTCTACAAAGCCACTGCTCGGATCGGCGCAAGCGGCCCGCTACCCGTTGGACAGAATTTCATCCCAGGCCGGCTGAGGGCCGATGCGGGCCGCAAGATAATCAACCAAGGCTCTGACCCGATGCGGCAGGTGGCGGCTGCCGGGGAAAATCGCGTAGATGCCCATTTGCGGGGTTGGAAACCCGCGCAGAAGTATCTCCAGCTTGCCCGCACGCACAGCCTGTTCGGCGATGAAGGTGGGCGCGCGCGCGATGCCGAGTCCCTGCACCGCCGCCGCAATCAACGCATCGCCATTATTGGCGCGCAGGCGTCCGGAGATCGGATAGGCGTGCTGCTCGCCCTCGATGACAAAGCTCCAGCTTGATTTGGAGTCGAGCAGATAACCGAAGCACTCGTGGCCAAGCAATTCCGCCGGATGTGTCGGACGGCCATGCCGCAGCAGATAGTCGGGAGCCGCGACGATCACGCCCTGGCTACCGCCGATCTTGCGCGCGACGTCGCCGGGAGCGAGGCGATCCGAGATGCGGATGGCCAGATCGAAGCCGCCCTCGATCAGATTGACGCGGTGATCGTTGAAATCGAGTTCGATGCTGACCTCCGGGTTGGCCGCCATGAAATCGCCGATCATCGGCATCAACTGGCGCACCCCGAACGACAGCGGCAGAGTCGCCCGGATATGGCCGCGCGGCGTTTGCCGATCCTCGTTCAGATCCGTTTCGGCCGCTTCCACCAGACTGATGATTTCGCGGCACTTCTCCAGATAGCCGGCGCCGGCCGAAGTCAGGCTCAGGCGGCGCGTGCTGCGCGCCAGCAATTTGGCGCCGAGATGTGTTTCCAGCGCCGAGATCTGCCGCGTCAATACCGAGCGAGCCAGATTCATGCGTTGCGCGACAGCGGAAAAACTGCCCATTTCGGCTACCAGGACAAACAACCGCATGCTGCCGAGTCGATCCATAAGTTCCTCCTGTTTGCAGCAATTACAGCAACAATGAATTGCGGATTGTCGACTATCTCGCTGCTTATGAAATGCCTACAGTGCGCCCAGGCGTCCAGATCGAGCAAGCCATGCGCGGCGGTCTGGCGTTCCCTTCAATGTTCAGGAGACACCCATGACCAAACTCGCCATCGCTCTGCTCGCCCTTTCCACCAGCGCCTTCGCCGCGCCGGAAACCTTCGTCATCGACGCCACGCACACCGCGCCGCGTTTCGAATACAGCCACTTCGGCTACTCCAACCAGATGCATCGCTTCGACAACACCAGCGGCAAGATCGTGCTCGACCGCGCCGCCCGCACCGGCTCGGTCGATGTCAGCATCGACGCGAAATCGGTCAATACCGGCTACACCGTGTTCAATGAACACATCCAGGGCGAAGACTTCTTCAACACTGCCGCGTATCCGACCATCACCTTCAAATCGACCAGCGTGAAGTTCAAGGGCGACAAGCCGGTCGCAGTCAACGGCGACCTGACCATCAAGGGCGTGACCAAGCCGGTGACGCTGAAGGTTTCCTCCTTCCACGCCATGCCGCACCCGATGCAGAAGAAGGATGCCATCGGCGCCAACGCCAGCGTCAAGATCAAGCGTTCCGATTTCAACATGGGCAAACATGCGCCCTATGTGTCCGACGATGTGACGCTCAGCATCGGCGTCGAAGCGATCAAGGAGTAATCCTTCCCGCTCGAATCTTGTCCGGCGCAACGCCGGACAAGTCGTTTCATACTGAATACCACCTGGCCTGAACGGCCAATCCAGCACGCCGCGAGGTTCCCGCCCGCCGCGTCTTGTGCTCAAATCGCGCCCTTCCGCCGCACCATAACCGCGCGTCGAGTCCGCCTCGCGCATGGCCATGAAAATCACCGTCAGCGAACTGATCGTCCAATACCTGGAACGCCTCGGCGTCGAAGTCATCTTCGGCATGCCGGGCGCCCATGTCTTGCCGATCTACGATCAACTGCGCGACTCGAAGGTAAGCAGCGTGCTGGTCAAGCACGAGCAGGGCGCGGCCTTCATGGCCGGCGGCTACGCGCGTGTTTCGCATCGAGTTGCCGCCTGCATCGCCACTGCCGGGCCGGGCGCCACCAATCTGGTCACCGGCATCGCCAACGCCTATGCCGAACGCCTGCCGGTGCTGATCCTGACCGGCGAGACCTCGACCTACATCTTCGGCAAGGGTGGTTTGCAGGAAAGCTCCGGCGAAGGCGGCGCCATCGACCAGGGCGCGCTGTTTGCCAGCATCACCCGCTATCACAAGCTGATCGAGCGCACCGACTACCTCGGCCAGGTCTTGAACCAGGCCACCCGTGCACTGTTTTCGCGCGAGCCGGGGCCGGTGCTGCTCAGCATTCCGTACAACGTGCAAAAAGAATTGGTCGATGCCGACATACTCGACCAACTCCACATCCATGCCGCCCCGCCGCAAACGGCCGCGCCGGTCGCCGCGCACAGCGGCGCTCTGGCGGATCTGGCCGGGCTGATCCATGCCGCGAAATATCCGGTCATCGTCGCCGGTTATGGCTGCATCAAGGCCGGCGCGCGCGAAGTGGTCGCCAGCCTGAGCGAGCGGCTACACATCCCGGTGGCATCCAGCCTGAAAGCCAAAGGTGTGGTCAGCGAAGGCAGCGCGCTGTCGCTCGGCTGTCTTGGCGTGACCTCGAATGGACAGGCTTACCGCTATATCGTCGAACATGCCGATCTGGTGATTTTTCTCGGCGCCGGCTTCAACGAACGCACCAGCTACCTGTGGGACAAGAAACTGCTTGCCGGCAAGAAAGTGGCGCAGGTGGACCGCGATGCCGGCCAGCTGGGCAAGGTATTCAAGACCGATGTTGCGATCCACGGCGATATCCGCGAAGTCCTGCACGCGCTGATGGCGATGCTGGTCGAAGAGGGTGTCGAGCGCGGCAGCCTCGACCGACTGGATGACCATCGCGAAAGCGAGAGCCAGCCACTTGGCCTGGATGCCGCCGAAGCCCACGCCAAGTTCCGCCTGATGCAAGCCTTTTTCAGCGGCCTGGCCCGGCACTTCCCGCAAGACGCCTTGATCTTCGATGACAACATCGTGTTCGCGCAGAGCTTTTTCGATGTCTCCGATGCCAACCACTACTTCCCCAATTCAGGCATTTCCTCGCTCGGCCACGCCATCCCGGCGGCGATAGGCGCACGCTGCTTCTCCCGCCAGGCGCCCATTTTCGCGATTCTCGGCGACGGCGGTTTCCAGATGTGCTGCATGGAAATCATGACGGCCGTGAACTACCGCATGCCGCTCAACGTGGTGGTGATCAACAACGCCAGCATGGGCCTGATCCGCAAGAACCAGTTCCAGTTGTATGGCGAACGCTATATCGACTGCGATTTCGTCAACCCGGACTTTGTGCTGCTCGCGCAATCGTTCGGTATCCGGCATCACCGGGTGGCAAGCGAGGCCGACCTGGACACCCTGTTCAGCCAAGCCGACCTGACCGGCGAGATCAATCTGATCGAAATCCTGCTCGACAAGAATGCCTTCCCCAGCTACCTGTCGGCACGCTGATCCGGCCGAGCAGATCGCCGCGCAACGCGCGGCCGTGGCGCGTTTCGAAGCCGCGCTGTGGCAAGGCGGTTTCAACGAGAACCTGCTGGCTTCCTATCAAGCGGCCTGGCGCCGGCTGGAAGGGTTGCTGGAACAGCAAAGCGATGCACATCGCCATCACTTCGTCATCATCATCCCGGTCGCGGACAGCCCGGTACATCTGCAAAACTGCCTCGCCAGCCTGCTCGATCTGTGCCGCGCCTTTGCCTATGGCGGCCAACACAACGGCCGCTGGCGCAAGCTTGCATTGTTGCTGGCGGACGACTCCGGCGATGCCGCCAGCATTGCGCGCCATCGCGCCATCGCGACCGAGTTTAAACAGCAGGGAATCACCACACACTACTTCGGCCTGGCAGAGCAACTTGCCCTGATGGACCGTTTCGACGGCCTCGATCTGACGCCCATCGTCGGCCAGCATGCACGCGACGCGTTCCACCACAAGGGGCAGGCGATGATGCGCAACATCGCTTACCTGAAATGCGCCGAACTGGCGCAAGCTCTGCCCGACGAGCGCGTGCTGTTCTACACCCTCGACGCCGATCAGACCTTCAAGGTCAATGTCGAGACACCAGAAGGCCCGCGTGAAGTCATGGCGGTGAATTACCTGGCTGCACTCGACGCCGTCTTTGCCACCACCGACGCCCGCATACTGACCGGCAAGGTGGTCGGCGACCCGCCGGTTTCGCCCGCCGTGATGGCCGGCAATTTCCTGGAAGACGTACTCGCCTTCCTGCACGAAATGGCCGCCGCCGCACCCGCTGCCGCCTACCTGCAACCGGAAAACGCCAGCACCGGCGATGCGGCTTATCACGACATGGCCGATCTGTTCGGCTTCCAGCGCAAGGCGGCGGCATACCGCTATCGGTGCGCCGCCGCCGGTGCGCCGGACAACAGTGCCTGCTTCGTAGAATTCGCCGGCCGCCTCAACCGCTTCTTCCACGGCGAGCACCCCACCCGGGTGACCGGCTACGAGTACGCCGAAGTCCTGTCCAGCGTGACGCCGGCACGCACGGTCTATACCGGCAACTATGTCTTCCGCGCCGACGCGCTGGACAGCTTCATTCCCTTCGCACCGCTGCGCCTGCGCATGTCCGGCCCGACCATGGGCCGCATGCTGCAAGCCTCCATCGGCACCGGCTTCGTCTCCGCCAACGTGCCCATGTTGCACAAGCGCACGCTGGACGACACCGGCCAATCCGAATTCCGTCCCGGCGTGGTGGATGCGAGCACGACGCGGCGCGTCGATCTGTGCGGCGAATTCGAGCGCCAGTTTCACGGCGACGTCATGCTGTTCTCCATGCAGCGGCTGACCGCGCTGGGCTATCCCGTCACGCCGCCGGCAGCAGCGCAGGTCGATGCCACCCTGCGCGCGCTGCAGGATGAAATGCGCGCCACCTATCGCGCTCGGCAACTCACCATCCTGGAGCATCTGCAACAGTTGAAAAGCCTGCTCGGCGATGCGGCGCACTGGTGGCACCAAAGCGGCGACCTCGCCGCCGCGTTGTGCAATTTCCAGGCTTTCATCGACAACATCGAACACAACTTCGGCACGGCTTCGGCCTGTGTTGCGCGCATCGACGACCCCGCGCGGGGTGAAGACTGGCGCACCCGGCAACTCGCCGCAATCACCGGATTTCACGCCAATCAACAGGTCTGGGCGCAAGCCCTGGCCAGACTTGGAGCACCGGCGGGTTGATCCGGATAACGATTGGCAAACGGCCTCGTCTCGCCAAGGACTTGCCGACAGTTGATCCTTGATTCCTCTGTTGAACGCGTCCGAGTGCGGGGCTGCCGGGTTGTCTGGCAAGGCGCGATGACGCGCGTGGCCGCTCCCCGCAAGGAAGAGCAACGCGGCCAGGCGGCCCGGCAGCCCCGCAATCGGGCGCGTAGCGGTGTCACCCAATGGGTGAGCGGGATCGAAGGCATCAACGCTTGTATTCACGTGACTTCTCGAAGGCTGAGGAGCGGTCAACAGAGGAATCAAGGTTGATCACACTGAAGCCGTCGTCATCCCGCGAAAATGGTCATGCCGAGCAGCGCCAGCAATAGCGCCCCGCCAACGGCGGTCGCAATAGTCAGAACCTTCACCCGATCCCGCAGCTGCGCCATCTCGGCCTGCCCGCCGGCCTCGACGGTCGGCCGGGGTTTGCCCGCCGCCTCTGCGACCAGCTCGCGCAAGCGGGACTCGCTGACCCGTTCGCGCAGTTTGGCAACCTCGGCCTGCAGCGTTGCCGCACCGCCAGGCCCGCCGGCGGCCTGTCCGCCGCCTGCCGAATCGAGCCGCCGCGTGATCTGTTGTTCCATCCGTTGTTCCATCAGGTTTTCCCATTCCACACGGGCGGACCAAATGGATTGCACATCGCGTGAGACCCGGGCCAGTTCCTCGGCAAACGTGTCCAGACGGCCACCCGATGTACCGGCCCATTGCTCGAAGCGACCGGATTGATCCGTCTGCGCGGCGCGCGCGGTTTGCAATTCCTGGCGCAGGCTTTCCAGGCGCGGCGGCAAGTCGTCGACCCTGGCCTGGAGGTCAGTCTGGAGTTGCGCCAGCCGCGCATTGACCCACTTATCCAGATTGGTTCGCAAGGCATCGAAATCCGGTTGCGGTTTGTCCGCCAGGGCTTCCAGGTGAAGCAACCGTTGTTCCAGCGCATGCAGGTCGAGTGCGTCCGCGTCGGACCTGTCGCGGGCAAGTTCGGCCAGTTCTGCCGCCTGCTGATCCAGCCGCCTGTCACAGGTCGCCAGCCACTCGTGCTGAAGCCCGGATTCCACCGCCAGGCGCTGGCCGATCTCCGCCATCAAGTCGTTGCGTAGCGGTGCCACGGCGGCCGCAACCAGGTTTTCCACCCGCGCCTGTACCGCATCCAACTCGATGCCGGGCGCCGGAACGGTTACCGAGACGGACGGCGCAACAGGCGGCGGCACGACAGCCTCGGCGGCAGCGGCCTCGGCCCACATCGGCAAAGACGCCAGCAGCGATTCCAGCACGCCGGCGGCCGGCGGCTTGGCGATAGCGTCGATGGCCCCGGCCGCGCGCGCCGCCTGAATAAACTCGGCATCGTCGTTGCCGCTGATGATGATGACCGGAATGGCTTGAGTAACAGGAGAAGCCTTGATCCTGCGGGTCGCTTCGAAGCCATCCATCTCCGGCATCATGTGGTCCATGAAAATGAGGTCTGGACGTTGTCCGGCAAGGTAATCCAGCGCCTGTTCGCCCGACTCCGCCAGCGCCACTCTCACGCCCAACGCCTCCAGCTTCTTCATCATGGTCAGACGCCCGACTTTCGAGTCATCCACCACCAGCGCGCTCAGGTCATGCATAGGCCTCTTCCCCTCAAGAAATAGGAAACGTGACGTTACCATCGAAAAGCCAAACAGGCCCGCCCGAACTGCCTTGCCGCTTCAACCCGGATAGTTCATCAGGCGGCGCCAACGCGCCTGCGCAAATGCCATTCGGAGCCGGCCTCTACTGACCGGCTCCTGTGCGGCCAATCGACTTGGACAGCGTGGGGTTATGCACTCTGCCACCCTTTCAGCGCAGCGCCCGCTCGATGAAGTGGCGGGGCACGCGGGTGCGTGGAACACGCATCGAAAACCACTGTCGCACGTCGTCCTCCAGACCGATGCCATGCATGTAGTTGTACAAGGCCTTGTTCAGAGCCACACCGAGCGCATCGTGATCGACCCCGGCCGGATCGTCGAAGCCGACATCATTTTTTGCGAATCGCGTCGGCGGCAACGCGCGCAGCGTCACGCCGTACTGATCCGGGTGCAGACCCACCGGCGAATGCACGGTGCAGACGAAGCGGTGAAAGAAGCCG
>SXGT01044892.1_pt1 | contig 10235 bp, 7 predicted proteins | sample 3176221 | NCBI WGS metagenome assembly SXGT01 (sample SAMN11356862, study PRJNA531348) | freshwater metagenome | isolation source: freshwater sample F1-120 | place: China: Fuxian Lake, Yuxi | collected 2017-12-25
GACCAGCCTGGCCGGCATCGACCTGGGCACGGAGTTTCTGGGGGTGCCGTTGCGGGCGCCGGTGCTGATCGGTGCGATGACCGGCGGGTCGGAGCTCTCGGGCACCATCAACCGCAATCTGGCCACCGCGGCGCAGGCGCTGGGTGTGGGCATGATGCTGGGTTCGCAGCGGGTGATGCTCGGCGAGGAATCGTTGCCCAGCTTCCAGGTGCGCGAGGTTGCACCCGATGTGTTGTTGGTGGGCAATATCGGACTGGCCCAACTGAACCGTGCAATGGTGCCAGAACTACGCCGCGCCCTGGCAACCGTGGGCGCCAATGCTCTTGCTGTGCATACCAATCCGTTGCAGGAGGCGGTGCAGCACCAGGGTGACACCGATTTCACCGGCTCTGTGGCCCGGCTGCACGAGGTGGTCGAGACCGTTGGGTATCCGGTGCTGCTCAAGGAGGTCGGGCATGGGATCGGGGCGGCCGCGGCGACATCGTTGACCGATGTCGGGTTGGCCGCGGTCGACGTGGCAGGTGCCGGCGGGACGTCGTGGGCGCGGGTGGAGCAGTTCGTGCGCTACGGCGGGATCAATGATCTGGGCCTGGCCGAGTGGGGCCTGCCGACGGCGCAGGCGCTGGTCGAGGTGCGTTCGGTGCTACCGGGGGTGCCGCTGGTGGCCTCCGGCGGGATCCGCACCGGTATGGACGCGGCGAAAGCGATCGCCTTGGGCGCCGATGTGGTGGCGGTGGCACATCCCCTGCTGGTGCCCGCCATCGAGTCGGCGGCGGCGGTTCAGGAATGGTTGGAGCGCTTCATTTCTGAGCTGCGAGTGTGCCTGCACGGGTGTGGGGCCCCTGATCTGGCGGCATTGCGCGCCGCTGGTGTCGACCCTGTTCGAGCGCCCTAGAAGGGCGGGTCGCTGTCACTTTCGGCGTGCTCGAGGGCGCGTTGGAGTTGGTTGTGTGCGCGTTCGGTGGTGATGCGTTGGGCGCGGTCTTGTGCGCGGGTGCGTTGTCGGAGCGGCATCTTGGTGTCGCGGTCGGTGTCGTTGATGAGGGTGATGGCCCGTTTTCGTGGGATGGGTGTCTGGATGTTCCAGTGCGGGAACAGGATTGCCGCGCCGGGGGCCTTTGCGTAGGTGTGTCCGGTGGGTGCGCTCCAGTGGGTGGTGCCGTCGGGTTGAGCGGTGGGGGTCCAGCCGCCGAAGGTCTTCACCAGATGGTGCAGACGGCATAGCGGCCCGAGGTTGCCCGGATGCGTCGCCCCTGCCGGCCACGGGGTCAGATGATCCAAGTCGCAGCGGTGCGCGGCCCGATTACAGCCGGGGAAGCTGCACGTCATGGCCCGCATCCGGACGAACGCGGTCAGCGCGGCCGAGGGCCGGTATCGGGGTTCGGCGGGCAGGTCGACGATCTCCGATAGCGGTTTGATGGTGGCGCCGGCGGCGATGAGTTCGGCGAGCATGGCGGCGGGGATGATGGCGCCGTCGAGCGTGACCCCGGGGCTGGGGTTGCACGCCGCGGGCGCGGCAGGCTGGGTGGTGGCCGCGGGCGCGGCGGGCTGGGCGCTGGCAGCCGATTCGGTGCGGGCAGCCGGCGCATCGGGTTCAGACTCCGCGGCCGGAGTCTGCGGCTGGTGCTCGGGTGCAGCGGGTTCGGGCTTCGCGGCCGGTGTCTGCGGCTCGTGCTCTCGCTCTTGCTCTGGCGCAACCTCGGTCTCGGCTGGCCCGGAGTCCGGGGTGCCCGCACTGCCCGGCGTGGTCTGGCGGGGGCGGTCTTCACCGGCGGGCACTTGGTCGGTCAGCGCGTAGATGGTGAGTGCGCCTGCGCGTGGGTCTTTACCGCTGCCCGCACACTCAGCGTCCCCGCACTCACAGGCCAGGCGCTCCAGGGCGGGCCCGACCACACCCAACGCCGCCAGCGCCGCGGCGCGCAGTTCCCCGCGCTTGCGGGGATCATTGGCGCAGACCGTGTCGGCGAGGTCGTTGAGCCTCTGCTCCAGGATCTTCTTGTCGGTGATGCGCAGCCTGCCCCAGAACGAGGCCACCCCGTTGGGGTCGTCCTTGTCGTCGAACTCGACATACAGGTCCTTGGCGGCCCGTTTGGAGCGCACCACGGCGTCGGGGTCGAACTTCTCGACCCAGAGATCGACCGCGCCGATCAGCTGTTTCTCCGAATGCGCCCCATAGTCGCCCGCTTCACCGGAGATGGCGGTGTCGATCAACCCCAGCGCGTCCTCGTCGACGACGAGGTGGGTGCGCCAGGTGATCGCATCGATCACCGTCGCCGAGATGACTCCGGTGGCGAACAGGGCTGAGGTGCGGGGCAGCCGGTCGCGCAACGCTTGGGCGATGCGCATCTGCTTGGACGCCGCATGCGAGTTCAGGTTGCAGGCGGCCGACACCGCGGCCTGCGCCCACGCCCACCCATCGATGACCTGATGGGCGACTACATCGTCTTCGTCATCGCACTGGCGGGCCACCACCTCGCCGATCAGGGCCAGCCGCTGCGCGGCGGCCCTCGCCTCGGTCTGGGTCATGGTGGTGACCGCCGAGATGAGCGCCTCATCGCTCAACCCGGCGAGTGCGCCACGATCCAAGACTTCGAACATGTGTTCTATACTACTCGCGACCCCGACATCAGAAAACGGAAGTTTCGCGGCTGTGGATAACTGATTTGGCCGTGCAACGCAGCGGGCCGGCAGGCCAACGCCGTCGGGAGCCGTCCCTCAATGTTGTTTCGAGACGATCCAGGTTCAGAGCCAGAGGTACATCGCAGACAGCAGCGCCCACATCCCGATGCAGTAGGTCTCGAACGCGGCGCGCAGTGGAATCGGCGCGTGCCGTAGCTCCATGAAGTCCAGGCCAACCAGGCGCACCTTGATCGCGGCGATGCCCAGGACCAGGACGGCGACCAGGGAGCCGGTGCCGTGTTCGGCCCCGACGGCCCAGGAAACGATCGTCGCGGCGACCAGGAACAGCCAGCTGGCGCCGGCGCGGTTCTTCAGCAGGTCGAGGGCGGTCATCAGCTCACCAGGTAGAGCAGCGCGAACAGGAAGATCCACAGCAGGTCGACCAGGTGCCAGAAGCAGGCGGCGCCCTCGACGAGTGCGGTGCGGGTGTCGCTGAGTTCGGCTCGCCGGGTTTGGGTCAGCACGAAGGACAGCGCGCCGAGGCCAAGGCACACGTGGAACAGGTGCAGCCCAGTGAGGATGAAGTAGTACAGGTAGAAGTCGTTGGCGCCCGGGCCGTGCCCGGCGGTGCCCAACGAGATGTACTCGTAGACCTTGAGTGCGATGAACAGGATGCCGAAGGCCAGCGCCGCGGCGGTGGCCTTCGTGGCCATTCGACCCTGGGCCGCGCGAATGGCATTGAGGGCGAGCACGACGCAGAGCGAACTGGTCAGCAGCACAAGGGTATTGATGACGCCGACACCGATATGCAGGGTGGTGCGGGCGGCGTCGAAGATCTCGGGTGCTTTGGCGCGTTCGACGAGGAACGTCACGAAGAAGGCGCCGAAGACAAGCATGTCACCGAACAGGAAAACCCACGTACCGCTTTCGCCGGGGATCCGCTTCTGGTGTGGCGGCGCTGCTTGCACTGTCACGCGGGCTGCAGGGCCTGTTGTTCGGCCTTGATCGACTTGAGCATCACCGCGGTGGTGGAGAAGAGCCACACCACCAGGACGAGACCGGGGATGTAGAAGGCGAAGATGCCGTCCCAGGCCAGCGGCCCGTCGTTGAAGACGACCACGACGCAACCCGGCAGCGACAGCGTCGCGACCCACAGGTTGAGGTAGCCGTACCAGCGAGGAAAGGTCGGCGGGTCGGTCTTGTCGACGAACGCCGCGGCGGCCAAGGTGAGGTTCTGGATGATGATGGTGCCGACGATGCCGATGAACCACAGCCAGAAGACGTCGTTGAGTGCCTGGGTGAGTTCGGCGGAGCGTTCCTCGGGGCGGTAGGCGGCGACGCCGAGGAAAAACTGCGGGAACAGCAGCGCCGGCACAAAGACGGTGGCGGCCATCAATTGGGTCATCGAGAGCATGCCCCAGTGGCCCTCGACCCGGCGGATGCGCAGGATGATCGCGGCCAGGAATGGCAGTGCGAGGACCGCGCTGAGCAGCGCACCCGAGACGCCGAACCGAATCCAGAGTTTGTGCTCGACGAAGAACGCGGCGATCTCGTCGGGTGAGGATGCCGGCGACAGCGGCGGGAAGAGTTGGGCGATACCGGAAAAGCTGGTGCCGTACAGGATGATCATGATGGTCCCGCACCAGGCGCCGATGCGTTGCAAGGTCAGCTCCACCGGTGGGACGTTACCGTTTGCAATGTCCCGTTTTGACATTTTTGACATAACTTGTGGCGGTACTGCAGTGAAAGAAGTGCACTGGACCGCGCACCGGCTCACTTAAAATGGCATTCGGGCCATGTGGCTAGCATCGGTTGAGGGATGTTCGACGGCAACGGGGGTGGATCGGTGACGGCGCGCGATTATCAGGGGTGGCGCCAGTGACGAATCCACCGCCGCCAGGCAATTGGGGCCCACCACAGCCGCCCTACGGCCAAGGCCAGTCACCGTACGGATCCGGCCCGTGGCCACCGCAGCAGGGCTGGGGCCCGCCGCCTCAGCCGCCCAAAAACAACAGCCTGAAGTGGTTGCTGATTGGTGTGGCAGTGTTGCTGGTGATTGCCATATCTGTAGGCGCCACACTGCTTTTCACGCGAGATGGCGGCGGCGGTACTACGCAGACAGCCAACGGCAACGCGCCTGCAGCGGGCGAGATTGCCAGTGCGAACGACACTGGGCCGGTTTCGATCATTACCGAGGATCCGACGTGTGAGCCATGGCGGCCCATTATCAGCACACTTGCGGAACAGGAACGGCAAGGCTGGGAATCTCGACCGTACGACATACCCGCGTCGCAATGGACAACTGAACAACGTCAGATGTTCGAAACAGTTGCCGATGCCATGCGTCAGGCTGCGGATCAAACGGTCGCTTTGGCCAAGCTCACGCCACATCGAGTGATGCGAGAACTGTACGAACAATCGATCGCCTATTGGCGAGCCTATGCAGACAGCATCCCTACGTACGAGCAAGGGGACAACTATCTTGCAGGCACGGCCACTGACACTTCCGGCGCTCTAGTCGCGATCTGTGATGCAATCTCGCAAGGGTCCGCTGCTTCACGCGGCCCTCTGGTGCCAAACCAAGATCCACCTGAGGCGACATCTACCTCCGGATCACCAGATTCACCTCAACCTTTCATGGCACAAACAGGAAATCCTGTTTGCGCCGATTGGAAACGCCTTTCCGATAATTTCGACCGCGACGGTGCCGCGTGGCGTGATGCAGATCCCAACATCCCCTCGTCAGAGTGGGATTCGCAGCGACGACAGTTGATGATGGAAGTCGCACCAGTCATGAACACGCTCGCAGATGACTTGGCGCTTCAGGGATTAAAGAGCAATGATCCGATCGTTTCCGATTTCGCCATGCTGGCCGCTCAATATTGGCGTGCATTTTCAATCGCTATCCCGAGCTACACGGTGGCCGACAGCCATCTTTCAGCGACCGCCGCATATCTGACATACGCGGTGTTCAACGCATGCGCAGCGGCAATTGGGGGCTAGGCCATAATGGCGTTTCCGAAGCCTACAGGTAAATACGCCGATCGAATGCTAGAGCCCGGCGGCTGGCCGGGTATTGATGAAATGGTGCTCCACGATCGAAGTGCTGAACTAACCGCAAAATTGCAAGCGCTGACGCACGTGCTGGAAGACTGGCTCCACGAACAGACCGAAATTTCTTCAGGCACCATTTGGTCTGGATCGGGGGCTAACGCGGGTCTAAGTGCGGTCGCACATTCGATAGACGCTATGGCCAACCAACAGTCGACATTTGTGAGTACCATTAGTTGGTTATCATCAGTATTTGCAACCGTTCTAAACGCAAAGATATCGATCTTCAACCGGGTCGTGGCTACTGAAGCTGAAATCGCCGCACTGGAGAGCACAAGCCTTAACCCTGAGGCCAGATCTAATCAGATCGAGAGCCTAGTCAAGGCTGCATACGACGCCAATGTCGCTGAAGTCGCTGAAGCTGCTAATTCCTCGAGATTCGCGGGCTGGAGCCTCGCTCCCGATCAGACCCAGCGGACCCTCGAGAGCCTACTTAAATCTGAGCCGCAGCTGACGACACCCTCGGCGCCGCCGCAATCACCTTCTACTTCAAACGCGCAACCAACTCGACCAACCACTGCACCCATCGCCAACATCCGCAATAGCCCAACGGAAACGTCGCCGGAGCAGATGCCCGCAAAGTCCCCAGAAGCATCGGTGGATCCGACGCCAGTCGCGGCGGAAGCCCCAGACAGAGGGCCAAACGAGACCTCACCCGCCCCGGTGTCACAAAGTCCGGCGCCCGCAGCGGAGACACCCACACCAGTAACGAATCCAACAAACATTCCGACTACTGTCTCCCCTCAGCCGCACACACCGCCGCTAGGAGCACCTCCGAGCGCGCCGCGGACTGGCGGTGTTCAGGCAGGCCCCGGATCGCCAGCCGCAACTCCACCGACCACACCTGTCGCCAGCCCCAGCCCTGGCCCTGGCCCCAGCATTGGCGGCAGCCAAGGCCTCAGCGGCGGAACTGGCGGTGGCGGACCCCAAGCACCCGCAGCAACAGCCGGACCCGGCCAAGGATCAGGCCAAGCACCGGTCAGCACGCCCCAACAGGATTTCCAGAAGGGCTTCACCGACGCCACGAAGGCGGCGAATGCCAACCCGATGCCGCTGAACCAGACACCGCTCGGCCCCGCAGCACCTGCAGCCCAGCCGGTCGCACCGGTCTACCAGCAGCCCGACACCACCAGCTCCACGGCACCGGCCGCAGCCACCAACCACAGCACGCCGGTGACCAGCGCCCCGACTCCCTCTGCCCCACCCGCGCCCGCCGCACCCACCGGCGCCCCACCCATGCCGCTGGGAAACCCGTCCACCCCGGCACCCGCAGCACCCGTCTCGCCCGGCGCCGGACCCGTCGGCCCCGCCGTCACCCCGGCCTCCACCAACCAGGGCGCCGCCGGCGGAGCCGCAGCGCCGGTACCGATCTCGGCCGCCCGCGCCGAACGTGATGCCATCGCCACCGCCGCCACCGCCGGCGCAGTGCGCCGCAGGGGACCCAATCCCCGTCAACTCTCCCGCCACATAGCCGCCGCCCTCAACGTCGACATCACCGACCCCAGCCTGTTCTGGATCACCGCCGTCACCTCCGACGGCCAGATCCTCACCGCCAACAACTACGGCCTGGCCTACATCCCCGAACACGTGCACCTGCCCGAACAGGTCCGCATGGTCACCGCGGACGAATCCATCCCCGCCCAGACCCGCGGCACCTGGGCCACCTATCCCCTGCTGGCAGTGCAGGAATGGGCGCGCCACCACGATGCCACCCTGCAGGCCGTGGCCGGCACCGAAGAGAACCTCAAGGGCTTCGACCTCGGTGCCGCGCGGGATATCCTCACGGCCGAAGACATGCCGGACAGCGGAAAGATGCAGGGGCGCAATCGGTTAGAGGTTATCGCGCCCGAAGTCGCCACCAAACTCGCCGGTATCAGCGCCAGCGGGCTGACCGAACTGCTCCCGCCGGCCCATGCCGACAACACCCCGCCCGCCGACAACAGGATCAACCTGCTGCTGGAGGTCTGCAAACCACTGCTCAGCGCCAACCCCGATCGCGCCGGCGCACACCTGAAGGCGATGGTCGCCTACGCCGATCATCTGCAGGATGTCGCGCTGTTCCGCGCCCACACCGCGCAAGACGCCGAACTGCAGCGGGCCGCCATCGCGGAATGGATTTACTGGCAACACATCAGCGTGCTCAGCACCGACGCACTCGCCGCAATGGTGAGCTGAGCGGCACCATGCCTACAGGTTGCCAGTCGGATCCGCGGTAGTGCCCGGCCTCGACGGGCCCGGACCAGGCGTCGCTGGGGCGCGCTCGCCCTCGGTCTGACCGGGCGCGGCACCAGCAGGTGACTCCTCAGCGCGATGCCTGCCGCCGGGCTCAGCCGCCTCGCCCTCCTCGCCGGGCTCACTGCCGCTGAACTGCTCGACCATCTGCTGGACCTGATCCCCCACCTGCTGTGCGCCCCGCATCACCGACTGCGGCAGCGAGGCGGCCATGCCGCCGATCTGCTGCGGGATCTGGCCGGCTTGCTGGGCCATCTGCATGGGCATGCCCATCATCGGACCCATGGCGCCCATGCCGCTGCCCGCCGCTCCTGCCGCAGAGGCTCCCGCTGCGGCAGCCGACGCAGCGCCACCCCCGGAACCCGTTGCCGGGGAAGCACTTCCACCACCACCGGCTGATCCGCCGCCGGCCGGCTGGTTCATCGTCTCTTCGATCTTGCTCTTGAGGTGCGAATCGGCACTCAGATACCGCCGGGCCGCTTCGACGACGGACTCCGCGGTCCCGATCGCGGACTGCTTCAACGGCGGCAGACCCTCGATGATCGGGGCCTCGGCCTTGGGTACATCGGCCGATAACGCCTGCGACAACGCGTCCGATCCATACGCGGGAGTGAACGCCTCCGGCGCATCGGGCAGGCCCTGGGCCGCACTCAACAGCCGCTGCCCCGCCGCACCGAGCATCTCGGCGTCCACTTTCAACGGTTCGAGTGTCATGAAGCCCCCTCCCGCGACACACTCCTCGCCAAAAAACCCTACCGGAGCCGCGCACCCCGAACAGGCACCAAAATCAGCCCGTGGTCGCAAGGTCCTGCCCGCGCATGCGCTGCGAAATCACCTGCGTGATGCCGTCGCCCTGCATGGTGACGCCGTACAGCGCGTCGGCGATCTCCATCGTGGGTTTCTGGTGCGTGATGACGATGAGCTGCGATTTCTCCCGCAGCTGCTCGAACAACCCGAGCAGCCGGCGCAGGTTCACATCGTCCAGCGCCGCTTCGACCTCGTCCATGATGTAGAACGGGGACGGCCGCGCCCGGAAGATGGCCACCAGCATGGCCACCGCGGTCAGCGACTTCTCGCCACCGGACAACAGCGACAGCCGCTTGACCTTCTTACCCGGCGGGCGAGCCTCGACCTCGATACCGGTGGTCAGCAGATCGCCGGGGTTGGTCAGCAGCAGCCGGCCCTCGCCCCCGGGGAACAGCGACGCGAACACCTGGGTGAATTCGCGCTCCACATCGGCGTAGGCCTCGGTGAACACCGTCAGGATGCGGGCATCGACATCCTCGATGACGTCCAGCAGGTCCTTGCGGGCACCCTTCACATCCTCCAGCTGGGTGGACAGGAAGTTGTAGCGCTCCTCCAACGCCGCGAACTCCTCCAGCGCCAGCGGATTGACCCGGCCCAGCTCGTTGAGCTCACGCTCGGCTTTCTTCGCGCGCCGCTCCTGGGTGGGCCGGTCGAACGGCATCGGCGCCGGCGCAGTGACCTGCTCGCCGCGCTCCTTGGCCTGCTCGTACTCGGCCATCTCCAGCTCGGTCGGCGGCAGCGGATTATCGGGCCCGTACTCGGCGATCAGATCGGCGGCGGCCAACCCGAATTGTTCCAGCGCCTGCTGCTCCAGCTGCTCGATACGCAGTGCCGCCTGGGCTTTGGCCACCTCATCGCGGTGCAGTGAATCGGTCAGCGCATTGATCCGGGCACCCAACTCGTTGACCTCCGTGCGGGCCCGGTTCAGCGCTTCGGTGCGCTGCGAGCGCTCGGCGGCCACCTGGTCGCGGGTGCGCGAGGCCAGCGCCACCGCGGCCGCCAACCGGGCCGCGACCAGCCGACCCGATTCGGCCACGGCGATCGCGACGGTCGCCGCATGCTCGCGGGCCTCTCGGGCCCGTGCCGCGCGCAGCCGCGACTCGCGTTCGGCAGCGGCCGAGCGGCGCAGCGAATCAGCCCGTCCCCGAACGGCGTTCGCGCGTTCCTCGGCGGTGCGCACCGCCAGGCGGGCCTCCACCTCGGTGGCCCGCGCAGTCTCGGCGGCCAACGTGAATTCCTGGCGATCCTCGGTGTCATCGACCTCGAACATCGGCGACTGCTGCGCGTTGTGCAGCCGGGTCTCCAGTTCGGTGAGCTCCTCGACCGCGGTCGTCCGGCCGGCCTCCAGCTCGTCGCGTTGCTTCATCAGCCGCTGCCATTCGGCGTCGGCGTTCCGAGATTCCTGACCGAGCCGACCCAGCTGCTCGTAGATCGACGAGATCGCGGCATCGGATTCGTTCAGCGCC
>SXGT01387179.1_pt1 | contig 10235 bp, 9 predicted proteins | sample 3176221 | NCBI WGS metagenome assembly SXGT01 (sample SAMN11356862, study PRJNA531348) | freshwater metagenome | isolation source: freshwater sample F1-120 | place: China: Fuxian Lake, Yuxi | collected 2017-12-25
CGAGGTTCATGCCGTCACGAAGCGGGGTGACGAAGCCGACGCGGCTGGCGCGGTAGAGTGCGGCTAGCTTCTGGCGATCGACCGAGCGGTGGATGTAGCGGATGGGCGTCCAGTTGAAGTCGGCGAAGCGTCCGTTGATCGAGCCGGACAGCGATTCCAGCTCCATGCGGATGTCGGCATAGGCGTCGACATCCTCGCGCGTCGGCGGCGCCACCTGCAGGACCGTCACCTTCTTCATGTGCTCGTCATGGCGCTCCAGCAGCCGCGCGAAAGCCTTCATGCGGTCGGGCAGGCCCTTGGAATAGTCGAGGCGGTCGACCCCGATGATCTGCCGCCGCTGCAGCACCGCGCGCCGCATGGCATCGATCTGCACCTCGTCCGAGGGTGTCGCCGCCATCTCGGCGAAGGCGTCCGCGTCGATGCCGATCGGGAAGGCGGCGGCGCGGGTGGTGTGGCCGCGAAAGCGGAAGGTCCCGTCGGGATGGACGCGGATGCCGACGTGCTCCTCAGCGTAGCGGTTGAAGTTGCCGAGATCGGTCTGCGTCTGGAAGCCGACGAGGTCGAACTCGAACATGCTCTCGGCGAGCCAGCGATGCTCGGGCGCCGCCGCGAGCACCTCGGGCGGAGGGAAGGGGATGTGCAGGAAAAAGCCCATGCGCTGCCGGCAGCCGAGCCGCCGAAGCTCGCGCGCAAGCGGGATCAGGTGATAGTCGTGGATCCAGACGATGTCGTCGTCGCGCAGGCGCCGCGCCGCCACCTCGGCGAAGCGCCGGTTGACCCGGCGATAGCCCTTCAGATGGGCGGTCTCGTAGCGCACGAGGTCGAGGCGATAGTGGAACAGCGGCCAAAGCACGCTGTTGGAGAAGCCGATGTAGTATTGCCGGTAGTCGTCGACGGTCATCGGCATGGTGACGGCCGTGACCGAGCCGATCTCGGCGCTCGTCTCGGACAGGTCGGCGCCGGTCTCGACCGTCTCGCCGTCCCAGCCCATCCAGACGCCGCCGCGCGTCTTCAGCGAATCGGCGAGTGCCACGGCAAGCCCGCCGGACTGGGTGGAGCGGGTCAGGTCGGCGACGCGGTTCGAGATGACGAAGAGACGGCTCATGGCGCCCGCCTCGCCCCGTCCCGTGGACAGGTGGCGGTCACGACGGCGGGTCCCCTCGGCATGGTCTGGCGGCTCCAAAACGGTACTTTGGACGGGACGCGCGTGGCGCGCGCCGGTCCGTGCTGCAACGCAGCAACCCTAAGGCAGGTTCCGGCCGATGTCCAAATCCGGCCCCGGTTTCGCCATCCGGACCGCGAGGCCGGCGAGCCAGGCGCGAAAGGCCTGAGGCGATGCGGCGCGGTGCGTCGCGGCGGTCTCGCCGTCGCCGACCTTGATGGCGATCCCCCCGAGCTTGCGCACCGTCCGGAAGGCGTCCTCGTCGGTCACGTCGTCGCCTGCGAAGACCGGCACGCGGCCGTCGAAGGGTGCTTCGTCCATGAAGGCCGCGACGGCGTCTCCCTTGGAAACCCGGCCGCCCTTGATCTCCACGACCATCTTGCCGTCGACGCGGTGCAGGTCGGCGAGCCCGTCCAGCGCGCCGGAGACGGCATGGCGCATGGCCTCCTCGAGCTCCGGCCGGGCGCGGTAGTGGAAGGCGAGCGAGCCCGGCTTGCGCTCGATGAAGGTGCCCTCGTGGCCCTGCACGATTCGCGCCAGGCGCTCCTCGACCGTTGTCAGCTGCTCGCTCGCCACCGGCGCATCGTGGTGGCGCCCGCGGCGGTCGCGCCGCGTCAGCCCGTGGACGCCTGCGACGGCAAGGCTGTCGATCGCGACGAAGCGGTCGATGTCCGCGATCGCCCGGCCGGTCACGATCGCCATCGCGCCGTCGAGACCCGCGGCGATTGCGTCGAGCGCGTCGCGGGTGCCTGAGGGCAGCGCCACGTCGGCCGGATGGTCGACGATGTCGGCGAGCGTTCCGTCGAAATCCAGAAACAACGCCCAGCGGGCGGCGTGCGAAAGGTCGAGCAGGTCAAGCGGAAGGGGTTCGGTCATGGATCTCGCAGTTTCGGGCATGGCACGGGACGGCCGCATGACGGGAACGCACGGGCGGCGGCGGCGTTTCCTCGTCATGCCACATCATGACGCGCCCGCGCTCGACACCGCCCAGATCGTCGATCTTTCGGACACCAACCTCAAGGGCGGGCCGGTCGCGGCGCTGCTGCCCGGCAACGCGCCGGACCTCGGCATCGAGGATATCGCGCATGACCCGACCCCCAGCTTCCCGTGGCGCCCGACGCTGGCGCTGGCAGGGCTGCTTCTGATCGGCATGGCGGCGGTCGCGATCCTCTAGACGAACGGCTCCACCGGTTCGTACTGGCGGGGGACAAGCCTCTCCAGATAGTCGTAGCCGGCCTGCGACAGGCGGTTTTCGCCGGGCACGATGAAATCTTCGGGCATGTGACGCGTTTTCGCCGCGACCGCCGACAGCGGAACGGTGCGCATGACGGTGTGCCCGTCCTCGAGCTTCAGCGCGATCGAGCCGCCGCCGTCGGCGAGCGCGCGGATCGCAGCCTGGCCGGCGGCGAACGCCTCCTTCTGATCGGTCCTGTTGATCGTCGCGATGTTGCCGCGCGGCATGTAGCCGAGCGTGTCGACGCGGGCGCGGGCTCCCGGCAGGCCGGTCGCGATCAGCCGCTCGATCGCCATGCCGAGGTCGCCGCCGGACAGGCGCACATTGCCGTGCGCGTCCCGTTCGACCCGTTCGGGCGGGACCAGCGTCTCGACCATGGAGCGGCCGTCGGGCGCGCTGATGCCTTCCGAGATCGCGACGATGCAGCGACCGTGCCTCGCCATGCCTTCCTTCAGGTCGGCGACGAAGCGGTCCGGATCGAAGGCACGCTCGGGCAGGTAGACGAAATGCGGCCCGCTTTCGTCGTCCAGCCGCCACGCGGCGGCGGCGGCGGTCAGGAAGCCGGCATGGCGACCCATCACGATGCCGGCATAGATGCCGGGCAGGGCGCGGAAGTCGAGATCGACGCTGAGGAACGCGCCGGCCACGAACTCGGCGGCCGAGATGAAGCCCGGCGTGTGGTCGTTCTCGACCAGATCATTGTCGATGGTCTTCGGGGCATGGACAAAGGTCATGCGCCCGGCGGCGGCGTCGGACAGGATCTGCTGCGTTCCGGCCGTATCGTTTCCGCCGATATAGACGAAGGCGTCGGCGCCGACCTCGCCGAGCCCCTTGAGGATACGCTCGCAATAGGCGGCGTCGGGCTTGTCGCGGGTCGAGCCCAGCGCCGAGCTCGGCGTCGCGGCGATCGCCTTGATGAGGTCCTCGGGCAGGTCGGAGAGGTCGACATAGTCGGCCTTGACGATGCCGCGGACGCCGAAGCGGGCGCCCAGCACGCGGGCGTCGGGATAGCGCCGGCGCGCCTCCAGCACCACGCCGGCCATCGTCTGGTTGATGACGGCGGTCGGTCCTCCGCCCTGGGCGACGACGATGGTGGTGGCCATGGCTTGCTCCGTGGATTTGCCGGCGCCGAGTATCCCATCTGGCGCCCCGGCGCGAAAGGCGGGGGCGCCGGCATATTGCCGCCGCGTTTCAGCGGCCTATTCTCACCTCACAAAGTGGAGGTCGCCATGAACTACCTGCGTATCGGAATGCTGGCGCTGGCGACGTTCGCCGTCGCCGCCGGGGCCGCGTTCGCCCAGAGGCCCGACACGAGGCAGATGAGCTGCGGCGAGGTTCGTTCGCTCGTCGCCAATGCCGGCGCCATCGTGCTGACGACCGGCCAGCATACCTACGACCGCTACGTGTCCGACGACCGCTTCTGCGAGCGCCCCTATGTCTCGCGCTCCACGACGGTGCCGACGCGCGACGGCCAGTGCCGCGTGCTCTATTGCGACGACCCGCTGTTTGAGCTGGAAGACCGGTTCTAGGCCGTCAGGCGCTTTCGCACGGCATAGGAGCCGAGATAGGCGGCGATGCGTGTGGCGGCGTCGGCCAGCGCCTGTTCCGGCTGGCAGAGGCTGATGCGGACATGGCCCGCCGCGGCGTCTCCGAAGCTCGATCCGGGCATGACGCAGATCGCCTCGTCGGCCAAAAGCGCCCATGCGAAGGCCTCGCAGTCCGGCTCGACGGCGCGGATGTCGAGCATGACGTACATGCCGCCTTCCGAGCCGCGGCGGATCACGCCGGCCGGCTCCCCGAACGCGTCGAGGAAGACGCGGCGCCGGCGCGCGTAGCGCCCGGCGATGTCGTCCACTCCGTAGCCGCTCTCCAGGGCCTCCGCCGCCGCGCGCGACACGAAATCGGCGAGACCGTAGGTGGTGACGAGGTTGAGGCTGATCAGCGCGCGCACGATCTCCTTCGGCGCGGTCAGCCAGCCGACGCGCCAGCCGGTCATGGCGTGGCTCTTCGACATGGAATTGACGACCAGCGTGCGCCCCGCCATGCCGGGCAGGGAGCGCGGCGAGACGTGGCGGCCGCGCGCCAGCGACCAGTAGACCTCGTCCGAGATCAGCCACACGTCGCGGCCGATGCAGAGCTCGGCCAGCGCCTCGAGCCGCTCGCGCCCGTAGATCGCGCCGGTCGGGTTGTTGGGCGTGTTGATCAGGACCGCGCGGGTGCGCGCGGTGATCGCCGCCTCGATCGCCGCGACATCCGGCTGGAAGCCGTCGTCGGCCGCGGCCTCGACCACGGTGAAGTCGATTCCGGAAGCGCGGAACGTGCCGGGATAGGTCGCGTAATAGGGGCCGACGACGACCGCGTGGTCGCCCGGATCGAGCACGGCCTGCACGGCGGCGTAGAGCGCGGCCTGCCCGCCCGGCGTCGCGATGACCTCGTCGGCCGTTGTCGGTACGCCGGAAACCTTCGCCGACACGGCGGCCATCGCGGCGCGCAGCCGCGGCAGGCCGGGCAGCGGGGTGTAGTGGTGATGGCCGGCGCGCAGCGCGGCTCCAGCCGCGGCGACCGTCTGTTCGGGCGTGTCGAAATCGTGGTCGCCGGCCGACAGCATGACGATCGCCTCGCCCGCCTGCTTGCGCTTCCAGGCGGCGAAATGCACCTCCCAGCCGTCCTTGCCGGCGGCGAGGATGCCGGAAATGCGCTTCGACGGTGCGGGCATGCTCTAACCTCTTCTCCCCCGGCTCCCGTGTGATGCCGCCTTGCATCGGCTTCAAGGAAAGAGACCGGCTGTACCAACCGAAAGCCTTGCGTGGCCAACCGGCCCCGTGGCAAGCACGAAGGGTGCGTGTGTGCGCACCAAGCCAAGGAGAGCAGGGGACAGGCCATGCTCGCGCCAGACAAGAGCGGCGGCGAAGCCGACGAGACGGCGATCGTCGACGAGGCGATCACATCGAGGCGCTCGATTCGCGCCTTCCTTCCGGCACCGGTCGACGACGGCACGATCCGCGACATCCTCGCAGTCGCGTCGCGCGCGCCGTCGGGCACCAACATGCAGCCGTGGAAGGTCTACGTCGTCACCGGCGCGGTGAAGGAGCGGCTTTCGGCGGCCGTGCTGGCGGAAGCCGCGCGACACGAAAAGCCTGACTGGGACGAATACCGCTACTATCCCGAACATTTCTTCGAGCCCTATCTGTCGCGCCGCCGCGCCGTCGGGTTCGGGCTCTACGGCCTGCTCGGCATCCAGCGCCGCGAGGTCGAGCGCATGCGCGAGCAGCATGACCGCAACTTCGTCTTCTTCGACGCGCCGGTGGGCATGATCTTCACCATCGACCGGCGGCTGGAGACGGGGTCGTGGATCGACCACGGCATGTTCCTGCAGGCAATCATGGTCGCCGCGCGGGGCAGGGGGCTGGACACCTGCGCGCAGGCGGCCTTCGCGCCCTATCACCGGCAGATCCGGCCGATACTCGGCCTTCCCGACGAGGAGATGGTCGTCTGCGGCATGGCGCTCGGCTACGAGGACACGTCCAGGCCCGAGAACCGGCTGCGCACGGAGCGCGTGCCGGTCGACGAGTTCACGACCTTCCTGAAATAGCTACCTGACCAGATAGCCGGTCTCTTCCGCCGCGTGGCAGAGCGTCGTCCAGAACTAGCGCGCGAAGGAGCGGAAGACGTAGAGGTCGAAGGCGTCCGGCGCGGTGCGCTGGATCGCGGCGAAGACGTCGTGATGCTGGGTCGAGCGCCCGGCGGAGAAGGGGAACGCCGCCGGCGCGAAGTCGATCGCGAAGAGCTTCGACAGCACCCATTCGGCCCGCTCTCCCTCGACGCGGATGGCGGTGCGGCCGTGCGACAGGTCGGTGATCGTGCCGGTCTCGGCCGCAACCGCGGCGGCGAGCGTCCTGCCAAGGCCTTCGGCCTGATCGGCGACCAGCCAGCGCCGCGGCGCGATGTCGAAGATGCAGCGGAAGCCGTCGACCGTTCCGGCGCCCGGCGCCATGGGGAGATCGAGCCCTGCGGCTTCGCGAAGCACTGCCGCGAGGGACGCTTCACGGCCGGGCCATGCCGCGACCTGCACGATGGAGCCCGGGCGCGTCTCCGAGATCGTGACGCCCGGCGTGTCGCTGGTCGGGCCGTGGCGGCCGGGGCGATAGGCGTCGCCCAGCGGTGACAGCGGCTCAGCCATGCATGCGGCTCCCGTCCGGATCGAAGAAATGGTGGCTGACGATCTCGACCGGCCCGTATCGGCCGCGCAGCGGGTCGGAGACGAAGGCGCGCGTGCCGTGCCGCTCCTTGCCGCCCTCGACGAGGCCGAGCGCGATGTAGCGTCCAAGTGCCGGCGAGAAGCAGGCGGCGGTGATGTGGCCGATCGACCCGTCCGGCGCGCCGCCGTGGGCGAGGCGGTCTACGATGTGGGCACCGCCGGCGAGCGGCCGGCCGTCGAGCGAGAGGAGCCCGACGAGGCGATGGCGGTGGCCGGCGATCAGGCCGGGCCGGTCCATGAGGGCGGAGCCGATGAAGGGCTTCTTCTTGGACAGCATCGCGCCGAGATGCAGGTCGCGGGCGGTGGTGCGGCCGTCCATCTCCGCACCGGTCACGTGGCCCTTCTCGATGCGCAGCGTGCCCAGCGCCTCGAGGCCGTAGGGCACGATGCCGAACGGCTCGCCGGCGACGATCAAGGCGTCCCACACCGCAAGCCCGTGCCCGGCGCCGCAATAGACCTCGTAGGCGAGCTCGCCCGAGAAGGACAGGCGGCAGACCATCACGGGCACGTCGCCGATGCGACCGTGGACGATGCCCATGAAGGGAAGGGCGGCGTCGTCCACCGCCGTGCCCTCGACGCACGCCGCCAGCACGTCGCGCGAGCGCGGCCCGGAGACGGCGGCGCCGGCCCACTGGTCGGTAACCGAGGTGACGGTCACGCGAAGGTCCGGCCAGATCACGTCGAGGAAATATTCCAGATGCTGCATGACCTTGCCGGCGTTGGCCGTCGTCGTGGTCATCAGAAAGTCGTGCTCGCCCAGCCGCCAGGTGGTGCCGTCGTCGAAGAGTATGCCGTCCTCGCGCAGCATCAGCCCGTAGCGCGCCTTGCCGACGGGGAGCGGGGAGAAGGTGTTGGTGTAGACGCGGTCGAGGAACGCGGCGGCGTCGGGGCCCTGCACGGCGATCTTGCCGAGCGTCGAGACGTCGACCATGCCGACGCCGTCGCGCACCGCGCGCGCCTCGCGGATATAGGCCTGCTCGACCGTCTCGCCGGGGCCGCCATAGATCATCGGGCGGTGCCAGAGGCCGGCGGCATAGAACTGCGCCCCGCGCTCGACATGCCAGTCGTGCATGGGGCTGAGGCGGTGGGGACGCAGGTCGCCGTGGCGCTCGGCGGCGAGCGAGCCCATCGAGACGGCCGAGAAGGGCGGCCGGAAGCGGGTCGTGCCGACGTCCGGCACCGACTTGCCCAGCGCGTCCGCCATGATGGCGAGGCCGGCGACGTTCGAAATCTTGCCCTGGTCGGTCGCCATGCCGAGCGTCGTGTAGCGCTTCAGGTGCTCGACCGAGACGAAGCCCTCGCGGTGGGCGAGGCGCACATCGGCGGACGTCACGTCGTGCTGGAAATCGACGAAGGCCTTGCCGGCCGCGCCCCTGACCTCGATCACCGGGGCCGGGGCGACGTTGAGGTCGGGCGTCTCGACGGCGGGCGCGGGCTCGCGCGACGGCGTCGCGCCGGCAGCGGCAGCACCGGCGGCATCGCCCTCGACGATCGCCTCCAGCGTCGTGAAGGCGCCGCTGAAGGCACCCGCGCCGAGCCAGGCCTGCGACGGCTTCGGCGGCAGGAAGGCGTAGAGCCGGTCGTCCCAGCGTGGGGCGCCGCCGGCCTGGCTGGCGAGGTGGATCGCCGGCGACCAGCCGCCCGAGACGCCGAGCGCGTCGACCGCGATGCGACGCTCGGCGCCGGTTGCGCCGGTGGCTAGGTCGTAGGGCCGCACGACGATCTCGCGCAGCGCCTTGCCGCCTTTGGCTGCGACGACCGCATGGCCGGTCAGGAGCTCCGCACCCGTTGCGGCGGCGAGCGCGCGTGCGTCGGCGGAGATTTCGGCGCGTATGTCGACGATGGCCGCGACCGTGCCGCCCGCCTTGGCGAAGGCCGCGGCGGCGCGATAGGCGGAATCCGAGTTGGTGAAGATCGCGAGCCTGTCGCCGGCGAGCACGCCGTAGCCGGCGGCGAGGCGCTCGACCGCGCCGGCCAGCATCACGCCGGGCGTGTCGTTGCCGGGAAAGACAAGCGGCCGCTCGGTCGCGCCGGTGGCGAGAACGATCTTGCCGGCGCGGATGACCCAGTGCCGGTGTCGCGGCTCGCCGGGAGCGGCAGCCGCCTTGTGGTCGGCGACGCGCTCGAGCGCGGCGACCGTGTTGCCGTCATAGTAGCCCCAGGCGGTCGTGCGCGGCAGGAGCGTGACGCCGGCGTTATCGAGATCGTCCGCCATCCGCTCGGCCCAGTCGGCCGCGGGCCGGCCGGCGATGGTCTCCGCAGACCAGCGCGCGCTGCCGCCGATGGCGGCGTCCTGCTCGACGAGGATGACGCGGCGGCCGTTGCCCGAAGCCGCCTTCGCGGCCGACAGGCCGGCCGGTCCCGAGCCGACGACGAGAACGTCGCAGAAGGCGTTCATGCGCCCGTAGCGTGCGGGGTCCGGGCTCCCGCCGGCGCGGCCCAGGCCGGCGGCGCGGCGGATGAAGCGCTCACAGAACATCCAGAAACGCGTACCCTTCAGGGGGCCGATCACCGGGCCCATGAAGGTCTTGTAGTAGAAGCCGGCCGAGAGGATCGGCCCGGCGAGGCCGTTGACGGCGCCGAAATCGAAGGCGAGCGAGGGGAACCGGTTCTGGCTCTCGGCCACCAGCCCGTCGAAGAGTTCGACCATGGTTGCGGGCAGGTTCGGCTCGCGGGGGCCGTCGCGCAGCAGCGTCACCAGCGCGTTCGGTTCCTCGATGCCGGCGGAGACCAGGCCGCGGGGGCGGTGGTACTTGAAGGACCGGCCCAGCACCGACACGCCATTGGCCAGCAGCGCCGAAGCCAGCGTGTCTCCGGGATGTCCGTAGAGCACCTTGCCGTCGAAGGAGAAGCGCAGCTTGCGCGAGCGGTCGACATGGCCGCCGGAGGAGGCTCGGCGCGGGCTCATCGGCCGGCCTCGCCCGCAACCGGCTCGACGCGCGAGATCGCGTGGGTGAGCGTGTCGCGGACCACCAGCATGTGCGTGCGGCATCCGCCGGAATGCTGCCAGTGCTCGCGATGGGCGCCGGCGGGATTGGTGCGCTGGTAGACCCAGTCGTGCCACGCCGCGTCGTCGGTCGAGGCCGGGTCCGGCCGGGTCCGCGTCGCGTCGCCCTGATAGGTGAACTCGGCCACGTCGCGCGGGCCGCAATAGGGGCAGGCGATCAGCATGGGGCGGGTCTCTGCCGGGTTCGGTATTTGCGGTCTCGGGCAGGTGCCCTTCGATCGCACCCCCCTCTGGCCTGCCGGCCATCTCCCCCACAAGGAGGGAGATCAGTCGCTGATATATCCGCTCCCAACTTGCAGCGGAGCGGAGTGGGCGAGGCCACCGACACGAACAATCTCCCCACCTGTGGGGGAGATGGCCGGCAGGCCAGAGGGGGGTGCGATCGTAGGGCTCTGCGCTGCCGCCCGTGCATGCAGATGGAGTGGTCGCAGGGCGGGGCCGTCATGCGCATCAGTGCAGCCGGGGCGTGGCGCCCTGGCCCTTCTCGTCGATCAGGATGCCGCGCGAGAAGCGGTCGAGCGTGTAGGGCGCGGAGAGCGGGTGGGGCTCGTCCTTGGCGATGGTACTCGGCGAA
>SXGT01495281.1_pt1 | contig 10235 bp, 5 predicted proteins | sample 3176221 | NCBI WGS metagenome assembly SXGT01 (sample SAMN11356862, study PRJNA531348) | freshwater metagenome | isolation source: freshwater sample F1-120 | place: China: Fuxian Lake, Yuxi | collected 2017-12-25
GCTTGGGCCAAGGAGCGTCCTGTGAGGCTGGAATTTGAGGGGTTTGGGGATGTTGGGGGCGAGGCCGGCCTGTCGATGGGCGTGCGGACCTCGGGCGACCGCGGCTTCGTCCACAAAACACCCTCGGATGCCTTACCCTCCTTACTTCGAGAGGCGCCCTCCGGTCTTCCTCGGGCGATAGGGGCTTTCCCATGCGAGCGAAGCGCGGCGCCAGCGTGGCGTTCATCATGGTGGTGCTGCTGCTCGACACGCTCGGCATCGGCCTGATCATCCCGGTGCTCCCCAGGCTCATCGACGAGATCGCCCCTGGCGATCTGGCCGACGCGTCGCGCTACTACGGCGCGCTGGTCGCCCTCTACTCGACGATGCAGCTCGTCTTCGCGCCCGTCCTGGGGGCCCTGAGCGACAGGTTCGGGCGGCGCGCGGTCATCCTGTCGTCGCTCCTGGGCGCGGCGCTGAACTACCTGCTCCTGGCGCTGGCGCCCAACCTGGCGTGGCTGGTCGTCGGGCGCATCCTCGCGGGGATCACGGGCGCCAGCTTCTCCGCCGCGACCGCTTACATCGCCGACGTCACGCCCGCCGAGAAGCGGGCCTCGGCCTTTGGCCTCATCGGCACGGCCTTCGGGCTTGGCTTCATCGTCGGACCGGCGCTGGGAGGACTTCTCGGGGATCTGAGCTTGAGGGCGCCCTTTCTGGCCGCCGCGGCGCTCAACGGGCTCAACGTCGTCTATGGCCTCTTCGTCCTCCCCGAGTCGCTCCTCCCCGAGAACCGCCGCCCCTTCTCGCTGGCCAGGGCCAACCCCTTCGGCGCCCTCTCCAGCCTCACCAGGAACCGCGTCCTGCTGGGCCTCACCGGGACGATCGTGTGCGGCTACATGGCGCAGATGATCCTCCAGTGCAGCTGGGCGCTCCACACCCAGGCTCGCTTCGGCTGGCGCCCGATCGACATCGGGATCTCCCTGGCGGTGGTGGGCGTCGCCAGCGCGCTGGTCCAGGCGGGTCTGATCCGCGTGGCGATCCCCAGGATTGGCGAGCGGAGGGCCGTGCTGGTGGGGCTGGTCTTCAGCGTGACGGGCTACGTCGCGATGGCGTGCGCGACCGAGGGCTGGATGATGTACGTGCTGATCTTTCCGTTCTCGATCGGCGGCCTGGCGGGCCCCGCGACCCAGGCGATCCTGACCCGGGAGGTCGGCGCCTCCGAGCAGGGCGAGCTCCAGGGGACGCTGGTCAGCCTCCAGAGCCTGACGGCGATCGTGGGGCCGCTCCTGGCGACCTCCCTCTTCGCTCGCTTCGCGCCCGAGGACGCGGTGCCGCGGATCCCTGGCGCGCCCTTCTTCGCGGCGGCGGCGCTGAACGCGCTGGGCTTCGCGCTGGCGTGGAGGCTCTTTGCCAGGCTCGAGAAGACGAAAGCTCAGTAGGCGGCCGGCGCGCTCGACGAGAGGGGCCCCTTGCGCGCCCCGTCCAGCTCGTCGACGAACCGGAGGACCTCCTCGTCGGTCGTATAGAAATGCGGGCTTGCCCGGATACCGCATCTGGGCCGGTAGTCATGAAAGAATTTCCGCGCCAGGAGCTCCCTGGATACGGCCTCGGCGCCCGGGAAATCGAAGCAGATCGTCCCGCCGCGCTCCTCGTCGGCCTCGGGCGTGTTCACAGCGAAGCCCCGGGCGCGCACCAGCTCGCGGAGCATGGCGGTCTGGCGGAGGCTCTTCTTGCGAATACCGGGGACTCCTAGCCTGGAGATCGTGTCCCAGCCCGCCCGAGCCGTGTAGACCGCCGGGACGGCCATGGTGCCGCCAATGAGCCTCCACGCGTCGTCGGCCCAGTCCATGGGGCCCATGTCGAAGGCGAAGGGGTGCCTGTGGGCGAACCACCCCGTGGACATGGGCCTGAGCTCCGGCAGGAGATCCGGGCGCACCCAGAGGTAGGCGGCGCCCGGGCCTCCGCAGGCCCACTTGACCGAGCCTCCGCAGGCCATGTCCACGCCCCACTCCTCGAGCGAGAGCGGCACTGTGCCGGCGGACTGGTAGCAGTCGAGCAGGACCAGGGCCCCGACCTTCCTGGCCTTCTCGACGACGCGGCGGGCGTCGTAGAGGGCGCTCGAGCGAAAGAGCACGTGGCTTATGGGGACGATCAGCGTCCTCTCGTCGATGGCCTCGAGGAGCCTCTCGACGGGCGCGTGGATCCCGTCCGCCGACGGGACGACGCACAGCTCGGCGCCCCGGCGCGCCTGCTCCTGCCAGACATAGTGGACCGTGGAGAAGTTCAGCTCGTCGTAGACCACCTTCTTGCGGCCGGCAAAGGGCCCCTTGGTCTCGTCGAAGGTGAAGCACGAGGCCACGAAGGACTGCACCGTGGACACGTTGGGCAGCACGATGGTGCTCCCCGGCCTCACGCCGAGCACCCCCGAGATGACGTCGGCCAGGCCGCGCACCGCAGGGAGCCAGCGGTGCCAGGCGTTGATGCTCTCGTCCTCCCACTCGTCCAGGAACCGCGCCGCGTGCTCCCTGGCCGCCCCCGGCATCGCCCCCAGGGAGTGGCTGATCAGGTGCACCCCCTTCTCGAGGGTCGGAAAGTCGGGCCGGGTGGCCAGGAGAGGGGCTTCGAGGTCGCGGTCCAGGCTCACGCGCGAGAGGATGGTCGGGTCTCCTCGGGAAGGCAAGCCCCCTTCAAGATGCCGCATGGAGCGCCGAACCCACGCCTGCCCGAGTCGGGAGACAGCGGTGTGCAGGTTGCCTGGTCCTCGGACTTTGGGGGATCAAGGGCCGAACTGATCCACCCTGAGCATGGCCCGGCCCTCCACCCGGGAGCCCTCCAGATCCACCTTGCCCGAGAGCGCCCAGCCCGTGGGACCCTCGTCGCCCACCAGGGCCTGGCGGAAGGTCCACGCCAGCTCGCCCTTCTCGACCGTGAGGTGCTTGGGGCTCCTGGCCTCGGCGTCGGTCCTTGGCGGGCCGTGCTCGGCGCGAAGCTCGGCCAGGCGCTCCTGGAGGAACGTGTCGTCCATGTCGGGGTTCTGAGCCAGCTCCCGGACCGAGGCCAGGTCCTCCCGGGCGAGCGCGCGCACCACGGCGAAGGCCGCGTTCCTGACAAGGATCAGGAAGCCGGCCTGGTCGGCGGTGACGTCCACGGGGCCCTCTTCCCGCTGGGGCAGCTTGTCGGGATCGTGCGCCTCCAGGGCCCTGAAATAAGCAGGATCGCGCATGCGCTCCCACTCGTCGAGGAGGCTGGAGTCCGCCTGCCTCACCATCGTCCCCAGATAGGTGATGATCTCGTCGAGCTCGGGGCTCTTCTCGTCCGACGGCACGGTCTGGACCAGGGTCTTGTAGACCTCCGAGAGGTAGCGGAGGAGCAGCCCCTCGCTCCTCTCGAGGCCATACTCCCTCACGTACTCGGTGAAGGAGAGCACCTGCTCTATCATGTCCCGGGCAATGGATTTGGGGCGTACGTTCAGGCCGGAGGCCCAGGGGTGGCGTTTGGCGAAGGCGTTGAAGGTGTCATAGAGAAATTGCCTGTTGGGCATGGGGTTCTCCACCTTCTCGAGCTCCTCCATCCGCTCCTCGTACAGCATTCCCTGGGCCTTCAGCTCCCCCAGGCGCTCGAGCTTGAGCTTGTCCAGCTGGCGGAGCAAGAGCACCGTGGGATTCTCGAGGATCGACTCGACCAGGGTGAGCACGTCCTTGGCATAGGTCAAAGACTCGGGATCGATGAGGGGGAGGGTCTCCAGCAAGTAGAGCGAGAGCGGCTGGTGGAGCGCGAAATCGAGCTGGAGATCGTCGGCCAGGACGACGCGAAAGGCCCCATCGTCCCCCTGGTAGACCGTGATGATCTGGGCGTCGACCAGGGACTTGTAGAGCGCGAACGCGGTGCGCCCTATCCTGCGCTTCTCGGGGAGGCGCTCGTGGCTACGCTTGATGAGGCGAGCCATCGCCATCTTGCCCCCGCCCGGCCTGGAGAGCACGTCGAGCAGCATGCCGTGGGAGACGGCGAAGCGGGAGATCAGGGGCTCGGGCAGGCTGGTGGCCAGACGATCGAAGACGGCCCTGTCCCAGGGGACATAGCCCTTGTCGGGCGGCTTCCTCCTCACCATCTTGCGGAGCTTCTTGGGATCGCCCCCCGCCTTGGCCTCCAGCCTCAGGTTCTCGACCACGTGCTCGGGGGCCTGGGCCACCACGGAGCCCGCCACGTCGAAGCCTTTCCTCCCTGCTCGCCCTGCGATCTGCTGGAAATCACGGACGGTGAGCAGGCTGGTCTTCTCTCCGTCGTACTTGCATAGCTTGGTGAAGAGCACCGTGCGAATGGGGATGTTCACCCCCACGCCGAGGGTGTCGGTCCCCGAGATGATCTTGAGCAGGCCCCGCTGGGCGAGCTTCTCCACGAGCAGGCGATACTTGGGTAAGAGGCCCGCGTGGTGGAGGCCTATGCCATGGCGGAGGAAGCGCTGCATCTCCTTCCCGTAGGGGCTTGTCCAGCGCATCCCCCAGAGGGCCTCGCCGATGGCCTTCTTCTCGTCCTTGGTGCAAAAATCCAGGCTCATCAGGTTCTGGGCCTCCTCGGCGGCGGCCCGCTGGGTGAAGCTCACCACGTAGACCGGCGCCTTCCCTTGCTCGAGGAGGTGGAGCATGGTCTCCTGGAGGGTGGTCTCCCTGTAGACGAAATCCAGCGGCACCGGCCGCTCCGAGCTTCGTATCGTGCTCGTTCCCACGCCGGTGAGCTTCTCGAGCTCGGATTCGAAGAAGGCGACGTCCCCCAGGGTGGCCGACATCAGGAGGAAGCGGGCCTGGGGGAGCTCGAGGAGCGGGATCTGCCACGCCACGCCGCGCTCCCGGTCCGAGTAATAGTGAAACTCGTCCAGGATCACGTGATCGACCTGGGCGTCCTGGCCCTCGCGCAGGGCCATGTTGGAGAGGATCTCGGCCGTCCCGCAGAGGATGGGCGCGTCCCGGTTGATGGTCGCGTCGCCCGTGACCAGGCCCACCATGTCGGGGCCGAAGTCCTTGGAGAGCGCGAAGAATTTCTCGTTGGCGAGCGCCTTGATGGGGGCGGTGTAAATCGATCTTTCCCTCCTGGCGAGCCTGAAGAAGTGAGCAAAGGTCGCCACCAGGGATTTGCCGGAGCCGGTGGGAGTGGCAAGTATGACGTTCTGCCCCGTGGCGATCTCGAGCATGGCCTGCTCCTGGGCCGGATAGAGCGAAAGCCCAAGGACCGCGACATACCGGAGGAAGGCGGTCAGGATCTCCTCGGCAGGCGCGCCGTCGGGTGGGAGCAGATCGGTCAAGGTGGTCATGGGATCTTTCGTGACTCGCGAGTGAGAAGTTCTGGAGGCTAACGTAGGTTGCAGGCGTGGAGGGGCCTTTCGCTTCGGGTCCAGGAGGACAACGCCAGGCCTGGAGGCGAGCTCGAGAACCTCCGCCGGCCGCGGGCCAAGGTGCCTCCCGCGCGCCGCCGTTGAGCTCGGCCTTGAAATCAAAGGAGAAATTACGTGCAAAGGAGCGGACCCCGGGCTATCTCTTTAAGATCCGGAGGTCCACCCAATTGAGCCGAAAGAGCCTGTACCTACTCGCGTTGTTCTGTCTTCCCTCATGCAGCCTGTCCGTGGGCCCCTCGGGTGGGGTGGATGATCCCGAGTCCCAGGGGGGCGATCCTGACACCATCACGCCGACCGAGGATCCCTTCGCGGACCGGGACCCCGCAGGCCCCCCGCTGGCCGACGCCAACCGGACCGCCGCGGCGCCCACGGTCAGCGTCGAGCAGGGCGTGAACGACGGGGGGTTCATCGGCGACAGGGTGACCTGGCAGGACAGCGCGGGCCGCCCGCGCACCGCGTTCCTGGTCAAGAACGACGCGGCCGATCCCGCGGGGGCCTTCGGCGGCTATGCTCGCAAGTTCACGTACCAGCCCTCGGTGGGGGTCACCCGGACCGTGGGCCCGGGAACGCAGGAGCCCGGCTTCGGCTTCGTGTTCGGGCAGCGCTCCAGCGACTACGCGGGCATCTCCAACAAATACCTCGCAGGTACCCGCACCCTGCGGTCCGTCGGCGCGGGGCACGCCATCGTCGAGTACGCGTATACCCAGCTCAAGACCAGCGGAGGAGCGGCGGTCCCGCTCAAGGCGACCATCCAGTGGAGCTTCGTCAGCGGGAGGGACAACCCGCTCTGGAGCGTGACCTACGACAGCTCGGCCGCCGGCGCCAACGTGCTCGACATGGACACCAAGGCCCCCTACGGGGCGCTGGAGTACACGGGGACGGCGGGCACCACGGTCGACGGGGTGGGCTGGGGCGATCGCCGCAAGTTCAAGACGACCGGGACGACCGCGGTCAACTTCCAGTCGGCCTGGGACTACACGGCCACCAACGTGGTGCCCTACGTGGTCTCCTGGAACAACGCCAACAACGCCGAGTTGGGCCTGGTCCAGACCCAGCGCTATACCCAGCACGACGGCGGCTATGGCTGGTTCTATACCAACTGGGGCAAGACCAGCGCCAACCGGGTGGTCGATGCGGGGACGCCGGCCGGGCAGGTCATGCCGGCCAACTGGAACTGGACCTACCTGCTCCACCAGTACGCCCTCCCCTCGGGGACCACGGTGAAGACCCTCGGCTGGGGAATGAACTTCGGCTCCGTGGGGAAGAGCTCGTTCTCCACCTACGGATACCAGGGCACCCAGAGCGGTTATCCCTACCAGAGCTACTCGGTGTTCGTCGTCCTGGGCGCCAAGGCGAGCACGACCTCCAGGGTCGCCCAGGTGGAGCGGCACACGGCCTCCACCCTGGTGGCGACGCGAGGCCAGGTGGTCTCCACGGGGCCCGCAGGCGTGGGGCGCTCGGACACGGTGACCTACTCGCCCTCGGGCTACAACCCCGTCTACTCCACGTGGGATGTCAGGGCCGAGCCCACGACGGGCGCCGCGGTCTTCACCTTCGATCCCAAGGCCAATGCGATCAGCAACCCGGCGTTCCGCCTGCTCAACTACCCGCTGGGGACCCTGCCCACCGGCGTGCGGATGGGGACGACCAACCTGGTCGACGGCGTCGACTACGAGGCGTCGCTCCAGGGGGGCACCCTCTGGTTCGTGCTCAAGAAGACGGTGTCCGCCGCGACGACCATCGGCATGAACGAGTCCGGGGGAGGGGGCACGGGGCTCTCTCCCTTCTACCAGCACTTCGACATCAATCACGTGATCTCCACGGGCCAGAGCAACAGCGTCGCCAACGCCGGGACCCCGGTGCTCACCACGACGCAGCCCTACGCCAACCTGATGTTCAACGTGGGCGTCATGACGGGCGGGACCTGCGACGGCCAGGGCTGCAAGACCTACCAGACCCCCACGTCCCTGGTGCCGCTGGTGGAGGGGGATAAATTCCTCAGCTTCGTCACCGAGACCATGTCGAGCGGCCTGGGGAACCAGGTCACCAAGATCGCCCGCTCGGTGTACCTGGTCGGGCAGCCGGTCGGGCGGACCAGCCACGACGTGATGGTCAGCCTGCACGGGAGGAGCGGCCGCACCTACTGGTGCCTGCGCAAGACGGGCTGCAACTGGGAGAGCGCCAGCTACATCAAGGCCTTCGTCGAGGGGATGAGGCAGGTCGACGACGCCAAGGCCCTGGCCGCGGCCGCGGGCAAGACCTACGTGGTGCGCGCGGTCACCGCGATCCACGGCGAGTCCGATCACTACGGCAACGAGTTCCCCCTGGACGGGACCGACGGCACCCCCGGCAAGATCCAGAACTACGCGGACGGGATGCTCGAGTGGCAGGTCGACTACGACGCCCAGGTCAAGGCGCGCACGGGCCAGACCCTGGACGTCCCGCTCTTCATGGCGCAGATGAGCAACTGGACCGACGTGACCGCCAGCAAGATCGCCAACTACCAGCTCGAGGCCCACGTCCGGGCGCCGGGGAAGGTCATGCTGGTGGGGCCGACCTACAACCTGCCCTTTGCCACCGACTGCCTGCACTACACCAACCACAGCAACCGCCGGATAGGCGAGTATTTCGGGAAGGCCTACCTGAAGTACGTGCTCGAGGGCAAGCCCTGGGAGCCCGTGCGCCCGTCCGCGGTCACCCGCTCCGGCAGGGTGATCACGGTGAAGTTCATCGTGCCCGTCCCCCCGCTGGTCCTGGACACCACCCTGGTCACCAACCCTGGCAACTACGGCTTCCGCTACCTGGACGGCAGCGGCGCCGCGGCGCCCACCATCGCCAGCGTCGCCCTGACGGCGGCGGACACGGTGACCATCACCCTGTCGGCCACGCCCACCGGCGCCAACAAGCACATCACCTACGCGCAGAACGTGGTGCCAGGAAATACCTGCCCTGGCCCCACCGCAGGGGCGAGAGGCAACGTGCGCGACTCGGACGTGACGCCCTCGCAGTACGGGTACGCGCTCCACAACTGGTCGGTGCACTTCGACTCCGTCGTGCCGTGAACCGGACCGGACGCCGGGCGCGATCGTAGATCGCGCCCGGCCTCACTGCAGCTCGATCGCCAGGACGCCGCTGGCGCTGGCGGGCGCTCCCACGAAGTAGCCAGGGCCTCGCTGCTCCAGGCAGGCCGAGGCCCGGCGGAGGAGCTTGTCGCCGCTCCTGGGCCGGGCGACGATCCTGGCGCGGCCCTCGGTGCGGGCCTCGATGCGCAGCTCGATCTCGCCCCCCGATCGCGACCCGAAGGCCAGGGCCCCGCAGCTCCGCCCCAGCGCTCGCACCCGGTGGCTCAGCTCGTCCTTCGCGGGGAGGGTGCGGGGGCGCGCCTGGTACTCGGCAAGCTCGGCGCGACCCCGCTGCGCCTCCAGCGAGCCGGGCGCCGCCACCAGGAGGGTTCGCCACGCGTGCGCCGCCGCGTCCACGTCGAAGCGCGTCAGCGCGTGCCTGGCGACCAGCGCTCCGACGCGCGCATACGACCCCGGCGCGATCCTTGGCAAGGTCGGGTCGCGGGCGCCCAGCAGGCCGAGCGCGTAGGACAGATCCTCCTCCGCCTCGGCCACGAGGCCGGCCCCTTCCTCGTCCTGCCCGAGCTCGAGGAGCTGGGCCGCGTCGACGACCGCGGCGCGGAAGCGGCCCAGCCCCAGCTCGGCCCGGGTGAGCCTGAACAGCGCCGCCACGCGGACGGGGCGATCGCCCTCGCTCCTCGTCGCGATCCAGGCCGCCATCTTGAACGAGTCGGCCGCCCTCGCCGGATCCTCCTCGAGCTCGCCGACGCGGAAGGCCGCCTCCGCTGTGCCCCCGGCCCTGTAGGGAGCCGCGACCAGCGCGGCGAACTCCTGGCGACCGCGCTCCGGCCTCCCGTCGCGGTGGGCGTGGGCCAGGAGGTAACGCGCAAACCAGCCGGACGGGCTCGTGACGTCCGAGCGGGCGCTGGCGGCCTCGTAGCTGGCGATCGCCGGCGCCATCCTCCGGGCGAGCTCGGCGTCGTCCACCTCGTCGCGGCGGGCGATGCGCTCGAGGATCGAGCCTCGCGCCAGGAGCGCGCCGGCCGTGGGCCCCGCCGCCACGGCGGCCTCGAGCCTCCGACCCAGATCGTCCTCCAGGGCCTGGAGCTCCTTCCTGAGCGCGAGCTGCCGGGCTTGCGTCTCGGTGGACAGCTGGTTCAGGCAGGCCTGCCTGGCGCACTCCTCGCGCGCGCACCGCTCCCGGCGCTCCTCCAGGCCGGCCGCGCGTATCCACGTGCTGCGGAGCTCGGCCTCGCTCGCGAACATCCGATCCCAGGCGGCCCTCACGTCCTCCCCGAGCTCGTCGCGAGGCACGGACGGGGGGAGGGCGATCCTGGACATATCCATCGACACCTCCGGCCTGACGCAGTCCGGAAGGTGCACAGTGATCCGTCCCAGCTCGACGCGCGCCCGGACAGGGGCCGGCCTGGCCGGCGGGGGAGGGAGGAGCGTGCCCACGTCCATGGCCTCCCCTGCGGGTCGAGGCGGGGCTCTGGGAGGGGCAGGCGCCGGGGTCTCCTCGTCGGCGCAGATCGGCCTGCTCGGGGTCACGGGAGCAGGAGGAGGGCCAGGCAGAGAGGGGACCCCGACCGCCGAGCCCCCACATGCCACGATCAGGGCGAGGGATATCCTTCCGACGTGTGCGAGCGCTCCCATGCGCCCATCGTAGCCCCGCACCCGCGGGCTCAGAAGGTGGCCGACTTGGGGGTTCGAGGGAAGGGGATGACGTCCCGGATATTGGCCATTCCCGTCACGAACATGACCAGACGCTCGAAGCCCAGGCCAAAGCCCGCGTGGGGCACGGTCCC
>SXGT01886082.1_pt1 | contig 10235 bp, 8 predicted proteins | sample 3176221 | NCBI WGS metagenome assembly SXGT01 (sample SAMN11356862, study PRJNA531348) | freshwater metagenome | isolation source: freshwater sample F1-120 | place: China: Fuxian Lake, Yuxi | collected 2017-12-25
AGAAAGGACGACATGAAGAAGCCTGGACGAAGAGACTTCGTGACGATGGGTGCAGGTTCGCTGATGGCTATGACCATGAGGCCCGGCCGCGCGGGGGTGGCGGCGCAGGAGGGTCCCCCGGCGTTGCCGCACGACCTGGTGTCGGAGTTCGTGCGGGTGGCGCATGGGGACCTCGACCGGACGACACGGATGCTCAACGAGCAACCCTCGCTGCTGAACGCGACCTGGGACTGGGGCGCCGGCGACTTTGAGACAGCGCTGGGAGCGGCATCCCACATGGGCAATCGCGACATCACTGCGCTGCTTCTGGGCCGCGGCGCTCGGCTCGACATCTTCTGCGCCGCGATGATGGGGATGCTCGATGTCGTTCGACCGGTGGTCGATGCCTATCCGGGAGCTGTCGACTGGCTGGGTCCGCACGGCATTTCCTTGTTGCGGCACGCGCTGGCTGGCGAGGCGGTCGCCGTCGCTGATTTTCTCAGGTCGAGTGGCGCCGCCTAGCCGCGGACGCGTGGCTACCGCTGCAGAACAACCATGCGCATCACGGACATCCTGGGCGCGCTCAACGTGGCGATCACCGCGTCGATCGTCGTGTCCCTGGTGCTGCGCTGGTTCGGATTCCGGCCAGGGGCCGTCATCGCCTACTCGAGTTTCGTGGGCGGTCTCATCGCGGTGGCGTGTGGCGCCATCATCTTCGTCGCCCGCACGTCCCGGCAGCGTCGGTGATCGGTGGAGCTCGGCCAGGGCGCGGGCGTAGAATACCGCTGGTCTCCATGCTCGACATATCGTGCCGCGCTGCCCCTGATAGTGGGGCGCTCAGAAGGAAGCAGTCATGAGAAATCTCTCCAGAGTCTTGCTGGCGGCGGCGATCGTGTCGGTGGCGAACCCGAGCCTGGCGGTCGACGAACCGGTGGAGCTGACCTACGGCCAGGTTGCCGGCGTGGATCTGGAGCACGGTGTCACCGTGTATCGCGGCATTCCATTCGCCGCGCCCCCGGTCGGCGACCTGCGCTGGAAGGCGCCGCAGCCGCCGATTCCCTGGCACGGCGTCAAGAGGGCGGACACGTTAGGGCCCGCCTGCATGCAGCGGCGCGCGGCGCTCATGAGCGAGGACTGCCTGTATCTGAATGTGTGGACCAAGGCCGACTCCGCCGACGCGAGCCTGCCGGTCATGGTCTGGATCCATGGCGGCGGGTGGACCTCTGGCGCGAGCAGCAACGACATCTACGATGGGTTCGGGTTCGCCGACAAGAACGTGGTGCTGGTGTCGGTCAACTACCGCATGAGTGCGTTCGGATTTCTGGCGCACCCCGCGCTGTCGGCCGAATCGGCGAGAGGTGTGTCCGGCAACTACGGCATCCTCGACCACATCGCGGCGCTCGAGTGGGTGCGCGACAACGTCGCCGGTTTCGGCGGCGATCCCGGGAACGTCACCATCTTCGGGGAATCGGCGGGCGGGGCCAGCATCTATGCGCTGCTGGCCACGCCCCTGGCCAAGGGGCTGTTCCATCGCGCCATCTCCGAAAGCACATGGATTACACCGGCCAACGTGACGCATCTGACCCGGGCCAACGGGTTTTCCGACAGCGCGGAAGAACGCGGCCGGCAGGCGGTCGCCGGCAAGCTGGAGGCGCTCGGTGTGGCGACGGGTGGCGACCTCCTGGCGACGATGCGGGCAATGTCGGCGGACGATGTGCTGGACATGCCGTTCGGCGTGTCGCTGGCCGAGGACGGGTGGGTCCTGCCGACATCACCGGCGGAGATCTTCGGCGAAGGGTCACACAATGTCGTCCCGTTGCTGGCCGGCGTCAACGACGGGGAAGGGCTGATGTTCGTCCAGCCCCAGCGCGCGTTCACGACCCTGGAGGACCAGAAGACGGCGCGGCTGGCCGAGTGGGGTGAGCCTGGTCGCGGGCTTGCTGACCACTATCTCGCCGGGACACCGGACGCGCTCTACGCCAGCGAGGTCGACTACAACACCGACCTGTGGTTCGCACGGCCGAATCGGGAGATTCTCAATGCCATGTCCCGAACGCCGGCCGGCACGTTCATGTATCTGTTCACCCGGAATCTGCGCGACCCGGGCGAACGCGCGCCACACGCCATGGAGTTGCGCTACGTGTTCCAGACGCTGCCTGACGACGCATCCGAGACGGATCGTCGCCTGTCGGACCTGATCAGCGACTACTGGGTGGCGTTCGCCTCCTCCGGAGATCCCAACGGAAACGGACTGCCCGCATGGCCAGCCTATGATCCGGACCGGCAGACGTATCAGGTCCTCGGGGCGGAGGTGACACAAGGAACGGCGTTCCGTCGAGCGGAACTCGACGCGATGGACCGGTATTTCGGCGCGACCTGGGCCCGCGCGAAGCGCTGAGTGCGGCGCGCCGTCACACGCGCAGCGCCTTCGCCGGGTCCAGCGCGGTGGCGCGCCGGGCCGGCAGGTAGCTCGCCAGCGACGGCTCACCGACAAGCCGATCACCACCATCATCAACACGCACGTCCACTACGACCACAGCGGCGCGAATACCGAATTCCCTGACACAGTCCACTTCGTGGCGCACGAGAACATCAGACGCCACTGGGCGCGCACGGACTGCCAGCCGATACCGACCAACTGCGACGATTTCCAGGGTGCGAACGCCAGGTATCTCCCGGCCACCACGGTCTCGGACCGCCTCACGCTGTTTGCCGGCACCCCCGACCAGATCGACCGGGGCAGCGCGCTCGAGTTCGGCCGCACGCTGGAGAAGGCGATCAACGGCATTCCCGACGTCGACACGATCATCGCCGGGCACTGGAACACCCCGTTGCAGTGGAGCGATTTCGTGGAGTACCGCGCCTTCTACACGGACCTGGTCGACCAGGCCCGCCGCGGGATCGACGCGGGCCGCAGCGCCGACGAGGTCATCGCCGCCTACGTGACGCCGGACCGATACCAGGGGTATATGGTCTCTCCCCAGTATGTGCAGACCATCGTGCGCTACATCTACGCCGGGACGTAGAGCGCGGGTCTTCACGCGTCGGCGTTCGTCACCTGTCAGTCGTCACTCGGCAAGAGGAACCACATCATGAAACGACATCTGGGTCTCGGGATCTCCGTTCTGGCGTTCGTCGCGGTGGCGGGTATGGCGGTCGGTGACGCGGCGGTACGGATCACCGGCTACCACAACATCCACATCGGGGCCGTCGATCCGGAGGCGGCCGTCGCCTGGTATGTCGAACACCTGGGCGCGGTGAAGACCCCGACTCCGGCCACCCACGTCATGATCGGCGACACGCTCATCGCCTTCCAGAAAGCGGACACGGTCCAACCGAGTGTCGGCAGTGTCATCGACCACTGGGGGCTGTCGGTGGCCGACCTCGACGCGACGATGTCGGCGCTCGAAGGCTCCGGGGCGACCGTGATCTCGCCGGTGCGGGACGTGCCGGGGTTGTTCAAGCTGGCCTTCATCGAGGATCCGTTCGGTGTCAAGATCGAACTGGTCCAGGACTCGGAGTGGCCCGGCTTCCACCACGTCCATCTGCGGGTCCCGGACCCGGCCGCGACCCTGACCTGGTACGAGACGATGCTCGGGGGCGCGCGGGAGATGCTGAAGGGGCGCATCGACGGGCTGCGCTACGACGGCGTCTGGCTGTTGGCCGCCGACAGTGGTGGCGAGACCCTGGCGCCGAGCGGGGAGCGGGCGATCCGCAACATCGCCTGGGGCATCGCCGACATGAACGAAGCCGACGCCGCGTTCAAGGCGGCCGGCGCCCCCACGCTGGTCGAGCCGTTCACGGTCAACGAGGTGGTCAAGGTCGCCTTCTACCAGGACCCGAACGGGGTCAGCGTCGAACTGTTGCAGTTGCCATGAACTCCTGGTATGCTCCACTCACATGATGAGTAGTAACATGATGAGGGGAGCGCATGGCGGTTGACTCGCTCGCATTGGTGCAGGGCACCGTGAACGTCCTGATTCTCAAGGCACTCACGCAGGGCCCCATGCACGGCTATGGGATCTCCAAGTGGATCCACGACGAATCCACGGGTGCGCTGGCGGTGGAGGACGCGGCCCTCTACCAGGCGTTGCACCGTCTGGAGCGGAAGGGCCTGATCGAGTCCGAGTGGGGCGTCTCCGACGCGAATCGGAAGGCAAAGTTTTACACCCTTACGCGTGAAGGGCGGAAGTACCTCCAGGCCGAAGTCGCCGCCCTGCGCCGTTACATGGACGCGCTCTTCAAGATCCTGCAGCCTGCATGAACGACTCCGAACGGCTTCACCGGCGCCGCCAATTTCGATTTCCCTGGCGCTCGCGGCGCCAGGTGGCCGAGGAACTGGAGGCCGAACTGGCCTTCCACATCGACGCCAGCGCCGCCGACCTGGTGGCGAAGGGATGGAGTGACGCCGCCGCGCGCTCCGAGGCAGTCCGGCGGTTCGGCGACATGGACTATACCGGCGCCTACTGTCGCCGGGAGGACGCGCGGCGCGAACAAGAGAAACGGCGTACGACCATGCTTGATGAACTCTGGCAGGACCTGACCTTTGCGTTCCGATCGATGCGCTCGTCGCGGGGCTTCACCACGGCCGCCCTCCTCACGCTCGCGCTCGGCATCGGCGCCAACACGGCGGTCTTCAGCGTTGTCCACGGCGTGCTGCTCGATCCGTTGCCCTTTCATGACGCCGGGCAGCTCGTGCGCGTGTTTCATGCGCAGCCTTCGAGCGGCAACCTGCGCGGCGCCGTGTCCGAGCCCGATTTCCTGGACTGGCGCGAGTCCAGCCGCACGGCCGCTTCGATGGGCGCTTACTTTTTCGCGGACGGCCTGAGCGGCGTGGACCTGACCGGCGCAGGCGATCCCGAGCGGCTGTCGGCCGCGCTCGTCACCGACGGCTTCTTCCAGACGCTCGGCACGGCGGCCATCCTGGGCCGCACGCTCGCCACCGAGGAGCACCTCGAGGGGCGCAACCGCGTCGTCGTGCTGAGCCACGGGTTCTGGACCCGACGCTTCGCCGCCGACCCGTCGATCGTCGGCCGGACGATCCGGCTCGACGGTGATCCGTTCGAGGTTGCCGGGGTGATGCCGCCGGGGTTCACGTATCCGGCGACGCAGGCGATCGACGTCTGGATTCCTCTGTCCAACCTCGGCCCGGAGGCGATCCCCCGCGGCCGGGACGTGCATTTTCTCTCGGTCGTCGCGCGCCTGGGGCCAGGTGTCACGGCGGCACAGTTGCATGACGAGGTCGGTGGCCTCGCGGCGAGGCTCTCCCGCCAGTTCGTGGAGAACGCGGGGTGGGACGGCGTGACGGTGGTTGGGCTGCGCGACACCATCGTCGGCGACGTGCGCCGGCCCCTCTTCGTCCTCAGTGTCGCCGTGGCCTTGCTGCTTGTCATCGCCGGCGTCAACGTCGCCAGTCTTCTGCTGGCGCGGGCGTCCGGGCGGCAGCGCGAGCTCGCCGTTCGCGCCGCGCTTGGCGCGGGACGCGGCCGCATCGCCCGACAGCTGCTGACCGAGAGTCTCACGCTCGCCGCCATCGGGGGTGCGCTTGGCGTCGCGCTGGGCCAGCTTGGCGTGCGCGCGCTCCTGGCGTCCGGCAGTGACATCCTCCCCTGGGCCGCGGACATCCGTCTGGATGGCTTCGTGTTGACGGTCGCGCTCGTCACCTCGCTGGCCGTCGGTCTGGTTTTCGGCCTGGTGCCGACGATGAGGGCCACGCGGGATCTCGATCCCACCCTCAGGGCAGGCGCGCGTGGGTCTGTCGGCAGCGGGCAGCGTGTCCGCAGCGCGCTGGTTGTCTGCGAGGTCGCGCTCGCCGTCATGCTGGTGATCGGCGCGGGCCTCGTTACCAAGAGCTTCGCCCGGCTCTCGGCCGTGGACCTCGGGTTCCGCTCACAGAATGCGTTGGTAGCCACCTTCAGCGTCGGGTCGAGCCACCAGGGCGAGGAGCGGCTGACGTACGTCGAATCGGTCCTCGAAGCCGTGCGCGCGCTACCGGGCGTGCAGGCGGCGGGCTCGATTCGCGACTTGCCCCTGCTCGGCAACGGCGAGGTCAACCGGCCCACCGTGCCGGGCCGATCGGACGCGCTTGGCGAACCGCCCGCGGTGCAGGTCCACCACGTGAGCACCGATTTCTTTCAGGCCATTGGCACGCCCCTGAAGTCGGGTCGATCGTTCAGTCTGATGGATCGGGACGGCACACCCTCGGTGACGGTGGTCAACGAGGAGGCCGCCCGGCGCTTGTGGCCGGGTCAGGATGCGGTGGGCAAGACCGTGCTGCTGGGATCCACCGAAGTCCGCGTCGTGGGCGTGGTGGGCGACATCCGCCAGCGCGGCGTCGCCGAGCCGGTGGATCCGGCCATGTATCTGCACCTGCACCAGAACTTCCGCAACCGCATCAGTCTGGTCGTGCGGGTGACCGGCGACGCGTCGTCGTACGCGGGGCTCGTGCGCCAGGCCATCTGGTCGAAGGATCCGCATCAGACGATTACCAGCGTGACGATGCTGGACGACGTGCTTGGCCGCGTGACCGCGCGACCGCGGCTGCTCGCGTGGCTGCTCAGCGTGTTCGGGGCCGTTGGCCTCACGCTCGGAGTGCTCGGCATCTTTGGTGTGCAGGCGTACGCCGTCAATCAGCGTCGACAGGAGATCGGCGTGCGTGTCGCGCTCGGCGCGCCGTTACGATCGGTGGTCCTGCTCATCGTCGGCCGCGGGATGCTGCTGGCGGGTGCCGGGCTGGTGCTCGGCCTCGGCGGAGCGGCCCTGCTGGCGGGATCCCTGCGGGCCGTGCTGTTCGGAATCGAGCCGCTGGACGCCTGGACGTTCGCGCAGGTGTCCGGGGCGCTGCTGGGGGCCGCGCTGCTGGCGAGCTGGCTCCCGGCCCGCCGCGGGCTCGCGATCGATCCGGTCTCGGCGCTGCGATACGACTAGCGGCTGCTCAGGGCGTCAGCGGGGCCCGGAGGTCGCGTCGAACGGGGCGCCTTGGCACGCCGACAGGCGCTCACCCGGCGACGTAGTGCCGCACGGCCTGTCGGGCCTGCGCCTTGCCCTCTTCGACCACCAGCTCGATCTCCGCGACGTTCTTGGTGTTTGCTTCGCGCAGATCGCGAATCTTCTCGCGCGAGGTCATCTGGTAGTCGACCACCGCATCGACGAGCTTCTTCAGGGACTCGGCGCGAATCGTGGGGCCGTGCGCGGCCTCCAGTGCGGCCGCCTCGACCTGCCCGCCGATCTCGGCCATGGTCTCGAGACTCTTGTTCACCCCCTCGGTCATGGTGTTCAGAGTCTGGGTCGCTTCGTGCAGCCCGAACTGCGCCACGTAGGTCGCCGCCAGCGCCGTGAACACATGCTCGTTCGTCGCGAAGAAGGTCACGGATCGGTTGTAGACCTGGTCCTTGGCGTCGTGGGTCTGCCCCAGCTTCGCCATCACGGTCTCCGACACGTGGTAGCCAATCTTGAGGTGCTCGGCGAGATCCGTCAGGAGACGTAGTTGCTTCTCTTCGTGCTGGAGCACCCCGTAGGCCTCGTCCCGGGCCAGCTGGAGCCTGGCCCGTGTCGCCTGATCGCCGTCCGACGCGTGCGCCGCGTCCTGAGCCGTCTCATAGGCGAGTCTGGCCGCCTCCACGTGGCCTGCCTGGGTGTCCTTCACCTCGTAGGCCATGACCTCGGCTGCCTTGACCGCCCCGCGGAAATCGCCGAAGGCCGTGAGGATGCGTTCTTCGCGGTCGAGATGGGCCTTCGTGTCCCGAGCCACATCCAGATACGCCCGCTTGATCCGGTCGAACCGTTTGGGGATGCCGCCGCGCACCAGCGTCATCCAGGACGCGGCGATCTTCTCCTGCCAGTCGATCCTGTTGTCCTCGACATGACCGATCATGGTCTTGGCGTCGCTGACGATCGAATCGAACAGGCCGGAGATCTGCTGGTAGCGCGTGGCCACTCTGGCGTCCTTGATCTCGCTCCGCACCAGCTCGTTGAACGCGCCCATGTACTGCATGACGCGCCCGATGGCGGTGATCTTGCCGGCATCGATCTCGACGACATCGTCCAGCAGTTCCGCCATCTGGGAGGTTTCATCCTCGGACGGCAGGATCCCGAACTGGTTGAGAATGGCGATCGCCCCATCCAGCCGCTGCTGCAGCGAACGACCCATACCGGCCTCCTGAAGTCGAACCGTATCCGTACTCATCGCACGATAGTATCCTACGTGTCGTGGCCATCCAGCGGCCCCGGAGTGCGACGCGCGTGAGCCTATGAACGGGTCAGCCGATCTCGAGAAGACGCTTCGGATGATGGACGTGGCGGACGAACTCCGCCGCCGACGCCTGGCGATCGAGGAGCACCTCGAAGCCAGCGACCGTGACACGCTCCGGGCGGGCCTGATCGATCGCTATCGCGAGATGGGCCACGACGCGGATCCGCGGCTGCTCGAGGAGGCGATCGACACGGTCCGGTCGCAGCAGCACCGGTTCTGCCCGCCCCGGCCCGGGGCGGGGCTCACGCTCGCCACGCTGTACGTGCGTCGCGCGGAACTGGCACGCCGGGTCCTCACACCCCTGCTGGCCCTGAGCCTGGCCGGCGCCCTCGTCGCGGGGGCCGCCATCGGTGTCCGATCGTGGCGCGCGGATCGTGAGGCGAACCAGCAGCAGCAGACCGCGGCGCTGGCCGACCGGGCCGCCTCCCTGCTTGCCGAGGTCCGCGCGGTCGCGCTGGAACCTGCCACGGTGGCGATGGCCGAAGCGCTGTCTGCCGACGCGCAGCGAGCCCTGGCGGCCGGCGACGACGACCGCATCGAGCACGCCACACGGCAGCTGGCCGAGCTGGTCGAGCGTCTCCAGCAGGAGTACACCCTGGTCATCACCCGGGGGCGCGAACGAGACGGCGTACGGCACTATCTCATCGTCCAGGCACGGGGGCCGGACCAGCAGCCGGTACGGGTCCAGATCCGCGACGAAGAGACCGGCGACCTCGACATGGTGAGCGAGTGGGGCGAGCGCGTGGACAAGCGGATCTACGATCAGGTGGCCGCCGACTATGCCGACAACCAGGTCATCGACGACCACGTGATGGGACAGAAACGGCGCGGTCTGCTCGAGCCTGAGGCACGGTTCTCTTCGATCGGCCGGATCACGCAGTGGTGACCATGCGGGGGCCGGACATCGCAGAACGTTTCCGCGCAGCGGTGCACGAGTTCGAGCGCACCCTGAACGAGGGGCGCACCTCGCTCCAAAATGCCGAAGATGCGCGCGCTCGTCTGGAGACGGAGCGTGAGCAGCTCCTCCTGCGGTTGTCCGAGGTGTATCTGCCGGAGTTGGGCCAAGCGGCGGTCGATGGCCTGCGGAGCGCGCTGCCGGGGATCCACACGCGGGTGGAGATGCTACTTCGCGAGAAGTCGGAGGAGCAGCGCCGGCTCGCCGACACGCTGGACCAGCAGGGACGGGAGCGCAGCCGACTCGATGCCGCGCTTGACGACCTGACTGAGCGCGTCGAGCACTTGGCCCAAGAACGCGACCGCCTGACGGACACGGTGGCCACGGCGATCGAGGCCCGGCCCGACCACGCGGCGCTCGCCCGGTCTGTCCGGCAGAGGGAGACCCGCTGCGAACAGTCCGAACGACGCCACGCCACCGCCGTGCTGGAGCGTGACGAGAAGGCCGCCGCGTATGAACAGGACCGTTTGTTCAGCTACCTGCTGCAGCGGCGGTACGGCACGGCCGAGTACCGCGCCGCCGGCCTGATCCGCCGGCTTGACGCCTGGGTCGCCGCGCGTGTCGATTTCGGTGCCCAGCGGCAGCGGTACCAGCTCTTGCGCGAGGTTCCCGTCGCCACTGAGGAGGCCCTGCGGCAGAGCGAACGCGAACGCGACGAGGAGCGGGTGCGGCTGCGAGCACTCGAGAAGGACGTCGAGGACCTCCACGGGCTCACGCAGGTCATCGAGGAGGGCAACCGCCTGTACGAGCAGCGGCAGACCTTGGTCACCCAGCTGGCGGAAATCGACGCGGCCCTGCGCGAGGCCACCGCGAGCGGCGAGCGTCTCGCGTCTGGTCAGGGCGCGTATCACGAGGCAGCGCGCACGGAGCTGACGGACTTTCTGGAGAGTCAGCCGATCCGCCAGCTCGAGGCACTGGCCCGGTCGACCCCGACCCCGCGCGACGACGAGCTGACCGCGGCCCTCGAGCGGTGGGACGCGGAGTGGACACGCGCCACCGCGCTGGTCGAGGCGCTGCGCCGGGAGCAACACACCGCGACAGAGCGGATCG
>SXGT01010809.1_pt1 | contig 10234 bp, 4 predicted proteins | sample 3176221 | NCBI WGS metagenome assembly SXGT01 (sample SAMN11356862, study PRJNA531348) | freshwater metagenome | isolation source: freshwater sample F1-120 | place: China: Fuxian Lake, Yuxi | collected 2017-12-25
CGGCTGCTCGAGGATCCGACGCTGCCGATCGAGTTCACCCGGATCAACCCCGACACCGGGCGGGTGATGATCGGCGGCACCCTGACGCGCGAGAAGCTGAAGCCGGACGGGATCCACTTCGCGCGCACGCCGATCAACCGCGCCGAGGAGCGGCTGCGCGAGCTCCCCGAAGCGCAGTGGGGCGTGGCGACGCTGCCGCGCCTGCTCGACGCCGCCGCGGAAGCGGTGGTGCTGGGCGTCGCCGATCCGGCGTGCTGCCACGCGGCCATCGGCCGGCTGGAGAAGTGGCTGCAGATCGAGACCGGCAACGCCCGCATCTACGAGCTGCTGGCGGACGCGCGCGCCACGCTGCTCGACTTCGAGGGCGAGCTGCTGGTGCTGCAGCGCGCCGCCAAGGCGGGGATCGACGCGCCCGGCATCCACCGGCGCCACGCGCGCTGGCTCCGTCGCGTCGGCGCGAAGAGCGGCGCGCTCGAACGGCTGGCCAGCGCGGCGCAACGCTTCCCGACCGATCGCGACGTGCGGCTCGACTACGGCCGCGCGCTGCTCGACGCCGGGGCGCCCGAGCAGGTGGAGCTGGCGATCCAGCAGTTCAGCCTCGCCGAGCAGGCGTCCGATGCCACCTCCGAACGGATCGAGGTGATCGCCGAGGCCGGCGCGGCGCTGCTCGAGCGCGGCGATCCGGCACGGGCGCTCGAGGAGGCCAAGCGCATCCTCAAGATCGACGCCAAGTCGGTGGCGGGGCTGCGCCTCGAGGGGGCGGCCGAGCTCGCGTTGCTGCGTTTCACCGACGCCGAGGGCGAGTTCACGCGGATGGCCGACGCGGCGACGAGCCCGCGCGAGGCGGGCGAGGCGCTGCTCGCGCTCGGCATCGCACGCACGCGACTGCGCGCGTTCGACCTCGCGGCGAGCGACCTGCGCCGCGCGCGCGAGCTCGATCCGCTGCTGCTGCAGGTGGCGGCCGCCGCCGAGGCGGAGTTGCGGGCGGTGACCGGGCACCTCGACGAGGCGGTCACCCGCGCCCGCGATGCGGTGGCGGCGGGGCCGGGCGATCCCTACGCGCACTACTTCCTCGGCCGCCTGCTGCGCCAGGCGGGCGACCTCGAAGGCGGTCGCGCCGAACTGCTCCAGGCGCTGCAGCGCGGCGGCGGCTTCTCCGACCTGTTCAACGAGCTCGGCTACGTTTCGCTGCTGCAGGGGCGCGCCGACGATGCGCGGCGCTACTTCGAGGAGTCGCTGGCGCGCGAGGAGCGCGACGAGGCGCGCCTGCTGCTGGCCCACGCCTGCCTCGCGGCGGGCGACCTGGTCCGGGCGCGCCAGCTGTTCGAGCAGCTGCAAGCGCGCCGCACGACCAGCGAGGCGCTGCTCGGGCTGGCGTTCTGCGCCTACCGCGGCGGCGACTCGGCCGGCGCGCAGCAGGCGTGGCTGCAGGTGAAGGACGAGCTGAAGGACGCGCCGGCGGAGGACAAGGCGTACGCGACGCGCTGGCTGGCGCAGGTGCAGGACCTCGAGAGCAAGCAGGTCTGGGAGGACACGCTGCAGTGGGCGTCGGTCGGCAACGGCTGGAGCGACGATGCCCGCCACGGCCCGAGCGTGACGTCGAAGCCGCCGGGTAACGTGCGCCTGTCGGGCACGCAGAAGCCGACCGCCGACGCGTCGCACCTGACGCTGTTGCAGCGCGAGGTCGACCTGGCGCTGTTCCACGACTACGAGGTGGAGTGCGCGTTCCAGCCGGCGCACCGCGGGCGGATGGGGATGGGGCTGATCCACTGGCAGCCCGGCAGCGCGAACCAGGCGCCGCGGATCCGCGCGGCGCTCACGCTGGCGCTCGACGTCGACGGCACGGTCTGGCTGCAGCGCTGCGAGCACGTCGGCGACGAGGCGTTCGAGAAGGCGGGCACGCACACGGTGAAGCCGGGCGACAGCGTCCGTCTCACCCTGCGGCGCCTCGGGCGCGGCGAGGAGAAGTTCCAGTTCCTGCTCGACGGTGCGCCGCTGACCGAGGTGATCGAGATGGCGCCGTGGAAGGGGAAGTCGCGCACCAACGTCGCCGCCGCCTTCTTCGGCGCGGCGGCGGCGGGCAAGGAGTGCGACGTCAAGCTCGAGGCGGCGCGGCGCACGGAGTTCCTGCCATGAGCGATCCGGCCGGGGATGGCGCGATGCAGCGACGGCGGCGACGCTCGAGCGGCTTCACGCTGGTCGAGGTGCTGGCGGTGCTGGCGATCTTGAGCCTGCTGATGGGGCTCGCGATCTACGGCTTCGGCAAGCAGAAGGAGCGCGGTGCAGCGGTGGCGACCGCCGGCACCATCGAGCAGCTCGAACTCCTGATCAGCCGGTTCGAGACGAAGAAGGGCGGGCCGCCGCCCGACACGCTGGCCGGCGCCAAGGTGCGCGCCGACAACGACCTGAACGAGGGGGCCGAGGCGCTCTTCTGCGGCCTCCACGCCAGGAGCTTCCCGGAGGGCGACAACCTCGGCGAGGCGATGCTCGGCAACACCGACGAGGACTCGACCGCGACCGCGTTCCATCGCGAGGCGGGCATCACCGCGCTGCTCGAGGCGCTCGACGCGTGGGGCAATCCGATCGCCTACTTCACGCCGGTCAGCTACGGCAAGGAGCAGCGCTACCTGATGGGCGACCCTGCCGATCCGAACGATCCCGAGCAGCGGGTGACGGCGCGCAAGTCGGAGGTGACCGGCGGTTTCGCCAACTCCGATCGCTTCCAGCTGATCTCGGCGGGTCCCGACCGGTTGTTCGGCACCGAAGACGATGTCACGAACTGACGCTCGCCTGGCGCCGCAGCGCGGCTTCACGCTGATCGAGATGCTGGTGGTGCTCTCGATCCTCGGCGTGCTGATGGGGCTGTCGGTGGCGGCCTTCCAGCGCAGCGTGCCGCACCGCGACCTCGCGCGCCGTGCGCTGCTCGACGCGCTGCGCCATGCGCGGCTGTTCGCCATCGCCGAGAACGCGCCGGCGCTGGTGGTGCTCGAGCCCGGGACGGAGGAGGGCTGGCCGACGGTGCAGGCGATCGGCCGCAAGACGGTCGGCAACTGGCACCTCGAGGGGACCGATCTGCTCGGTTGGCCGGTCGACGCGCGCGGCGCCGGGATCGAGGAGGAGCCGGCCGGCGCGCTGGCGCGGGCGGTGCGGCTGTCGGCCGAAGAGGCCTCCTGGCTCGAGGTGCCGATGGTGCCGGCGTTCGAGGCGCGCGACGGCTTCGCGCTCGAGGTCTTCCTCGCGCTGCCGCGCTGGCGCGGGCAGCTGCTCTTCTCCAAGGGGCGCGCGATCGCGCTGCGCCTCGACAGCGGCGGCGCGCTCGCGCTGCAGGTGCAGGTCGTCACGCGCGACGAGGCGGGCGAGCCGAAGCTGACGTTCCAGAGCGTCGCGACGCCCCCGGGGGTGGTGCCGCTCGGCCGCTTCTTCAAGCTGGCCGCCACCTTCGACGGGCTGCAGCTGCGCCTCACCGTCGACGACGCCGTGGTCGGCGAGCTCGCACTGCTGCGGCGCGCGCCGTTCGACCCCGACGCGGGGACTCCGCTCTTCTTCGGGCAGGTCGACCAGCCGGCCGAGTTCGCGCTGGACGAGCTCAAGTGGGGGATCTACGCCGGCGACACGCAGGAGCTGCGCGAGATGGAGCTCGGCGCCGGGGCGCGCTTCGTCCGCTTCGGGCCGGATGGCGCGCTCGATCCGCGGTTCCACCAGGGGCCGGCGGAGCTCTGCGTGCGGCCGCCGACGGAGAGCCCGGACCGGAAGCCGATCGAGACGTGGGTGCGCGTGGGGCCGCTCGGGGACGTGCAATGAACCGGGAGTCGCGCCGATGAACCCGTTCATGAGCGATCGCGGGCAGCGCGGCGTCGCGTTGCCGCTGGTGATGGCGGTGCTGGTCTGCCTGGTCTCGGTGGCGATCCCGTTCGCGCTGTCGATGCGCCACGAGCAGGGCGGCGTGTCGTGGCGGCAGCGCGAGCAGACGGCGCGGCTCGAGGCCGAGGCGGTGCGCGACCTGGCGCTCGCCCATCTCGGCGCGACCGCTCCCGACCGCGACGAGTCGCCGTGGGTCGACGGGCCGGGCGAGCTCGCGCTCGACCTCGCGGCGCAGGCGGCGGCGCTCGGCATCGGCGACCTCGGGCCGAACGGCCGGCTCCTGTCGGCGACGCTCGATGACCACTCCGGTCGCATCGACGTGAACGCGACCAGCCTGCTGTTCACCGCGCGGCTGCTCGGGCTGGCGACCACGCTGGCGTCGAAGCTGGCGCCGGACGACAAGCAGATCCGGCTCAGCGACGGCGACTTCCTCGCCGACGAGGGGTTCCTCTGGATCGACGGCGAGATCACCTTCTATCAGCGCAAGGAGGGGTCGACCGTCCGCGACTTCCGGCGGCCGGCGGTGGTGCCGGGCGTCTTTGAACCGCTGGCGATGAACCAGGAGCCACGCGAGCACGCGGCCGGGACGCCGGTGATCGACTTCCGGGCGTGGATGGTGGCGGCGTGGTCGTTCAAGGCGCGGCCCGGCGCCGAGTCGCGCTTCGAGACGGTGCATGAGCCGCTGGCGATCGAGCGTTTCGGCCGCGGCGCGCTGACGCCATTGCAGCGCTCGCGGCTCGAGCAGTTCGCCACCGTCTTCAGCGCCGATGGCGGGCGCGACCGCTTCGGCAATGCGCAGCGGGTGCTGTCGGCGCTGGTCGCGGGCCAGTCCGGCTCGATGCGGATCGAACAGGGGCAGTTCGCCGGGCGCGGGATGCTGGCGCGGATCACCACCTTCGCCGGCGAGGTCGACCATCTCTTCGTGCTGCGCTGCCACGAGCGCGGCGACGGCGCGGAGCTGCAGTTCGAGATGCCGACGCGGCTCGGCTGCGATGCCGGCCAGGCCAGGGTCGAGTTCCTGCTGCCGCGCCCGGTCAACGTCAACAGCTGCAGCCTGGCCACCCTGACCCTGCTGCTCGAGGGGCTCGAGCTGCGCGGCGGCGGGCGGCCGGTCGATCGGCGCACCGCGGAGCTGGTAGCGACGCGGATGGTCGCGGCGCGGCCGCTCGACGGCATGCGCGGGATGATCGCGCTGCTCGAACCGATGGTGGAGAAGGAGAAGGTCCTCGACGGCTCGCAGCGCGCGGCGATCCTGCTGAACGCCGAGCATTCGGGCTGCTACGACCTCGAGGTCTCGTCGCTGCCGTTCGCCTACGCGACGGAGGGCGTGGTCGAGGTGCGGGCGGCGGCCAGCCTCAACTACGAGCTGAACGGCCGCGAGAAGGCGCGGGCATTCCTGCGCGAGGTGGTCGCCGCGCCGGGCGCCGGGCCGGGCGCGCGGGTCTGGAAGACGCAACGCGACTTCGACGAGCCGTGGCGGATCAGCCGGCTCGGTCGCGGCTGGACCACGTTCCCGGAAAACCTGCAGTTCTGGAGCGGCGGCATGGGCGCGGCCGATCCGCCGAGCCGCCTCACGGCGATGGCGTCGCCGCGGCTGCGCTTCCCCTCCGAGGAGCTGAACGACACCGGCGCGCGGCTGGTCGCGGCGTGGTACGACCTCGAGGGCGCGACGCACGATCGCACCTGGCACATGGATGGCCGGCGCGACGACTTCACCTCGGACCATCCCGACGGCTGGAAGCTGTCGCAGGGACCACTCGCGTTCAACACCGACGGCAGCACGCCGGGCGTGCCGCTGACCCTCAACCTGAACGGCCTCGACCGGCCGCGCCCGTTCGGCATCTCGCTCTGGTGGAACCCGGGCACCAACCTCGGCGGCGAGCAGACGCTGTTCGACTGGCAGTGCAACAGCCAGGTGGCGAGCCCGGGCCTCTCCGATCGCGTGCGGCTGCGCCTGGTCGGAGGCCGGCTCGAGTACGAGGTGCTCGACGCCTTCCTGCGCTCGTCGGAGGACGACCTCTACACCTCGAAGATCGTCTACGACTTCACCGACGGCCTGCCGCTCGAGGCGGAGACGTGGTACCACGTGACGGCGTTCTGCCGCGGCAACCGCGCCGGGCAGATGAGCCTCTGGGTCGACGGCAAGCCGCGCGGCAAATGGAGCCACTACACCCGCCTCACCGGCGCCTTCACCGCGTCGGGGCAGGGGGCGAACCGGATCGCCATCGACGCCAAGCGGCTTGCCGCCGGAACCGCCCGCTTCCCGCCGCGCGGCGTGCTGGCGCTGAACAACGACCGCATCGAGTACACGTCGGTGAACGCCGGCACCTTCACCATCGCCCGCGACGAGGCCAACCGCTTCGGCGGCATCCGCCCGGCGCCGTCGCTGCAGCAGCAGCAGGTCGCCACCAGCGGCGGCACCCAGGCGACGTCGTCGACGACCCACCCGGCGTCGAGCGGCGTCGAGCTCTACGGCTACGCGGCGCGCCTCGACAGCGACCTCCCGGCCGGCAACGTCTCGCTGGCGAGCGAGCTCGGCAAGTTCGGCGTCGCCATCGTCTCGCCGGCGATGGCGCAGGCGAACATCGAGGTCGCGGTGACCAATCCGGGCGCGGGCGGGCCGGGCAACCCCAACATCACGCTCGGCCGCGGCTTCGACGCCGACGCGACGACCATCCTGATCACGGCGACCGACGGCGGCGCCCTGCCGACCCAGAAGCCGCCGCTCAACCGCAATGGCGGCTACGCGGCGCTGGTCGGCTACTACTTCGGCACGGTCGTGCCGCGCGACAACACCTCGGGGGACGAAGGCGGCGCCTTCGATTCGCACAAGTCGACGACTGGCAGCTGGATCCAGGGGATCGAGGTCATCCACTACGGCGGCTACGACGGCGCCCAGCTGACCAACGTCACCCGCGGCCAGACGCTGAAGAGCGGCGACCTGCGCACGACGGATTTCACCGAGTACGACGCACAGCCGGTCGGGCCGGTCAATGCCACCTACCACTTCGTCGACCGCCACGCGTGGGTGGTGCGACCCGACAAGCAGGTCTTCGCCAGCTACGACGCGCCCTTCTTCACCATCCTCGTCGTGCCGCTCAGCGTGGTGGTGAACGGCAATCCGCGCCAGTCGCTGCTGGTGCCCGAGGTGGTGAACCCCGGCTTCGACCGCTGCGAGATGGCGCAGATCGGCGACCCGAGCTCCGACAGCACCTTCGACCCGACCGAGTGGATCCGCTACGACGCCATCGTCCAGGACGGCAACGGCCGCTGGAACCTCCTGCGTGCCGACCCCAAGCGCGTCGCCGCGGCCCAGTACCACGCGCGCTCCAACCAGCTCTCGGGACGCAGCGACCAGCTCCGGTTCGACGCCAACAGCGATCACCTCTACGCCATCGCCAAGAACCCGGCGAACTACGCGAACAGCTCGGCGGCCTACGAGGACCTGGTCGAGGAGCTGAACGCGGAGTCGCTGCTCGGCGGCGATCCCGACGGCAACCTGGTGGCGCATCGCCTCGCCATGCGCGGCGTGCTCGACACCAGCACTGGCGACGACCTGCGCGGCAAGGAGCACGATTCGGGCGCGCCGGTCTATCCGGTCTGGCGCACGTCGCGCAGCGGACCGCTGCCCGGCCGCTACGACGAGATCACCATCGTCGGCAGCAACCGCGAGCGGCCGGAGCGCCACTTCCTCAACTACGCCTGGTCGCAGGACAGCGGCGAGGACTGGGGCAATTCCTGCCACTGCGCGCTGATGGCGGCCGGCGCAGCGACCCGCTTCGTCCGCACGCAGAACCTCGGCGTGCAGGCGAACAGCGCCACCAACGCGGCGGCCAACATCGCCTTCTACGGCGACTCGCGGAACTTCGCCCGCATCCTCAAGTTCCCGTCGGGCGAGCTGCCGAGCCTCGCCGATCCGGGCAGCCAGCTCTTCGTCGGCGGCAGCGCCGGCGGGGGTGGCGGCAGCTCCGGCAGCGGAGCCGGTGGCGGAGCCGGTGGGTTGGGCGACGGCGCCATGGTCGACGAGGTGCGGCTGTTCTCGACCGAGGATCCGCAGCCGATCGTCGCCTTCGGCATGCACGTGCTGAACCGCGAGCTGACTTCCAGCGAGTCGAACCGCTTCGAGCTCGGCGACGACTACCTGCGCTTCCCGCATCTCTCCGCCGGCCAGATCGGCGCCTCGCCGTCGTTGCATGGCGACGCCAGCGTCTGGCAGATCGGCGACGAGTACGTCATCTGCGGCGAGCGGCAGATGGGCCAACCGGTGGTGCAGGAGATCGCCGAGGACGGGCGGCTGCGCTTCGCCGGCGCCGACACCTTCTTCTCCGCCGGCTATCACGCCGCCGGCGCCACGGCGCAGCTCCTGCCGTGGCTGGTGATGACCCGGCTGAACGGCGGGCTCGGCACCGGCGATTCCGAGGTGGCGCTGGTCGACACCACCGGCTTCCCGCCCGAAGGCTGCGTGCTGATCGACCAGGAGGTGGTCGGCTACACGGCGCGCACCAGCGGGGCGGGGCTCTACATCCCGACCTACCTCGCCGACCCCGACGGCCGGTCGAGCCGCACGCGCGGCGAGGCGGCGTTCCGCGGCCGCTTCGGCACGCCGGTGATGGGACATTCGGCCGACGCGGTGGTCTTCTTCTGGCCGTACCGCCATGTCGACGGCTACCAGCCGCTCTGCGACATCCCGGAGATGAGCACGCTCGAACTGCCGATCGTCTCGCGGCGCGCGCTGTTCCATGCGCTGTCGTGGAGCGAGGAGGACGGCGACCCGCGGGTGAAGCTGCTGGCCACGGTGCGGGTGCAAGGGCGCGGCGGCTTCGCCGGCGATCCGGAGGCCGACCCCGACCTGTTCGTCTTCGATTCGCCCGGAACACGCGAGCGGCCCAACCGGATCGACCGCCAGGGCGACCTGCTGCGCGTGCGCTTCCACGTCGACTACCTCGAAGGGGCGCTCGACGCGGTCGAGTTCACCCGCAACAGCTGGAAGCGGGCGCCGCTGCTGACCGTGGTCAGCGTCGAGCAGCTGGCCGACCGCGTCATCGAGCTGCACGAGGAGTCGCGCTGATGGTCCCGCGCGCCGCCACCCGCCGCGTCCGTCGTCCGCCGCGCCGTCGCGCCGGCATGACGCTGATCGAGCTGCTCGCCGCCATGGCGATCTTCCTCGGCTTCGCCGGCATGGTGCTGCAGGTGATGGGCGGCGGGCTCGACCTCTGGAGCAGCGGCGAGCGCACCCGCGACGAGAACGAGCAGGCGAGCGCGCTGCTCGACCGCCTCTCCGCCGAGGTGCGCCACCTCGTCGCCAGCGACGGCGGAGAGGGCGAGCCGCGCCGCAAGCTCCTCTGCGACGCGATCACCTACGACGCCGATGGCGACGGCATGCGCGACTTCCGGGCGCAGCGCCTCGTCTTCGTCCGCCGCCTGCTGGAGGAGCGCGTGCACCTGCCGCTGATGGCCGCGGGCACGCACCTCGAGGGGGCGCAGCCGTGGCGCGGCGCGATCGAGACGCCGGACGCCCGCTTCGCCGCCACCGAGGGGCTGGTCGAGCAGGCGCTGCTGCCGCAGCCGGACATGCGGCCGGGCTACGAGGGGCGCCTCGTGCTCTGGCGCGCGCTGCAGAGCCCGATCGGCGGACCGGACAGCTTCTTCGCGTTGGCGCAGCGCGACGAGTCGGGGCTGTCGCGCGCTCCGCTCGAGCCGCTGGCGGAGAACGTGCTGCTCTTCTCGATCGGGCTGATCGACGACAGCGTCGAGGATCTCGCCGCGCCCATCGGCGAGCAGCGCGGGCCGCTCTGGCAGTGGGATTCGACGCGCGGCGTGCTGCCGGCCGGCGACGGCTTCACCGGCTTCCGCCACGCGCGCGGCAACTCCTCGCTCGGCGATGCGGACGACGACGTCTTCCCGACCGCGATCAAGTTCGTGGTCGTGGTGGCTCCGCCGCCGGGCGAGGTGCCCGAGGCGGAGCTGGCCGGCGACCTGCCGGCTTCGGCCGGCGTCATCCGCGTCGACGTGCGCAACGGTCGCTACCTGCGGCAGCTCGGTGCGCAGGGGCGGCTGCTCAAGATCGGCCAGGAGTGGGTGCAGTGCGCCGAGAGCGACGGCAGCTCGCTGATGATCACGCAGCGCGGCATGCTCGGCACGCTGCCGAGCGTGCACGCCGAAGGCAGCCGGATCCTGGCCGGCCAGCGCTTCGAGCGGGTGGTGCCGCTGCCGTGCGGGCGCGGCGACCTGGCGCCGCGCGACCTCGACCGGGGAGGCCGCCGATGAGCCGCCCGCGCTTCCGACCGTCCGCCGCCGTCCGTCGCCGCCGCGGCGGCTTCACGCGGCTCGAGGTGATGGCGGCGCTGGCGATCGTCCTGGTCGGCATCACCAG
>SXGT01928457.1_pt1 | contig 10234 bp, 8 predicted proteins | sample 3176221 | NCBI WGS metagenome assembly SXGT01 (sample SAMN11356862, study PRJNA531348) | freshwater metagenome | isolation source: freshwater sample F1-120 | place: China: Fuxian Lake, Yuxi | collected 2017-12-25
ATCGGCCGTCCGCGCCAGATCTACACCGGCGCCACCAAGCGCTAGCGCGACCTCGCGACCTACGCTCGCCCTCGCTTCCGGTTCGCCGGGAGCGAGGGCGAGTTGCTTTTCGCAGGGCTTTGCAACGGCTTGTGCGGAGTGCCATCCTCACTCTCGCCATGCGGCTCGCTCCCCAACGCCGACTTCCGCTCTCCACGCAGCTCGTCGGCGTCGATGGTGGCGCGACCCACGTGCGCGCGGTGCACGTCGAGGTCGAGCCGGCGCCGGGCGGTGGCGTGCGCGTGCGCGCGAGCGGAGCCGAGCGCATGCGGGTGCACCGACAGGTGCCGGGCTTCGAGACGCCCGCGGAGCTCGGCCTCGCGGGGCCCGAGAAGCTCGGTCCGATCGGCGCCGCGGAGCGCGAGCAGGGCTGGGCGTGGGTCGAGTCGACCGCGCGCTGCGTGCTCGAGCTCGCACGCGAGCGCGGGGCGGCGCGCGTGCTGCTCGGCATCGCGTTCCCCGGGCGCAAGACGGCCGACGCGCGCGGTATCGAGTTCGCGCTGAACGGGCCGCGCGTGCCGGAGTTTCTCGACCAGCTCGAGCAGCTGCTGCGCTCGGAGGGGCTCGAGTTCGACGGCGAGCGGCTCGGTCTGCAAAGCGACGGCTGGTGCGCGGGCGTGGGCGAGGTCCATGCCGATGAAGGCGGGCTGCGGGGCGTGCGCGATGCGTACTACGTCGGCGGCGGCACGGGGCTCGCGGAGGCGCTGTGCCTGCGCGGCGAGCTGGTCGAACTCGCCCAGATCGAGGACTGGTTCCCGCGCGGCTGGCGCATGCAGTGGGACGGTGCGCCGCTGGAGAGCTGGGTGTCGGCCTCGGGGATCAACCGTCGCTGGGCGGACATCACCGGTCTTGGCCTGCCGCTCGAGCCGGGCAGGTTCCCCGAGGATCGCGTGCAGCGCGATCCGCGCGCGCGCGAGCTGCTCGAGCAGGCGGGCGAGGCGCTCGGCCAGCTCTTGTCGCACCGGCTGGTGGCGCTGCAGGCCGGTGGAAGGCCTGAGAGCGGCCACGCCGGCCCGATTCGTCTCGAGCGCGTGCTCATCGGCGCCCAGCTCGGCCGCATGCTCGCCAACCCGGGTACGCAGGGCTCGCTGCGGCGCGCGTTCGAGGCGCGGCTCGACGAGGGCCTGCGCCGCACCGGGCTCGACGCGCTCTACCCGCCCGATGGCGGGCGCGGGATGGAGCGGCGCGAGTTCGTGAAGCTGTCCCGGCTCGCACAACCCGCGGCGATCGGCGCCGCGGTCGAGGCGCTTTCCAAGTGGGGTGGCCGTGGCTGACGCGCAGGGCACGCTCGCGGGCGGATTCAACTGGGTCGACTGGGCCGTCGTGATCGGCCTGTTCGCGCTGACGCACTGGATCGGGACGATCACCGCGGGCAAGCCCGCGACGATCCGCGAGTTCTTCCTCGGCGGTCGCAAGCTGCCTTGGTACGCGGTCTCGGCCTCGATCATCGCCACCGAGATCAGCGCGGTGACTCTGATCAGCCTGCCGGCGACGGTGTTCAACGCAGGGGGCAACATCACCTACCTGCAGCTCGGCCTGATCGGACTGCTGCTCGCGCGCTGCATCGTCGCGCTGTGGCTGATTCCGAAGTACTACGAGCGGGAGATCTATAGTCCCTACGACTACATGGGCAGCGCGCTCGGCAAGCCCGCGCGCACGCTGACGACGATCCTGTTCTCCATCGGCGGCGTGCTCGGGCAGGCTGCGCGCGTGTACCTCACCGGCATCGTGCTGCAGGTCGTGCTGAACGACGAGCTTGCGGCGTTCGAGAGGGCCACGGGCATACCGGGTCTGTGGATCGCGATCGCCGTCATCGGCGTGGTGGCGATCGCGTGGACCTGGCTCGGCGGCATGGCGACGGTGATCTGGACGGACGCGGTGCTGTTCCTGATTTTCTTGGTGGCGATCGTGTTCGCGTTTTTCGCGGCCGTTTCCCACGTGGACGGCGGCGTGGCCGAGGTGGTGCGGCTCGGCGAGGAAGCCGGCAAGTTTCGCTTCTTCGACCTCGAAGCGACCTTCGCGCGTCCCTACACGATCTGGGCGGCGCTGATCGCCAACACGCTCGTCGGCGTGGGTGCGTTCGGCACCGACCAGCTCATGGCCCAGCGCGTGTTCTGCTGCCGCAACGCGAGCGATGCGAAGAAGGCCATGCTCGCGAGCTACGGCTCGATGCTGGTCGCCGTCGCGGTGGCGATGGTCGGCATCGCGCTCTACGCCTACTACCAGCAGCATCCGCTGCAGGGTGCGGCTGCGGAGCTCTACGCGCGGAAGAACGACCGCATCTTCCCGATCTTCATTGTCGAGGTGATGCCGGCCGGTATGCGCGGCCTGATCATCGCGGGTGCGTTCGCGGCGGCGATCTCGAGCCTCGACTCGATTCTCGCGGCGCTGTCGCAGACCGTGATGAGCGCGTTCGTGCTCAAGGACGTCGAGCAGCGCACGGAAGAGGAAGAGCGCCGCGCGGTGCGCACCTCCAAGCTGCTCGTGCTCGGCTTCGGCGTGCTGCTGTGCGTGATCGCGGCCTTCTGCGAGGTGATCCAGCGCGACGAGCGCTTCAAGGACGTGCTCAACCTCGCGCTGTCGATGCCGACCTACACGCAGGGGGCGGTGCTCGCGACCTTCGCGCTCGCGTTCTTCCTCGGGCGGAGGATCGACGCGAGCGGCCTGCTGTTCGCAGCCCCGCTCAGCGTGCTCGCCGTGGTGTCGATCGCGTGGCACGGCGCGTGGACGCTGCCGACCTTGCGCTTCGGTTGCGCGGCGCTGCTCGTCGCTTGGGCGCTCGCGCGCCTGAAGGATACGGAGTCGCTCGCGCAACGAGCGCTGCGCTTCGCGGGACTCGCCGGGGGCTGCGCGGCCGTGCTCTGGATGAACTCGCAGGGTTGGGATGTCGCGTGGCCGTGGTTCGCGCCGCTGGGGCTCGTGTTCGCGTTCTCCTTCGGCTGGGCGCTGGCCCGCGAGCGAAGGGAGACGGCATGAGACGCGCGCTGGCGTCGCTCGGCCTCGTTGCGTTGACCGCGTGCGGCGGGGGCGATGGCGCGGGGCAGGACATGGAACTCGGGGTGGCGAGCCCGTCCGATGTGGCGGAGCCCGTGCGCCTCGCCCGCGGCGCCTCGAGCGCATCGACGGCGAAGCCGTCCGGCGCACCCGCGCCCGCCGCGGCGGCGCGCGAACTCGCGTTCACGTTGCCGGAGGGCTGGATCGCGGAAACTCCGGCCGTCCCGCTGCGCAAGTTGCAGGCACGCGTGCCGCGCGTGGGGGGCGACGCTCACGACGTGGAACTGACGGTGCTGTGGCGCGGCGCGGTCGGCATGGGCCCGCTCGAAGCGCAGCTCACGCGCTGGTCGCAGCAGTTCACTCAGGTCGACGGAGCTAGCTCGCGCGAGCGGCTCAAGCTCACGAGCAGCACGATCGGCGGCCGTGCGGTGACGGAGGCGGAACTGGAAGGCACGTGCGTCGCCGAGCGCACGCCGGGCTCCACGGAGCGCTGGAACGAGCCGGAGTGGAAGCTGCTCGGCGCCGTGATCGAGAGCGAATTCGGGCCGTACTACGTGCGACTGATCGGGCCGCGTGCAACGGTCGACTCTGCGTCGAGCGGGTTTCGCGCGTTGCTCGAGAGCACGGCGCGCTAGTTGCCGGTGGGAGCCCGCAGGCGTGGGTTCCAGGTGAAGGCGGTTTCGCGCGGGACTTCGACCACCTGCGTGGCCGAGCCGACCGTGATGCGCGCCGTGCCCGCCGGAACTCCGCGCAGGACGTAGGCGCCGCTCGAGTCCGAGCGCGTCTCGCATGCCAGCCACGGGTGCGATGCGGCGAGGCGCAGCGGGATGTCGGCTGCGGGCTTACCGTCGCTTCCGTACACGGTGCCCGCCACGAGCGTTCCGCGCGCGAGGCGCACGATGTGCTCGTTGCGCTGCCCCGGCAAGGCCGTGATCTGCTGGTCGAAGGGCACGTTGTCCTCGTGCGAGACGAGCAGGCGCGAGGCGCCGGATTCGCAACCTGAGAGGTGGAAGCGGCCCTCGGCATCCGTGATGGCGAGCGCGCGCGGAGGCAACTCGCCGCCGACGAGTCCCTGCGGCTCGAGCGCCACCGCGGCGCCTTCGAGCGCCTGCTGGTCTGCGTCGAGCACTTGCCCGATCACGGTCGCTCCCGCCATCCCCAGCGCGATGCGCAGCTCCACGCGCGCCGTCTCCGGGCCGCCGAGGGTCACGGGTACCGAGGGCGAGCGCTCGAGCGAGCGGGCGAAGAGGCGCAGCCCGGACGCGGCGCCGCGCAGCTCGAAACGGCCACTTGAATCGGACTCGCCGACACGCAGGGCTTCGCGACTTCCGGAACGAAGGATCCAGAGCGAGGCGTTGGACACGGAGCGACCGGACGCATCGATGGTGCGACCCTGCAGTCGATATCCGGCGTCGAGCACGAGACGCACGCTGCATGTCTCGTCCGAGACGATGCGCGCCTCGACCTCACCGCCGAGTCCGCTCGCGACGCGCACGCGGCCGGGCGGCAGGGATGCGAAGCGCGCGCGTCCTTCCCCGTCGCTCGTGGTTTCGCTCCACACCATGTCTGGCATGTTGCCGTCGAGTCGGAACGCGCTGAGCGGAAGGCCTGCGGTGGGACGAGGGCCGTCGGACCAGCTGACCTCGACTTCGAGCGCGCCGCCCGCAGCCGCGACGGGGCGCGGACGAAGGCCGCGGGGCAGCTCGGCGCTGCGGCGGGGCTCATCGCTCGCGGTGGAGACCGAAGTTTCGGACTGCTGCCGCTCGAGCGGAGCTGGCTTCGCTGCGGGCTCCGGGGCAGCGGCCGGCGCGGCGACGTCCCCGCCCGGGGGCTCGTCCGTTCCCAAAACTATCCACAGAGAGGCCCCCCCCGCGAGGAGCAGCACGAGTCCTGCGAGCGCCTGTACCGGCTTCACGCGCTCACTTCGCCGCGAGGAACTCGCGCGCGCAGAGCTCGCCCAAGTCCGCCATCCACGGGAAGGCCAGCGAGTCGTAGTCGTACGTGTCGTCGTCGAGCACCCCGTCCGAGTTGGCGTAGAGAGTCGCGGCGAGGAAGAAGCCCTTCTGCGTGCGCGTGTCGACGATGTACGCGGTGTCGATCACGAAGCCATAGGCGAGCCCGACCTTGTTGTAGATCTTCACGTGCTCCTTCGGGATGACTCGCATCACGCCGGGCAGGAAGAACTTGACGTAGTCGTCGGGGTACTTAGCACGCTCCCAGCGCGGGTTCTGCGAGTCCCCGGGATACTGCGACAGCGACTCGAGCAACAGCGCGCGCTCCTCGTCGCCGAGGTCGAAGGGCTCGCCCTCGAACGGGAGCTCGGGACGCACGACGCGCGCGAGTCCGACCTGCAGGTCGCGCAGCGTGACGCGGTTCTTGGCGATGAACGACATCGGCCCCGGCACGAGGTCCGCGCCTTCCATGCGGCCCTTGCCGATCAGCACGCCCTCGCGGTCGTCGACGTTGGCGAGCTCGAGCTTGCCCGTCTCCTCGGCGAGGCGCACGACGCCCTCGGGCATGCGCAGCTCGATCGTCGGCGTGCGGCGGTTCTCAAGGATGCTAACCTTGACCGAGAGGCGGTGCGAGATGCGCGTCGACGTCAAGCCCGCGCGCCACATGCGCTCGTTGAGGCGGTCGTGGCCGGCGAACTCGAATAGACGATTGAAGGACTCGTTGTCGGAGACAATCAGTGACTCGCGCACGAGGTGACGCAGCGTGAGCTTGCCGTCGGCGAGGTTGTCCGCATCGTTCGTCAGCATCGCGCTGCCACGGCGCGAGCCGTAGAAGGCGAGCGGCGTATCGAGCCTGAGGCCCGGCGCGGCCTTGCGCTGCAACTCTCGCATGCGCTCGAGCGCCGCCACAGCGCCGAGCAGCTTGACCGTGCTGGCTGGGTAGAAGTAGGCGGCGCCAGCGCGCCAGCCGTGAGCTACGAGTTCGGGCTTGCCCTCGCGCTCGGTGACCTCGCCCACGAGCACCTGCGCGCGCAGGCCGACGGATTCCGAGAGCACCTTGTCCATGCGGCTCGCACGGCCCTCGAGGTCCGACTTGGCGTCGGCGGGCGCCGTCGCAGCCTCCGCACGCCAGCGATCACGGCCCTGTTCGAGCAGGGACCGCACTCGCTCGGGAGACTGGGTCGAGCCTTGGACCGCCGCCGGCGAATTTTGGGCAGTGGCCGGCAGGCAGCACGCAAGGATCGCGAGGACGGACGTTCGCATGCTCATTCGAGGAGGTCCAGTTCGGGGCGCAGCAGAGCCTCATGGGTCTGGCGCGGACGCACCAGCCGGGCGGTTCCATTGTGGACCAGCACTTCGGCCGCGAGCAACTGGGAGTTGTAGCCGCTCGCCATCGCGGCCGCGTAGGCGCCCGCATCGTGGAAATAAACGACGTCTCCGGGTTGCGCGCGGGGCAGGGCGCGGGGCTCCAGGGCGCCACCCTTAACTTGCGTAAATACGTCGGCGCTCTCGCACAGCGGCCCGGCGACAGCTTGCGGGACCAGGGGCTCCGCTTCCCGGCCGAGCACCGAGATCTCGTGGTGCGCGCCGTACATCGCAGGGCGCACGAGGTTGTGGAAGCCAGCGTCGACGAACAGGTACTCGACCGTTCCGGCGCGCTTGCTCCCGCGCGCTTCCGCGAGCAGCACACCGGACTCCGCGACGAGGAAGCGTCCCGGCTCGAGCTCGAGGCGCAGCGAGCGGCCGAGCTCGCGCTCGACGCGCGTGCGTGCGCGATCCCAGACCTCGGCGAGCGGGCGGCAGTCGAAGTGTGGCTCGCCAGCATGGTAGGGGATGGGCAGGCCCCCGCCCGCGGAGAGCGAGCGCAGCGTCGAGGCGAACAGCGGGGCCGCGGCGACGAGCGCGTCCGCGGCGCGCGCGAGATGCTCGAGATCCGAGCCCGAGCCGATGTGCACGTGCAGACCGACCACGTCGAGGCCGAGCTCGCGCGCCTCGCGCGCCACGGTCGGCAGGTCCGCGTGCCAGATTCCGTGCTTGGAGTGCTCTCCTCCGGTGGTGACCTTGCGGTCGTGACCATGGCCGAAGCCCGGGTTCACGCGCAGCACGATGTCGCGTCGCGGCGGATTTTGCTGCGCGTACTGCGCGAGCATGAATGGCGAGCCTGCGTTGAGCTGGAACGGATGCTCGGCGAGCAGCGCGAGCGCGTCGTGGTCGAACAGGTCCGCGCAGAACAGCACGTCGCGCGCCTCGAAACCGGCCGCGAGCGCCCGGCGCAACTCGCCTCCGGACACCGCGTCTACATGACAGCCCTCGCAGCGCAACAGGCGCAGAATCGCGAGGCTCGGGTTCGCCTTCTGCGCATAGCGCACGGCGTCGAATCCGCGACCTGAGCTCGCGCGCAGGTCGAGCAGTTCGCGCGCGCGAGCCACGATCGTCGCGCCGTCGTAGACGTACAGGGGCGTACCGTGCTCGCGCACGAGTCGCCTCAGCAGCTCGTCCGGAAGCGTGCGGTGCTTCATCTCGACTGCGCCACGCGTCGCCCGAGGGCGTCGAGCAGTCGTTCGATCTGAGCCAGCGAGTGCGCCGCGGTCACGACGATGCGGAAATTTCCGGCGGCTGGTCCGCCCGGATAGCGGATGTAGGGGGCGAGAATCCCGTCTTCGCGCAGGTCCGCTTCGAGTTTGAGCATCTTCTCGGTGCTATCGAGCGCGAATGAGAATACCGGCAGGTTCTCACGCGATCGACCGAAGCCGAGTCGCTCCACTCCGGCGCGTAAGACCGCGATGTTCGCGTGCAGTCGCGCAAGGCGCTCCCCGTCCCCGAACGCCACCTCGAGGGCCGCGCGCGCCGCCTCGGCGATCGCGGGCGGGATCGGCGTTGTACCGACATACACGCTCGAGTGACGCTGCACGCGCTCGATCTGGGCGCGCGTTCCGGCGATGAACCCGCCGTAGCAGCCGAGCGCTTTGGAGAGCGTCGAGGTCAGCAGCACGTGCTCTCCTCCGATCGCCGCCTGCTCCAGCGCCCCGCGACCGCGCGGACCGAGGACGCCTGTTCCGTGGCAGTCGTCGACGAGCAGGGTGCCGCCGTGGGAACGCGCAAGCTCCGCCCATTCCGCGAGCGGCGCGACCACGCCGCGCGATGGAAACACGCTGTCGGTCATCACGACGGCGCGCCGCGAGCCGCAGTAGGCCAGCGCGCGCCGCAGCGCCACGCCGTCGCCGTGCGGAATGCTGTGCAGTTCGAGCTGCGCGTTGCGCGCGGCGTCGAACAGGCTCGGGTGCGAGCGCTCGTCGACGAGCGCCACGGAGTGCTCGTGCGAGAGGGACTGTGCCGCGGCGAAATTGGCCGTGTAGCCATCCGGCAGCAGCAGCGCCGACTCGCAGCCGAGATGGCGCGCGAGGTCGCTCTCGAGCGCCTCGTGCACGAGCGTGTTGCCGGTCGTCTCGCGCGATGCTCCAGCGCTCACGCCGTGATGCCGCAGCCCCTCTGCGAGCGCCTCGACGACGCGCGGGTGGTGCGCGAGGCCGAGATAGCCGCAACCGCCGAAGTAGTCGAGCTCGCGGCCGTCCAGCACGACGGTCGAGCCGCGGCTCGACTGGATTCCAAGGCGTGCCATCGTCGCCTACCGGCGGCGCGAGCCGGCGTCGGAGCAGGCCAGCATGGGGACGGTCGCCATCGTGTGCAGGCCGGGCGCGGCCTCGACGATCGCGCGCAGTGCGTTGAGCGCGATCGCGGAGGTCGCGACGTCGCCGTGGACTCCGCCGCGCAGCACGAGGTCGATCGACGGGTCGCTCTCGAGCAGCACACGGTCGTGCGGATCGGCCTGCCCGATCGCGGCCTGGAACTCGTAGCGCAGAAGCGGCTTGCCGCCGACGATCCCGACCGCGACCTGCCGCACGCCGGCACACTGGCCGACGGCGATCGTGCCGAGCTTGCAGTCGAGCTCGCGCGTGGCGATCACCGGCTCGATCGTCTCGCTCCAGCTGTCGACGGTGAAGCCGAGGTACTGGGCACAGAAGTGCAGCGACTCGCCGAGCCCCACGTGCCGCAGCCAGCCCTCGTCGATACCCTTCTGGAAACCGGCGCGATCAAGGCCGGCGCCGATCTTCTTCTGGAACGGGACGCGGCGCGGTGTCGCGTCTTGGATGCGCGCGACCGAGAGCGAGCGCACGTCGTTGCAGACGGCGGTGGCGAACACCGCAAGCGCGTCCATCAGGAAGCCCGGGTTCACGCCAGTGCCAAGCAGCTGCGCGCCGCCCTGTTTCGCGCACGCATCGAGTCGCTCGGCGAGCTCGCGGTGGCGCAGCCACGGGTAGATCAGCTCCTCGCAGGTCGAGACGGCGGGCACGCCGCGCGCGAGGAGGGCCTCGAACGTCGGCGCGCACTTGCGCAGGTCGGAGCTCGTGGTGACGAGGGCCACGTCGTAGCCCTCCCAGTCGCGCAGCTCTTCGAGGCTCGCCGCGACGCGCACGGCGGGCGCGCCGGGGACGAGCTCGGAGAGCAGCTTTCCGGCCAACCCTTGGGCGGGATCGACCACGGCCACGGTGGCCCCGAGGTTGCGGCGTAGCAGGTCGGACTGGATGCGAAGGCCGAGGGGGCCGAGGCCGACATGGAGGATGCGCAGGTTCACGCGGGGTCCTGTGGTGGATGGGGAGGACCGTCGGGGCTCCTCCAAGAGGGCCGAGAGTATAGAAACCGGCGCTTGGCCCGGCACGCGCGAGCCCGACGGTGTGCAAATCGCCCACCAAGGTCCCCGTGGGGGCCGCTGCGTGCTTGCATTTCGCGCCGTGGCAGCTTGGATAGCGCCCACGCATGGGTCTCCAGCTCGTCTCCGTCACGCGGCGCTTCGGCGAGCAGCTCGCGCTCGACTCGGTGTCGATCCACGTCCGTCCCGGCGATTGCTACGGATTCATCGGACACAACGGCGCCGGGAAGACGAGCGCGATGCGCATCGCGCTCGGGTTGCAGCGCCCGGATGCGGGGCGCGTGATCGTCGACGGCTTCGACGCGCACGAGCATCCGCGCGAGGCGCGCGCGCGCATGGGGGGCCTGATCGAGATGCCGGGCTTCCAGCCGGGACTCGATGCGACGGAAAATCTGGCGCTGCTCGCGCGCCTGCAAGGGCTCTCGAGCGCTGACACGCGCTCGGAGGTCGCGCGGCTGCTCGAGCTCGTCGGACTCACCCACACGGGACGCAAGCCCGTGCAGGCCTTCTCGCAGGGCATGCGCCAGCGCCTCGGCATCGC
>SXGT01060902.1_pt1 | contig 10233 bp, 9 predicted proteins | sample 3176221 | NCBI WGS metagenome assembly SXGT01 (sample SAMN11356862, study PRJNA531348) | freshwater metagenome | isolation source: freshwater sample F1-120 | place: China: Fuxian Lake, Yuxi | collected 2017-12-25
GCATCGCTCGCGTGCCGGTGAACCAGCTGGTGATGCACAAGCTGCTCCTCAACCAGAGCATCGCCGCCCAGGGCCTGTACTCGACCCAGGCGCTCGCCACCTACTTCGACGGCATCGCCCGCCACACCGCCGAGGGCTACGGGTTCCAGCGCCGGGCCATGGAGTCCGGGTTCCGGACCGCGGTGCGCGAGCGCGACGAGCCGTTCGGCGACGCCGGCCCGTCGACGTTCAAGGGCTGACGGCGGCGCGAACCGTGACGTGCTGGATCAACATGCCGGCGGTGGCCGCGACCACGAAGACCAGCGCGCTGTCGGCGCCTGAGCCGAGCGAGACCAGCGCCGGGCCCGGGCAGTAGCCGGCCAGGCCCCAGCCGACCCCGAACACACCGGCGCCGAGGAGCAGCTGGGCGTCGAGATCGGTGCGCTTGGGCAGGACGAACGCGCTGGCGAACAGGGGCGTCGTCCGCCGGCTGGTCAACCACAGGCCGCCGATGTGGGCCGCGATGGCGCCGGCCATGACGAAAGCCAGCGTCGGATCCCACGCGCCGCCGATGTCGAGGAAGCCGATCACCTTGGTCGGCTGGGTCATGCCGGCCAGCACCAGCCCGACGGCGAACACGGCGCCGGCGAAGAACGCCACCACCGCCGCCTTCACGACCAACCTCCAGCCACGCGTACGATCGCCACCGTTATCCCGCCGGTGATCATGAAGGTCATCACCGCGGCGAGCGAACGTCGCGAGAGGCGCGACAGCCCACACACGCCGTGGCCGCGGGTGCAGCCGTTGCCCATCCGGGTGCCGTAGCCGACCAGGAGACCCGCGATCGCCACCACGGCGAGCGGCGCCGGCGAACGGGTGATCGACGTCGCCTCCACCATCGACGCTGCCACGCCGGCGGCGAGCATCCCGGCGACGAACGCCAGCCGCCAGGCCCGATCGGCCGTTCCGGCCTGCAGGAGACCGCCCCACACCCCGGCGATCCCGGCGATGCGCCCGAGGCCGAGCCAGACGATCGTCGCGGCCAGACCGATCAGCGCGCCGCCGCCAAGGGCGACCAGGTACGAGGAGCTGAACATCCCGGAGGTTTAGCGCACCGCCGCCGCGGCGTCAGCCTACGGCGACCTGCACCCGCTGCCGGCGCTTGATCGGGTTGCTCTGGTTCATCAGGAGCCGCTTGCGCGACACGAACTCAGCCCGCCGGCCGACGTTGAGCACCAGCCCGACCAGGAACATGGTCACGATCAACGAGGTGCCGCCGTAGCTGACTAGCGGCAGCGTGATGCCCTTGTTGGGCACGACGCCGAGGACGACGCCGACGTTGAGCAGGGCCTGCATCCCGAACATCATCGTGATGCCGAGCGCCATGTAGCCGCCGAAGGTGTCGCGCGCGCCCAGCGCCGCCCGCACCCCGCGCCACACCAGCACGCCGAACAGGGCCAGCACCAGCGCCACGCCGAGGAAGCCGAGCTCCTCGCCGATGGGGGCCAGGATGAAGTCGTTGTGGCCCTCCGGCATGTAGCCCAGCGACTGGCGCGAGTTGCCGAGGCCGACGCCGGTGAGGCCACCCGAGCCGAGCGACACGTGGGCCTGCACCATCTGGTAGGCCTCGCGGTCGCTGAAGGCCTCGGGGTTGAAGTAGGCCATGAAGCGGCGCAGGCGCCACGGCGTGCCGACGATGAGCTGGTACGCCATCGGCGCCGCCGCCAGGATCGCCATCACGATGTAGGAGACCCGCGCGCCGGCCACGAACAGCATCACCAGGGTGGTGGCGCCCAGAATGAGCGACGAGCCCAGGTCGGGCTGGAGCAAGAGGATCATCATCATCGCGGCGCACACCACCAGGTGGGGCACGAAGCCGACGGTGAAGGTCTTCACCTTCTCGGCCTTGCGCGACAAGGACGCCGCCAGGTAGGCCACCAGCGCCAGCTTGGCCAGCTCGACCGGCTGGAACGAGAGCGGCCCCAGGAGCAGCCAGCGCCGGGCGCCGTTGAGCGACGGCATGGCGAGGGTGGCGGCGAGCATCAGGATCGACGCGGCCAGGAGTGGAAAGGTGCGGCGGCGCAGGATGCGGTAGTCGAGCGTGGCCGCGACCCACATGGCGATGCCGCCCAGGACCAGGAACACGACCTGGCGCTCGAGGAAGAAGGCGGCGTCGCCGCGGCGGGCGGCGGCCTGGGCGGCCGTGGCGGCGTAGACCTCGACGGTTCCGATGGCCAGGAGCGCCAGCACGGCCCCGATCAGGATCAGGTCGTAGGGCCGCTCGGAGACCTCGGCCAGCGGGGCCTGGGTGATGACCGACGGCGGCGGCTGCGGCTCGGCCGGCGCCGCGATCGGCGGCGGAATCGGCGCGCCGGTCGCAGGGCGCGCGGATGGACTGACGCTCGGCGGGAGCACTCCCGGCACAATGCCGACGCGCTGGATCAGGGCCAACTTTTCGGCCGCCGACCCGTCACGTTGGGCCGCGCTCAGCGCCCAGGCGCGACGGTGGCGACCACGCCACCGGGCAGGCCGGTGAAGGTGTCGCGCGGCAGGAGGCCCATCCACTGGTCCTCGGCCGGCGTATGGAAGACGTTGGCGTAGACCCAGGCGTTGACCTCGGCGAAGGTCGCGTCGCCACGCTCGAGCTGCTCGATCAGGTGGGCGCGCACCTGCGGGCGTAGCCGCACCTCGTTGATCGCGGTGTCGCCGGCGATGCTCTCCTCGAGCTTGTCGATGATCGCGGCGCGGGCGCCGGCGTCGAGACGCTCGCCGGTGGTGGAGACGGCGAGCATGGAGTCGACCAGGTGTCGGCTGCGGGTGTCGATGACGGTTGCCAGCTTGCCGTCGGTGGCGTCGGTGGCGTTGCCCATGAGCTGGCCATAGATCAGGACCCACAGGGCGATGTCGGTGGGTAGCTGGCCGGGATCGACGCCGAGGTCGACGGTCTGCAGGATGGGCACCTCGATCCGGGCCTTCGAGACCGTCGCACGCTGGGCCAGGGCGGCGTGCTTCGCCATCGCGGCCTTGTCCATGATCTGCGGCGTGCCGTTGAGCATCACGATGGCCGGCAGCGCGCCCCATCGGGCGTTCATGGCCTGGAGTTGCTCGCGGTGGTGGGCGACGAGCAAGGCGGTGCGATCGGGCCCGCGCTTGCCGGCGAGCGCTGCGGCGACGGTGAGCGACACCTCGAGCTCGCGCTGGAAGACCTTCGGCGAGTAGAGCCCCGGCAGGACATCGATGAGCCGGCCGTCGGCGTCGAGCACGTAGTGGGCGCTGTTGCCGGTGACGGTCGACTGGATGGTGCGACCGTCGCCGAAGTCGACGGTCACGCGCGGCACGTTGCGCTCGCTCGACCAGTGCAGCACGAAGCGCTCGTGCAGGAGCTTGGCCACCGCCACGTCGGGATAGAGCGTGGTGCGGAAGAAACGGCTGTTGGCGCACGACAGGTCCTCGTCGAGGCGGCCCAGCATGCGCAGCGACAGGATGGGTTTGCCGCTGGCGCGGGCCGCGGCCTTGGCGGCGCCGAGATCGTCGTACCAGAACAGCCGGGACACCGTCGCGTAGCGCTGGCCGGCGACCTTGTCGATCGCTGCGGCGAGCGGTGCGCGTTCGGCGCTGTCCGGCGGCAACCGGTCGTAGTCGGCGAGCAGGCGCTCGAGCTCGGCCGGCGAGCGAGCACCGACTGCGGCCTGGGTCACGGCCCCGCCTCCGTGTTGCGCTTCACCCGCCGGCGTCCGGCTGCCGGACGACATGGTCGAGCAGGCCAGCAGGAACGTGAACGGGATCGCCAGCGATCGGAGCTTCATGCTCTCGATCTACGCACGAGCCGGCGACCTCGCTGTCAGGGGTTGGTAAGTCCCTACTTCTTGGGCGCCGGCGCCGGCATCACCAGCTCGAACTCCTCGAGGGCGTCCTCGAGCTGGACCCGCATGTCGAGCTTCTTGGCCTCGAGGTCGGCGAGCTGGGCGCCCAGCTTGTTGCCCTCGCTACCGAACTCGTCGAGCTGCTTGGTCCACTTGTCACGCTGTTCGCCGGCGCGCGGGTTCTTGGCGATCGCGGCCAGGTTCTGGCGCAGCTCGCTGGCGCGCTGGTCGAGCTTGTTGCGGCGCTCGGTGAGGCCGATGAGCTGCTCGTCGAGCTTGGCCACGGCGCGGCGCTTGTCGAGGATCGGCTTGAGCTTGGCCTTGGTCTCGCGGTCGACCTCGGTCGAGAGCACCAGCTTCTCGAGGATGTCGAGGGCCGGCGAGTTCCAGATGCTGATCTGGGTGCGGGCCGGGGTCTGCTCGATGACGGTGAGCGTGCCCTCGCGCGAGCCCTTGGCCACGACCAGGCGGACCAGGTAGGCGTCGGGAAGATCCTCGGTGCCCTCGGGCTTGTTGGCGAGGACGTAGGCGCCGCCGGCCTTGCTGTGGCGGACCAGCACGGTGAAGCCGTCGTCCATGGCCTGGGCCTTGGCGGTGTAGACGGTGGTGCGGCGCGCGAACTGCTCGACCTCGAGGATGCCGCGCGACATCTTGATGAGGCGCTGCTCGTCGCGATCGTTCTGCAGGTTCGACGTGACCATGATGCCGGTCTCGACCGCGAACGGGATGGTGGCGCTGGTCTCGGCGCCGACGGTCTCGCTCAGGCCCTCGCCGACGAAGCTGCCGCCGGCGTAGATGCCGATGGGGCCGGGCTCGAGCACGAACGGGGTCGAGTTCTTGAAGCGCACCACCCGGTACGGGTTGACCTCGTAGCCGTAGCCGGCGCCGCCGGGCCGGAACAGGAAGGTCTCCTCGCCGTCGACGTCGGCGTTGACGATCGCGACCATGGTCGACGTGCCCTCGGGCACGGTCACCCGGTCGGCGAGCTCGAAGCGGGTCTGGCCCGACACGGTCTGGGCCCTGGCCTGGGCCAGGGTCGAGCGGCGCAGGCTCTCGGCGTCGATGGTCGGGGCGTCCTCGGCCTCGGCGTAGCCGCCATAGTCGCCGTCGCTGCCGTCGTATTCGTCGGCGGCGACCGAGCGTCCGTAGCCGCCGCCGCCGCCGCCGCCGCCGGCACCGGCACCGGTACCGGCCCCGCGGGTCGCGGTCTTGCCGGCCGGCTTCTTGTCGTAGGCGCGGGGCGGCAACGGGCGGTTGTACGGATCGGCCGCCGCCACCGCCGGCGGAGGCGCCGCCGGGGACTCGGTGTAGGTGGTCTCGCCAACCATGGCCGTGGCCTGGCGGTGCACGCCGACCTCGGTCAGATCGGGTCGCGGGATCTCGCGCGGGGTGTGCAGGTCGTAGCGGAACGCGATCGGCGCGCCCGAGGTGAGCGCGAGGTTGACGTCGCGCCACTCCTCGCCGCTGGTGTTGTCGACGACGGCCCAGGCCTGGAGCAGGGCCTTGCCCTTGCCTTCCTTGGGCAGCACCACACGGTAGGTCGGCTTCCACATCGGCGCCGCAACCACGTAGCTGACCAGGAGGTCGTGGGTCTTGGCGCCGACCAGGCGCACGCTCACCGAGACCTGCTGGAACATGCCCTCGCCCGCCGAGGCGTCGAGGGTGCGGTTGAACTGCATGGCGAGATCGCCGTCGCGCAGCACCACACCGGTGACGTCGGTGAGCTTGACCACGCGCAGGTGATCGCCGTCGAGCAGGCTGACCCGGTGGTCGATCTTGACGTTGCCGTCGTCGCCGGTGGGCTCGGTGATCTGCTCGACCATCGCCACCCGTCCGCTGACCGAGCCGCCGGTGGTGCGGAGCGTGACCAGGCTGCCGCGCAGCGAGTCGAGCACCTGGGCCAGGCTGCCCTGCCCGGGCCGCAGCGTGGCCAGCGCGGCGTTGGCCCAGGTCTGCGGGTCGAGCGGCATCGACACGCTCACGGCGCGCCCGCTCTTGCGCTCGACGATGGTGAGGCTCTTGAGCAGGTCGTTGACCTGGTCCTTGCGCACCTTGAGCGTGAGCACGTCGCCGGAGACGCGGCCGGCGCGTTCGAAGTAGCCCACGCCGTTGCGGTAGAGCACGACCCGCTCGAGATCGAGCCCGGCGTCGGTGGTCGGATACTTGAATCGCTTGTCACCGCCGCACGCTCCCTGGACGAGCACGGACGTCGACAGCAACGCGAGCGCGAGCAGCTTCTTCCCCATGACGGTAAGATGCCACGCGGAGGACGACCCTTGGGTGCTCCGACCGCATTCAAGTCAGCAACCGCGTTGCGGCTGGCTCGAGAAGAATCATGCCAACGCGACCGAGAGGGACACGGCAGCGGAAGAGGTGACCGTCAGCTCGCGTGGGCGACGCTCACTCCTCCGGCTGCCCCCAGATCGGGCGACTGATCGAGATCCCGCCGCGGACGCCCAGGCCGGTGTCGGTCGGTGCGCCGCCATCCATCGTGGCGTAGAACGAGCGCGCGGCACCCACGGTCGCGACCACGTCGAGATCGGCGATCTTCCGCCCGACCGTGAGCTCGCCGCCGCCGGTCCGCGCCTGGTAACCCGGGTCGGCCATGGTCGTCCACCACCTGGTGTCGGCCACGAAGCCCGACAGCGCCAGCGAGGTCCGGCCAGCGCGCACGCTGATCGACGCCGAGGCTCGATCCTCGATCGTCAGGTCGCCGTCGAGGCTGACCCAGCCGGCGCGGCGCCACCGCGCCTCGAACCCGGCGCCCCCGACGGGGCCGTGCAGGCGCGCGTCCCACGCGCCGACGAAGATCTGGGGTAGATCCTCGGAGGTGATCGTCTGGATCGGCTGGTCGTCCTTGGACACGGTCATCGAGCCGGTGTTCGTGAGGCCGCCGGCCGCGACGTCGAGGCCGAGGCCAAGCCCGACCGGGACGCCGGCCAGGCGCAGTGGATAGAGCTCGTGGATCAGGGCCTTGTCCACGCCCGTGACGCCGGTCGCGTTCCACACGAGAGCATCGATGCAGAACGGTGATGCGGTCCCCGCGCGCACCCGGCAGTAGTAGTAGACGCGGGTGTCGAAGTGGTGCTGCTGCAGCACGCGGTCACCTTGCTGGGTCAGCGCGCCGCCCAGGCGCGACTCCCAGAAGGCGTGGCGATTGCGCCCGCTGCGGTAGTAGATCAGCGGGACGCGGACGCTCGCGGAGGCGCTGGTCGAGGCGGCGCGCAGGCCGTTGCGCGGATCGGTCAGGGCCGGGCGACGCTCGAGGTCGTACGACGCCGTGAGCTCGAACGGCGCGACCTGATCGGCGGCCTCGGGCTCGAGCATGCCGCGGATCGTCACCGCGCCCCCGCTGGTCGCGATGCCCCTGAGCTCGCCGCGACGGCTGATCGTGTAGCCCAGCTCGGCGCGCGAGCTGGCGTCGATGGCGAACGCCGTCGGCACATCCTGGATCGAGGTGTCCCACCACCCGCTGTAGGCCGCGTCGAGCCCGGCCCGGCCCAGCGCGCCATCCTCGGCGGCCTCGGTCGCGGCCCAGGCGGCGAGCCAGCGCGACGTCGTCGCGACGCTCTGGTCGATCGCGGCGTCGATCGCGGCGGTCTGGGCCCCGGCCATCTCCAGCGCCTCGGCCAGGTCAGCGCCGGTCGGCTCCGCCGACGCGACACGTGGGGCGACCAGGAGCACCGCCAGGGTCAGATGACGCCGAGCCATGGCCCGGCCATCGAGCAACGCGCGAGCCGGTTCGACCGCCGAGTCGCATCACCGGGTTACGGCGCGTGCTGGTGGAGCCTCACCACCGGGTGTGTCGAAGTTCGCGTCGACCGCGGGGTTCTCAGGAAGATGGCCGCAGGCCGGGCTCGACGCGGGCGCTGAGCTCGACGGTCGGCGGGCCGCCGAGGCAGGTGCCGAGCGCGGTCGGGATCGTGCTCACCAGCGAGAACGAGTAGTCGGCGCTGCGCACCAGGTACTGGTCGCGCCACACGTCGTAGGTGACCGTGCACTGCGCGACCACGGTGCCGGCGCCGTCGACCAGATCGACCGGCACGGCGAAGCCGCTCATGAGGTGATCGCGCGCGAAGGCATCGACGCGGACCGGCGGATGCGCTGGCGTGACCGGCGTGGTGGTCGAGCGCGACGTCGACGACCCGCACCCGACGGCGGCGGCGACGAGGACAGCGAGATCGACAGGGGTGCGCATATGCATGATCGACGAACCCCGTGGCTCGCCGATTCAAGCGGCCAGCTCGGCGTCCCGACGACAACCCCGGGCGTAATCCCTCAGAAGATGGCGGCCGGGCGCTTCTGCAGCGGATCAGGCCTGGGGCCGGGCGCGACCCGGGCGGTGAGCACTGCCGTCGGCTCGGCGGCGAGGCAGTAGCCGAGCGCACGCGGCACGTCGGCCGATCGCCCCGAGACCACATGGCGGCGCTCGACCACGTAGACCTCGTCCCAGAGGTCGAACGTGATCGTGCAAGTCGTGGCGATCGATCCGTCCGACTCGACCAGCTCGATCGGCACCGCCAACCCGCTGCTCAGCTTCTCGGTCACGCCGGGGTGAACGGTGATGCCGGGCGTGGGTGCTGCCCGCGCGGGGGGCGGGGAGGGCGCGCGTGCCGAGGATCCACAACCGAGCGCGTTCGCGCCGAGGACCGTCCCGATCAGGAGAGGGGCGAGGAGACGCATGTCGGTCAAGCTGACACGGCGCTGGCTGGACGCTGCTGGAGCAGCCCGAGGTGTGGGGCACGCGTCACGATCAGATGCGGGACGCGTGGTCGCGCGAGGTTGTGGATCATGGTTCCGGCAGGTCGAGGCGGCGTGCGCCGATGGCGGCGACGGCTTCTCGGAAGACGCGACCGCGGTGGCCGTAATTCAGGAACATGTCGTAGCTCGCGCAGGCGGGTGAGAGGACCACCGCATCACCTTTGCCGCACAGCGCCGCGGCTCGAGCCACGGCGTCGTGCATGTCGGCGGCGTCGATCACGGGATACGAGGCGCCGTGGGCCTCGCAGGCGGCGCGGATGAGCGGGGCGGCGGCGCCGATGAGGACGATCCCCTTGCAGACGCCGTCGAGGGCCTCGAGCATGGGCGCGTAGGTGCCGCCCTTGTCGACGCCTCCGGCGATCAGCACGAGCGGACGGGGGAAGCCGCGCACGCTGGCCGCCACCGAGGCCACGTTGGTGCCCTTGGAGTCGTCGTAGAAGCGCAGGTCGTCGCGCTCGCCGATCCACTCCATGCGGTGGGGTAGGGGCCGGTAGCTGCGAGCGCCGGCGCGGATGGCGTCGACGCTCACGCCGCACGCACGCGCCGACAGGTATGCGCCCATCGCGTTCTCGAGGTTGTGGTTGCCGACGATGACCAGATCGTCGACCGGGTAGCGCTCCTCGGCGGCGGCGCCGGGCACGCCGCGCAGGACGATCTCTGTCCGGTCCCCGGACAGACAGGCTCCGGCCGCGACGTCGGCGCCCGGCCGGGAGTCGAACCACAGGAGCCGCGACGGGATGCCGGCGGTCTCCGCCACCACCCATGGATCGGCGGCGTTGGCGATCGCCACCTGATCGGCGCGCTGCCAGTCCCAGATCCGTCCCTTCATCTCGGCGTAGCGCTCCATCGTCCCGAATCGATCGAGGTGATCGGCGGTGATGTTGGTGAGCACCCCGGCGTCGGCGGCGAACGAGGTGCAGTTCTCGAGCATGAAGGCCGCGACCTCGGCGACGATGAGGCCGCCGTCGCCGTTGGCCGGGTGATCGACCGCGTCGATGAGCGGCATGTTGCCCAGGTTGCCGCCGCAGAAGCTGGGCCGGCCCGAATGCGCGCACAGGGCTCCGGTCAGCGCCGTCGTGGTCGACTTGCCGGTGGTGCCGGTGATCGCCATGAGCTTCGCGCCGGGATGGAAGCAGCGGTACGCCAGCTCGATCTCGGCGATGACCTCGACGCCGGCGGCGCGCGCGGCGGTCATCTCGGGCAAGGTCGGCACCCCCGGCGACATGACGACCAGGTCCGCCGAGGTGAACGTGGCCAGGTCCATGCCGCCCAGCTGCCAGGTCACGGGCACGCCGTCGAGCTGGGCCATGCGCTCGGTGAGCTGCTCGGCCGGCTTGCCGTCGGTCACCACCACCCGGGCGCCGCGCCGGTGGCAGAAGCGCGCCACCGCGATCCCGGTCTGGGCGAGGCCGACGACGATGACCTGCTTGCCGCGGAGGTCCATGCCTGTGCTCAGCGCAGCTTCAGCGTGCCCAGCGCCGCCAGGGCGAGCACGCCCGACACCAGCCAGAAGCGCACGATGATCTTGGGCTCTTCCCAGCCCTTGAGCTCGAAGAGGGGGTGGATCGGCGCCATCTTGAAGACGCGCTTGCCGCGGGTCTTGTACGAGCCGACCTGGATGATCACCGAC
>SXGT01101520.1_pt1 | contig 10233 bp, 9 predicted proteins | sample 3176221 | NCBI WGS metagenome assembly SXGT01 (sample SAMN11356862, study PRJNA531348) | freshwater metagenome | isolation source: freshwater sample F1-120 | place: China: Fuxian Lake, Yuxi | collected 2017-12-25
GCATGTCCAAGATGGCCGCGATCTCCTCGTCGACGATGTAGGGCTCCGTGCGGTAGCCGAACATCATCTTGAGGAAGCGCGCGGTGTAGCCGAGCTTGTTCTCGGGGTAGACGTACGCCTGACCGCGGCTACGCTTGTAGCTGAACGCCGCGATGGTAGGCATCTTGGCCAGGAGCCGGTGCGTGTTGATGCGGACCTGCTCCGGGTTCAGCGGATCGTGGTCATCCTGATAGTAGGTCGACAGCGCCGAGACGACAGACGACAGGATGGCCATGGGGTGCGCGCGTGAGGGGAACGCCTCGAACATGCGCTTGAGGTCCTCATGGAGCAGGCTGTGGCGCGTGAGGCTCTGCTCGAAGGACGTGAGCTCCGCCGGCGTGGGGAGCGCGCCCTCGGTGAGCAGGTAGGCCACCTCGGTGAACGTGGACTTCTCCGCCAGCTGCTCGATGGGGTAGCCGCGATAGCGCAGGATGCCGCGGTCTCCGTCGATGAAGGTGATGTCGGAGGAGCAGGACGCCGTGTTCATGAACGCCGGGTCGAGCGCGACGACGCCCGTGGTCGCACGCAGCGGCTTGACGTCGATGCCTCTCTCGCCCTCCGAGCCAACGATGGTGTTGAGCTCGAGGGTCTTTCCGTCGATGGTGAGCAGAGCTTTGTCGGACATGGGAACCTCGCCGTGCTGGTTGCTAGCCGCGCTGTCGCGCGAATGAAGAGCTAGCGTGGTCTACCACCAGCCCGCGCGGGGCGCAACGGGCTGCCGAAGGGCATTGAGGACCTTCGTCGTTGATCACCGCTTGCTTCTCAGGTAATCCCAAGGTGACTTCCGGCTCTCGCAACCTGATGAGGACACCATGAAGACGCTCGGTGACATGATTCGTACGACCCTCGTTTCCTGTGAGCCAACAGACTCGGTGCTGGCCGTTGCGCGCCGCATGCGCGAGCATCGCCTGGGTGCGCTTCCGGTACTCGAGGGCGAGGCCCTGGTCGGCGTCGTGACCGAGGGCGATCTGCTGGCCAAGGTGGTCGCCGAGGACCGCCGCGGCAGCGACCTGCGCGTCAGCGAGGTCATGACGAAGAGCCCCATGACGGCGCCCCCCGGCATGCACGTCGACGACGCGGCCGACTTCCTGCGCCGCCGCGGCTTCCGCCGTCTGCCCGTCGTACAGGACGGCCGCGTGCTCGGCCTCGTGTCGTTGCGCGACCTGTTCGACGCCGAGGCGCACGACATGATGGACGAGAACTACCGCCTGAAGATGCTCATGATGCAGGGTGACTGAACGCGCTTGACCCCCGGTGGGCCCTCTGCTAGCTTCCCGGCCTCACATGCACGGCGGACGGCCGTTGCGTGCAACGGTTTCAAGAGTTGGGGCAACGACGGAGAGACACCATGCCGGCTCATCCATCCGCTGAAGTCAATGCGCTGCTCGGTCGCGGTAGCGAGTTCGAGGGCAAGCTCACCTTCGAGGGCACCGTGCGCATCGACGGCAAGTTCTCCGGCGAGATCTTCTCCGAGGACACGCTCATCATCGGCGAGGGCGCGCGCGTCAAGGCCGAGATCGCGGTCGCGACGGTCATCATCTACGGGGACGTCGTCGGCAACATTCGCTCCAAAAACAGCGTCGAGCTCCACGCTCCCGCGCGCCTCAAGGGCAACATCCTCGCGCCGGCGCTCGTCGTCGAGCAGGGCGTCATCTTCGACGGCAACTGCCAGATGACGGCATCCGAGGGCCAGAAGCGCGCTGGTCAGAACGCCGCGCAGGCGCCCGTCCAGTCCACGCAGCCAGGCTCGGGCATCACGGCTATCCCGGTTCAGTCGGGCCAGGCCGCGCCGCCGCCGCCGAAGCGCCCGGATCCGGCGATCCTGTAGTCCCTCTTCGCGGTCGCTGAAGTCGCCCCGCGCGGCGGACCGTGGTAGCGTCGCTCCTCTGGTAGGAGGAGCTGACCGTGTCATCGTCGACCGCTGAATCATCGTTTCAACCGTTCATCCCCCCGCAGGTCACCGTCCGTGAGCTGACGCTCCGCGGCCTCATCGCGGGCTCGCTGCTGGGTATCGTCTTTGCGGCGTCGTCGGTGTATCTCGGACTCAAGGTCGGCCTCACGGTCTCGGCCTCGATTCCGGTCGCGGTGCTGTCCATCACCCTCTTCCGGTGGCTTGGCCGCGCGTTCAAGCTCACGCCGGCCACAATTCTCGAGAACAACATCGTCCAGACGACCGGCTCGGCGGGAGAGTCGCTCGCGGCCGGCGTGGCCTTCACGCTGCCGTCGCTGCTGTTGATGGGCTTCGATCTCGAGCTCTCGCGCATCCTGCTCGTCGCCGGGCTCGGCGGCCTCATCGGCGTGCTCATGATGATCCCGCTGCGCCATGGCCTCATCGTCAAAGAGCACGGCAAGCTCATGTACCCCGAGGGCACGGCGTGCGCGGACGTGCTCATCGTCGGAGAGAAGGGCGGAACGGACGCCAAGACCGTGTTCTTGGGCTTTTTCGTCGGGCTCGGCTATACGGCGCTGAACCTCATCCATAAGCTCTGGGGCGACACCGCCACGTTCGCCATCGGCTTCTGGGGCAAGCTCAAGGGCGCCACGCTCGCCTTCGAGGTCTCCCCGCCCATGCTGGGCGTGGGCTACATCATCGGCCCCAAGGTCGCGGCGAACATGTTCGCCGGCGGCACGCTCGCCTTCGTCATCCTGATCCCGCTCGTGCACCTGTTTGGCGATGGGCTCGTCGACCCCATGTACCCGGAGAAAGACCTGCCCATCTCGGCCATGAGCCCCGGCCAGATCCGCAACGCCTACATCCTCTACATTGGCGCGGGCGCAGTCGCGACCGGCGGCTTCATCGCGCTCGGTCGGGCCATCCCTACGATCCTGTCGGCCTTTCGCTCCGGCCTTGGCAACCTCAAAGACGGCGGGTCGCGCGCCGGCACCGTGCTGCGAACCGAGCTCGATCTGCCCATGACCATCGTGCTCGGCGGCTCGCTCCTCATCGCCGGCGCCATCTGGCTTATCCCGGTGCTCGGCATCAACCTCGTCTCGGCGCTGCTCATCATCCTGTTCGGCTTCTTCTTCGTGACCGTCTCGTCGCGCATCACGGGCGAGATCGGGAGCTCGTCGAACCCCATCTCCGGCATGACCGTCGCCACGCTCCTCATCACGTGCGGCCTGTTCGTGCTGGTCGGTTGGGTGGGCGTCGACTACAAGGCCATGGCGCTCACGACGGCAGCACTCGTCTGCGTGGCGGCGTCCAACGGCGGCACCATCTCGCAGGACCTCAAGACGGGCTACCTGGTCGGTGGCACGCCGAAGTTCCAGCAGATCGCCATCCTCGTCGGCGTACTCACCTCGGCCGTCATCATCGGCTTCACCCTGCTCCTGCTCAATCAGGGACACGTGACGTACAAGGTCATTGTCGCACCAGACTACACGCCCGACCTCACGACCAGCACCGAGACGCTGGCCGCGCCCGACGGCAAGACCTATCGCGTGGCGTATGTGCGCGATGACGTCGTGGAGACGGACCCGAAGACCAAGAAGGAGCGCGTGAAGGTCGCACGCGGCAAGTACCTCGTCGGAGAGGACCAGAAGCTCGCCTGGCTCGTCGATCCCGGCGTCTGCGGCACCTACCCCTACAAGGTCGTCGAGCGGAGCTTCCCGGGGGCCACGCTCGCGGCGAAGGCCGACGCGCCGCGCGAGTTCGGCACCGATCGCAAGGAGTACCGCGTCGTCGAACTCCAGAAGGATGAGGGCGGCGTCAAGGCGGGACGGTACCTCGTCGACGACGCCGGCGCCGTGCGCTACGAGACGGCCAAGGACAAGTGGAAGTTTGACGCGCCCAAGGCGCAGCTCTTTCGCCTCATCATCGACGGCACGCTCGGTGGCAAGCTCCCGTGGGGCCTCGTGCTCGTCGGCGTGTTTCTCGCGCTCATGATGGAGCTCGTCGGCGTGGCCGCGCTGCCGTTTGCCGTCGGGCTGTATCTTCCGATCTCGACGTCTGCAGGTATCTTTGTCGGCGGTATCGTGCGCTGGCTGGTCGATCGCAAGCGCAGCGGCGGCGAGAGCGCGACCGAGGCCGAGTTCAGCCCTGGCATGCTCATGGCCTCGGGCCTCATCGCGGGTGGCGCGATCGCGGGCGTCGCCCAGTCGGTCATCGCGTACGGCGAGAAGGAGGAGAGCTTCGACCTCCACCACCTGCTGGGCTCCCTCGCCGAGAACGAGTCCTGGTGGCCGCTGCTGCCGTTCCTCGCCATGGCGATTGGCCTCTACGTCGTCGGCTCCCGGAGAGAACAGGCCACGCCCGCAGCGTGAGCGGCGCGCTCAGCACGGCGCTGGTCCTGATCTGGCTTGCGGCGGGCGCGTTCCTCGCCCTCGTCGTGCCGTTTCGTGCCGCGGCGTGGCTCGTGGTGGCCATTCGTCGCTCGGGCCACCTCTGGCTCGGCGCCGCGCTCCTCTGCGTGCTGTCCGATCAGATCGAGCCGCTCGACGGCTGGAACGATCCCAACGATCCGCTCGCCATCGTGCCCCGACTGGTCAAGCTCGGCTGGTTCGCCGGGCTGTTCGTCGGACTGCCGGGCCGGATTCGGTGGCTCGCCCAGCCGGTCCTGCTCGCTGCCCACGTCTCCGCCATCGCCTTCCTCGTGCGCGACGGCACCGAGGCGCTGCTGTACACGACCCGCGAGCTGCGCGACGCCTGGCTAGGCGACAAGCTCACGCACTTTCTGGTCCTGCTCGCGCCCGCCTGGGACGCCCTGTGGGACGGCGCGCGGCCGTTCCCCACGGCGCTGGCCGCGGAGCTGCTCGGCCCGCTCGCGCGCGTCCTGATCCCCGGTGCCTGGCTCGCCGTCGTCGGGTTCGGGCTCGTCTTGCACCGCAGCGTCGCGAGCCTCACGCCCGGAGCGGAGCCGCTGGGACCGACGCTGGGGCGACCGCTCGGCGTCGTGCCCATGGCGCTGGCGCTCGCGTGGGTGCTCCTCGGCAGCCTCGTGGCCGACGGTCCCGTTGCGCTGGTGCTCGACGACCTCGCCTGGCTCGTCATCGTCACGCACTCCGTTGGGACGGTCGCGACGCTGTGGCGACGACCCGAGGCGCGCAGTGGCGTGGTCTTTGGGCTTGCGATGGCGACGGTCGCTCTGGACTGGGTGCTGCTGCTCGGCGGCGCCATGGGCGTCGCTCTGCGCGCCGGTGAGCGCCTCGGTGCCTGGCCGCGGGCGCTGCCTTCCTTTGGCTCGCGTCTCGAGCGCGTCGCCTCGGTGACGGCGGTCCTCGTCGCCGCGATTGTGTACGCCGTCTTGAGGGATACAGAGATTCGCATCGTCAACCCCGACGAAGGGACGGCGATCGTGGTCGTCGACCGCCGCGCCATGACCGACGTGCCGACCATCGCGCACGCGAGGCAGCGCTGCCGGGTCACTGGCGGCGCCGTGTGTCGTCCCGCGGAGTGGCGCCTCGGTCTGGTCGGCGCCGGGAAGCGGCTCGATGCCGGCAACGAGGTCACGACCTGGGAGCACATCGAGCTGAGGCTCGGCCGGACCACGGTCGATGGCGCACTCTTTCCGGTGACGACGCCGGATGGCCAACTGCTCCCTCTCACGCTCGTGACACCGCTCGCCGAGCGCGCCGGGGTCACACCCCAAGCCGCCCGCTGTTGCAGGCCACGGACGGCTCAGGTGCGGTAGTCCGCGTTGATGCGCACGTAGTCCGCGGTCAGATCGCACCCGAAGGCCTCGCCGTACCCGGGTCCTGGCAGCCGCGCTGCGATGGTCACCGTGGGCTCACTCAGCGCGGCGCGGGCACGCGCCTCATCGAAGGGCAGGGGGGCGCCGTCGCGGAGGACCGGCACTCCGGCGAAGTCGAGATCGCAGCGCTCGAGCGCGGCAACGCCTGCGGCGCCCAGCGCGCCAAGCACGCGTCCCCAGTTGGCGTCGTGTCCGGCGATCGCGGTCTTGACCAGCGGCGACCGCGCCACCGTGCGGGCGGCCATGCGCGCGGTGGCGTCGTCGGCGGTCCCCTCCACGATGACCTCGATGAGGTGCCTGGCGCCCTCGCCGTCACGAGCCATGGCGCGCGCCAGGTGCCGCGCAACGGCGTGGAGCGCGCGCTCCAACGCGACCCACATCGGCGTCCCCGGAGCGGCCGTGGGCCCGACCCCGGGGCTCTGGACGACGAACGTGTCGTTGGTGCTCATGTCCCCATCGACGGTCACCGCGTGAAACGTCCGATCGGCGACCGTGGTCACGAGCGCTTGAAGCGCCGTGGCATGTTCGGGGGCGATGCGGGCGTCGGTGACCAAGAACGCAAGCATGGTGGCCATGTCCGGGTGGATCATGCCCGAGCCCTTGGCGATGCCACCGACGGTGACGCCGTCGACTGCGCACGCGGCCTCCTTGGGGACGAGGTCGGTGGTCATGATCGCGCGCGCCGCACGATGACCATCGACGCTGCCGAGGCTCGCCACGGCGCGGACGATGCCAGCCTTCACGCGCGCCATGGGCATGGGCACGCCAATGACGCCGGTCGAGCAGACGAGCACCGATGTGGCTGCACACCCGAGCTCCTGCGCGACGGTCTCGGCCATATGCTGCGCGTCCGCCTCCCCTTGCGTCCCGGTCGCCGCGTTGGCGTTCCCCGAGTTGACGACCAGTGCGGTGACCGGCCCAGGGAGCCGCGCGCGAGTCCAACGGCAGGGCGCGGCGAGGGCCGTCGAGCGGGTGACGACGCCCGCCGCGAGGCCGGTTGCCACGAGCACCGCAATGTCATCACGCACGAGGCCCACGCGCTTTACTTCGGCCTGGGCGACGCCGACGCGCGTGCCGGGGACGCTGGTGAAGGTGCCCCCGTCCAACAGCTCGGTGAGGTCCAGGGAGCGGCGAATCAACGGCTGGGTCGACATGGCTGAGACCTCACGGCAGGAGCGGGATGACGGGCAGGCCCAGGGTCTCATCGAAGCCGAGCACCACGTTCAGCGCCTGAACGGCTTGTCCCGAGGCCCCCTTGAGCAGGTTGTCGATGGCGCAGGTGGCGGTCAGCACGCCGCGTGCGGCGTCGACGACGACGTTGACGTGCGCGCGATTGGTCCCCCGGACGTCCGCCGTGGACGGCGACGTGTCGCGGACGACGACCATGGGCTCGGCGGCGTAGGCCTGAGCCCAGAGCGCCTGCGCCTGCGCCGTCGTGAGCGCCTCGCGCGGCCGAGTGTGCACGGTCGCGAGCATGCCCCGGATCATCGGCACGAGGTGCGGAGTGAACGTCAGGCGACCGCTGAGGCCAAGAGCCTGCTCGATCTCGGGCACGTGGCGGTGCGTGCCCGCCAGACCATAGGCCGAGGCGCTCTCGGCGACCTAAGCAAACAAGTTGCGCGGCCCAGGCGCGCGACCGGCGCCCGAGATCCCCGAGAGGCAGTCGGCCACGACCCAGCCGTCGCAGAGCCCAGCATCGACGAGCGGCCCCAGGGCGAGCGCTGTGGCCGTTGGGTAGCACCCAGGACAGGCGACGAGGCTGGCGCCAAGCAGCCGCGCGCGCTCGCGTTCGACCAGGGCATAGACCGCGCGCTCGAGGAGCTCCGGTGACGGGTGCACGAGCCCGTACGTGGCGCGATAGACCGCGGAATCGCGCAGCCGGAAGTCGGCGCCGAGGTCGAAGACGCGCACGCCCGCGTCAAGCAGGCGCGGCGCGGCGTGGGCGGCGAGTCCGTGCGGCAGAGCGAGGAAGACGACGTCGCAGGCAGCGGCCCAGGGCGCCGCGTCGGCGGGATCGAAGGCGTCGATGACGAGTCCATCGCAGGCAGCGAGCCCCGAGAGGCCCGGCCATGCGGTCGTGAGGCGCTCTCCCGCGGCCTTGTTCGCGCCGAGGCGCGTGAGCGTCAGCCGCGGATGACCGAGGACGAGGCGAATGAGCTCGACTCCCGTGTACCCCGATGCTCCGACAATCCCCACGCGCACGGACATGCTGACCTCCGGCGCGCGCCAATAGACGAGGCCGCGAGATTCTGCAAGGGCCCGGCACGCGTCGGCGGTGACAGCGCACGACGGGCTGGGGTAGTCTGGCGTCGGCTGAGGACGGGCCATGCGGTGATGACGGAGGTGGCTGTGCAGCAGACGATGCGTCGCGAACGAAGCTGGCGAGCCGCCGCGACCGGATTCAGCGCAGCGGCGCTCGCGCTGAGCCTCGTGGGCTGTCCCGACGATCCGCTCCCCGGGCCACCGATCCTGCAGTTTGCCGGCGTGACGACCGATGCGCAGTCGAGCGCGGACCTCACGCCAGCCGCGGACGCGGTTCCCGCTACCGACCTCGCGGGCCTGCATGATGGACAGACTCCGGACGCGGCGGTGCTCGACGCGCTCCCGGACCACGGCGGCGTGACCCACGGCGACACGCACGGCACCGACAGCGTGTCGGAGGTCGTGTCGGACGGCTCCGACGCGGCTGCTCTGGATGCCGTCTCGTTGGATGCGGCGCCAGATACGGCGCCGGATACCGCGCCGGACACGGCGCTAGATGTCCTTGCAGTCCCCGATCCGGGCGCGACGCAGGACACCGCGCCTGAGGTCACGGTCCCCGTCTGCGTTCCGAATGCCACGGTGTGCGCCGGCGACACCGCGGTGCTCGTGTGCAATGCCGACGGCTCGGCCGAGTCCACGGTGGCGTGCGGACCGTCCGAGGCCTGCCACAACGGTGCGTGCGCCATGGTGGCCAAGTGCGGTGACGGCGTGACGACGGCACCTGAGACGTGTGACGACACGAACACGTGGAGCGGCGACGGCTGCAGCGCCGGCTGTCAGTCCGAGGGGCCGTGGCAGACGGCGTACAACGAGGACTTCGCCGACAAGAAGGCCCAGGGCTTCGACATCCAGAAGGGCGGCTGTGGGAGCTCCGACGACGCCGAGGCCGGGGGCGTCAAGGTCTGGCAGCTCAGCTCGGACTGGCAGGCCATGCGACACACGATGCCTGAGCTCGGAGGCACGCTCCACGCCATGGAGGCGCGCGTGCGCATCGTCAACGGCAACGGGACCGCGTCGGTCAACTTTCGCTCGAAGACGACGGGTCCCGCCACCGTCGATCAGAACGGGTACACGCTCAAGATCGCGGCCAACGGGACGACGACCACGTGTCACACGGCGGCCTGTCCCGACGGCGCGATCGTGGCGGTCCCCATCGGCACGTGGCTCACCTTCCGGGTCGAGGAGGATCTGGCGACCGGGACCTTTCGGGCGACCGTCCAAGGGGCGTTGACCAAGTCCGGGCCCATCGCTCCGGTCCCGGCGGACGCCAAGACCACGGAGTTTCACGCGAACGGCAAGTGCAACGACGTGCGCCTGCAAATTGCCAGCGTCACGTATCAGTGGAAGTAGGGGAGGGCACCGCGCGCGCAGCCTTCTCCGCCAAACCGGACTGACCAAAGCGACGCGCCAGCTCCAAGTACACGGCGTCGGGCGCGAGGCCCCGCTGCACGAAGCCGACGAGCACATGGTAGAGGAGGTCTGCGGCCTCAGAGACCACGCGGGCGTCCGACTCGGAGGCCAGCGCTGCTTGTAGCTCCGCGCTCTCCTCGGCGACCTTGGCGAGGATCTTGGGCATCCCCGCGGACAACAGCTTGGCTGTGTACGACGTATCCTCCGACAACGTGGCCCGCTCGAGGAGCACGGTCATCAGCCGGTCGGCGGCGTTCGCGGGTGGCGGTCCGACGTTGCGCGTCCCGGTCGCGGCGTCATCGAAGAAACACGACGGAGCGTTCGTATGGCACGCGGGCCCCGTCTGTTCGACTTGGAGCAGGACCGCATCCGAGTCGCAGTCGAGGCGCACGCCAACGACACGCTGCACGTGGCCCGACTCCTCGCCCTTCTTCCACAGCCGGCCGCGGCTGCGACTGTGGTAGTGCGCAAAGCCCGTGGCGAGCGTGGCGTCGAAGGCCGCACGGTCCATCCACGCCAGCATCAGCACGTGTCCGGTGCGCGCCTCCTGGGCAATCGCGGGCACGAGCCCCGTCGCCGCATCAAAGCGGGGCAAGAGGGGAGCGGTCATGGCGACCGCACGACGACGCCGTGAGCGGTCAGAAACGCCTTGGCCTCGCCGAGGCTGTGTTCGCCGTAGTGGAAGATGCTCGCGGCCAAGACCGCGTCCGCGCCGCCCAGGGTCAGCCCATCGAGCAGGTGCGCCAACGTACCCACGCCACCCGAGGCGATGACCGGGACGCTGACTGTGTCGACCGCCGCGCGAACGAGCTCCAGATCGTAGCCCGCGCGC
>SXGT01348919.1_pt1 | contig 10233 bp, 5 predicted proteins | sample 3176221 | NCBI WGS metagenome assembly SXGT01 (sample SAMN11356862, study PRJNA531348) | freshwater metagenome | isolation source: freshwater sample F1-120 | place: China: Fuxian Lake, Yuxi | collected 2017-12-25
AAACATCTGGATTCCGTACGGCGAGTGACCGCGACCTCGGGTCGGCGCGGCGGGACGGACTCTACATCGTCTTCCAGAGTCACTCGGCATAGGCGCTTCCGTTCGTGCACGCGGCCTATTGCACCGCGTTGATCATGTCGAAGATCTGCAGGTAAATGGCCACGACCAAACCGCCGACGACTACGCCGAGACAGATGACGACCAGCGGTTCGAGCAGTGCGAGCAGGCCGCCGACGGCCGCATCGACTTCGTCATCGTAGAAGTCGGCAATTTTTGTGAGCATTTCGTCGAGACCACCGGTCTGCTCGCCGACGGCGATCATCGAAATCACCATCGGCGGGAAGACCCGACTCTCGGCGAGTGGCGCCGCAATCGTGTCACCGCCGGCGATCGACGAGCGGCTCGCCATGATCGCGTCCTGAATCACCCGATTACCAGCCGTCTTGGCGGTGATCTCGAGGCCGTCGAGGATGCTGACCCCCGAACTGAGCAGGGTGCCGAGCGTGCGCGTGAAGCGCGACGGCCCACGACTTGGAGCAGGAGGAGGCGAGACCGCCGCAGACCCCGTGTCTGCCCGATCGCGCTCGATGCGCGCCTGTACGTCCCGGTTCCGGCGCGCCACGTCGAGGCGCCGTCTTTCGTATAGCGCGAGTGGATCCGGCGGAGGCACGTCCTGCGCGCGCCGATCGAGCGCCGCACGGCCGGCCCTGCTCTCGGTCGCTCCAGCTTTCGGTAACTGCGACCTGACTGCAGGAGTTCCGGCGCGCTGGCTCCGACCGCGTCGATCTGCCGGCCGAGCGCGGCCCGTGATTCCTCGGCACCGCGCGCACCCTGAGGGTTGCCCGGCGCGCTGCGAAACGCGCGCACCCCGACTCCCGGCGCACCCAGCGCGGCGAGGAAGATCAGGGCGCGGCGTTCATTCGGCGTTGGCATGCCACGACGATGTGGTCGCGGTCGCCGCCAACCGGCATCCATTCGCCGCCAACGGCATCGAACCATCGCCGCCGACGCACCGCCGATCACTCTATCGCAGCAGCGCCATCGCAACGTCACCAACAATCTGGAGCGACTTGGCGCTCACGCGGTCGATGTCGTCCGCCATCGTATGGTGCGCGTCGTAATCGAGATCGATCACATCGATCACCGGCAGCCCCGCCTTGAGCAGCGGGTAGTGATCGTCCGTGATCGGGTAGCTACGCATGTCCGGCAGAAAGGTCTGCTCGTAGCCGAGTTCCTTGGCCGCGGCCCAGACGCGTTGCACCACATCCGGCGCGTGCTGCGCGGAGTACATCTCCTGCGGGATGTTGAGGTCGGCGTCGCCAATCATATCCCAGAGGACGCCAAACATCGGCTTGTATCCCGGCGAGGGGAGATGCTCCGCGAAGTAGGTCGAGCCGATGAGCACGTCCACGTCGGGCCCGAACGTTCCCCAGTCCTCTCCGTCCACGAAGAGCAGGTCGACACCCATTGAGGGCGGCAGCTTCTTGAGCGCGTCGGCCACAGCGAGCAGCAGCGCGACACCACTCGCGCCGTCGTTGGCTCCCGGAATCGGCTTGTCGTGGTTGGCGACATCCTGGTCGCTATCGGCGCGCGGACGGGTATCCCAGTGCGCCACATAGAGCACGCGATCCGTCGCGTTCGGCTTGAACCGCGCCAAGATGTTGCGCATCGGAATCTGGTTCTTCGTGGCGAGCGTGTGCGTCCACCTCTGCTCGGTCACCTCGTCGGCGGTGCCCTTGAGCTTCGCGACGATCCAGTCGCCGGTCTTCTGCCAGCCGGGCGTACCGGGGACGCGGGGACCGAACGCGAGCTGCTGGCGCACGTAGCTCATCGCGGAATCGGCGTCGAACTCGGCGGCGGCCGACGATCTTGGCGTGACTGTGCGCGCATCACCGCCCGTCGAGCAGGCGACCGTGGGCGTCAGGAGGAGCGCAGCCGCCACCATGGCCGTCGCGCCGCCTGTTCGCGTGCGAATGTGGACGGGTGATGTCCCGGTGGTGGTGCTCATCGCAACTCTCCAACGAAGAACGAGATTTGCAGTACCGCCGACAGTACCATCTGGGTGAGTCGGCGGTTCAAGTTATTGTCGTACGTCACGATTCGGGCGCCCTGCAACGAAAACGTGAGGTTGTCGGCCACGTCGGTATCGGCGTTGAAGCTAATGGCTTCCCTGCCGTTGTCGGCGAGGCGGGACCGAAGCGACGTCGCGCTGGTGGTCTCGACCCAACTCGTCGTGGCGGTGTGCTGCCACGCGATGCGCGTACGCAGGTCACTCTTGAGCGCCCAGTCCTTTGGCAACTTGAACGATCGGCTCATATCGGTGCCGACATCGCGCGACCAGGCGTCGAGGAAGCTGCCCGGCAGGGAATCGACGCGATGCGTCGTGGCGATCGACACGCCGGTCATGAGCCCACCGCGGTCATTCCACGCGACCTGAGCGCTCACCGGATAGCTCAGCGAACGGCCGGCGCGCACGTCGGCGCGCGAGCCGGCCGGCCCGGGAAGCACACTGTGTTGTGACATGGCAACGAGTCGTGCGCTGGCGGTGATGCTCGTCAGGAACCCGTCGAGCGCCCGCGGCCGAAGCGTGCCGCGCAACGAAATATCTGGAAGCGTGACGAGGTCGCCGTCCACGACGACTTCGGACCGGTCGGGCCTTCGCAGCCAGTTCCGTGATGCAAGACGCTGTGTGCGCAGATCGAGCGTGAGGCCCAGCGGCAGACGAAGCCCGGTGGCCAGCGCGACCTGGGTATTGCTGCTCGCGGTCGTGGCCAGAAACCCGTGATCGCTCAGGAACGTGCTCGCTCCGCCCCAGCCGAACTGCATCCCGAGGCCCGGTGTGCGCGGCGTCCCGTCGTAGTTCGACGAAATCGTCCGCGAGACCGACGCCTCGAGCGGCACCAGCGTACGGCCGAGCATCACGAGCGTGCCGCTGTCGGTGGTCCACGCATGCGCCATACGGGCGACATCGAACGCGACGGCACCGCTCATCGATTGCGCGGCACTCACCCGCCGCGGCAACCGCAACGCCCCGGCCGTGTCTCCCTCGTAGAGCAACACGCGCGCATTCGGGTCGCGCAGATGCCCGTAGCTCGACGTCATCTCCGCGCGCGGACGCATCCATCCCTGCAGCTGCGGGGCGAAGGTATACGAGGTCGTGAGCGCGCGTTCCCGTTCGAGCCCAGCGTCCACGCCAAGCAACGATGACCGTTCCGCGGCCGCGACCCGGGCCGTCTGAGTCGAGTCGCCGTAGTTCACGAGGTCGCGTGTGCTCGCGAGTTCCCAGCGGGCGGTGAATGCGTCGAATGGCTTGAGTTCGAGCGAGGTCGCATTGCGCCAGAGATTTTGGCGACCGTCCACGCGGCGCGCGGTATCGCGAGCCGACCCAGCGACGGTGAGAAAACTTGATCGGCTTTCGTCGGCCGACGCGTAGTTGCCGCTAACACGAAACGCCGCCGGCTGTAGGCGCGGCTTCGCGTTGCGGAGCGCTTGCAGCATCTCTGAACCGGCCAGCCAATCGGGGAGGGCGTCGAACGTGCGCATCCACCACGCGGGCATGAGGCCGGCCGACGATTCGCCGCCAATCGCATAGTCGACGCCGGCACTCAGCCGCGACTGGTCCGCGACCTGGAACTCCGAGCGCGTGTTAGCGCCGCCGACGCCCGCCGTCACAGCGAGGTTATTGACGATCGGCGCCAGCCAGCCCCCAGCCACCGGCTCGGCACGTCGCAGCGCCACCGACACGTTCGTCGCGCGCTGCGCGGGCTTGCGAAGTCCGGCGATGTCGGAGGCCCGCAGATCGGATCGGGTAAGAAACTGTGGATCGGTGCGACCGTTCGTGTACGTCGCCGTGACCGGTACCGCCCAGCCGGCCGCGCCGCCGAAGAACTGGTCGAGGCGCACGGTCGCACTCATCTCGAGTTGCTCGTCGGCGAGATACGTCGCCGCCTCCGTCAGCTGGCGGAAGTTTGGATCGCGCTTCGTGAAGTTCAGGCGCAACTGGGCCACGTCCCCGACATTCGCCTGCGCGCCCACCTGCCCCGCGTATCCGGGCGTGCCCACCACACCGGCGAGACGAATGTCGTCCACCCAGACTTCGAGCGTGTCGCCCGGCACGATCGGCGACGCTCCGCCAGCGGAATCAACACGGACCATCCCGACGGCGAGTTCCTGCACGGCCGAGAGGTTGGGGGGCGCGACCACCGGATCGGAGGCGTAGACGATGTAGCCATCGGCGCAGGCCGCGAATCGGCGTGATATCTGCCCAGCGGGCAACGCGCTCTGCGCGATCAGCACGAGATCCGCGCCCGTGCACGAAATCGAATCCGGACGGTTCTGCAGGTAGGCATTCTCGAGCCGTGCACGCAGCGCATACAGTTTGTCGAAGTCCACGCGCACCTCGGGCAGCCAGGCAGCCTGCGTCGTGCCCGACTGCACCGGCGTGCGATACGCATAAAAGCTGTTGGGGTCTCGACCGATCTTCACGAAAAACTGCAACTCGCCCTTCTGGCCCCAGCCGTCGCCGCGGCCACGCGCCCAGACACGCAGTTCGCGATACTGCCGGAAGTTCCTCGCACCTTCAGGGAACCGATACACCGCCTCGGCGCGCTCGAGCGGCTTGAGCGCCGTCGCCGTGAGCCGCATCGAGCGCTCGTTAATCACGACCCGCTCATTCTCGAGCCCCGTGAGCTTGCGCTCGGCTTCGTCCACAACACCCGGCGGCGACTGGTACCCGAGGGCACTCAGCGAGTCGAGCGTGCCCACGGTTCCGGCGAACACCAGTCCAGTACCAGTGCGCTCACCACCGATTCCGGTCAGCGTGTGGTCTGACCGTTTGAGCCAGCTTGCACCCACTATGCGCAGGCGCGAGACGACCAGCTGCGAGAATTCCGAATCACGCAGCCCTTCGCCCGACACCATCGTGAGGCGCAGCGCGCGCACGCGCTGAACAGAGGGCCCGCCGTTGATCGTGTCGGACGGCGCGGCGAAGGGCAGTCGGACCCACCCCCAGCACTGCTTGGCCGCCGCGACACCGGCCGAATCGTTCGGCGGCGTCCGGCAACCGCCGACGCGCGTCCACGACTTGGGATCGGCGAGGTCGGCGACGTAGCGGAAGAGCCGCTCCTGTTCACGCTGGGCCGCGTCGAGGTTGAGCACATTGTCGCCGTCGATGTCCGATTCGTCGAGGCGCCCATTGCCGACCGTACAGTTCGTGCGCGTTTCGCCGAGGCGCGCGACCTGCGTATTGCTGCGCGCGCACATGTTCACGTTCGTTTTGATGCCTTCCGATTCCGGCGTCGTGACGAGCAGGCGCGGCACGACGTCGCCCGGAAGCCCGGTGTCGTTCTTCTCCTGGTTGAACGCGCGCGAAAACAGATCGCGCTCAGACTGCAGCGTATCGCGGCCCGCGATGGCGCGGCCCGCCCACACGGAGTCACGTACGCCGCCGGTTCCGCTGACCGTGAGTTGCGTCGGCACGATGGCCACGGCGTTTTCGCTCACGTCACCGAGGTCGACGACGATCAGCGGATTGCGCCGCCGCCGCACGACAGAGGTATCGACCAGCGCCCAAAACTCCAGCGATTCCTTGCCGGTCAAAGTCACGCCCGAGGCCGCACCAAGCACCTGACGAATTGAGCGCCAGCGGCGCCCCGTCGGCGTTCCGGTCGCCTTCCAACGGTACTTCCGCGCCGCATCGTCGTAGGCGCCACCAATCGACAGCGGGTACAGCGTCAACCACATCACCTGCTCCGGCTGCTCAATGCCCGCGCCAGCCAGCTTCGTGAGCGGGTCGATTTCCTGCAATGTGAAACGCGGTACCGAGTCGCGAATCGTGAGTCCGTTGTTTTGCCACGCGAGTGTGCCCGCGTGGGAGAGATCGAGCACGCCGGCTCCACCCACACGAGCCGAGAGCGCGCGACCGAGCGCGGGTTGACTCGAGTAGTACCAGTTCGGATCGGCAAGCGACACCGTGAACCCACCGTCGCTCTCGAACGATTCGATCCACGCCTGTCCCGATCCGCCAGGCTGCGGACGGCTGGTCGCGAATTCCGCGTCAAAACGCACGCGCGACGGCGTCATCGCATCGCGACCGGTCATCCGTCGCGCCATTCGCGCGAAGGCAGGCACCTCAAACCCATAACTCCCGCTGACACCGGCCACGACCGCCGACTCATCGGCGTAGCCGAGCTGCGGCCGCGTGAACGAGGAGTGCTGCCGCTGGCTGATGGCGACGAAGTTGAGCTCGCCACCCGAAAAAGCGAACTGCGATGCCACACCGAAGATGCTCGTCGGCGTCGCCACGAAAAGCGGCGTCTCCTCAAACCGCACCGTCACCTGCCGCGGCCGCGAAAAGAGCGAATCCGACCTGAGCAGCGTCACCCGGCCGAGATCGTAGTCCACCACGTAGTCGCGGTCGCGGCGCAGCACCGTGCCATCGTCAAGCACGAGTCGCTCCGACAGTGGCTTCAGTTGCGTCGAACCCAGCGCGATCGTCGTGGCGTCCTCACCGGCGTCCGTCTCGAACCGCACGCGCAGGCGATACACCGGCTGCGGATGCAACGCGGAGTTGAGGTCTTCGTTAGGCGTCCGGTAGATCGCGTCATTGGACGGGTTCGCCGCCCCGCCCGTGAGTCCCGCGCGTGCGAACGGCTGCAGCGATGGAAACACGACGAATCGATCACGGACAACACTGCCAGTTGCCGCGCCCGCGAGCGACAGCACTGGATCGCCGCGCCGCGGCCAGACCCGCCCTTCGGCGTCGAACGCCGAGGGCATGCCGAGCTTCGCCAGGCCGAACAATTCAAGGAAGCTGGAGCGCACGCCACCCGGCGGCCTCTCCTGTTCGAAGGTGCCACCGGTCACCACGGTCATCTGGACCGATTCGCGGCGCACTTCCTCGCCACCGACCCGGTACGCGGACCGAATTTCACGGTAGAACGCCGCGTCGCCCGGACGCACGTTCGGATCCCAGACCAGCTGCGCCACCTGTTCTCGCGAATCCACCCGCACCACATCTGGCGTACCACCGGTCGTAGCGATCACCGTGTCACGGCCGCCGACTCGCACGGTGTAGGCCAGCACGAGGCGTTCCTTGTTCGGGTCGAGAGGCTGGGCGAGCATCACCCAGAGCTGCGACGGATCGACGTAGAAATCAACGTTTTCGCGCAGTGGCTCGTACACCGGACCCTGGCGCGACGACGGATCGCCGAGCAGGCGGAACTGCGGACCGTTGGGGCTCGGAGGCTGCCCGCCGATGAGCAGCCGGTACAGCGAAATCCGCACCGGGCGCACCGAGTCGGCGAGTTGGGCAGCGAGCTGTCTCAGGCGGGTCGCGTCGAGAATGTCGACGTTCGGGAACCCAGTGAACTGCCGGGGATCAACCGTGAAGAAGAAGCGGCGCGCTTCCATCTGGTAGTCGTCAATCTCGAGCGAGCCAGGCTGTCCGCCCGAACCGCCGATCGCGAACACGCGGTCGCGCTGCACGATGCCCTTCTGCTCTGCCGCGATCGCCCGCACCGTCAGACGTCCAAACTTCGCGGCGGCCTGCACGCCGTAGTTCCCCTGCGGGACACCGCTGGTGATGAATCGCGAGGGCGCAATGTCGAAGGTCACATTGCCGACGTCGATCCGCTGCAACCACTCGTTCGGCTTGCCCTGATACGAGAGCGCAATCCGGTTCGAACCGTCAAACTCCCGGCGTGAGTCGTAGTCCACCTCGGTCCGTACCCGCTCCGCGATCGTGCCGCCGGTCTTCAGCCCGAACTGGAACTCGGGAATCGCCTGCCATGGAGCGTTACACTGGGCGCCGAGCACGAAAAACTGGCTGGCCACGCACCGCTCGTTCCGCGTGCGCTCGCCCTTGAATTCAAAGCGGCCATTGAAGCTGAGCCCTAGGTCGCTGCCGGGTCCGAACAGCCGGCTGAAGAGCGAATCTGCCCGCGCCGCTGCCGAATCGGGGCGCGCACGGACCGTGTCGCGGCCTGCCGGCTGGCCTGCCTGCTGGGGCATCGGCGCGGCGGCGGCCGTGGCCGGTGCCAAGGCACCGCTCACGGCGAGGGCCAGCAGGGTTGCGATCGGGTAACGAATGAATCGCACGTCGTGGCGGACCCGGACCCGGGAACGGGGTATCAACTATACTTCTGTCGTCTGGTATTCTGCCGTCTGTGTGTGGAATATACGACCCGACCGAGACCCTACAACCCTTTGTACCGTAGGGAGTTCGGACCACGCCGTCTCCGACGCCTCTTGAGAATCATCAGCCGCTACGTCCTTCGCGAGCACTTCGGGCCGCTACTCTTTTCGATGTCGGCCCTAACGTCGTTGCTGCTGCTGAACTACGTGGCCAAGCAGCTGCCGCAGCTCGTGGGCAAGGAACTCGGCTGGACGGTGATCGCGGAATTCATCGTGCTCTCGCTCCCGTTCACCGTGGCGATGACGCTGCCGATGGCCGTGCTCGTTTCCACGCTTCACGCGTTCAGCCGCCTGGCCGCCGACAGCGAGATCACCGCATGCAAGGCGAGCGGGATGGCCTTGCCGCGCCTCATGGCGCCGGTCATCGCCAGCGGACTCGTGCTGTCGCTCATCATGGTCTGGTTCAACGACCAGGTGATGCCGGCGGCCAACTACCAGTTACAGACGCTCTCGAACGATATCGCGCGTAAAAAGCCGACCTTCGCTCTGCGGCCGCAGGTGATCAACCAGGTGTCGCCGGTGCTCTTCCTGCGCGCGGGCCATCTCGCCAGCGGGTCGAGCGAGATGCGCGACGTGACGATCTACGACTTTTTCGACAACCAGCGACGGCGAACGATCCGAGCCAAGTCGGGCCATGTGGAGCTTTCGCGCGATGGTCGCGACCTGATCCTCAGCCTCACGGACGGCAGCACCACCGAGGTGAGCCGGCTCGAGCCCGAGCGGCTTCAGCGCGTGTTCTTTCGCACGAGTTCCGTGAAGGTGCGTGGCATCGGTAACGATCTCGAGCGCAACACGTCCGGCGGCGAAAAAAGTGATCGAGAAAAAACCGTCTGTGAGTTGGAGGCGCAGATGCAACTCGCCGTGCTCACCCGTGACAGCGTGTTCAAGGGCATGGGGACGCTGGATTCAACTGCCGCGCGCACGATCGGGAACCCACGGGTCCTCGCTGGCAGCGGCACCGTGTATTGCCGGATGGTGCGCGCCTTCCGTCGGCTGAGCGTACCGGGCGTGCCGAGCGTGGCGAGCGTGGCGCGCGTGGCGCAGGCACACGCCGCGACGCTACCGTCCCGACTGCAGGACTCCGCGCGCGTGGCAATCCAGAATTCCGCGGCCACGATTCCGCCGGCAGCGCAGGCGCCAGCCCAGGCCGTCGCTTCACCAGCCCCGACCGTCGCTCCATCGTCCGGCGAACCGTCTCCCGATGACCTAGCACAGCGCCCCGCGCTGGTCGAAGGGATGAAGTTGCAACTGGCCAACTCGCAGCGGATCATCGACGGAAACCAGGTGGAAATCGAGAAGAAGTTTGCGATTGCCACGGCCTGTATGGTCTTCGCTTTGCTCGGCGCTCCCATCGCGTTCCGGTTCCCGCGTGGCGGCGTTGGCATGACCATCGGCGTGAGCTTGGGCGTGTTCGGCGTCTACTACTGCGGCCTGATCGCCGGCGAGGAACTCGCGAGGCGCGGCCATCTTCCGGCGTTCGTCGCCATGTGGGCAACCAACGCCATCCTCCTGGCAATTGGCCTCTTCCTCACGGCGCGCCTGGGCCACGAAGGGACGACGACGCGTGGCAGCGAGTGGTCGGACCAAGTCGGCCGTTGGATGGACCGGTTGCGGCTGCGAATGGCCTCGCGCGCGGCGAAGGTCTGATGCGTTCAATCATCCGGCCGCTGGACAAGTACGTCCTGAAGGAATTCCTCGGCATTTTTGTCGCGGCCACGGTCGGTTTTCCGATCCTCGTGATCGTGCTTGATGTGACCGAGAACCTCGGCAAGTACCTGCAACGCCAACTGCCGCCTCTCGACATCGCGCAGGCGTACCTGTATGGCGTACCGGAAACGATGTTTCAGGTGCTGCCCGCGGCGGTCCTGTTCGCGACCGTGTTTTCTATCGGCTCGTTCACGCGGCACGCCGAGATCACGGCGGCCAAGGCATCGGGCATCAGCTTTCACCGGTTCATCTTGCCCATCGTATTCGGCGCAATGGTGTCCACCGTCCTCGGACTCGGGCTGGGCGCCATGATGCCCGCCGCGAACCAGCGGC
>SXGT01399381.1_pt1 | contig 10233 bp, 6 predicted proteins | sample 3176221 | NCBI WGS metagenome assembly SXGT01 (sample SAMN11356862, study PRJNA531348) | freshwater metagenome | isolation source: freshwater sample F1-120 | place: China: Fuxian Lake, Yuxi | collected 2017-12-25
GAAGTTCTGCACGTTCTGCATCGTGCCCTACACACGGGGCGAGGAAGTCTCCCGTCCGTTTGACGACGTACTCGCTGAAGTGAGCGCGCTCGTCGCGCAGGGTGTCAAGGAAGTGACACTGCTGGGCCAGAACGTGAATGCGTATCAAGGAGAAGCAACTGATGGCGACACGGTGGACCTTGCCTTCGTCATTGAGGCGATTGCGGCCATGCCGGAGATCGAGCGCATCCGTTACACCACCTCGCATCCGCGCGAGATGACGCAACGATTGATCGATATTTACGCCAGCACGCCCAAGCTGGCGCCGCATTTGCATCTGCCGGTGCAGTCCGGTTCCGACCGGGTGCTGGCGGCTATGAAGCGTGGCTATACGGTGCTTGAATACAAATCGCTGGTGCGCAAGCTTCGTACCGCGCGGCCGGAGCTGTCGCTGTCCACCGACTTCATTGTCGGCTTTCCCGGCGAGACAGCGGAGGATTTCGAGAAGACCATGACGCTGATCGACGAGATCGGTTTCGATGCCAGCTTCTCCTTTATCTTCAGCCCGCGCCCCGGTACGCCGGCAGCGGAGATGACCGACGACACCCCGGCCGAGCTGAAAACCGAACGGTTGATGCGGCTGCAGAAACGTATCGAGGAACTCGCCTTCGCGGTCTCGCAGTCGATGGTCGGCACGGTGCAGAAGGTGCTGGTCGAGGGACGCGCCAGGAAGGATGAGCACGAACTGGCTGGCCGTACCGCCAACAACCGCGTGGTGAACTTCAAGGGCAGTCCACGCCAGACCGGCCAGTTCATCGACGTCACCATTACCGCCGCACTGCCGCATAGCCTACGTGGCGAAGTTGTGATCCGCGAAGACTGAAAGGTGTAATCTCGCACGCATGAATTCATGCGAACTGTGTACTTCCCCGGGTGGCGAGCTGCTTTGGCAGGATGATCGTTGTCGCATCATCCGAGTTAGCGGTGCCGAGGGTGCGGCATTTCCCGGTTTCTGTCGCGTGATCTGGCAGACCCATGTGCGCGAAATGGCCGACCTTGCGCCTGCCGAGCGTGCGTACATGCGTGACGTAGTTGATGCCGTCGAGTTGGTCGTGCGCCGTGCAGTGACCCCGGACAAGATCAACTTGGCCAGTCTTGGCAATGTCGTACCCCACCTGCACTGGCATGTGATCCCGCGCTGGGCGGACGATAGCCATTTCCCGGCACCAATCTGGGCTGTCCCCTGCCGTGCCGTGCCAACCCGCGCGGTGCCCGAATCCAGCGCCTTGGCAAACGCCCTGATAGCCATTCTCGGAGACTCACGATGAACTTCGATCTTCCGCCCACCGGCAGTGATCAGCCGCCCGCCATCGTCGATGTGGCGCAGTGCCGCGCCTGGTTGGCGCAGTTGCCGGTGACAAGCCCGGTACAGGCGCAGGTGCACTTCCTGCGTCAGTTGCATCTGCTTAACCGCCATACGCTCGGCGGGACAACGCGCCTGGCGATGCTCGAAATGCTGCGCGAGACGATCTGCTTCGTGCAGGGCGAAAGCGCCAAGAAATATGCCGGCAGGCCGTTGCCCCTGGCACCGCCGGAGCAGGCCGCCCTGGATAGCGCGCATGGCCTCTGGCAGGCGCTGACGACCGGCTATCTGCGTTGCCTGGAAGCCTGTGCGACCGAGGCGGAATTAAAGGGGCAAGCGGCACTGATCTGCCAGCGCGCCCTGGTGACTTTGGTGGACGACCATGCCGATCTGGTGCGTGCCGGCATGCATCCGGCGCCGGATCACTGGCGTCTGGTTCATCGCATCTATGCAGCCGCCGAAATACTCGGGGTAACGGAGGCGGCTGTGGCCGATGGCCTGCGCACCAACAAGCCACAATCACCGATGGCGGCCTATGCGGAACAGATGCTGCTGGCCGCCGCCAGCCTGCATGAGCTGACACCGCGTCATCAGACCTGGGTAATGCGTTGGGCGCGGCGTTGGGCGCCCAAGATCATCATTATGTCGACTCTGCCGTCCTTCGAATCGCGGTCGCTACCCCTGTGCGTCGACCTCGACAGCCAGTTGCCGCCGGCGTTCAGGCCCTTTGCCGGGGGAGGCGCACGCTTCCTCGATACGGCCGAGTTGCGCAAGAGTATCAAGGGGCGCATCGAATTGTTGGCGCGCGGTGGTCCGGATGACACGCCGGCACGGCTGGGCCTGGGCGAGGATTGCACCCAGCCGGCCTGCGAAGAGGTGCTGCGCCGGCTCTACCCGCGCTGGATAAAGGGCGGGGTGACGCGCCGGCATGATCGCCAGGCCAAGCACGGGGCCTGCCTTTTCGTGGTCGGCGTCGATGCCATCCACTACTACCTCTCCGGCCATCAGCCCTTCAAGCCACCCGGAAAGTTGAGCTCTGAGGAACTGCACCGCCAGCGCGAAGAACTGGCGACCTTCGGGCGCATCGGGGAGCACTTTGAAGACGAATACAGCCGCAATCATGGCTACCAGCTCGAAAATTGGCAGGTGGCGGAAGACTGGGGGCTGCTTGACCAGTCGAATGGCGGTCTGCGCTTGGTGCGACCGCTCAAGCAACACGGCGGACGGCTGGCCGTCGGCCAGTTGATTGCCGTGCAATCGCCAGGGGCGAGTGGTTTGACGCTCGGTGTGGTGCGCTGGGCGCAGATCCACGCTGAGGAACTGTCCACGGGGCTGCAGTTGTTCCCGGGCAAAGCGTGGCCCCTGGCGGTACGCGGTACGGGCGTCATGGCTGGGCGCGATCCCTACAAGCCGGGTTTCATGCTGCCGGCCGTGGCCGCACTCGAACAGCCTGACAGCATCATCCTGCCGCCAGGAGGCTTCAAGCCCGAACGCATCATGGAGGCCTGGACGGCGGATGGGGCGATGAATGTGAAGCTCAAGGCTCTGCTCGATCGTGGGGTCGATTTCGAACGGGCCAGTTTTATTGAGGTTGCCCCGCGCTAATCGGCTTGGGGGGATGCGGCGAGGTGTGTGCCGAAATCGGCGGCACTGACGGGATGTCCAAATAGAAAGCCCTGCGCGTGCGCACAGGCGCGTGTGCGCAGCAGTTCGGCCTGCTCGCTGGTTTCCACACCCTCCGCAACGACGGAAAGTCCCAGGCTCTTGGCCATCGCCAGGATGGCATCGACCAGCGCGCGATCAGCCGGGTCGCTGGCCATGTCGCGCACGAAAGCCTTGTCGATCTTGACGTGGTGTACGGGAAAACGCTTGAGGTAGGACAACGAGGAGGAGCCGGTGCCGAAGTCGTCGATGGCCAGTTTCAGGCCGGCCGCCCCGGCATCATTGAACCAGGCCTGAATGGCCGGTGCGTCGGCCAGCAGCACACCCTCGGTAATTTCCAGCACGATCTGGTGCGGTGACAAACCGTGTCGGGCCAGTACGGTGAGGATCTGCGTGACGGACAGCGCGTCGGGTAACTGGCGCACCGACACATTGATGGCCAGGTTCAGGTGGTGGCCAGCCTTTAGCCAGACGGCAAGCTGGGTGCAGGCTTCTTCGAAGACCCATGCGCCAATCTCGCGGATCAGCCCGGATTCCTCCGCCAGTGGAATGAACTGGTCCGGGCCAATGCGGCCGCGCTGCGGATGATTCCAGCGCGGCAGGGCTTCGGCGCCGATGATCTGTCCGCTTGGCAGGTCGATGATTGGCTGGTAATGCAATTCGAATTCGCGGCGCGCCGTGGCATTGCGCAGATCGTCCTCCAGCGTGCGGCGCTCCAGCGCTGCGGTAGTCATCGCCCGTTCGAAGAACTGTGCGTTGTTGCGCCCGGCATCCTTGGCGCGATACATGGCCAGGTCGGCATTGCGGAACAGCGTCTCGACATCGACGCCATCCTCCGGAAAGAGCGTGATACCGATCGAGGCGCCGATGTGGATTTCGTTACCACTCAGGTCGAAGGGGGCGGCCAGCAGGGAGATGATTTTTTCGGCAACGATACCCGCTGCCGAGCTACCTTCGATGTCGACCAGCAACACGACGAATTCGTCGCCGCCCTGGCGCGCGATCGTGTCGGTTTCGCGCACGCACTGGCGCATGCGCTCCGCCACGGCCTGTAGCAAGGCGTCGCCGATGGCATGGCCGAGCGTGTCGTTGACCCGCTTGAACAGATCCAGGTCGATGAACAGCACGGCCACGCGGGTATTCTCGCGGCGCGCCTGCTTGAGGGACTGATTGAGGCGTTCGGCCAGCAGGGCGCGATTGGGCAGGCCGGTCAGCGCGTCATAGTTGGCGCGATAGGCGATCTCGGCTTCGCTGCGCTTGCGCTGGGTGATGTCGTGGAACAGTGAGATGAATTCAATCAGCTTGCCCTGGCTGTCCTTGACGGAGGTGATGACCTGCCAGACCGGGAAAATCTCGCCATTCTTGCGCCGATTCCAGGTTTCACCTTCCCAATAACCATGGCTGTTGAGGTGCTGCCACATCGTCTCGAAATAGCTCGGTTCGTGGCGACCGGAATTGAGAAAACGCGGTGTCTGGCCAATGGCCTCGTCGACGCTAAAGCCGGTGATCAGGCTAAATGCCGGATTGACGCGCTTGATGATGCCTTGCGGGTCGGTGACCATGATCGCCTCACCAATGGCTTCGATCATCGCGTGCAAGCGCTCTTCCGACTCTTTGATGGCAATCTCGCGGACGCGCATGGCCACGGCCAGGATGTTGAAGTCCTCGGCCAGTTGGCCGATTTCATCGCCCGGCGGCATGTCGATGTGGGTTTCCTGCTGTCCTAGCGTGAAGGCATGCACGCCTTCGCGGACCCGCTCCAGCGGGGCGCTGATCCAGCGCCGTCCGAGCCATCCCGTTAGCGGCAAGACGATCAACAGGGCGGCAACCAGCACACTCAGGGTGGTCACCCAGTGGGTGTGCTGTGCGTCGCCGTAGGGGTCGATCCAGGCCAGCATGCCGGCCACCAGTAACAATGCACACGCCAGCGAACCAGCCAGCAGCAACTGCAGCTTGCGCCGTACCGGCAGGCGCTGCCGGGTCAGGCGTGCCGCAAGGGCGTCGAACGAAAAAGGCCTCATGCGGGAATCTTACGGCTTTTGGCCGAAAGAAGTCGCCGGGGATGGCATGCAATCCGGGTCTTTAATCTCGTCTGGCGTGACCGGCTCGAACCATTGCAACTGCGCGGCGAGCACCGTTGGCGTGGCTTCCGAGGCGTCGCCACGGCGCGCGGACAGGCGGGCGGCACAGGCTTCCGGGCTGGCCTCCGGTGCGAGGATGGCGAAGCCCACGCCCAGCGCGCTGGCGAGGTGGGCAAACGCGGCGCGCTCGGCCCGCTTGAGGAAGGCAGCGTCGACGATCACCGACCAGCCGGCGCGCAAGGCATGCTCTGCAACCTCGGCCAGGTGCGCGTAGGTGCGCAGCGTCGCGGCCGGGCCGTAGATCGTGCCGCCGCTGTCCGCATCCGGGGGCAGGCAGTACAGGCGCTTCCTCTCAACATCGGAGCGGATACGTACCGTGTGCAAAAAGTCGGCGCTGGCGAGACGGCGACTGGACAGCCAGGTCTTGCCGCTGCCGGAGAGACCGCAGGTAATCGTCAGCGCCGGCGCCGGCGGGGCGGTGAGCCGCAGGGCGAAGGAAAGATAGGTGAGGCTGTCGTCGCGCTGTTCCTGCAGGGCCGCGACCTTGGCGCGCACCATGGCGCGATAGACGAGGTAGAAGCGCAGCACCGTGAGCGCATCGAAATCGCCGCTGAACGTCAGCCACTCGGACAGCAGCCAGGTCGCCAGCCCCGGGCGCTGGTGGTCGAGCAGGTCGAGCAGGGTAAAGGCGATCTCGCTGGCGACATCGATATGGCGGAAACCGGCATTGAACTCGATGCCGTCAAAGGGCACGATGCGTCCGTCGAGCAGCACGAGGTTGCCCAGATGCAGGTCGCCATGGCCCTCGCGAATTTTCCCTTGCGCCTTGCGGCGCACGAAATCGGTTTGGCGGCGCGCGAATTCATCCTGCGTCCATTGCTTGAGGCGCGCCAGATGGCCGACGGCATCCGGCAGCAGGCGTTCCAGTTCCGCGAAGTTTTCCAGGGCGTCGGCGAGGATGGTTTCAGCCGAACCAAAAGTCGGCGATGGCGGGACGGCTACTTGAAAAGCGGATAGGTCGCGGGCAAACGCCGACAGCTGCGCGCCGGTGAGATCACAGTTGGCGCAGACATGATCGAGCCGTTGCGCTTCGTCGAAGCGGCGCATCTTCACGGCGGGTTCACCATTCAGGTCGACAACCTCAAGGTAGAGACCGGGCGCGAAACGTCGATTGAGGCGCAACTCTTCTTCGCAGTAAATACGACGTCGTTCGACCGTGCTGTAGTCGAGAAAGGGCAGGGTGAGCGGCTTCTTCACCTTCCAGACAAATTCGCCCGCCAGCAGTACCCAGGAAATGTGCGTCTCGATGCAGCGCTCGATGGCGGGCAGTGCGGCTAAGACGTTGGCAGGTGCGCTCATGGCTGGGATGCGCCGGTGGGGACGCGCAGCGGCAAGGACTTGGCCAGCGAACGGATTGCCCCGCGAATTTCGGCGACGCCCCAGAGGCGCCAGCCGACCACGGCGGCAAGGCCGATGAGCAGCCAGCCAAACAAGTTGCGTGGCAGAAGTTCGTCGGCGAGCAGAAACGCAAAAAACAGAAAGCCGCCGATGCCCTGAGCGAAGTTGCGGTTTTGCCAGGCCGCATTGATGCGGGCGGCATGTTCCCACTCGTCGAGGCGTTCCTGAATGCGCAGCACCAGCGGTTCGGCGCGACGCAGGGTGCGCATCAGTGGCGTATCGATGGGCAGCCCCTCGGCGCGCGCTTCCTCGGTGAGCGCCAGCAGGGCTTGGCTGGCGGAGGCGGCCGCACCGCGCTGAAAGGCGCCGGCCAGCAGCCCGAGTTCGCAACTTTCGCGCAGCATCGCGAGTGCCTGATTGACGCGCGACACCAGCGCGGCACGACCGGCAGCCTGCGCGGCGAGGCTGTGTTGCAGATTTTGTTGTGCCGTCGCAGCGGCCTTGCGGGCGTGCGGCAACAGCAGGCGGGCGACGATCCAGCCGGCCGGGTCGTCCGGCGCCAACAGCGTAGCGAGCCAGGGCGCTTCGGCCGCATGCGGCGCCAGTTCGGCCTGCACCTGCGCATGCAGGGCCTGCGCAAAGGGTTCATCGGCGAGCGCCAGCAGCAGGGGCGGATGCAGTTGTGCGGGGGCCGGTAGGGACATGACCTGTGGCTGGCCGAACACCAGCGCATCGTAATCGGCGACGCCGGCGGTGTGTTGCTGCCAGCGCGTGCGTTGCGCTTCGGCCTCGCGCCACAGGCTATCGACACGGGCACGCGCGGCTTCCCATCGCGCCACCAGCGCCGCTTCGACCGGGAACTGGGCGGGGGGCAACTCGCGCAACACCTGCTGCGTATAAACGGAGACCAGCCATTCCGCCGCCTGGGCATCCTGCTGTTCGGCACGCACCGATTGTGCGACGAGTGCCGCCAGCATCAGGCTGCTGCCGCGCCAGACCGGCGGCAGGTCGGGGGCGAGGCGGCGAATCATGCGCAGCAGGCGCATATCGTCGGAGCTATCGCGCCGGTCGAGCTGATCTTGCACGAAGCGCAGCAGATCGTCGTCGCGCAGCTCCTGGCCGATCCAGGCCGAGAGCTGGCCGCGCATCAAATCCTTGCGGCCGGATTCCCAATGCGTGGCGAGCGCCAGCGCCAGTTCGAGCGGCGTGGTGCATAGACTGCCTTCGAGGCGATACGGGCGCGCAGCGTGTTGGACACTCGCCGGGCTATCCTCGACAGGCGCTTCCAGCGATTCATCGCCAGCGAGCCAGCGGCGGATTTCGGCCATGCCCCAGCGTCGTTGCGGGTCGCGCAGCAGCAGGCCGCGGCACAGCTTGCGCCACTCGGCATCGTCAACCTCGCTGCAATCGAGCGCGCTGGTGACGAGGCGGTGGGTGATGACGGCGTCGGAAAGCCCTTCGAAGGGATGGTGACCGGTCAACAGTTCGACGAGGATGAGGCCGAGCGACCACCAGTCAGCGGCGTTGTCGAGCACGCCGGCGAGCGTTTCCGGCGCGCCGTATTTCACGGTGCGCGCGGTGCTGGTGAACAGTTGCGTGGCATCGGCCACCGAGGCGATGCCGAAGTCGGTGAGTACCAGATCGAGCGGTTCGGCGCGGCGCACCAAGATGTTTTCCGGCTTGAGGTCGCGGTGAATCACCTGCAGTTCGTGCAGCGCGGCGAGCGCCTCGGCAATCTCGCCGAGGATGTCGCGCAACTGGTCGCGCCGCAAAGGTGCCTCGCGGGCCATCCACTGGCGTAACGAACCGCCGCCACAATATTCCATTACCTCGTAGCCGACGCCTTCCGACTCACCCCAGGCGATCAGATGCACGACATGACGGAAGGCAGCCTGCGATACGCGCTCAAGCACCTCAGCCTTGGGCATCAGGCCGGGGCGGTAAAGCTTGGCGATGACCTTGATGCCCGAGCTGAGCCCTTCGAGCAGCATGATCTCGGCTTCGGCACCGCCGGCCGGCATCACTTCGGCGATGCGGAACTTGCTGGCCAGTGCGGCGGGCAATCGGTAGAACGTGGATGCCGTCTCGCCAACGCCGACTTTTTCAGATGCCGAGGCCAGCGGCCTGCCGCAGTAGACACACACTGCGCTGTCTGGCGGATTGGGCATCGCGCAGTCCGCATGCGGGCAAGTCAGTTCTGCCGTGACCACCGTCGGGGCAGCCACAGGAGCGGACGGCGGGGCTGTGTCCTTCAGCGTCAGATCAACGCCCTGCAGCAGCGTGCCGCAGTGGCCGCACTGTACTTCCTCAGGCGGCGCCTCCGTGGCGCAGACGGGGCAGCGGCGAATGTAATCGGTCATCGCCAGGACACTTCATTGAGGGCAAGCCCGCGCTGCTGGCACAAGGCTTCGAGCGCCGCCATGTCGCCCCGATGTGGAATGCCGATGAACCACAGCTTGCCGTTTTCGATCGAAACCTGCATGCGCTTCTCGTCCGGGGTTTGTGGCGCTTCGCTGAAATCGGCATAGCGCGCGGCGCCGCGCGCCGACAGCGGTACCAGCGTCTGGTTGTCCGAGCCGCGCCACAGGTGGCCGAGCGGTCGGCCGTCGGCATAAGGCTCGGGGATAATTGCATCAAACTTCGCCAGCAGCTTGGCGTGCCGCTTCTCCAGCGTCTTGAGCGGATAACCGCTGTAGCAAAGCAGGTCGAAATCGAGCCCGGCCGTTTTGCGCCAGGCGATCAGCCCGTCGAGTAACTCGCCCAGCGCCTTCGGCTGGTCGAAGGGTTCGCCGCCGCTGATGGTGATGCCGTCGAGTCCTTCCGCAGCGACTTTCCGGCACCAGTCAAGCAGCGCCTTCACCGGCATTGCCCGCGTCGGATCGGCCGGCCAGGTGTCCTGCGAGACGCAACCCTTGCAGCGGATCGTGCAGCCCTGCAGCCAAATCCCGATGCGCCGGCCAGGGCCGAGCACGGTGACGGGAAAGTGAGCCTTGTTGAGGAGAATGCTCATCTAAGCAGTAAGATCGTTGATTAACAACGACTATTATTATTGATTATCCGTGAAGCTACATTAATAGCTACATAACAGGCGGCTAGTGACTGGATTGGGCGGGCCATCCTATCAATAAATTACAGTTTGCTGACAAGCAAAAAGTTCGAAGATCTAATGGACGAACTCTTCTACGGCCAGACGTAGAAGAGCTAGCATCCACACAAGCCCTAAGGATTGGTGGCCCCCCTGGGAGTCGAACCCAGCACCAACGGATTCCGGTTTGTGACGGTTTCCCGTCTCCCTGGACTTTGCCTTCACCATAACAGCCTTCGCCGCCGTAGGTGGGTGCCGTCAAGTCTCTACACCTTCAACGATACTTTCGCACCGAAGCTTGGCTCGGCGTTGCCTTGTCCCTCGCGGGGTTTAGGTTTCACCGACTTTGACACCATCCCATACGCAGTTTCCAAACGTATGGCACAACTTTAACGCTATGAGTCCGCTGCTCTAACCAAGCATGAGCTAGAGGGCCAATCTATTACTGTTACATCTTTGCACTCTACCAGCCTAACTCCGATACTGGTTCGAAATCAGGCTTACTGCTTCGGTATATCCCCCGTACAGAAGGACACGCCTTAACCAACCCGCCCTAACCAAGCATGAGCCAGAGCCCGAAATCTTACTCGCTGCCGTCAAGGAAGCTGCGCAGTTTTTCAGACCGCGAGGGGTGGCGTAGCTTGCGCAAGGCCTTGGCTTCGATC
>SXGT01754845.1_pt1 | contig 10233 bp, 15 predicted proteins | sample 3176221 | NCBI WGS metagenome assembly SXGT01 (sample SAMN11356862, study PRJNA531348) | freshwater metagenome | isolation source: freshwater sample F1-120 | place: China: Fuxian Lake, Yuxi | collected 2017-12-25
CACCGGCAGGTCGCAGCCGGCGCAGACGAACACGCCGGGGCGCTTCTCGCGATCGAGCGGGCTGGTGCCGGCGCGCTCGGTGCCCTCGTTGCGCAGCACGTCGAACGCGGCGGGCGAGAGGCGCTTTCTCCACTCGTCCTTGGCCAGGGTCAGGGTTTCCGTGGCCGAAGGCGCCTTGAAGCCGTCTGCCAGCAAGTCCCTCCACTTGTCTTCCAGGGCTTTGATGTCGCTCATTTTCCGGGGCTGGGCGGACGCGTGGCGCAGCACCGCGGCGAGCGGCGCGACGGCCAGAAATGTCAACAACGTGCGTCGTTCCATGCGTTTCCTCCTTTCGTTGGCCTGCCTATAGTCGCATGACGCGCGCGGAAGTTACAGGTCAGCGCTTTTTCGGCTTCTTCTTCGGCGGTCTGCGGTACTGCAGCAGGGCGCCCACCCTGCGCTCGAAGGGATCGCGCCGGGTCAGCCGCCTTGCCTGCGCTGGTGAGACCAGCTTGAAGTGCCGTAGTTCCTCCAGCACGTCGACCAGGTCCCACGCACCCTCGTCGGCGGTGACCCAGATCTTCGGGTCGATGCGCCGCAGGTCCAGGGGCACCGAAAACGTGCGCAGGGTCTTGCGATCGCGCTTGTTGCAATACTCGTGGAACCAGGACATGGCGAGCTCGCGCAGGCTGCGGTACACCGGGTCGCGCCAGCGCAGGCCGACGCCGTTGGTCTTGGAAATGGCGCCCCAGCGGCCGTTCCTGCGGAACACCGCCACGACGTGGTCGAAGTCGTGCACCGCCTGCAGGTCGAGGAGCAGCGGCGGTTCGCCATGCACCCAGAGCGCGGCCGCCGCCACCACCGCGCCCTCGATGCAGTGCGCGCGGCGGTCGCGAAGCACCACGCGCACCGAATGACAGGTTTCGCCCTTGCGCTCGAAATTCTGCTGCAGGCCGTAGAGGAAGGCCTGGATCTTCTGCGGTGTGTCCAGCCGCCGCAGGATGGCGAACTCGGCCCTGGTCAGGCCGAGGTCTTCCCGGCGCGCGCGTTTCCTTCGCATGCGCCGAGTTTAGCTGCAGTTAAAATCGCCGCATGAATCACTTCGAACGCATCGACGCCGCCATCTCCGGTGGCAAGCCGGACCGCATTCCGGTGGCCCTCTGGAAGCACTTTCCGGTGGAGGACCAGGATCCCGGCAAGCTCGCCGCGCTGACGGTGGCCTGGCAGCGCAAGTATGACTTCGACCTGGTGAAGTTCATGCCCTCGGGCACCTACTCGGTCGAGGACTGGGGGGCGAAGAGCGCCTTCGAGGGCGCGGGCAACGGCGCGCGCGCGGTCGTGGTCCCCGGAGTGAAGGTCCCGGACGATTGGCGCAGGCTCGCGCGCCTCGACCCGGCGAAGGGGGTGCTCGGCGCGCAGAACGACGCGCTGCGCGCCACCGCAAGGGAGCTCGGCGGCACGGTGCCGATCCTGCAGACGCTCTTCAGCCCGCTGACCACGGCCAGGAAACTGGCCGGCGACGTGGTCTTCGAACACCTGCGCAAGCACCCGGACGCGCTCGAAGCGGGCCTGCGCGCCATCACCGGCACGACGATCGATTTCGCGCGCGCCGCGCTGCGCGCCGGCGCGCACGGCTTCTTCCTCGCCACGCAGTGCGCCAACAACGACGTGCTGAGCGTCGCGGAATACCAGCGTTTCGGCGCGCGCTACGACCTCGAGATCCTCGATGCGGTGAAGGGCGAGGCACGCTACAACATGCTGCACGCGCACGGCCTGGACGTGATGTTCGACGTGCTGGCGGCGTATCCTGTGGAAATGATGAACTGGCACGACCGGCTCACGCCACCCGCGCTGGACGCGGCGCTGGCGCGCTTCCCCCGCGCGCTGGTCGGCGGCATCGCGGAGCTCGATACGCTGGTCACAGGGTCGGCCGACGAGGTGCGCGCGCAGGTGCGCGACGCCATCGCGCGGACCGGCGGCAGGCGGCTGATCGTCGGCCCCGGCTGCGTCGCCGGCATCCATGCGCCGGACGCCAACCTTCAAGCAGTCGTCGACGAAACCAGGAGAGCCTCATGAAACGCATCCTCGTCATCCTTGCGGTCCTGCTCGCGCCGCTCGCGGCGCAGGCGCAGGCCTGGCCGGCCAAGCCGGTGAAGTTCATCATTCCCGCCGGCGCCGGCGGCACCATCGACCCGCTGTCGCGCTTCATTGCCGACGCCTACGCGAAGGCCTTCGGCCACAACTTCGTCGTCGACAACCGGCCCGGCGCGCAGGGCAACACCGGCCTCGCGGCGATCGCCAAGGCCGATGCCGACGGCTACACCATCGGCATGGCGGCCTCGAGCATGATCTCGATCAACCCGCACCTGTACAAGGCGATGCCCTACGATCCGCGCAAGGAGCTCACTGGCATCGTGCTGGTCGGCGACGTGCCGAACATCCTCGTCGTGCATCCGGACCTGCCGGTAGCGACGCTCGCCGAATTCACCGCGCACGCGAAGGCCAACCCCGACAGGCTCAACTTCGGCTCCACCGGCAACGGCAGCTCGATGCACCTCGCGGGCGAGCTCTACAAGACGCTCACAGGTACGCAGATGGCGCACATTCCCTACAAGGTGCCGGCGGATGCCACCAACGACCTGATTTCCGGCCGCACGCAACTCATGTTCCAGTTGATGACGGGCATCCAGGCGCAGGTGAAGGCGGGTCGGGTGCGTCCGATCGCGGTGCTCTCGGACAAGCGCTGGCCGGGCCTGCCGCACGTGCCGACGACGGCGGAGCAGGGCATGGCGAACCTCACGTCCTCGGTGTGGTTCGCCGTGGTCGCGCCGCACGGCTTCCCGCAGGCGATCGTCGAGCGCATCAATGCCGAGACCAACAAGCTGCTCGCGGACGCCGAGTTCCGCGGCCGCGTGCAGGCATTGGGCGCGGCGCCGATGGGCGGCACGCCCGCGGACTACCAGAAGCTGTTCGACGCCGACTACGTGCGCTGGGCCGACGTGGTGAGGAGGTCCGGCGCGAAGATCGACTGACCGACGAGGAGGCCGCCATGCGCAGCATCGCCCTGTTGATCTTCCTTTCGCTCGTGCCATTCGGCGCGGGCGCGCAAAGCAGCGTTCAGGAATACCAGTTGCCGCCGCGCATCACCGCGCACGACGTCTGGGCCGACCCGGCGCCCGACGGCCCGGTGTGGTTCTCCGGCCAGAGGAGCGGTGACGGCGGCCGCCTCGACCCGAAGACCGGCAAGGTCGAGCTGATCCCGCTGGGCTCGGGCTCCTCGCCGCACGGCGTGATCCTCGATCGCGACGGCTCGGCGTGGTTCACCGACGGCGGGCAGAACGCCATCGTGCGCGTCGACCCGAAGTCGCTGGCGGTGAGGAAGTGGCCGCTGCCGGCCGACACCGGCTACACCAACCTCAACACGGCGATCTTCGACCGGTCAGGGGTTCACTGGTTTACCGGCCAGAACGGCATCTACGGCAGGCTCGATCCGCGCACCGGCGACCTGAAGGTGTTCGACGCGCCCAAGGGCCGCGGGCCCTACGGCATCCACGCGACGCCGGATGGCGTGGTGTACTTCACCTCGCTCGCGGGCTCGTACATCGCGCGCATCGACGCCGCGACCCACAAGGCGGAAGTGATCGAGCCGCCGACGCCGGGCCAAGGGGCGCGGCGCGTCTGGTCGGATTCGAAGGGCGTGCTGTGGGTGGCGGAATGGAATTCCGGCAACCTCAGCCGCTACGACCCCAGGAGCGGCGCGTGGAAGACCTACAAGGCCCCCGGCGAGCGGCCGCGCGTCTACGCCGTGTACGTGGACGAGACCGACAAACCCTGGATCTCGGAGTGGGACAAGCAGTTGATGATGCGCTTCGATCCGGCGACCGGGAAATGGGATTCGTTCTCGTCATCGAGCGGCACCGCCAACGTGCGCCAGATCCACGGCCGCAAGGGCGAGGTGTGGACGCCCGAGTCGTCCTCGGGAAAACTGGTCGTCTACCGCTACAAATAGGCAGGGAACATGAAAACGACGGCGAAACTGTCCTGTATCGCGGTCGCTTGCACGCTCGTTGCGGCATCCTTTCCGGCCGCGGCGCAGGAAACGCCCCACGGTGCCTGCGTCATGAAAGCCGTGCGTCAGGAGCAGGCGGATCGCAAGGCCTGCAACGACAAGCACGGCACGGCGGTCACGCCGGAACGCAGCGCCTGCTTCAAGAAGGTGGACACAGACCGGCGCGCGGCCAATGAGGCGTGCAAGTCGCTTTCGAAGGAACAGCCGAAGAAGTAGCGGGGCCTGCGCGGCCAGCCCGGGATTGAATCGCTTATCCGCCGTTGCGCAGTGCGTCGAGCGCGCGGGTGATGGCGGCGGCGTCCATCTGGTCTTTCGGGCGTACGCCTGACTTGGTTCTCAGCAGGCCTTCGAGGTTCAGCACGCGAACGCGGACGCCATCGATCGTCACGTCCCGGACGTATTCCCGCAGCGCTTCCCACGGCACCCCCGCCGCCGCCGGCAGTACGTCGACCGTGAACTCGTCGTTGATGCGGATCGCATAGGATTTCTGGCGGGCGAACAGGTCGGGGTCGGCGGCCAATTCACGCGCGGCGCCATCGGGCAGGCGGGAGAGCGCGACGATCCAGCGGCGGCTGTTGTCGACGGACGGGTTGACGAGGATGTCGATGTCCTCGGTCTGGCGCACCAGGCCGTTCGCCGCGAGGGCGTATCCGCCGATCAAGGCGTATTCCGCGCCGGCTTCATCCAGGTATTGCGCGAGGCGCTTGACGTCTTCCCAGGTCGCGGGTCGCGTGAACTCAGCCACGCGCGCGGACGGTAGCGACCATGGCTGCGGTCTGCCACCGCTCCCGGTCGCGCTCCATGTCGTCGTGGCTCGCATAGCGGTAGATGCCCTTCGGCACGCGCGTCAGGCGGCTTGCCGAGGAATCCATTGCGGCGCGCGCTTCGGCAGACGGGAGCGCGCCGGCCCGCGGTGGCGTGCGGCGGCCGACCGTGCGGGCGATCGGCTGCTGCTCGAAATAACCGTCGTTCATGGGGCAATTCTAGATGAGTTAGGCACTGCGCGATCAGGCCGACGCGAAGAGGTACGCGTCCATCGCCAACGCGCCGGTTTCCACCGCGCCGTAGAGCCGCTCCGGCCTGGCGCCCGCCTTCGCGGCGCCCATGGCGAAGAACAGCGGCAGGAAATGCTCGTCGGTCGGGTGCGCGCGCACGGCGTGCGGCGCCTGCGCGCGGTAGTCGAGCAGGCGATCGGTCTCGCCGTTGCGCAGCCGTGCATCCACCCATTCCTGGAATTCGAGCACGTAGGCGGCGGTCGGCCCGTTCGCGCGGTCGCGCAGGTTGTGCGTCATGTGGCCCGAGCCGAAGAGCAGCACGCCCTCGTCCGCAAGCGGCGCGAGCGCGCGGCCGATGTCGTAATTGATGCGCGGTCCGCACGCGGTCTGCACCGAGACCTGCACCACCGGGATGTCGGCATCCGGGTACATGTGCAGGAGCGGCGACCATGCTCCGTGGTCGAGGCCGCGCGCGCCGTCGATGCCGGCGGCGATGCCGGCATCCTTCAGCAACTGCCGCGCGCGCGATGCGAGGTCCGGCGCGCCGGGCGCCGGATACTGGATGCGATAGAGCGGCGCGGGAAAGCCGTAGAAATCGTGGATCGTCTCCGGCTTCGCCGCGCCGGTGAACATCGGCACCTCCGCCTCCCAGTGCGCCGAGGCCATGAGGATGGCCTTGGGCCTGGGCAGGCCCGCCGCGAGACCCTCCCACACCTTGCCCACCGCACCCGGTTCGAGCGCGTGCATCGGCGAGCCGTGGGAGAGAAAGAGCGAAGGCGGACGGCTGGTCATGGCGCGCGCAGTTTAGCTGGAACGCGCATGTGCATGGCTAGAACGAACGTGCGTTTGAAGCGCACTTGCAGGGGCCTCCAGGGCCGCGGTGGAGCCGCGCGGCACCATCCGCCTCACCGCGCCGGTCAACTTCGGTGCGCGCCACCTCGCGCCGCAGGTGGCGCGCTTCATGGCCGCGCACAAGGGCGTGAAGTTCGACGTGCAACTCTCCGACCGCGTGGTGGACCTGGTCGAGGAGGGCTTCGACCTCGGCATTCGCATCGGCCCCACCGGCGGCGAGAACCTCGTCGCGCGGCGCTTGGGCGAGATGCGCATCATCCCCTGCGCCTCGCCGCGATACCTCGAGCAGCACGGCGCGCCGACGACCCCGCAGGACCTCGCGCACCACAACTGCCTGACCTACGAATGCGTCTCGCCGGCCAACCAGCGGACCTTCCGCGACGCAAAGGATGCCGAGCACAGCGTGCGCGTCGCCGGCACCCTGCACTCGAACAACGGCGACCTGCTGGTCGAAGCCGCCGCCCAGGGCGCCGGCATCGCGCTGGAGCTTTCCATCATCGTCGGGCCGGCAATCCGCGCGGGGCGGCTGGCGCCGATCCTGCAGGGCTACTCAGCGCCGGCGCTGCCGATCTATGCGGTCTATCCGGCGCGGCGGCACCTGTCGGCGAAGGTGAGGGTGTTCCTGGATTTCCTGACGGACAATCTTGCCAGTGCAGACGACTGGACGTCCTCGTAAGTCGGCGTCAGAGCCCGATGCACGTTTCTCTGGCATGCGGTTCGGGGCGCGACCAATTTGATATCATGATATCGATATTGTTCTGACCGAGGAGTCCGGCAATGGCCCAATTCATCGTTCGCGACCTGGAAGAGGACGTCAAGACACGCCTCAAGCGCCGTGCGGAGCGCTACGGGCGCAGCATGGAGGAGGAGGCGAGGCACATCCTGCGCAATGCCCTGAAGCAGGCGAATCGGCCCGTGCCAAGGCTGGGCTCGCGTATCGCCGCGCGATTCGCGAAGATCGGGCTGACGGCGGACCTTCCCGAGTTGCGCGGCCAGTCGGCGCGCCCGGCGGACTTTGGCAAGTGATCATTCTGGATACCAACGTGCTGTCGGCGCTGATGCGTCAGGCGCCCGAGGCCCCCGTTGTCGCATGGCTGGACCGCCAGCCGGCCGAATCGGTCTGGATCACGAGCGTGACGTTGTTCGAGGCCCGGCTCGGCCTCGCTTTGCTGTCCAAGGGAAGGCGCCGGCAGGGGTTGGAGGCGGCATTCGCGCAGCTGCTGAAAGATGACCTCGAAGAGCGGGTGCTCGATTTCGACAGCGCGGCGGCTGGCGAGGCGGCCTTGCTTGCCGCCGAGCGGCAGAAGCGCGGCCGGCCTGTCGACATGCGCGATACGCAGATCGCGGGCATCGCGCTCGCGCGGCGCGCGACCCTCGCGACGCGCAACGTCCGGCATTTCCGCGACCTGAAAGTGCCGGTGGTCGATCCATGGCAGGCAACGGGCGCGTGATCGATGCCACTTGCGGCCTGGCATTTGTTTGGAGGTTTGGAGCGATGAGCACGGCGAACTTGTACGTCGCGACAAACTCGCTTCCGTCAATATCCGCTTCGGCTTTGGTCAGCAACTCGCCGTTGCGCAATGCCGACCAGCCCTTTTCGTGGGCGGTCTCAATGCTGTGGCCGGGCAGGTGGTCCCTCAATGGTGCGGGCGTACCCTGATCGAACAGGATGCGCGCGCGGCAGCGAAGTCAGGCCGCTTGCAGGCTGCGCGCCGCGTGCTCGAGGACGGACTCCGCCTGGCTGCGAGTCACGCCCGGGAACCAGGCGAGGAACTCCTCCAGCGTTGCACCGCTCTCCAGGTTCTCGAACAGCGCGCTCACCGGCACGCGCGTGCCGCGAAATGCCCACAGCCTGCCGCTCGGACTGGCGCACCACCTGAAGCTCGAACGCGCGGTAACCAAGGATGCCTCGCTGACCTGGGATGACGTCCAGATCGATCCGTCAGTATCGGCTTACCAGCTTCGTAAGGAGATGGAGATCACGTTCCGGGCCAAATAGCCTCAGGTGATCTCGGGGGAATCGCTGCAGAAGCTTTTTGTCGGCATGTCGCCAGACATGGCGACGCACGCCGGCGTGCGCTCGGTGTCGACCGAGCAGATCCACGCCGCCTACTCGATGGGCATCAGCTTCCTGCAGGTGGTGCGCCACGTGGTGATCCAAGCGGCACTACCGGAGCGGGAAGGCCTGATTTCAGCGCTACGATGCGGTTTCCAGCACGGTCGGTTCTGTCACCGAATACGCAATAGATTGTCGGAAAGCTCAGGGAGATCGCCGATCTCAGGGCGACGGCACTTCAGAAATCGTCAGGATCCCGCCTCACAGAGCCAGCGAAACAGGTAGGCGGCAAAACTGCGGCGCACGGTGACTTCAAATTCGGAGCTTTCGCGCAGGCAACGGATCAGCACCGGCGCACGCGCGACGTGCGACTGCGCGATCGCGCCGGCTCCGAACGCGCGCGGGTGCAGATCCAACGGACAACCGCGCGCCAGCAGCTCGGCAACGCCCGGACCTTGCAGGCTGAGCGTGGTGTAGCCACTGCCGACCTCGACCACGGAGTGATGCAGGCCTGGATGCTGCGACAGGGCAGCGCGCAGGGCGACGGCCAGCGGCGAAGCGGTTCCCGCGCCCGCGACCGCCAGGCTGCCAGCATCCTTGAGCATCCACTCATCAGGGCCAAGCCAGATCAGTTGCCGCGTGCCCTGCACGGTTGCCGTGTTGGCCTGCACCGGCAGCGCCAGACCGATCGCGCTCGGCACGGCTTGCGCAAAACGCTCATCCATCGCATCGCCGCGCAGATTCACGATGTCCATGAAAGCCTGCTCGGCCAGCACGCAGCCGCGCCCATCGACGCGCAGCTCGCGTCGCGCCGACGCACCGATGACGATCAGCGGGCTTTCGAGCACTGATTCAGTCATGGTGGTGTTTCCCCTCCGGGTCGTAGAAGACGGGGTTGCACACGGTCGCGGCCACCTGGCGTCCGTCCTCCAGCGCGCAATGGACCTTTTGTCCCATGCGCTGCCGGCCCGACTTGAGCAAAGCCATGGCGATCGGATGCCCAAGCGTCGGGCTGTAATAGCTCGAGGTCACATGGCCCAGCATCCGCACCGGCGGTTCCTTTTGCCGCGCCGTCTCGACGAGCTGGCCACCTTCGGGCAGTACCGTCCTGCCATCGTCGCTGAGCAGCCCCACCAGATGCTTGCGATCGGGCCTGGCGGTGTCGCTGCGCGACAGAGAGCGGCGGCCGATGAAGTCCTTGGTCGTGGCGACCATGCCAGAGAGGCCCAGGTCGTGCGGCGTCACCGAGCCGTCGGTGTCTTGGCCGACGATGATGTAGCCCTTCTCGGCGCGCAGCACATGCAAGGTCTCGGTGCCGTAGCGGCAGATGTCGAACTCGACACCGGCCTGCATCAGGGCCCGCCAGACAGAAGCGCCGACGTTCGAGGGTACATTCACCTCGAAGGACAGCTCGCCCGAGAAACTGATGCGCATGACGCGCGCCTTGACGCCGGCCACCGTGCCGTCGCGCCAGCTCATGAAGGGGAAGGCCTGGGGCGACAGGTCGACGTCCTGGCAGACCTTCTCAAGCACTTTGCGGCTGTTCGGTCCGACCAGGGCAAAGGTCGACCACTGGTCGGTGACAGAAGTCATGTAGACCTTCATGTCCGGCCATTCGGTCTGCACCCAGCGCTCCATCCAGCCCAGAACGCGCGCCGCGCCGCCGGTGGTGGTGGTCATCAGGAAACGGCTCTCGCCAAGTCGCGCGGTCACGCCGTCGTCGAACACCATGCCGTTTTCGTCAAGCATCAGGCCGTAGCGGCATTTGCCCACGTCGAGCTTGAGCCAGGAATTGGTGTAGATCCAGTTGAGCAGCCTGGCCGCGTCCGCGCCCTGGATGTCGATCTTGCCGAGGGTCGAAGCGTCCATGATGCCGACGCCGCGACGCGCCGCCAGCACCTCGCGGTGCACCGCCTGGTGCAGGTCTTCATCGCCTACGGGAAAGTACCAGGGCCGCTTCCACTGCCCGACATCCTCGAATTTTGCGCCGGCCGCGACATGATGCAGGTGCGGACTGGTCGTGCGCGCTGGGTCGAACAATTCGTCCCGGTCCAGCCCCGCCAGCGTGCCGAAGCTGACCGGCACATAGTTGGGCCTGAAGGTCGTAGTGCCGACTTCCCCGATCGGGCGCCCAAGTGCGCGCGCAGCCAGCGCCCTCCGCACCGGCGGCGACCCCGAGGACGAGGACGAGCGAGAGCGTGACGCGGGACACGAGCGGCGGACGGCGCATGGAGGTGTTGGATAACATAGACCGACGCGCTGGGAAGGGGGTTGCCTGCTAC
>SXGT01756819.1_pt1 | contig 10233 bp, 7 predicted proteins | sample 3176221 | NCBI WGS metagenome assembly SXGT01 (sample SAMN11356862, study PRJNA531348) | freshwater metagenome | isolation source: freshwater sample F1-120 | place: China: Fuxian Lake, Yuxi | collected 2017-12-25
GGCTGAGCACTACCAAAAAATGACCGATACACTGGATGTCTGGTTTGATTCTGGCGTGACGCATGCGGCAGTTTTGCAACGGCGTGAAAACTTGCATTTCCCGGCGGATTTGTATTTGGAAGGTTCGGATCAACATCGGGGTTGGTTCCAGTCCTCATTACTGGCGTCTATCGGAATGTATGCCGAGGCACCGTATAAAGCGGTGTTAACGCATGGCTTTACCGTGGATGCCGAAGGCAAAAAAATGTCGAAATCCAAAGGCAATGTGGTCGCGCCGCAAACGGTGATGAATGCCTTGGGAGCGGATGTGTTGCGCTTATGGGTGGCATCTACCGATTATCGCGGCGAGATGAATGTTTCGGATGAAATTCTCAATCGTACCGCTGATGCTTATCGGCGTTTACGCAATACTGCGCGCTTCTTGTTATCCAATCTAGAAGGCTTTGATCCGGCACAGCATCAAGTCGCTACTGCAGATATGCTCGCGTTGGATCGCTGGGTGGTGGATAGAGCGTTTGTATTGCAGTCTGAAGTCAGCGCCGCCTATGCCGCGTATCAATTGCAAACCATTAGCCAGAAGGTATTGAATTTCTGTTCTTTGGATTTGGGTGGTTTTTACCTGGATATTATCAAAGATCGGCAGTACACCGCCAAAGCCGATGGTTTGGCGCGGCGCTCAGCACAAACGGCAATGTACCATGTGGTCGAGGCCTTAACGCGTTGGCTGGCACCGATTATCAGTTTTACCGCCGACGAAATCTGGCAAGCCATTCCAGGGCAGCGTAGCGAATCCGTGTTTTTGGAAACTTGGTATAGCCAGTTGTTCCCCTTGGATGAAACACAACAGTTAGGCCGTGAATTCTGGAAACAAGTGATGGAGGTGCGCCCGCAAGTGAGCAAGGTGATCGAGCAACACCGTGCCAAAGGCGAAATCGGTGCGTCGTTAACGGCAGAAGTTGCATTGTATTGCGATGCGCACTACTTAGAGCTCTTAAGCCCAATTGCCTCGGAGTTGCAGTTTATTTTTATTACCTCGGGTGCGCAATTACTGCCGTTGGCAGATGCGCCCGCAGAGGCGGTAGCGACTGAAATTGCAGGGCTACGTGTGAAAGTGGTCGCATCGCAACACGTAAAATGTGTGCGTTGCTGGCATCAAAAAGCCGATGTCGGCAGCCATGCGGAGCATCCTGAACTGTGTGGTCGCTGTGTCGAAAATGTCGCGGGTGCAGGAGAAGTGCGTCGTTATGCTTAAAGACAAACCAATGCTGAAATGGTTGTGGGTTTCGGCGCTTGCCTTGATCTTGGATCAGGCAAGTAAAATCACGGTGGATAGTAGCATGCAATTGTATGAGTCTATCCGCATCATGCCTTGTTTTAATCTGACCTATGTGCATAATCTGGGCGCGGCCTTTAGCTTTTTAAGTGAAGCGGGTGGGTGGCAGCGTTGGTTTTTTGCGGTGCTCGCTATCGTAATTAGCGGCGTGTTGGCCGTCTGGTTGAGTAAATTGCAAAAATCTGAAACTTTACTTGCCGTCGCTTTGGCCTTGGTTTTGGGTGGGGCTTTAGGCAATTTAATCGATCGCTTACTGTACGGTTATGTGATCGATTTCTTGGATGTGTATTACCAAACTTGGCATTGGCCAGCGTTTAATATTGCCGATTCGGCGATTACCGTAGGTGTGGGATTGATGTTGCTGGAATCTATGGGGTTTGGCAAAAAAAGCCCGCCGTAAATTTCCTGTTTAGCTATTAAGTTGCGGTTAATTTAACAGCGCATAAGCTAAGGTCCACGGGTTGCGAAAGCTTAACTATGGGTGGCTAATTTAAGCGAGTTGCGCCGAGTTTCCCGAAATTAATAATTTGGGGGTGTTCCTGCATGGGCATCAAGGTGTTGCTATGAAAATTTTGGCTTTACGTTGCATCGTCGTAATCATGTTATGCGGCGGTCTGCAAACGGCGTTTGCAGACCGATATCGTAACGAATTTTATGCTGAACTGTCCCCCTATGGACGTTGGTTTAATCATCAGGTGTATGGTGATGTGTGGCAACCCTTCGGTCTCACCGAGAGTTGGCGTCCCTATACTGAAGGCCAATGGATTAATACGGCAACCTACGGCTGGTATTGGCAACCGGATGAACCGTGGGGGGCGGTGCCATTTCATTATGGTCGCTGGGCGTTTGATGGGGTACTGGGTTGGTTATGGATCCCGGGAAGTATTTGGGCGCCCGCTTGGGTTTCATGGCAATACAACGATGGCTATTACGCTTGGGCTCCCTTACCCCCAGAAATCTATTGGCAACCCAATCGCGGCTTGTCGTTCAGTTATTTTAGTATTAATAGTATTCCCTATAATTATTGGGTAGTCGTGCCGCAACGGCATTTTGGACATCCGCATTTACACCAGTATGCCCTTCCTGTATATCAAAATGCGGGTTACTTGAATCACGGCAATAATCACTACAACCATGTGAGACCTGATCATCATCGCATTATCAATCCTGGTATCCCGTTAAATCACTTAGACCGTGAACAACAGCAGCGTATGCAAACGTTGTCAGCACAAGACACTGAAGCGTTGCTGGCGCGACCGATCAAAAATGCGCAAGGTGAGCTGCAATACGTTCGACCCACGCAGCAACCTATAGATCATGCGGCTGCCGAACGCGAGCGTGAATTGGCGTTACGCGTAATGCGTGAAACTCGACAACAGCAAAATGCTGTGCGCACTGGCGGGCAGTCAGCCCCAGAAGCCAATTTTGGCGCGGATAACAATGCACCTACAGCGGTGTTGCAGCAAAATACGGCTGTAGAATCTCAACGGCAGTTGCAACAACAAGCCGAACGTTCACGTCAACGGCTGAATCAAAACTTAGCGCCCAATAATACCGATGTCGTACCGACTACACCTGTAGTCGATACACAAGCGCAATTTCTAGAGCAGCAACGTCAACAGGAGCAAGCGCGCCAACGCGAACTCGAACAGCAACAACAGGCGGCGGAACTGCAATTACAAGAGCAGCAACGCCAGCAACGATTGTTGGAACTGCAACGCCAACAAGAGATCTCGCAACAGCAGGCACAGCAGCAATGGCTCGAACAGCAGCGGCAACAAGAAGCTCTGCGTCCGCGCGAACTTGAGCAGCAAAGACTGCAAGAACAACAACGGCAACAAGCCTTACAACAGCAATTATTGGAACAACAACGCCAGCAAGAAGCCCAGCAAGCTCGGCAACGGGAGCTAGAAGCGCAACAACAAACACAGCAACAATTAATTGAACGTCAGCGGCAACAGGAACAGCAACAACAGCAGGCGGTACAACAGCAAATGTTGGAACAACAACGCCAGCAAGAAGCCCAGCAAGCCAGACAGCGCGACCTAGAAATGCAACAGCAAGCGCAGCAACAGTTAATTGAACGTCAACGGCAGCAAGAACTGCAGCAACAACAGGCAGTACAACAGCAAATGCTGGAACAACAACGCCAGCAAGAAGCGCAACAAGCCAGACAGCGCGACCTAGAAATGCAACAACAAGCGCAGCAACAATTAATGGAACGCCAAAGACAACAAGAACTGCAACAACAGCAAGCGGCGCAGCAGCAAATGCTAGAACAGCAACGTCAACAACAGATGCAACAACAGGCGGCTCAGCAGCAAATGCAGGAGCAACAACGCCAAGCCGAAATGCAAATGCAGGCACAGCGGCAAATGCAAGAGCAGCAGCGCCAGTTAGAACTACAACGTCAACAGCAAGCCGTGCAACCGCAGTGATAGTCTACGTTAGCCAGAATTAGGGTTAATAAACTTGGCAAATCAGCGCTATTTTGAATTTAGCGCTGAATTTTTTCTTGCTAAGCTTAGATATTTAAACAAGTGACTAAATTGCTCATGCTTGTGCTTACACGGTGCTGCATTAGCGGTGAATAATTTGTTTAGGATATTTTCCAAATTTTTTTGATTGCATTAATAACGACTTGGGATTCAATACCCTCCAAACAATAGGGCAGGGTGTCGTCGCTATAATCCGCGCGTGGCGGATTGATACAGGGGCCTTGGGCATAGGCTGAAAATGCTGGATTTTCTCTAAAACACGGCTGACAGCTTAGTTGGGTGCTTAAATTTATATTATGCGGGTAGCCACTTGCACTGGCCTGGGTGCTACCAAAAATAATCACCCCGGGGACCCGTTGGGCTTGACCTGTGGCGTCCTGCCAAAAATAATGCGTTAAATGGTTGGCAAAGCTATCGATGCCCAAATGTAATTTAGCATGTGCAACTAAGGCAATCGAATGCGCCAAGGTCCTGCCATATTCTTGACCAATCTCGATGACCGGAAAGGGCAGTGCGGCTTTCACTTCTTGCCAGCGTGCGGATGGCCATTCTTTATATTTACTCCAGCCTGCCTCCATTTGTAACGTTGCGTAGGCTTCTTCAGGGGCATCAAGCGGTTTCGGCGGTCGCATGAGCGTCAACGTGGGTAAGTTTGGACTTAGCAACCCTAATTCCGCAGCAAAATACTCCAATAGATGTTTGCGCATGGGTTTATCGGGATAGCCTTCGTCCAGCGGATAGCCGATTAAATTCACCGCTAGACTGAGTCGTGTTCGCCAAGCATCAAACTCGGCGGCATCAAGAATGCGCTCTACTCCTGCCGCGTGCAACAAATTGCCCAAAGCATCTGCTTGCGCATAGGCCGGATGACAAAAATAGTAAATAGCGTGATTAGGATGCAACGCTTTTAGCTGTGGAATGAGATTTAAGGTCATTAAAATATCCCCGATAGCGCCTGGACGGCATAAACCAATGAGGGGCCGTTGTTCTGCTAAGGGGGATTTGGGAGGGTGTATCACCCTAGCGGCTTGAGCTGTCGGACGCAAGATAATATCGCGCTGACCGGGCACCAGTGGATAAGTGTCGGCGATAGTAAAAGGCTGGCCTGCCTCGGTAATAATGCGTTGCAGACTCTTTAAACTGTGAAAAAACGGATGGATAGTATAGTGTCCTGGTGTTAAGTCACGTTCAAAACCAGTTACCCCATGATCCGGCAAGCGCAGAAACAGACTACCGTTATCTGCCAGCAAATGGCGTAATTTAAGCAACGCTTTAACAGGGTCATAAAAATGCTCAAAGGTATGAATCAAGGTGATTAAGCGGAAGTGACCGCCATACGCCTGAGCGTCCCAGTTTTCAAAATCAGCACCAATTAGCGCTACCCCCAGCGACATACCTAGTGGTTCTGCATTTGGAGCACCATCCATCGCTAAAGCGGTACAGCCTAAACGCTGTAATTCTTGTGCCATGATCGGTAATTTGGCGCCAATATCCATGATCGGCCCTGGAGTTGATTGTATAACATGGCTAAATAACCAGCGCGCCAAGGCTTGATTGACTTGCTTTTCCTCCTCCGGCATCTCTGCGGGTGGTGGCTCATGGGCACCCAGAAAAACTTTGTCTGGCATGGGTGCTTGAAACCAAACATCGCAGCTCGGGCATTGCCAATAGGGGGTATCCAAATAGCGCGCCTTTACCGGGCTATGGCAGATGGGGCAAACAATGGCTTGCGTGCTGCTAGGCAAAGCGCTATTAACATCATAGTCGGGTAGTCCCTGTTGGCGTAACGCCCAGTTTAAATTTTCCAGGATTCGGGGCTGTTGCTCGGCGGGTAATTTGGGATCAGCAAGCAACAAGCGAAAAATTCGCTCACTTTCGGGATAATCTTGGGTCCAATAACAGGCTAACGCGTATTCATCGAGTGCGAGCCAAGCGTAAACATCAGCATCAACAAATAACTTATCCTGCGGGTATGGCAGGCAAATCGCTTGGCGGGTAAAGAGCAGTGCCAAGACATATTGCTCGTGACTACGGCAAAATTGAGCCAATTTAATTAACGCTTCTGCGCGGTGTGGCCGAAACTGATACGCGGATAAATAGCGCTCAACCACGGTTGCCCAGGGCTGCTGCAAGCGAACACTGAGATTGGCGCACTCATACAGCGATTGCCAGACTTCTTCTTCCCAGCCGCCTAAAGCCACGCGCTTTTGATAGGTGGCTAAGCTTTTTTGCCATTCCTCAGCATCACGATAACTTTGTGCCAAATAAAAGGTATAGCGTGTAATTAAATACGGGTCGCGTTCTTGCGCCAAAGCGCGCTCTAATACGCGTGCATCATCATGATATTTTGCTGGGTTACTGGCCCGAGCGCTGTCTTGTAATGGGCAATTATAAAATTCGGTCACTGCCCCCGGCTCAGCGTCTGCGGACAATCCAGGTATTCATGTAATACCCCTTTATAAACAAACGGCAGGCGATTACTGCACAGTTGCGGACGGCTATAGTGCATGTGACCATAATGTGTCGGCACATCATAGACATCCGCATTTAAGCGCGCCTTGAACGTTTGTGCATCGAAAGCGTCGGCAAAGACTAAAACTTCGTCGGCATCGATCATTAACGCGTAGTCAATGTCGCTATGTGCACGTAGCTTTGCCAGCGCCAAGCTGCGGTTAAAAGCAAAGTCTTGCCAAGGTTCGCTGATAACCTCACCTGCTAATTGTTGTTCGCGGAGAAACTGTTCAATAAGGGAGGGTGTGGCATCGGTAGAACCCGTATCGACAATCAGGCAATAATCGATTAGCGGCAACACTGACTGCAAGCAGCGCTGGATAACATGCGCCTCGTTTTTAACAATCATGCATAAGCCAATTGTAGTCATAAGTAATACCTCATCATCCCAGAGGGTGGGTTGTCATAGCAATTTATTTTGAAGTGAAAAGAATAACGCAGAAACAGAGCCGCCAATTAGTCAGCGCAGTACAAAAAGTGTGTTAGTTCAATTGGCAAATTTGGCTTAGTTTTTGACTGTAGCAGTGGCAGATTGTGCGATGCAAAAATTTCATAAATTAAGTTTATCGCAATTAAGCTACTCGGCAATTGTCTGTGCCGTTGTACCTCGTATTATACCGATAATTATTTTTTGCAGGGTAATACATCTATTATCTTCATCGACTGCGATATTCAATGTTATAGACATAGTGAGTGAAATATATTTTATCGTTGTTTAATTATTCCGGAGGCAAATAATAATGCGTTCTCTGCTGATTAAAGAAATAGTATAAATTATTTATAGTTTGCTAGCAGTGTAATTTTAATGGGTATAAATTTAGATTAAAATAATGGCTAATCTAGACAATGATCGATTTTATCACGAGGTATTTTAAGGAGCACGGGTAGTTTTTATGATAGTGTTGTAGTCAAGTTTTTGTGGGTTAATTGAAAAAATATTTAATAAATATCAATAAGTTATTAAATTTTAGCTTTTGTTAAAACTTAATGTGTTGCCAGTCATCAAATTAGTATAGTAATATCTTGCTGTCTAAGTATAGCTCTAATTTAGTATTTTTAATTTACCGATATCTGGCAAACTAAGCCTTTTTTATTGGCGTTGAATTCTAAAAAATCTAGCCCTGTCGGCGTACTTAAAAAGTTAGTAAAAATAGAATGTTAGCTTATTTTATTAAATGAATATTTTCATAATAATTTCAAGTTTAGTGTTGTTTTGACATCGCAGGGTTTAGCGTGTTTTTCCCTTTTAAAAGGCATATTCAAGGCAGTTAATTTATCGCTATTTATAGCAATTCGGGAGATAAAATGGAATCATTTATAGGTCAGATTTGTATGTTTGGTTTTAATTATGCGCCACAGGATTGGTCGTTGTGTAATGGGGCAATCATACCTTTGCAGCAAAATACCGCGCTATTTTCTCTGCTGGGGACCACATTTGGTGGCAACGGGTCAACGAGCTTTATGTTGCCGAATTTGCAAGGACGCTTGCCGATGGGCATGGGCAACGGACAAGGACTCACACCACGTCCTATCGGGGAGATGACTGGGGCCGAATCTGCCACGCTGGACGTCAATCAATTACCTGCGCATACACATATGGCGCAAATTCAAGCGTCCACCACGAATGCCTCATTAGCCCAGCCTGCTGCTGGTAGCTATTTGGCTGCTGCAGTAGATGGGGGCGGACAAGGCGGAACCCCTTATATCTACGGTGCAGGAGGAACACCGAGTTTCGTTAATTTATCTGCTGGGACAACGAGCACTACGGGTGCTAATCAGCCGCTACCTGTGATGAATCCGTTCTTGGTGCTTAATTTCTGTATCGCTTTGCAAGGAATTTATCCCGTGCGCTCTTAGTACTCAGTCAATTTTATAATGACGGCTTGAAAAAAACGTTCGCAGTGAGCCCTTTGGCTACGCTGAGGAGAGTCTTGTCGAACCATAAACCCCAAGGTCATTCGACGGGCTCATAGCGAACCGAATTTTTAGTACCCGATTCAACAAGCCTAACTGAGTACTAGGACAATGCCAAAATGCGCTTCCACGTTAGCCCCCTCTCACTTTTGGTGAGAGGGGGCGCAATTCAACGCTGCCGTTTTTGTTACTCAGCAATTTCCCCTCGGTAAAAGTGTTTATGCTAGAAACCTTAAGTAGTGCAGAATTTAGAGTGTTATTAGAGCAAGATTGCATCGCTATTGCTAGCGAGGGCGAGTTGCTATTGGTCATCGCGGAGGTGAGTGATTATCCAGACTGCGCTTTGCCTAATGCAACGCGCAAGCCTTTTAGAGTCTTGTTGCGTGGGCCCGAGAGTCCAACGCTAAGTGATGGCTTGTGTGGTTTACGAACGCCAAACTGGTTTTTGCCTGAAGTCTATCTTAATCGCGTAATCCCACGTCCTGGCAGTGTTGTTGGCGCATATTATCAGGTTATTTTCAGTGCCTAATCCTAGAAAGAGCAGTTGAGTTCTATAAATTCCGTTCGTGCTGAGCAGTGTTACAGGCTTTTAACTGCTCTTTCTAGGCTAATGGGTGATTGCAGTATGGTTAGGTGATAACCCAGGAGGATACCAAGTCAGCGCGCTATGGGTTGCCTGGGTTGCGACTATTTTAAAGCCAAGGTTTAAATACCATTGCAATACTTGCGGACTGGAGTGCATGGCGCTGAGTGTTAAGGGTGTATGCACTTGGGCGGCAGCATGTTGCAAACTTCGGATCACACTGGCACCATAACCTTGACCACGCGCAGCGGGAATAAAAAGAATATCTATCACCCGCACTTCCTGCGCCCCAAAATCAATCACAATTCTTCCAATGCGTTCACCGAGTTTTTCCACCACAAAATACAGGGCATTGGGAAAATCATGGCCGTAGCCTTCGTTTTGCGCGCGTTGTTGCAGCGTAATTAAGGCCTCAATAAAATCCGCTTCAGCATCCAGCAAGCGCAAGTCATCACGGCTGCTGTGATGCAGTTTAGTCAAAAAAGCTTGGTCGTTGGCGCGGGCGGGTCGAATACTAAGATTATCTTGTAACTGTATTGGTGGTGTGGTCATGTGGCATCGTCTTACGCTAGGGAGTAAGGGCAAGTAATAATTAGCAACGCTAGATTTTTTAGGATGATTACACCTATGTTAGGTAGCTTAAGCTTAAGCCGCTCGAGATGAACCTTCCACCAAGATTGGCTTAATTCTCCCTTCTGCGTATAAGTAACTAGCTGTGTATGGACCGTTAAGTAACTATACTGATACGCAGTTTCAAGACTTAGCATGCGAAAGCAAAGTACCACACTGTAATTGCCCAAACTGTGATGGACGATTATTGACATTTGAATGTGAAGCTAAAGGAAGCAGGACCCCAACTTACACTGCCACTCGTTCCAATTTGCATGCTCAAAAAATCCCCAACAGCAATGGATGCCGAGTGAGTGGTATCACTGCAAGCGCCACTTGCAATTGTACATGTGATGTTGGACTTCACTTTATTTATGTCTATCCACACCTGTTGACCATTTAAGGCAGTATCCGAAGTTTTAATTATGAGATTGCTTAGTGTGCAGGCGATTGGCGAGGCGAGTAATCGACTATCTTCATTAGTATTTTGTGTCGAAAAACCGTAGGGAGCAAAAAAAGCTGGAAAATTTAAAGTTACAGGCGCATTAACACCAAAATTACCTAGATAGGTCATGCCTGATGAGCCACCGCCTGTGGCACCTGTCGCCCCAGCTGCACCCGTTGCACCCGTTGCACCGGCGGTACCAATACCTGTTGCTCCGGTTGCACCCGTAGCTCCGGCGGTACCAATGCCTGTTGCTCCGGTTGCACCCGTTGTCCCGGCGGTACCAATACCTGTTGCACCCGTTGCCCCGGCCGAGCCAGTAGCTCCGGCGGACCCTGTA
>SXGT01111374.1_pt1 | contig 10232 bp, 12 predicted proteins | sample 3176221 | NCBI WGS metagenome assembly SXGT01 (sample SAMN11356862, study PRJNA531348) | freshwater metagenome | isolation source: freshwater sample F1-120 | place: China: Fuxian Lake, Yuxi | collected 2017-12-25
TCCCCAGCTTGTTTGCCACCCGAATTGCTCCACGTTGTTTTGATCCGTAAACTTCACACCAAACGCCCGAGCGAAGTTATCGCCCAAGAAATGCGACGTGCCAAATTGTAACGCTTTACCATCCTGCATCATGGCTTCTACGCAATAGGTCGTGTGTGCGCCCGCAAATCGTTCGCTGTCCGACTTCTGTCCACGCACGACCGGCACCGCCAAATATTCCTCCGCAAAATCGCGGTACACATCGAGCATTGTCCGTGCGAACTTGTCAGCCTCCTCCGCTGAAGCATGAACCGTGTGTCCTTCCTGCCACAAAAATTCCGTCGTGCGTAAAAATAATCGCGTGCGCATTTCCCAGCGCACCACGTTCGCCCACTGATTGATGAGCAACGGCAAGTCACGGTACGAGTGAATCCAGTTTCGAAACGTGTCATACATAATCGTCTCGGAAGTTGGACGCACGACCAACTCTTCTTCCAATTTTGCCTCCGGGTCTGCCATCAATTTTCCTGGTTGTAAAGGATCTGCCTTCAAACGATGATGCGTTACAATGGCACACTCCTTCGCAAACCCTTCTGCGTGCCCTTCCTCTTTCTCCAAAAAACTCTTCGGCACAAAAAGTGGGAAGTACGCGTTCTCCACGCCCTTCTCCTTAAACTTACGGTCAAGCACCTGCTGCATCATCTCCCAAATCGCGTACCCGGTTGGCTTGATGACCATGCATCCTTTTACCGGCGAGTGCTCTGCGAGGTCTGCCGCCTCAATCACGTCCAAATACCACTGACTATAGTCTTCTGCACGGGTTGTAATTTTATTGTCGTTCATAAAGGAAATATGGGTGGAGCGTACCAGCCAGAAGGGGTCAGGGTCAATATGGACTGGATGTTTCTTTACGAGATTGCTAGGGTGTTTGCAGGAGGAAATACATGCTGATGTTTCTGAGTTTGTGTGGGTGTTGGCTTGGGTTTGAAGACCCAGAACTCGTCTTGCCAATAGAAGAATTCGTTGTCATTCCGGAGCCGACCGTCACGTTCGGTCGATATCCTGTGGAGATGTGTGTGGTGCTTGCTGGAGACGGGCCATGGCCCACGCTGGCTGTGACACTCTGGCGAATGGAAGAGGGCGGAGTGGATGCGCAGCGCGAGCTTAGTGGCGGCGAAGGGTCTGCCACGCGATGTGCGAAAGAGACGATCACGTTGCCACGCGAACGGGCAAACATCGGGATCATTGTCGACTACATGCCGCGACCACTCAACCAACTCGCCAAAACACTTCGTATTCACCAGATTTCACAACCCGAAACAATGCTCGAAGTCGACAGTGTGGACGGACACGAATTCCGGTTTACACTCTCAACACGTGCGTTGGACACCTCACAAGGTCTTGTCCTGACAAATCCACTGGAGCCCGGTGACGGTTGACAAAACCGCCAAAATGCGGTACTCTCTTGCCGCCCATTGGGTAGGAGTTTCCTCATGTTGTTCCTGTTTCTCGCGTGCTCGGTTTCGTCCGAGCCCACCCCCGCTGTTTCCACCACCGCTTTCGTGATCGTCGAGCCCACCCCCGGCGAGGTGACGACGTCACCGACGCCGGTCACGGCGACCACCGTACCCACTCCGAGCGCGAGCATCTACTCGGCGTGCGTGCTGCTCAAGCCGGATTCGACGCCGCCCACTCCGTTCATCGTGGCCTATGCCCCGGCATACAGCGACGTCGAGCCGGAGATGCTGACGTTCACGCGTACCACCGAGGTCGAGGACCTCTGGTGCGCCGACACGGGCAGCTACCCCGAGTCGCCCCGTGGCATGGCCATCGTCGTCTACGCACCGGTAGCGACCATGGTCACCGAAGCCCGCGTGTACACCATCGACGGTGACTACGCCACGGCCTCCATCATCGAGGGCTCCAACGCCGAGCGCGCGTTCTACGAACTGCGCATCCCTGGTGTCCAGGAGCTCGCCAACCTCGAGTAGCCACTCGCCCCTCTCTCACATCCACCCGCCGGGTGGTGTTTTCTTTTTCCAACACCTGCCAACACCTGGCGTTGACACATTATGATTTTCGCGGTCGAACCAAAAAGTAGACGATCGTTGAATTGACCGCAAACAAATACAACGGATAGACTAAATTTAACACAGTGCGTGCTCCAACCGCCGGAAGGTCCACTAAATTTGCTACAAGCGTCAAAATCCACGCGGTGCGGTCCTCGTGTTCCGGACAGTGTCTGGACTTCAAAATGGTTGGGATTGCACCAGCGAAATCGGTCAGCATCAAAAAAATGAGTCCGAGTTCGGAAGATCCACTCGCCCACCACGCCCCCGCCGACACAAATGCTCCAACCAACACACCGGTATCAAGCCGTGTCCACGCATGATCCCCATACCGCACCGACAACACGGCAATGACGAAAAACCAAATTGCATACGAGAGCGGTAACAAAGCCGCCGCACCTCCGCCGCTCGCAAAATAACTCGCCGCACTGAGTCCTTGCACGAGGGTCCACACCCAAAATGTCGACCGACTCGGACGTGTGGTTCCACGAAAAATCGCGCGGACATACAAAATTTCACTCAACGAAACCAATGAAAACGAGAGCCACCCTGCCAACTGTGCATACGACTCGAGCATATCTAATTTTTTCAGATGTTATACATGTCCAAATCGAACGACAATATATGCGCCCATAAGCATCAGTCCTCCACCCAACAATGTAAAGAATGAAATAGTTTGACCAAATAAAAGAAAGGAGAACAAAACAACGAACAGCGGATAAATGATTTCAAACAACGAAGCGACCGAAGCATTAAGCTGATTGATGGCTGTCAGGATAAAAAAATTAGCAAGCACCGTAAGCCCAACAACTAAACAAATGGCAAAAAACGTCGTCATATCCGAAACAAAGATGGTTCGAATTGATGAATATTTCACAACCACAACGGGTGATATCAAGACCGCCATCAAGATTGTCTCTAGGGTCAACAGAGTTAGTGGGGACACTTTTCCCAGCAGATGTTGCTGGATGGCATACAATAATCCCCAAGTAACGGCAGCTCCCAAAGCAAAAAAAATGCCAGAAAATTGCATAACCCTTGCAGTATAGCTGAAAACAAAACGACTGCCTAAAAGATGGCAATCGGTTTGTGGTGCAGACGGAGGGACTCGAACCCCCGACCCCCTGGTTCGAAGCCAGGTGCTCTATCCAGCTGAGCTACGTCCGCTCGCGTTGAAACGCTGTAAAATCGCGATCTACCGGCTTACGACTCCGATCATCGCCGTGCGCCAGCATCTCATCGATATTACAGCGTTTCAATGAAGAGATGATACAGACTTTATTGACACGGGTCAATGATTTTGGCATACTTTCGTAACGAAAAGTTTAACCCCAGTGCGGGTTTCTAAAATGGATGAGATGTTGGTGAAGGACTAGGAGCGCGGTGAGTCGTAGCAGAGCTACGGTGAGCAAGCGACGACGGACTGATCTGATAGATCGCCATTTTAGGAAGCCGAACATGCGCGCGTAGCTCAGGGGTAGAGCAGGTGGCTCTTAACCACTTGGCCGGGGGTTCAAATCCCTCCGCGCGCACCAAAAATCGCCCTGTTTTCACAGGACGATTTTTTTGTTTGTAAAACGATTAGCGTGTAAGCGAGATAACCTCACCGAGTTCTGCGTCTGGTGCAGCGAGAATCACGCGGTCGCTGGCGTCTTGATAAATCGTATAACCCGTATCGTAACTTGCTTCCGATGTCCATTGTGCTCCTGAGGTAGATGGATCGTATGGCATCGACGAAATATATTCGGTCACGAGACAAGGAGCAATATCGTAGGTTCCTGCAGCTCCACCACTCGCCATTGTTTCAGCAGCGGCTGGAAGGGCTCCTGTTGCACAGGTGAAGTTTCCATTATTTTCCGTCATGTTCGCACTAATACTCGTCATGAGTGTGTTGAGGTGCGAGTAACGTGTGGAGTTACGGGCGATGGCAAATTGACGCCCTGGGTTAAGGGCGGCGATGACGATTCCCACCAAAATGGCAATGAGAGCCATTACGATGAGCATTTCCAAAAGCGTGAACCCTTGGGTGTTCTGCTTGAGACTCATTTTTGAGTTCATAGGGAACAGGAATAAAAATAAGCATGGTGGATAAACTTAGAAAAGTATAGCAGATTCCGATTCCCCTGTCTGCAAGGTTCCTGTGCTATACTGAGGATAATCCTATGCCATCTGCAAAACCCCCTGCACTCAAAAACAAAAAAGCTGCCGCAGCCCTTGAGGACGTGCTTCAAGAAGCCGCAAAAGTAGCACAGAAAATGCCGGCGCTCCGAGACATCCAAAAGCTCTCTGAAGGAACGATCCGAGACCTCATCGATGGTGTTCTCAAATTTGCGTACATCGCTGGATCATCCGATGTTCACATCGATCCAACCGACAACTTGGTTACCCTGCGTTTCCGTATCGACGGCATTCTACATGACGTCCTTGTTCTTCCCAAAAAACTCCAGAGCACACTCATTACCCGCATTAAAGTTCTTGCCGAGTTGCGCACAGACGAGCACATGGCCACCCAAGATGGTCGTTTTCGCGTGGTGGTAGACAATATCCCAATTGATGTCCGTGTCTCCATTGTTCCAACCTTTTATGGAGAAAACGTTGTTATGCGTCTGCTTATCGGTCGCGCCCGTGCCCTCAACATGGAAGAGCTTGGCATGGCTCCCGAGGACCTCGAAAAAGTGCAACGAAACCTTCACAAGTCCTACGGAATGGTGCTTGCTACCGGCCCGACAGGTTCAGGGAAAACAACCACGCTTTATTCTTCCCTACAGCAACTAAACAAACGCGAGGTTTCGATCATTACAATCGAAGATCCAATTGAATATGCCATCCCTGGCATCACACAAATTCCTGTAAACGTACAGACAAATCTCACGTTTGCCCAAGGGTTGCGTTCGATTGTTCGTCAGGATCCAAACGTCATCATGGTCGGAGAAATTCGTGACGAAGAAACCGCTGGCATCGCTGTAAACGCGGCTATGACTGGCCACCTCCTCTTCTCCACGCTCCACACCAACGACGCTGCCGTGACCCTTCCGCGTTTACTCGACATGGGTATCGAACCGTTTCTCATCGCCTCAACCGTAAACGTGGCCATCGGTCAACGTCTTGTTCGTCGTCTTTGCAACAAATGCAGCACTACTCGTAAGCTCACAGAAATTGAGCAGGAAAGTTTACGTCAACTTGTGCCACCAAATTTTCTTGGCAGTCTCAAAGAATTTGCTGAACCAAAGGGGTGTGGCGCTTGCAGCAACGCAGGATACACGGGTCGAGTCGGTATCTACGAAGTCCTCGAAATGTCCGAACATATTCGACACATGATCATGAAGCGTGAAAACGCAGACGAAATTCGCAAAGCAGCCATTGAAGAAGGCATGTCCAGTATGTTAATGGACGGTCTACGCAAAGCCGGTGATGGAAGCACCTCGATCGCGGAAGTTCTTCGCGTCATCCACAGCTGATCGTGCCTATGTTCACAAAAAAGGAGGAGAACCCAACCATGTGGGCAAAGGAGCGACCAGCACGCTTCCTTTTTCTGTCGCTCAAAGACAGGATGTTCTTTGCGAAATATCTTGCCATCATGATCCAAGCAGGAATTCCTCTAGATAAAAGTCTCCTTGCGATTCATAATCAAACCAAATCCACAGCGCTTCACCACATTTTGCATGTGGTCATGACAGATGTTGCTTCGGGAGAATTTTTGTCTACGAGTCTCAAGAAATTTCCAAATGTCTTCGACCACCTGTTCATCAACATGGTTGAAGTGGGTGAACAGTCTGGAACACTTACGGGTTCATTGCTTCGGCTAGCGGAACACATGGAGAAAGTTCGTGATCTTCGTGGAAAAGTTCGCGCGGCATTCTTGTACCCTTCTATTGTCATTGCCGGCACACTTGCCACCGCGGTTTACTTAATCCTCGTACTTCTTCCACAACTGCTTCCACTGTTCAAGTCGCTCAACGTAGAACTCCCCTGGACGACACGCACCGTCATTGCAATTTCAGATTTCTTGTCGGTTCACGGACTTGTAACAGGACTGGCTGTTGTGAGTGCCATCGTCGCATTGATTGTTTTTGCCCATCATCCAAAAACTCGTTATGCCACGGATTGGTTTGTTCTCAAACTCCCGGTTATCGGCCCCTTGCTCACACAGGTGCAAGTTGCCCAGTTTGCAAACGTAGCCGGAACCATGCTGCGCGCCGGTATCCCTATTACAGAAGCTCTCCAAATCGCCAGCGAATCCCTCAATAATCTTGTCTATCGCCGCGGTCTCACTCACATTGCTTCCTCGATTCAAGAAGGCGAAAGTATTTCTAACTATCTTGGCAAACACCGCGGCCTTTTCCCTGGATTTGTGGCACAAATGATTTCCATAGGTGAAGACACGGGAAAACTCGATGAAAGTTTTCTCTTTATTGCTTCATTTGCAGAGCGAGAAGTTGATGAAGCTACAAAAACACTCACCATTGTCCTAGAGCCCCTTCTCCTTCTTGTCGTTGGTGGGTTTGTTGGATTTTTAGCGATTGCCATCATTACCCCGATTTACCAAATCACACGAGGTATCCAAGGATAACCAACGACGGAGTATGAACCACCAGGGCTTTACACTCGTTGAGGTTCTCATTGTCCTTGGACTTCTCTTTTTACTTACCACGTTTGGTTCTGTCGCCTCCTATTTTTACTTCCGAACTCAGTACGTATTTCACGTAGCAGAAACCATCGCAAATGAACTTCGCCTCGTCCAGGTTTCCGCCCTTACCCAATCACACGATACCGACCATGGAGTCAAAATTTTTGAGGAATCCATCGTGCGATTTACAGGAAGCAGCTATGCAACCCGCGACACGAGCATGGATGTTGAAACATTGTTCCCTGTTGAAATAACTGTTTCTGGAACACAAGAAATCGTCGTGGATGTGGGCCAGTATGGTCCGAATACGAGCGCTCTCACCACCATCACCAACGACGGAATTGTCATAGACATTACTCTCAATCCGTATGGCGTCCTTACAATCACAAACCGGACAGTCGGTTATTGAAGTTCTGGTGGCTTTGGCCTTGCTTGGGTCTATGTTTGCTGCAAGTTTTATGTTGATCAGCACCTCCTGGTCGCAAGGTCAGACTTCGCTCCTTCGTACACAAGCACAAACTATTTTTTCTGATGGCTTTGAGGCCGTTCGACAAATCAGCCAGACAGACTTCTCTGAGCTCACAGACGGATACCATGGTCTTTCACAAGCAAGTGGACTCTGGTCTTTTTCAGGGACGGAAGATATCACAGACGCACGATTTACCCGCACGGTTCGCGTAGAAACCATCACCGACAACGAACGCACCGTTACCATCACGGTTTCTTGGACCACACCGACGGGTCGGCCAGCAGAAATTTCCTCTGCGACACGGTTCACGGATTGGAATGGCCCAACAACTCCCACATCTTCCAATTGCTACGATTACGCGCTTACAGGCGACTGGACCAACCCCATCACTCTAGGAACCGCAGATATTGGTTCAGGGAGCCAAGGGACGGACGTCGTTGTTGATTATCCATATGTCTATCTCAGTGGAACCGCCTCTGTTTCAAGTCGCTCTGATCTGTTTGTCTTTGATGCCTCTGACCCAACAGCTCCAACGCTGGTTGAAACCGTTGATATCGGCTCGGGTGGAATAAATTCCTTGTCGCTTTCCGGAGAGTATCTCTACGCAGCTTCACCAAACGACGCCAAAGAATTTATCGTGTTTGATGTAGCAGATCCACTCAATGTAAGTGAAGTTGCTCACACGAATCCAGCCGGAAGCGCCGATGGCATTTCTGTCACCGCAAAAGGAACCCTTGTCATGCTTGGCCGTAAAACCAGTTCGGATTCTGAAATCTCTTTTTACGACATGAGTATCCCAAACACCCCCTCTTCTCTTGGGACACACCAAGTCACTGGAAACGTAAACGACTTTGCCACAAGCGAAGACATGATTTATGCCGTGACATCCTCTACAACAGAAGGAATCGTTTTCTTCGACGCCACCGATCCGCTTGCCCCAACCGCCATCAGTAGCTTCGACCTTAGTGACACGGCAAACACAAGTGTTGCCTACCACGATCCGGGGATTCTGTTCGTTGGGAACGAAAACGATCTTTTCTACACGGTTGATGTGTCGGATCCGTACAACCCCGTGATTGAGTCTACGTCAACAACCGGTGGTGAAGTAAAAGACATGTCATGCATCGCAAGCGAACTGCTGTTTGTAGGCACAGACAATAGTAACAATGAATTCATGATTTTAGATATTTCCGACCTAGAAAACATCCAGCTGTACGCCGCCTTCAATTTCCCTCAGGTTGTTGGTGGAGTTGACTTTGCAAATAACATGGTTTTCCTCGCTGTTCGTAGTAACGATTCACTCCGCATTCTCACTTCCACACCGTAATATGAACCGTCGCGGATTTACACTGGTCGAAACAATTATCTATGTCGCGCTTTTCGCGAGTGCAATTGGTGTTCTTTCGTCGGTGTTCGTCAGCAGTTTGCGAACAGATAAACTAACCGAACAACAACACGAACTACTGCAAACACGGCGTCTTATCGAAATTCGCCTTCGTGAAGCGGTTGAGCAAGCAGGCATCATTTCTTCTCCAAGTGCAGGCACAAGCGATACACTCACGGTCGACGGAGGCGCATTCGCAAACGGCGCTCAAACATTTACCGTTGCAGGGCAAACACTCTACTATCAAGACGGATCCGCCTCTGCGGTTGCCATCACTCCTTCATCACTCGATATCACTTCCTTCGCTGTGACCCGGATTGCAAGTTCACCTCCAGGTGTGGGGGTCTCGTTCACCATTGCCACCCAAGATACGGCAACCACCCAATCGTTTGATTCCATGTTCAGTGTGTTCCTTCGCTATGAATAATTCATTAAATACCAACGGAGGTTTTGCCATTATCAGTAGTGTGATGATTCTGAGCATCATCCTTTTGCTCATTTCTTCGGCGACCGCTATCAGCGTTCAAGGCTATCTGCAACAAGACCAAGAAATTGAACAATGGATGATCGCCCAACGGCTTTCGGAGGGGTGTATGGAAATGGTGTTGCAACAACTACGAGAAGACTCCACCTACAACGGAAACGAAACCCTCACGATCGGAACGGAATCATGCACAATCCGACCACTCATTGGAGGAGGAACCACCACCATACAAACAGAGGCAACCATTTCTGGCCACCTCTATCGTCTCGAAGTCGAACTCGATAACACCACAGACATGAATATCCTCTCCTGGAAACACGTGGGTGCCTTCTAGCCCTATTTACGAAGGCGTGTCGGATAATACGGTGAGGCGGTTTCTGCTGTAATCACCTTTTGTTTGACCATTTCGTCGAGCGCTTGCTCCATCGTTTGCATGCCATCTTTGCGACCGGTCTGAAGGACACTTGTAATTTGTTCAACTTTATTTTCTCGAATGAGGTTGGCAATGGCAGGCGTATTAATCATGATTTCATGGACAGCGACGCGTCCACCTTTTTCACTTGGAAGCAACGTTTGAGCAATGATACCGCGCAACGAAAGGGCAAGTTGCGCGCGTACTTGCGCTTGTTGATGTTCAGAAAACGAATCGACAATACGGTGAATCGTTTCCGCAGCGGAGTTTGTGTGAAGCGTGGAGAGCACGAGATGTCCAGTTTCCGCCAAGGTAAGGGCCGAGGATATCGTCTCCGGATCGCGCATTTCACCTACCATGATGATGTCAGGATCCTGCCGCAGCGCATGCCGAAGCCCTTCCGCAAACGAATGTGTGTCTGATCCAACTTCTCGCTGCTTCACAATTCCCTTCTCAATTGGAAAGACAAATTCGATTGGATCTTCGAGCGTAAGAATATGCGTCGCTGTCGTCGTGTTCAAATAGCCAATCATTGCTGCAAGTGTCGTAGACTTTCCCGTACCAGAAGGCCCTGTGACAAGCACGAGTCCGTTGCGTTTCTGCGCCAGCTCTCTGCCGCTTTCTGGGAGACCAATCTCTTCATATGTTGGAACATCTTTGCGAATCACACGAATCGCAACAGCAATACTTGCTCGTTCCCAATGTACATTCACACGAAACCGCCTATCCTGATCTTCAAATCCAAAATCTGCTTCCCAATCTTTCTGAAACTCCACCCAGCGCCGCGCCCCCAGCAGTTCCTTTGCAA
>SXGT01591840.1_pt1 | contig 10232 bp, 12 predicted proteins | sample 3176221 | NCBI WGS metagenome assembly SXGT01 (sample SAMN11356862, study PRJNA531348) | freshwater metagenome | isolation source: freshwater sample F1-120 | place: China: Fuxian Lake, Yuxi | collected 2017-12-25
CCTATGCCTTCACGCGCTTGATATTCGCGCCCAGCGCGTTCAGCTTGGCCTCGATGTTGGCGTAGCCGCGATCCAGATGATAAATGCGCTCGATATGCGTCTCGCCTTCGGCGACCAGGACGGCGACCACCATCGAGGCAGAGGCGCGCAGATCGGTGGCCATGACGGTGGCGCCTTGCAGTTTTTCGACCCCTTTCATCACTGCCGTGTTGCCGTCGATCTTGATGTCGGCCCCGAGGCGCTGCATTTCGACGGCGTGCATGAACCGGTTTTCGAAAATGGTCTCGCGAATGATTGCGGTGCCATCGGCGACCGCGTTGATCGCCATGAACTGCGCCTGCATGTCGGTCGGGAACGCCGGGTACGGTGCAGTGCGGATGGACACCGCCTTCAGGCGTGGCGGCGCGATGATGTGGATGCATTCATGCTTTGCCGTCTTCTCGCCGCTGATTTCGCAGCCGGCATCGAGCAGTTTGTCGACGACTGCATCGAGGTAGCCGGTGGACGTGCCGAGCAAACGGATGTCACCGCCGGTGATCGCCGCCGCGCAAAGGAAAGTGCCGGTCTCGATCCGGTCCGGCATGATGCGGTGGCTGGCGCCATGCAGTTTTTCCACGCCGCGAATGCGGATCAGGTCGGTGCCGGCGCCGCTGATCTGCGCGCCCATGCTGATCAGACACTGTGCCAGATCGACGACTTCCGGCTCGCGCGCGGCGTTTTCGATCACTGTTTCGCCATCGGCCAGACAGGCCGCCATCATCATATTTTCGTTGCCGGTGACGGTCACCATGTCGGTGAACAGGCGCGCGCCCTTCAATCGGCCGACCCTGGCTACGACATAGCCGTGTTCGACGCCAACCTCGGCGCCCATCGACTGCAAACCCTTGATGTGCTGATCGACCGGCCGCGCCCCGATGACGCAACCGCCCGGCAGCGAAACCCGCGCCTCGCCGCAGCGAGCAACCAGCGGCCCCAACACCAGAATCGAGGCGCGCATGGTCTTGACCATTTCATAGGGGGCCAGCGGGTTGTTCAGGCCACTGGCATCCAGCGTCACGTCTTCGCCTTCGCGCTCGACCTTGACGCCCATCTGGGCGAGCAACTTCAACATGGTGCCGATATCGTTGAGTTCAGGCACATTGGTCAGCCTGAGCGGCTCCGAGCTGAGCAGGCTGGCGCAAAGAATGGGCAGCGCTGCATTTTTGGCGCCGGAGATGATGACCTCCCCGCTCAAACGACTACCGCCGGTAACGACAAGCTTATCCATTGCTGGCCTGCCATTCTTCCGGAGTCAATGTTTTCATCGACAAAGCGTGGATTTCCGAACGCATTTTGTCGCCCAGAGTCTTGTAGACCATCTGCTGCCGGGCGACGGGCATCTTGCCGCGAAATTCGGCGCTGACCACCAGTGCCTCGAAATGTTGTCCGTCATCACCGCGCACCTGAATATGGTCGCAGGCCAAGCCGTCCTGAATCCAGCCTTGCAACTGTAGAGATGTAATCATTTGAAAACCTTGGGAAAAATTAGTGGCGAAGTTTATAGCCCGACTTCAGCATCATCAAAGTGATGCCGGCCAGGAGTAAAGCAAAAGGTGAGACCACGGCCAAACCAAGCCACGGATCAACGTCGCCTTGGCCGAAAAAACCGTAGCGAAAACCGTCGATCATGTAGAAAACCGGGTTGAAATGTGACACGTTTTGCCAGAACGACGGCAAGGAATGAATCGAATAGAACACGCCGGAAAGAAAAGTCAGCGGCATGATGATGAAATTCTGCACGCCGGCAAGATGATCAAACTGGTTGGCCCAGATGCCGGCGATGATGCCGACACACGCGAACACTGCGCCGGATGCGATGGCGAAAGCCAGAATCCAGCCGGGATGGCGCATTTCGATATCCGCAAAAAACAGCCCCACCAATAACACGCCCAAGCCCACCGTAAAACCGCGAATCAGCGCTGCAAACAGATAGGCCAGAAAGAACTCCAGGTAAGACAACGGTGGCAGCAGCACGAACACGATGTTGCCGGTGATCTTGGACTGGATCAGCGATGAAGAGGAATTCGCGAAAGCGTTCTGCAAGATCGACATCATGATCAAGCCAGGCATCAGAAACGCGGTATAGGACACGCCGGGATATACCTGGACATGATCTTCCAGTACATGCGAGAAGATCAGCAGATACAGCAACGCAGTCAAAACCGGCGCGCCGACGGTCTGCACCAGCACCTTCCAGAAACGCAGAATTTCCTTGTACAACAGGGTACGGAAGCCACTCACGCGAGGTACTTCATCACCGTTCAGCATGCATGACTTTCAGAAACACCTCTTCGAGATCGGCCTGGCTCAATGCCATATCGCGAACTTTGATGCCTGCTTCGCGCAGCCGCGCCAGGATGCCTTCCAGATCGGCAAAATCGGGCAGGTCAAGTACATAACGATTGGCTTCGCGCCCCTTCAGGCGGGGACGCAGAAACTCCGGCAACTCGGGCGAATCGATCTCCAGCAAAAGGCGCCTCTCCGCGCCGGCGTGCAAAAGGTTGGCCGTCCGATCCAGCGCCACAATCCGGCCTTCTCGCAACATGGCCACGCGTTCACACAGCATCTCGGCCTCATCCAGGTAATGCGTGGTCAGCACGATCGTGTGGCCCTGATGATTCAGGCGTCGGATAAAACTCCACAGCGACTGGCGCAACTCGACATCAACGCCGGCAGTCGGCTCGTCCAGCACGATCACCGGGGGCTTGTGCACCAGAGCCTGCGCCACCAAAACCCGGCGCTTCATCCCCCCGGATAGTTGACGGGTATAGGTATCAGCCTTGTCGCCAAGGCCAAGATTGGCAAGCAGTTCATCGATCCAGTCATCGTTGCGCCGCAAGCCGAAGTAACCCGACTGCAATCGCAGCGTTTCTCGCACGGTAAAGAAGGGGTCATACACGAGTTCCTGCGGCACCACACCCAGCGCGCGGCGAGCTTCGCGATACTGCGCAGCGACATCGAACCCCATGATCGCGACGGAACCGGCTGAAGCTCGGGTCAACCCGGCGAGAATGCTGATCAGCGTGGTCTTGCCTGCACCGTTGGGGCCCAGCAAGGCGAAAAACTCGCCTTCTTCGATATCGAGATCGATGCCACGCAGTGCATGCACACGGGGGAAACGTTTCTCCAAACCGCGCAGGCTGATGGCATTGCTCATATCGGGGAGTAAAACGATGGAAAAATCAGAACTGCTCTTGAATGCCGTACAAGCGGGCGAGACTGGTCAGGCTCTCCGGAACGTTAAGGAACTGCAAAGGCTTCACCCCAGACCGACGACGAAGTGCCAGGAGCAAGCTCAGTGCCGAGGAATCCATACGTCCAACCCCGGAGAGATCAAAAGACAAAGCGCCTGATCTTATTGCCGCCTCGCCCTCCGCCAGCAATCGGGTAGCGTTTTCGAGCACCAGATCGCCCTGAAGGTAGCCTGTCCCGGCTTCAAGACGCATTATTTCTTCGCCCCGCCGCTCGGCTGATTGCGACGCGAGAGCGCAGCAAGCAATCCTTCCACCCCGCCCTTGCGCACTTCGGAATTGAAGGAATTCCGATAGACCGTGACCATGCTGACGTTGTCGACCAATACATCGTAAACCTTCCAGCCGGCATCCTTCTTTTCCATGCGGTAATCGATCGGAATCGGTGGCGCACCGGGCTTGCTGACTTCGGTATTCACTGTGACATCGACATCGCCAGCGCCCAGTTTGATCGGCTTGAACTCAACTCGGTAGTCGGCCACGCTGCTCAAGGAAGCGGAATAGGTACGCACCAACATGGTTCGGAATTCATTGACCAGGTCTTCTTGCTGCTCTGGCGTTGCCTTCCCCCAGTTTTTCCCGACGGCAAGCTGAGTCATTTGACGAAAATCGAAATTGGGCAATATGACCTGCTCTACCAATTCAAGAATTTTCTTGCTGTTGCCGCGCTTGATCTCTTTGTCCTGCTTGACGATGCGCAGCACTTCATTGGTCGTGTTCTTGGCAAGAACATCAGGCGGAACAACTTCCGCTGAAGCACCCAACGCGTAGATGGCGAAAACGATCGCCAAGATTCCCTGTTTCAACCCAGTCATGCTTTCAACCTTTCTTGCGGAAAATCCATGAAATCGACGCCCAAAGAATCCGGGCATGCCAGTGGCAGGTCAATTGTATGTAGCTACCGGCACAGTATTACCAGCCTGCCGCCTACGGCTTTGCTGCTTCGGTTCCGGTTGTATCGTTATCGCCCTTGTTGTACAAAAACTGACCAATCAGGTTTTCCAGAACGACTGCGCCCTGGGTTATTCTGAGCGTGTCTCCGTTGACCAGCATTTTCGCGTCGCCGCCCGCATCAAGCGCGATGTACTGCTCGCCCAGCAAACCGGAAGTCATGATCGAGGCACTGGTGTCCTTCGGGAAAGGGTAATGCGTACCGACGGAAAGGGTCACCATCGCTTCGTATGTTTTGGGGTCAAAACCGATTTCCGCAACCCTGCCGACCACGACGCCGGCGCTCTTCACCGGCGCACGCGCTTTCAGCCCGCCTATGTTGTCGAAAGAAGCCTTCAGTACATAGGTCTCGCTGCTGTCATAGCCCCCCAGGTTGCCGACTTTCAGCGCCAGAAAAAGAATGGCGACGATACCCGCCACGACAAAGATGCCTACCCAGAGATCGAGTGTTGCGCGCTGCATGGATCAAACCCCACGGAACATGAATGCGGTAAGTACAAAATCCAGGCCCAGAATGGCCAGGGACGAAGTCACCACGGTACGGGTTGTTGCGCGGGAAACGCCTTCCGCAGTGGGCGGGGCATCGTAGCCCTCGAACAACGCAATGATGGTAACGGCAACACCGAACACCACGCTCTTGATGACGCCATTGAGAATATCTTCCTTGAAATCAACCGCTGCCTGCATCTGCGACCAAAACGAGCCTTCATCGACGCCGATCAGCACCACACCAACCAGATAGCCACCCAGCACACCCATCGCAGAAAACAAAGCGGCCAGCAAAGGCATTGAAATCACCGCCCCCCAGAAACGCGGCGCTACCACGCGTGCAATTGGATCGACCGCCATCATTTCCATTGCCGCGATCTGTTCGGTGGCTTTCATCAAACCGATTTCGGCGGTAATCGCCGAGCCGGCTCGACTGGCGAACAACAAGGCGGCGACCACCGGCCCAAGTTCACGCACCAGAGAAAGCGATACCAGCACCCCCAAAGCTTCCTCGGATCCGTAGGTCTGCAAGGTTTCATAGCCTTGCAGACCCAACACCATGCCAACAAACAAACCAGATACCAGGATGATGATCAGCGAGAGCACCCCGGCCGTAAATATCTCCCGCACGATCAGATGAAATCGACGGAAGCTTGGTCCCGAATGAAGCAGAACAAGGAGAAAAAAACGTGCCGCCACACCCATGCGGGAGACTCTGTTGACAGTACGCCGACCGATCCCGCGCAAGCTGTCGAGCATTGCGTCGATCATGCTACCAATCCCAGATCTTCGGCATAGTTCGGTGCCGGGTAGTGAAAAGGCACCGGCCCATTCTCCTCACCATGCACAAACTGATGCACATAGGGCAGGCGCGAGGCCTTGATCTCGGCTGGCGTGCCCTGCGCCTCGATTACGCCATCGGATACAAAGTAAACGTAATCAACCATCTTCAGAGATTCCTGGACATCGTGCGTGACAACGACCGAAGTCATTCCCAGCGTGTCGGTAAGGCGCCGAATCAGGTTTCCAGTCACGCCAAGTGAAATGGGATCAAGACCGGCAAACGGCTCGTCATAGAGAATCAGCATCGGATCCAGCGCGATCGAACGGGCCAGGGCCACACGACGCGCCATGCCGCCGGAAAGTTCGGAAGGCATCAAATCATGCGCACCACGCAAACCTACTGCATTCAATTTCATGAACACCAGATCCCGGATCATTTCTTCAGGCAAATCGGTATGTTCACGCAACTGAAAGGCCACATTGTCGAAAACGGATACATCGGTAAACAACGCACCAAACTGAAACAGCATCCCCATGCGCCGACGCAACCGGTATAGACCCGCCTGATCAAGTTCCCCCATCTCGACGCCATCGACCAGCAGGCTCCCGCTGGTCGGTTTGAGCGCGCCCCCGATCAGCCGCAGCAAAGTCGTCTTGCCACAGCCGGAATTCCCCATGATGGCAATCACCTGACCACGGCGCGCGGACAGATTGATCCCTTTGAGAACCAGACGCTGGCCGTAAGTAAACGAAAGATCCCGGATTTCGATAAGGTTGTCTGTCACTGATTGCAGCGATTTATTGTTCGACTGCCGCATTCTAGCAGGGCGAGTGAGTGTCACTGACCAAGCCCCAGGACTTCCAGCAAAGTGGCAACACGTTCGATCTGAGTCAGATCGCCATCCCGGCTGATCAAATATCGCGGCCGGCCGACAACCCCCGCCTTCAGCACAGATGCCAGTTCCTTGAGCGAAGAGTCATGGAAAAACCACAGGACTGACGGATCGCCAGGTCGTATCAGCAGGGCCTTGTCCGCCAGTTCAACAGGCGCCGCCACCGCCCATTCCAGCAAAAAAAGAAACTGATCATGCGTGTCCGCATACCAACGCAGCAGTTCCTCCGGGGCGGCCGCCTGCCAAAACGATGCTTCGAGGTACACGCAATTGAACTGCGTATTGAAGAAGGTCAACTGCCATTCCTCAGGCATGTCAGCCGGGTAGAAAGCCTCGCGCCACGCAGGATGCAGCCACCCGCAAGCACCAAGACGGACGCGCGTTATATCGTTCAATGAGGGCTCCAGTGTTGAAAGTGGCGAAATCGCAACAGCATCGAAAGGCACAAAGTCGGCAGCTATATATGATTTTGCTTAAATAAGCATGTCTCTATATTCTGCACGCCATCAGTTCTGTTGTCTGTCTTGCCTTAACCCAACCCCCCTAGGAGATTGAAATGAAAGTGAAATCCCTCGTTGCTGCCCTGCTGGTCTGCGTCGCTCCCGCCGCTTTTGCTCAAGAAGCCGCCGCCCCCGCCGCCAAACAAGTTCCCCAGTCGCCGGAAGCCTGGTTGGCCCGCATGACCGACATGACCCAGAATATGTCTGCCTACAAAGACCCGAAGGTGTTCGTGCCCTGGTTGAACGCCGTGACCGAACCCAGCTTTTACACCACCATGGGTAACAACATGATGGATCCGGGCAACTGGCTGAACATGGCAAATTCCATGACCCAACCGGGCGCCTATTCCAACGTAGCTGCCTTCGCCGACCCGAACGTCTACATGAAGTGGCTGGCCGCTTCCATGGACCCCAACTTCTACACCGCCGTGCTGACCCAGTTGTCTGACCCGGGCAAGCTGATGCGTTGGGCGATGTCCCCGATGGATCCGAAAGCGCTGTCCATGATCATGAACACGCTGAACCCGAATATGTACGTGAAGTGGATGATGTCTCCCCTTGACCCGCGCTCGCTGCAATTGATGATGGCGCCGGCCAACCCCAACCTGTACATGGGCTGGATGGGTACTTCCATGAATCCGGGTTCCTACGGTGACATGTGGAAAGGCTTCATGAACCCGGCCGCTGGCTGGACTGCTCCCGCCGTGACCATGCCGACCATGCCCGCCGCCACGCCTTGGGCCGCCCCTGCTGCCGGCACGGCTCCTGCGGTGAACTTCTTTGACCCGGCCTCCTGGACCCAGATGCTGGCTCCGGCAACCCAGGGTGGTTATGGCTTCCCGTTCCCGACGGCGCCTGTCGCTCCCGCTGCCCCGGCCGCCAAGTAATCGGTCCCGCGCCAAATAAAAAACGGCTGCCCAGGCAGCCGTTTTTTTATATACATCGAACTTACTCACGCCGCCATAATGTCCCTTGAGGACCGTCTTCCAGAATCACGCCGGCAGCCTTGAGTTCATCACGAATAGCATCGGAACGCTTGAAATTTTTCGTCTTGCGCGCCTCTAGTCTTTCTTGCAGCAGCGCTTCGATGCGCGCAGGGTCGTAACCTGTATCTGCATTGACCATCGATCCGGCCTGCATGAATTGCTCCGGTTCGCGTTCCAGCAAACCCAGCAAGGCAGCCAGTGACTTGAGCTGGCCAATCCGTTGCCCGGCAGCGACGGAATCAGCCGCACGCATCCGGTTCGCCTCCGCAGCCAGGTCGAACAGCACCGCCAATGCTTCCGGCGTATTGAAGTCATCGTCCATCGCAAACCGAAAACGAGCGGCATACGGATCGCTCCAATCGAGGTTGATCCGGGACACATCAAACCCGCGTAACGCTGTGTACAACCGGGTCAAGGCCGCTTTGGCATCATCCAGATGCTGGTCGGAATAATTCAACGGACTGCGGTAATGCGCACGCAGGATGAAAAAGCGCACCACCTCGGCGTCATATTTCTCCAGCACTTCGCGAATCGTGAAAAAATTGCCCAGGCTTTTCGACATTTTCTCGTCATCGACGCGTACAAAGCCGTTGTGCATCCAGTAATTGACGAACTTGCAGGCATGCGCACCTTCCGACTGGGCTATTTCGTTTTCGTGGTGCGGAAATTGCAGATCCTGGCCACCCCCATGAATATCGAAATGCTTGCCGAGCAGATCGGAACCCATTGCCGAACATTCGATATGCCAGCCCGGCCGACCGGCGCCCCAAGGCGAAGGCCAGGACGGTTCACCGGGTTTGGCCGCCTTCCAGAGCACGAAATCCATCGGATCGCGTTTGTTCGGATCGACCTCAACCCGCTCGCCGGCACGCAGATCCTCCAGCGACTTGCCGGACAAGCGGCCGTATCCGGCAAAGCTCTGGACCGCATAGTAAACATCCCCGTTCGGAGCGGCGTAGGCATGCCCGTGTTCGATCAAGGTCTGGATCATGCTCAGCATCTTGCCGACATACTCGGTCGCGCGCGGCTCATGGTCGGGCGGCAAAACACCCAGCGCGGCGCTGTCCTCATGCATCGCAGTGATAAAACGATCGGTCAAGGCGGTGAACGGCTCGTTGTTGTCCTGCGCCCGCTTGATGATCTTGTCGTCGATATCGGTGATATTGCGAACGTAGGTCACCTGATAGCCGGAGGCGCGCAACCACCGCGTCACCATATCGAACACCACCAGCACACGGGCGTGGCCGAGATGGCAATAGTCGTAAACCGTCATGCCGCAGACATACATGCGCACCAGACCTGGCGTGATCGGCGTGAAGATTTCCTTTTTGCGCGTCAGCGAGTTATGCAGCGTGAGCATCAGCCTTGCCCTTTCGCCCAGACGTCTTTAAGCCCCACCGTCCGATTGAAAACCAGTTTTTCGCCAGGCTGGTGATCCACACGGTCGGCACAGAAATAGCCCAGACGCTCAAACTGGTAGCGCGACTCCGGTAACGCCTCTCTGATGCACGGCTCGACCCAGCCCTGCACGATCTGCAGCGAATCCGGATTCAAAAATTCGAGAAAGTCGCGATCCTTGTAGCCATCCGGCTCCGGATCGGTAAACAGTCGTTCATACAGTCGAATTTCGACCGGCAGTGCATGGCTGGCGGCAACCCAATGCACCACGCCTTTGACTTTGCGGCCCTGCGGGTTCTTGCCCAGCGTGTCGTGGTCGATACTGCAACGCAGTTCGACCACATTCCCCGCCGCGTCCTTCACAACCTCATCGCATTTGACAACATAGGAATAGCGCAAGCGCACCTCGCCGCCAGGCATCAGGCGCTGCCACCCGGGCGGCGGCGATTCCGAAAAATCGTCCTGCTCGATCCAGATTTCCTGGCTGATCATGACCTCACGCTCGCCGAATTCAGGATGATTCGGATGAAATCCGGCACCGCGACCGCTGGTAAGCCCTTCCACAAAGTCAGTCAAAACCACCTTGAGCGGGCGCACAACCGCCATCACGCGCGGCGCCCTGGCTTCCAGATCCTCGCGGATGCAGCCCTCCAGCACAGCCATGTCGATCACGTTTTCCGATTTCGAAATTCCGATGCGACGCGCGAACTCGCGGATGCCCTCCGGGGTATAACCGCGCCGGCGCATGCCATGAATGGTCGGCATGCGCGGATCGTCCCAACCGGAAACCAGCCCTTGCGTGACCAGTTGATTGAGCTTGCGCTTGCTGGTCACGGTGTAATGCAGCTCCAGCCGCGAAAACTCGATCTGGCGCGGATGCGATGGTACCGGCAACTGGTCGAGCACCCAGTCGTAGAGGGGGCGGTGATCCTCGAATTCAAG
>SXGT01067625.1_pt1 | contig 10230 bp, 6 predicted proteins | sample 3176221 | NCBI WGS metagenome assembly SXGT01 (sample SAMN11356862, study PRJNA531348) | freshwater metagenome | isolation source: freshwater sample F1-120 | place: China: Fuxian Lake, Yuxi | collected 2017-12-25
GGTTCTCTCCCTGGAGGCGAGTGCTACGATCGTCCCGACTTTTACTGTCTCACTGGAGACGTCCGTGGAGTCCAGATCCGCACCGGACCTCCCGTTGACTTTGTTTACACTCCCCTCTCTCGCGAGTCTTGCACCTTCATGATCCAGACCTGCGAACTCGAACAGGGTCCTCTGTACCTCTCCGTTTACGGCCACCACGTCGGATACACCGCCTATGGAGACACCACCTATTACCAGGTCCCCGTCCACTACACGCTTTACGCTGACTTTGACGTCGCCCTCTCGATCCAGAGCGCCGTTTCTTACAGCGAGCTCATCCACGAGCGTCAGTACAACCACTATTACATCCGTGCTGACAGCGTTGTCCAGGGATCTTACCTCTCTGTTGAGATCACCAACATCCAACATGGTGTTGCCCAGACCGTCGAGGCCTTTGTCAACTACAACTTCCTTGCCGGAAACTGCCCCTGCTATGACCACCTTTACAACTGCACTGGTGCCACCGCTCCTTCTTGCGGAGGAGAGGTTCCCAGCACTGAGCCCAACTTCCTCCCTCACCCCGAGGTTGTCCGCACGTGCTGCACCATCCTTGTCCCTGCTTGCGACTTCCGCAGTGGTGTCTGGTACATCTCTGTCCTCGGTGTCAACGAGGACTTTGTCCAGCACACGACCGCCATCGGATACACCCTCACTGCCACCATCCACGAGGCCCCCGTCATCAAGCCCCTCATTCCCGGTCAGCTCGTCCCCGATCAGGTCGCCCAGTGGAACCGCACCAACGAGTACACCCACTACAAGATTGGAGCCAAGCCCATCCCCAACCACGATCTCGTCATCAAGCTCACCTACGTCCAGAATTGCGAGTTCCTTGAGAAGCACGACAACCTTCGTGACACTCTTGACGTCTTTGTGAACCGCGGAGGCGTTGCTGGAGATCGCTGCTTTGATTACCACGGATCTGCCAACATCCAGTCGACCAGCTACGAGACCGTCGTCATTCCCGCTTGCGAGTGGACCGATGACGATTACTTTGTCGCCGTCCAGGGCAACTTTGATGCCGTCTTCAACGGAAGATACACCATCTCTGCCACCGTTTCTGATATCTCTGACACCCAGCTCGTTTCTGGAGTCTCCGCTCAGGGTCACGTCTCTGACAAGCGTTACCAGCACTTTTTCATTGAGGTCCCTGTTGGAATCAGCAACACTGATCTCATCATCGAGCTTTACACCAACAGCGACGTTTTCTCCAACGATCCCTTCACTGATGATGACCTCAACCACATCGTCGCCTTTGTCAACAAGGACGCCCGTGCTGGAGATGCCCCCTGCTTTGACCACCTCGATGGATTCCGTTGCGAGACCGAGTCCTCTTGCACATGGCAGATCCAGGCCTGTCAGCTCACTGCTGGACGTTATTACGTCTCTGTTCTTGCTGCTGGACACCAGTTCTTTGACACCTCTGTCGAGTTCACCCTCACTGCCACCCTTCAGAGCACCGTCACTCCTCTTGGCCGTGATCAGCCTTTCACTGCTCACATCCAGGTTGGCCAGATTCAGCACTATTCTCTGACCGTTGATGATGCTGCCCTTGGAGATTACATCACCATCCTCGTCGACAACGTCAAGCACGGAGCCGTCCAGGTCTATTACAACTTTAACGGACTTGCTGGACTCTGCCCTTGCTATGACTCGATCTACACCTGCACTCCCGCTGACTCGACCCCTGACAATGACCTCACCAACGACTGGTGCGAGATTGTCATTCCCTCTTGCGAGTTCTCCAACGGCGTCCACTATGTCTCTGTTGTTGGTCTTGAAAACACCACCCCCAACCCTCCTCTCTATGAGACTCCCATCGGATACACCATCGAGATCGATTACATCACACCCTCTTTTGTTGAGCCCGACGTCGTCCGCGACCGCTTTGAGGAAAACACCGAGAGCAACCAGCTCATCTCTGACGAGAGATACATCCACTACCAGGTCGATGTCTCTGAGGCTGACTACAACAGCGGTTTCCACGTCATTGTTGAGATCGACAATGTTCGTGACGGAGCCCTCAACGTCTACTGGGCTGATGAGGACCCTGCTCACAACGCCGATCAATGCCAATCCGCCCAGATCTGCACCTCTGGTCTTGGTGCTGGTGGCTCTTGTCGCTGGCAGATTCCTTTCTGTCTCTCCAGTCCCGGTCGCCACTATGTCACCGTTGAGGGAATCACCGGACGCTTCCAGGCCTCCTATGACATCCTCATCTACCTCGAGCGTCCTGCTGATGCCGCCCAGAATGAGGACTTTACCCTCGACAATGCCGCCTCCAACATTGATTTCGACGACGGAAACGTTGCCAACATCACCCACTTTGGTGGAAACCAGCCCAACGGATGGGTCCAATTTATTCGTCTTGATGATGCTGCCTTCACTGACACTGAGGATGGAGAAATTCTTGAGGTCTTCTTTTACAACATTGTCAACAATGCTGGTTCTTCTGTTGCCTTTGATGTTTACATCTGGCCCGAGTTCCCCGCTGGATCTGACTCTTGCTGCCTTGGATCCCTCGAGGGTGGTCTCAACACCCCTTCTGAGCGTGGAAACTGCGTCAACCAGCGCTGCCTCCGCACTCTTCCCCTCACCACCTACAACCCCGGAAACATTGGAACCGCCGTCAACAATGGAGCTCAGCCCACTCGTGGTGCCCCTGGTGCTCGCAACGATGATGCCAACAACAACCGCTGCTTGAGTGGAGTCACTGGAAGTGGACCTGTCCCTGCCAACGGAAACTCTCCTTACTTTGGAGAGCGCTGCATTGCTCGCGTCTGGGCTTGCGACGTTGCTGAGGCCAACCACAACGGAGACTGGTGGGTCACTGTCGTCCCTGTTGAACAGCCCGTCAGCACCACCGCCCTTGCTGGTCTTTCTTATGATGTCCAATGGCGTGTCCGCAACACCCGCACTGAGGCCAACTCTGGATCTGTCGGAACCACCGATCTCAACGCTGATGCCAACACTGGAGTCACAAACACTTTCTCCATCCAATCTGACACCACCGAGTCTGAGGCTTTCGCTTCCTTTGTCCTCGACGTCGATCTTGATGAGGAGGGAGTTGAATTCCACCGCATTGTCATCCAGACCGAGTTCCTCACTGGAACCGGAGAGGTCTTTATCCAGGCTGACTCTTTCGCCAACCCCCTCAACTGTTACCTCTACCGCTGCACTTCTGCCGAGGATTGCAACGGAGACGATCGCTTCATTGCCACCGAGTGCTGCGGTGAGACTGTCCAGCAGTATTACATCACCGTCCGCAACCTTGGAGGAGACGAGTCTGTCCTCACCTTCCGTTTCCGCGTCAGCCACATCGATCAGCCCGAGCCCGCCGACATCACCCTTCCCTTCACCATCTCTGTTGGAGGTGGACAGGACGGCCTTCGTGGAGAGGAGTACGACTTTTACACCTTTGAGATCTCTGACACTGATTTCGAGAGCGCCAACTCTCTCATCGTCGATCTCACCAAGACCTCCAACAATGGTGCCACCGTCCAGGTCTTCCTTCTTTATGACGGATATGCCGGAACTGATGTTGGTCAGAACAACGACAAGTACCCCGACATTGAGGGATGCTTCAACTATGAGCTCACATGCTCTGTCACTGCTGTGAACGAACACTGCTACCTTGAGCAGCCTCACTGCCAGCTCCTTGCCGGAACCTACTTTGTCTCTGTTTACAACCCCAACTTTGATTTCGACTTTGATGACAACAACAACAACGCCCGTGCCTCTTACAACCTCGACATCTTCTTTGCTGATGACCCTGTTGCCCTTTCTCTTGGAACCTCTCAGACCGACACCTTTGATGCCCGCGATGTCCGTTACTTCCAGTACACCCTTGAGGTCACTGCCGCCGACATTGAGGCCAACAACAATGATGTTGATGGATTCCTCACCAACATCCTTCGCGTTGAGGTCACCGGAACCGCTGGTCTCGTCTCTGCCTTTGTCAACTTTGACTTTATCGCTGGTTCCCCCAGTGAGCTCGAGTGTGCCGACTTTATTGCCTCTGGATCCAACTGCGGTGCCACTGGATGCGTCTTTGATTTCATCCCTTGCGATGGTTCCTTCACCCTCAAGGCCGGAACCTATTTCATCGGCATTCGTGTCGCTGGATCTGCCTCTTGGACCATCACCGCCAGCGTTGTCTCTGAGATTTACGCCGAGCTCACCTCCACCTCCCAGAACGGCGTTGAGCACCGTGACGGAACCAACAACGAGATCTACACCACCAACGGAAACCAGGGATCCTCTGTCGATGGATACTTCCGTTATGCCATCAATATTCCTGGAGAGTTTACCACTGGACGTGATTACCTTGTCTTTAACCTCACCACCGGAAACAGCGTCTCTGGAGCCGTCAATGCTCGCATCTGGCGTCAAGACTGTCAGATCTGGACTTGCTCTGTCACCACCGCCAACTCGTGGTGTGTCATTGATGCCATCGGTCTTGCCCCTTGCACTGCTGAGCCCGGAACTTACTTTATCCGCATCGAGAACCCTTCCAACTCTCAGTTCACTCTCAACGCTTATCACAACGAGACCACCGTCGAGGAAATCGTCGAGGGACAGACTCTCACCGAGATCACTTATCCCAACGAGTACCAGGCCTTCTATTACGAGGCCACCACCATTGGAGATGATGCTTCCACCCTCACCGTCTTTGTCACCTCCACCTGCGGTGCCGTCGAGGTCTTTATCCAGAAGGACACCATTGGAGGTCCCTCTGCTGATGGAGAATGCGCCATCACCTCTTGCGTGACTGTCCCCACAGACGACGGAACCGATGCCACTTTTGCTTGCTCTCTCTTCCTTGATGTCTGCACCTTTGAGCAGCGTGGATATTACATCACCGTCCGCGGAACCACCCAGACCTTCCCCAACAACCTCAACGACAACCTCTATCTCCCCATCCGTTACTCGTTGTACGTCCAGCAGAACGATGTCAACTCTCGTCACATTTCTGCTTATTGCACCAACGTTGTTGATCTTGTCCAGGACTCTGATGAGCGTGACTATGAACCCATTCAGTTCCACTATGATCTTGAAAACGTCGAAGTTGGATCTTCCCTCCGTTTCTCTTTCTTTGTTCCTCGTCAGGTCCGCGATCCTCTTGAGACCGCCACCTTCACCGTCTCGTACCAGCTTCCCGTCTCTTACCTTGGCTCTGACTGCGATTACGATCGTGCTCCCCTCTCTTGCACCATCACTGACGGAAATGGCGTCTGCTCCATCCGCACTGTTGCCACTTGCGCTCATCTCGAAGGCCGCTATTACATCTGGGCTGATGCTCCCCGTGGATCTGAGGTGACCGTTGAACTCTTTGATGCTTCCATCCGTCTCCTCCGTGATCACGAGAAGGTCTCTGCCACCATCGACAATGGAGATTTTGGTGCTTTTGATTTCCCTTACCGCACCAACGTCCAGTATTACCGCTTTGACATTGAGCCTCGCAATGACGATCACTTTATGGCCAGCATCCGCATCAGCGACGTCAGCCAGGGATCTGTTGGTGTCGCCATCAATGATGGACAATGGCCCATTTTCCCCAACCAGGGTGGATCATGCGGACAGAACGTCTATCTTTCGTCTGAAATTGAGGCTGGAGAAGACCAGGTCATTTATCTCGACTCTTGCGAGCTTGGATTCCCCGTCGAGCTCTCTGAGCACGTCCCCACAACCCTCTGGATCTCTGTTTACGGAGTCGATCAGGATTGCGAGCTTCATGCCATCAAGTACAGCATTGAGATCCGCAGCACTGAGGAACCTGACACCTTTGATCTCAATGATGAGCAATGCGACAGTGTCAGTCTCTTTGAGTACCACTTTTACCGTCTTTCTCCTCGCACCGTTCCTCATCCTCAGGACTCGATCATCATCTTTGATTTCGAGCAGACCAACGGAGACATTTCCGTTTCTCTCTTTGACAATGATGGTTTCCACTCAACCCTTCCTTGCTCGGACGTCTTCCTTGATGTTCCTAATGGTGCTTCAGGAATCGCCCCTTACATCTGCGGCTTTGACAACCTTTACTTTTCAGTTTACGGAGTCGGACTCGATGAGGATGCCACCACCGATATCATTGATTACCGCTTTGCTGTTCGTGAGCAGGCAATCACCCTCAACCCTCTCCTGAACGATGAGACCTTCCCCATCGAAGATCCTTGCCCTTCCAACTTCCGCGACACCGCTGGATTCGATTACTTTTTCTTTGATGCCTCTTCTTTTGATCCTTCTGAGACCTCTTACATCTCCTTCACCATCGAGTCTGACTCGACTTATTCCGCTTGGCTCAACACCCACCACATTGGAGGTCCTCTCTGCTTTGACACTGACTCTGTCTCTGGAGTTGGATCAAACACCCTCTTTGACTTTGGCTGCAACGGCTTCTCGACCGATTATTATGTCACCGTCTTTGCCTCTGGACCCTTCACCGTCACCGCCCACGTCGAGCAGAACATTGTTGATCTCGCCTTTGGAGAGTCCACTGATGTCACCCTTTCCACTGGAGTTGGAGTCTTCCGTCTCACCGTCACTGAGGACGACATCACTGCCGGATCTCGTCTCACCATCTTCACCTCTGACATCAAGGGTGGATTCCTCGAGTACTTTTACAACCTTGGTGGCCGTGCCGGAGAGACCATCTCTGATCCTTTCGACGTTGATGTTTGTGCCTTCCAGCACTATTCCATCGATCTCCGCACCTCCGAGTCGTTTGATTACTTCCAGCTCTCCAGCTGCGACTTTGTTGCTGGAACATACTGGATCACCATCCGCACATACAACGAGGATCTCCTCTCTGCTTGCGACCCTGCAACCTTCACCCTCACTCCTCAGGTCATCAGCTACGAGTTTGACATCACCGACGTTGAGCTCAACACCACCATCACTGATGAGATTGTCCACCGCATTCCTCGTGACACCAACAGCGAGACTCCTTACCGTTTCTACCGCATTGAGGCCACCGATGGAAGCTACGACTCTCTTGGTCAGCTCTCGATCCGCAACGTCCAGGGTGGAGTTGTCACTGCTTACATCTCTCACCAGACCTTCCCTCTCCCCTCCAACGTCTGGGTCAATGGACAGGTCACCGGTCTCTCGCCCACTGGATACATCCGATCTGGAGTCCGTTCGAGCACTGATGTCTTCCCTCTCTCTTATGAAGAGTTGGTTGAGTTTGACGTTCAGTTTGCTGGTATCAACACTGCCAATCAGATTGTCCTTTTCAACTCTGCTTCTCCTTCTCAGGCCGCCACATTCCCTCTCATCGGTGTCCCCAATGGAGTCACGATCGTTGGAGCCGACTTCCGTCCCACGACAGGAGAGCTCTTTGCCCTCGGAAGCGACAGCCGTCTTTACATCATCAGCCCCAGTGGAACCATCGAACCCGTCTCGACTGCTGCTTTCGCCACTCCCCTTTCTGGAACCTCCTTTGGCTTTGATTTCAACCCCACCGTTGATCGCATCCGTGTGACCAGCGACAATGGCCAGAACCTCCGTCTCAACCCCATCAACGGAGCCCTCGGTGCTGTCGATACCGCCATCACTCCTTCCTCCGCCAGAGCCGTCGCTTGCGCTTACACCAACAGCTTTGCTGGATCCACCATCACCACCCTCTACGTCATTGACTCTGCCACCGATTCCCTCTACACCCAGGGAGGTCTCAACAGCGTTCCTTCACCCAACGGAGGAGTCCTTCAGCTCGTTGGTCCCCTCGGTGTCGATACCTCTGACGTTGCTGGTTTTGACATTCTCCCTGAGCAGGCCATTGGTTTCGCAACCCTCAACACCCCTGGATCTTCGACTTCTTCTCTCTACCTCATTGATCTCACCACTGGAGCTGCCTCTTTGATCGGACCCATTGGATCGAACGCTCCCCTCAGCTCTCTCGCCACCATCACCGTTCTCGCCAGCCCCGAGACCGGAAACGGATGCGCCGATGCTTCTTGCACTTCTGTTGACGGATCTTGCTCCATCACCCTTTCTCCTTGTCTCTGGGAGTCTGGTCCCTTCCACATCGTTGTTGCTGCCGAGGAGCAGTTTGGAGATGATGCCGGTGTCACATACGACCTCGTCCTCACCGAGTACCCTCAGTACCGCAACATCCTCCCCAACCACAACCACATCGACTCGTTTGATGGAAACACCGCCAACCACTATTACGCTGGAATCACCGATGGACAGCAGTCTGTCCGCTTCCGCACTCAGGTCATCAACGGAGATGGAGTCCTCGTCACCGTCCGTGATCACGAGTGCCCCGAGCAGGCCACCTGGACCCGTGAGGTTTATTGCAGTGGACGTTTCTACGATCACCCCTTCATGTGTGACATTGACGTTTCCACCCGTGCCCAACACCCCGGAGCCCTCACCACCACCTTCTTTGCCACTGTTTCCGGAACCAACGCCACTTTCTCCATCGGATTCTACGCTGGTCGTCAGAACTGCCACGAATTCTCTGCCTCTGGCGTCCGTGATGGTCTCGACTTTTGCGCCGGTCTTGTCCCCTATGCCACTTACCGCTGGGACAACTATGCCAAGCGCGACGAGTCTGCCCGCTGCCTCTTCAACGAGCTCTACGACCACTTCCGCGTTCAGCCCTGCTGGTCTGGAGTCACCCCAGAGTGCAACTCGACCCTCCAGCGTTTCGCTTGCTACGAGAACTTCCACCGTTGCGACGAGGATGGTTTCGCCGTTGGCACCTGCCGCAAGGCCTGCGAGGCGGTCGTCTTTGAGTGCGTCAACTGGTTTGAGTCTGTTGATCTCGAGTATTACAACTGCACTTCCGACCGCTATGTCGAGAACTACGAGACCTGCACTGGACACCTCGAGAGCGACATCTTTGATGACAACGCAGACTTTGTTGATGACCCTCTTGACCTCATCTATGAGATCGAGGCTGAGCGTGCGCGCGGATCTGCCTCTTCCCTCTCTGCCGTCTTCTCTCTCGTCTTTGCCGTCGTCGCCATCTTCCTTGGCTTCTTCTGAGCACATCTTCCAATGACAGGCACATGAATCCCTTTCTCTTTCCCTTTCTTCATTAAACTCTCAGCATCAAAACAAAACACGATCCACACTTTTTGCTTTTGTTCTCAACAACAATCAACAATCAACAATCAACAATCAAATCATCTGGAGATCGAGATCTAGAAGAGAAGAGAAGATCGAGAAGAGAAGAGAAGAGAAGGGGATCAAAACAAGCAAGGAAATGCGTTGATTGTTTATCTCGACGCACAACGTCTTAGCAACAAGGACGAAAGAAACGGAAAACGGAAAGGGGAGACAGGGCGAGAGGAACAAGTGCCCTTCTCTCCAAACAAAGTGAAGAACAGAGAAAAGAGAAGAAAGGAGGAAAACGGACGACCGATGCAATTCGATCACCGAAAAGGAGGAGGGCTGTGATTGTGATTGTGATTGTGAGTGTCGTTGTCGTTGTCGTTTGGATCGGGGTCCTCATCATAGAAGCCAGAAGCGCCGAGGAAGGCCGAGGTGCTGGTGGGAATGTGCTGACCAGAGGCCCGGAAAAGAGAGGTCGAGCGCTCGTCGTTGTTTCTTGCGGCCAAGTCGAAGGGGGCCATGTGAGGGCGGGGAACGTCAGCGTCGGTGTCGATGCCGTTGATCTGGCTCTGATCCTCGATCGAAGAGTCGAGAAGAGACAAGAAGAAGGAGGAGGGATGCGGAGAGGGCAGAAACGACATCGGGGTGGGAGTTTGATCAAACAAAGTGGGAGTTGGGGCAGGAAGCACGCTGGAGAAGCGCGAAGTGTCTTTGGAAGAGGGTGTTGGAGGGGGAACGAAGGGAGGAGGAGCAACGGAAGAAGAAGGAGCAAGGACAGGGGAAGACGCGGGAATGGGAGCAGAGGCCCAAAGAGAAGGGGAGAAAGAAGAAGAAGAGCAGGAGTTTGAGGAGGTGGAGGCCGGAGCAGAGGCCGAGAGGGAAGAAAGGTTGGGGTGATGAAAGGCAGGAGGTCCGCCAGAAATGCTCTGTGAAAGAGAAGAGGAGAGCAGATTGGCAAAAGAAAAGGCATTGATCGGATCTTGCTGCTGGAATTGAGGGTGGTTTTGCTGTTGGTATTGGTGAGGTTGTCCAGTGTTTGGAAGCAAAACGAGGATCGGTCCAAACGGAGTTTGAAGTGGGATCCCAAAGATCGGAGGAGTTCCACTTGGTTGGAGAGAAATAGGCGTTGGA
>SXGT01444196.1_pt1 | contig 10230 bp, 6 predicted proteins | sample 3176221 | NCBI WGS metagenome assembly SXGT01 (sample SAMN11356862, study PRJNA531348) | freshwater metagenome | isolation source: freshwater sample F1-120 | place: China: Fuxian Lake, Yuxi | collected 2017-12-25
AGGCTGTGATTTTTTGTAGGGCGGGACAAGCTGAGTACTCTCAGCGCCGGCCCACCAATCATGTTCCAAGCGAAATTGGTGGGCCGGCGCGACGAGTACGTCGCTGGTCCCACCCTACAATTCAAAAACTCACAGCCTCGACGCGTCAGCGAGGGAATGCGCCCCAGCGACAGGACGATGGCAGATCGGTGAAGCATGCGCCCTCGCTGACGCTTCGGGTTACTTAGGTTGGGGTTGAGTCGCGCCAGCCGTAAGTATGTGAAGCTGTTCCGGTCGGGAAAACTCTTTGGCTGGCGAAACAGGCAGGCTCGTTGCCATTGGCGTTTTGGTGAGAATCGGACGAATCGTGAGACTCGGCACGACCGATGAAGTCTGACAGGCGGCAATTCGTGTCGCTGATCGACAACCTAATGGCAAACGGACTCAGGGAAGGGAGTGAGATTCTCCCGCTGTCCCGCAACTGTGAGGGGGACGAACGCCGCACACGCCACTGGTTGGCCGGCAGGGCAAAACGCACGAGCAGGAGGCTCACCTCAAGCACCGAGGAATGTGCGTTTTGCCCTGCCGACCTCTGGGAAGGCGCGGCGTTTGAACGAACCCGAGCCAGGATATCTGATCCGCTTGCGTCACTCGCTTCGCATCCTCGAGGAAAGGGATGAGACATGGACGCTCGCACGCTGCTGCGCGCGGTGAGATTCACCGCGCCGATATTGGTATTACCGATTCTCGCCGGGACGCTCTTGTGTACGCCTCATGTTCAGGCTCAAGAGACCGAATCGGTTCCGCTGCCCACTCAGACTCAAACGCCACCGGCGGGGAACGAACTTCCGGCGCTCCCCGAAACGCGCGTGATCGCGAAACCAACACCCGGGCCGTTTCCGCGCGAACCGCTCCCCAATGACGCGGTCATCACTGCGAACCGCACCGAAACGTTGCGATCGGAAATCGGTAGCGCGGTCTCCGTGATCACCGAGGAGCAGATCCGCAACAGCGGTCAAACCACGTTGCTGGGAGTGCTTCGCAATGCCGGCGTGCCTTCGATCGACTTTGCTCAGAGCGGCGGACCTGGATCACAAACGACCGGCTTCATCCGTGGCGCGAACTCGGCACACACAAAGGTCATGTTGGACGGCGTCCCGCTGAATGATCCCTCCTCACCGACGCGCACCTTCGACTTCGGCACCTTCTCGATCGACAACGTCGAGCGAGTGGAAATCATTCGCGGACCACAGAGCACGCTGTTCGGCTCGGACGCGATTGGTGGCGTGGTCAACATCATCACGAAGCGTGGCAAAGGACCGGCTCAGGCACGATTCACTTCGATGGGAGGCACCTTCGGCACCTGGCAAGAAGGTGGAAGCATCAGCGGCGGCACGGAGCAGTTTTACTACTCGTTGTCAGGTTCGTACTTTCAGAACGATGGCTTCTCGGCCGCCGATAAACGCTTCGGCAACACCGAGCGAGATGGTTTCCGCAACGGCAACCTGGGCTTTCGAGGGGGCTACATCTTCAACGAGCACGTCGATTTCGATGTGATCTACCGATACCAGAAAGCGAACATCGACATCGACGACAACTTCAACCCCGTTCTCGGAGGGCCAGGAGGATCCACGGGGTTTCAAGTGGCGGACAGCTTCCGCATCAATCGACTGGAAGCGAACACCGTCCGACCGCAGGTTCGCGTGCTTCTCTTCGATGGGATGTTGGAGCAGAAGGCCGGGTTCAGTTACATCAACTACAACCGCGACGCGCCGGGAGGGTTTACTCCCTTCTTCGATGGCGAGACTCGCAAGTTCGATTATCAGGCAAATGCTAATCTGTTCGATTTGGACCAGTTCAAGAATCTCGCCACGTTCGGTACGGAGTATCTCGACGAACGATCGAGTTCGGTGTCGGTGCCCAATGCGTCTCAGACGGCCAGCAGCGTTTATGTGGAAGACCAGTTCGCACTGTGGGACCGTTGGTTCACCACGGTCGGAGCGCGTCAGGACGCCTACAGCATCGCGGGAGTTGCCAATACCTACCGCGTGACGACGAAGTATCAGCTTCAGGAAACCAACACGGCGTTTCATGGCACGCTCGGCACCGGATTCCGAGCACCGTCGCTCGCTGAGTACTTCGGCTTCGGCGGCAATCCCGGACTGCGGCCGGAAGAAAGCAAAGGCTGGGACGTCGGCATTGAGCAAGCCTTCGATGCTGACCGCAATCTAGTGGTCGATGCGACTTACTTTCGCAATGACTTCAACAACCTGATCAATTTTGCCCCCGCTCCCGGTTTCTCGTTCGGTCGCAATCAGAACGTGGATCGTGCGCTGACGACCGGCGTGGAATTGACGGCGCTCTGGCAAATCTTCAATGACACATCTCTGAGCGCGACCTACACACACACCGATGCGTTCGATCGCACGACGAACCAGCGGTTGCTGCGGCGTCCCCCCAACAAGTTCGCGATCGGAGTGAGCCAGTTCTTGCTGGATCAGAAGGCGAATGTCAGCATCAACGTACGCTGGGTCGATTTTCGCGAAGACATCGGACCGTTCTTCGACCCCGTCACCTTTGATCCGATCCGCACGCGGGTCAGCAGCTATGCGGTCGCGAACGTGCAAGCGTATTACGACTGGAAGCCAGCGGTTCGGTTGTTCGGCCGCATCGACAATGCGTTTGACAAGAACTACGAGGAAATCTTCGGCTTCGGTACACCACGCTTTTCGGTCTACGCCGGGGTGACGATCCTGCTCGGCGGCAACGATGGCCTGTGAGGAAATGTAGGGTGGGTCGAGTCATCGAGACCCACCAGAAACGGTGGCCAGTTTGGTGGGTCTTGATGACTCGACCCACCCTTCATTTTTCCTGGCGTGCGGAATTGGCTTGCCGTGCGGGCGACACGAGGCCAAGTTGCTTGGCCCATTCGATCGGCCTAGCATGACGGAGTCCCGCGAGAAAATCGCCGATCGCTCCAACATCGCGGCCGAGATTCACGTCTGGGTGAACCTCGCTTCTGCACCCTTCCTATCCGGGGATGATTGTGTCGGATCCTGAAAACGTTCCCACGTCGCAGCCCACTCCTGAAGCTCCTCTTTCCGAGAATGCTCAGCCACCAACCGAGACAGCCCCTCCGACCGAGGGGCTGCCCGAATGGGAGCCGCTTACTCCGGAACTCGTGGAAGACGAGGCCATCCGTGGCGACTTCATGTTGCGCTGGGCGGCGGTGTTGCTGGCGCTGTTGATCGGCTGCCGACAAATCGTCGAGACGACGACGTTGGTGCATGTGAAGACTGGGCAATACTTGGCGGCTCACGGGTTTTGGCCGCCGACAAACGATGTCTTCTCGTCGACAGCCAGCGAGCATCGTTGGGTCAATCTTTCGTGGCTATGGGATTTGATCGCCAGTGGTTTGTTCGCGATTGGTCAGGGAATTGGATTATCGCTCGGCACGGCGCTGTTAGTGGCGCTGACGTGGTGGCTGCTGGGAAAGACTAGCCGAGCGAATGTCTCGAATTGGTGGGGTTCGATTCTGGGGGTGTTGGCTCTGTTGGCGAGTCATCCTCGGTTCTCTGGTCAACCCGAGTCGGTGACTCTGCTGGGGTTGGCGGCGACGTTGTGGTGCTTCCATGCCTGGCGAACGTCGCAGGAGACGGCGACCAGCACGAGCGTCATCGCTCTGGCCAGCCGGCCGGTGTCGCTGTGGTGGTTGGTGCCGGGCTTTGCGTTGTGGGGCAATCTCGACCCGCGCATGTTTCTCGGCTTGTTGTTGCTGTTGCTCTGGGGAACTGGCGAACTGCTTGGAAACTTTGTGGGACACGCAGCGTTGTCGGTCGCACAGCGGAAATACTTCTGGAAGGTGTTGGGAACGTGTGTCGTGGCCAGCTTTCTGAATCCGTTCGGAGGTCATGCGCTGTGGTCGCCGGTCGTGTTGTACGGGACGGAATACCCAGCATGGCGAGCGTATGCAGCGACGGCTTCCGGCTGGGAAACGACCAGTGTTTTGTCGCTTTGGAATCCAAGCCTGTGGAACTCCGGACTGGGGCGGTTGCCTTTGATTGCGGGACTGCTGGTTGTGCTGTCCGCGTTAGTGTCGCTGACGCTGAATGCTCGGCGAACGGATCTAGGTGATTGGCTGGCGTTGGTTGGGTTCACGGCGTTGGCGAGCGTCGCCTCGCATGAACTCGCGGCGGCGAGCATCGTGGCGTGCGTGATCGGAACCCTGAACGCTCAACAGTGGTATCAGGCAAAGTTTCGTCAGACGTACTCCATCGCACCCGGCGAGCTGTTATTTACGCGCGGCGGTCGCGCGGTCACGGTGCTGGCCTTCTTTGCGCTGGCGGTGATTTCGGTAAATCAGATGCTCTTCGGCGTGGACGGAAAGCGCGTCGGATTGGGCTTGTCGAATCGACTGCAAGCCTTGGTCGAGGCGTATCGCTCGGCGTCAGTGGACTCGTTTGACGACCGCCCATTCAACTTCGTGCCTCAGCAAGGAGACGTTTTGCTGTGGGTCGATCAGAAGCCGTTCATGGACAGTCGGCTGGCAGTGTTCTCTGGTCGCAACACAGAAGACTTGCTGACGCTGCACGATCAATCGCGGCGAGCGTTGGCGGGCTTGCCGGCTCATGACGGCGCTGCTGGTGAGAATCCCGCTCAGGCCGAGGCGGATGATTTCAACGCGATTTGGCAGCCGATCTTCGACCGCTTTCAAATCACCCATGCGCTGCCGCGTTTGGTGAGTGCGCGGCCGATCGCCTATTTCCGAATGCAGTTGTCCGCAGATTGGCAGGTGACTCATCTGGGCGCGAATTGTGCGGTGCTCTATCGCCGGGATGCACCTTCGCCGGAGCTCGCGAAGCATCTCGAAAAGCATCGCCTCAATCTCGTGACTGCGGCATTTCAAACCGATTCACCCGCCGTTCTTCGGACGGACTGGCCGCGCGCGAGCACCTCGCTGCAAAAGTACTTCAGTCCGCCGGAGGCTCGCGTCTCCAACAAAGTGCTCGAAGCGGAAAACTTGTTGATGCACTTGCACGGGATGGTCAGCGGGCAGGTTGTGATCGATCAACCGTCTGCTTTCGCGATGGCCTATCTGGCGATTCGCAAAGCCAACGAGGCGCTGGCGGAATCGGCCGATCACGCGGCGGCCTATCAAGTCTTAGGCGATGTGTACTCCTACCTGTCGAACATGGAGACGGGCATCGTGCAAGCCGCAGGGGGCTCGTTTGCCAACCAAATGCGGTTTCAACAGGCGTTGGGGGCGTATCATCAAGCTCTGCTGTTAGAACCCAACTCGCTCGTCCTGCATGGCCGCCTGCTGGATCTGTTGCAGCGACACAACCGCACGGACTTGGTGCTCCGCGAGTTGCAGGCCATCGACCGCCTCAGCCTGAAGGCTCCGTCCAACGACGCCGACGCCGAGGAGTCGCTGGTGCAGCGATTCCAGTTGCAAGAACAATGTCAGAGTCGGCTCGACGCGCTGCGCGAGGAACTCGACAAGGTGACGGATGGGGGACCGGGCGTCATCGAGATTGCCCAGCAAGTGTATGCCGCGGGGTTTGTGCTGGAGGCACTCAAGATCTTGGATCGCGATCTGTTCGCGGTTCAAGGGTCGGTCGAAGGGCAGTCACTCCAAGGCTTGTTGCGGTACGAGTCCGGAGAGACGGAAGTGGCTTACAACCAGTTCGCGTATGAACTCGGAGCCAGCGCGGGCGGATGGCGCGTCCCGGCTGCATGGACACGATTGGCGCACGGCGAATACGACCCAGCGATCAAGCTGTGGAGGGAGCAAACGGAGTTGAGTCAGAGATCGTCGTTGATGTCTGTTCTGGCAACTTTGCCTCTGGTGCAATCACCCTTCCAGAGTCTGGGCCAACCCAATGTCTGGCCCACGCAACACGGAGCGACCTTCACCCAGGCTCAGTTTCGTATGCTGAGCGAGTCGGCAACCCTGCTGTGGTCCATCGCAATGTGCCAGTTGGAATCGGGGCAGCCGAAGTTAGCCGCAAAGACGCTCAGCGGATTGCTCGAAAGCTATCCGGACACTTCGCTGCGTCCGCTGTGTCGCTTCTACCTGTTCGTCATCACCGACGAGGTGATCGACCTCGAACCACCTTCAGAATGGATCCCGATCGACGGCGAGACCTTCCTGCCGGATGAACCGGCCGACACGGAAAAAAAATAACCCCGGCCACAAAGACCGGGGCTATTCGTCGTAGGACGGGCACTCCTGCCCGTCGTAGGGAAGGACGGGCAAGAGTGCCCATCCTACGCTCGAAGACCTAGTTCAGAATCTTCTTGGTGTCTTCGATGATGGCCTTGGCGTTGGAGGCTTTGTATCCCCCCTTGGCAAAGGCGTGGCTGGCCTTCACGTCGCTGTCGACCCACATCGTGACGGTCAGGTTGGCCTTCTCGGCGATCTTGTAGCCATCCGGTCCAGCAACGCCGTCGAAGACCGTCAGCGGGACGTTCTTCAAGCCTTCCTTCTTGGCGATTTCCTTCAGCTTGGCTTCATCCTTGTCTGGATCATTCGTCAGCAGCGTGACGAACGCAGCCATCTTCTTCTCTCCGTTCTTCCCGACCAGGCCATCAATCTCTTTGACCAGAGCGACCACTTCCGGGGTCATCTCGCGAGCGAAGATGTTGACCACTGGGCGAGCACCGTACTTGCAGCGGTAACACAGTGTTCTGCCTTCGCTGGGACCGGTGACGTCCCGGACGTTGTACGCGGGAATGTCATCTCCTGGTTGCAGACCGGACTTCAGTTCGGCCGCGATCAACGCACCGGCGAACATCGCGCTCGCCACGAAAGCCACTGACAGAATTCGACGCATCTTAAGTCTCCTTGGGGTTGAGAAACGGAACATGGGACAAACAGGTTTAGTAGCCTGACTCTCCGATTCGGAAACCGTTGAGGGCGGGAACCCAACTCGGAGAGTCAGGCGACTGAGGACTATTCATGAGGCAGGTGAATTCATCGAAGTCTTCGCGGCAGCACGCGAACCGGACACGCCGTCGCTAGCGAATCCGCATTCAAGAGAAACCGGGCCGCTCGGCTTCGGAGCAGATGAGGTACGGCAGTGACACTCGGAGCGATCCCGCCGTTGGGCGGATGATTGGCGACGCGATGTCATTCGGCCGCAAACTCACGAGCGGGGTTCCTTAGCAAAGTGGTCGTACCCAAACGCGGGCGGGACTCTAGCGACGTGCTCCGGCGGGAAACAAGCGTCTGGCTTACTCGCTATCCGTTGTCGGACGGGAAGCTTCGGCCTTGGTCTTCTCGAACAGAACGATGTGCTGCCACGGCAGGACGCCAATTGTCTTCGTCCACTTCAAGCCGAACTCCGGCTGCGAGATTTCCTTCTTCACCTGCGCCTCGGTCATCTTGTGGACCAGCTTGATCGGGACGTCCGCGTCTTCTTTGCGGTATTCGACAAACGCGACTCGCCCCCCAGGCTTCAACGACTTCGAGATGTCCAACATCATCTCATAGGGAAACTCCAGCTCGTGGTAGACATCGACCATGATGGCGAGGTCCACCGACTCCGGCTTCAGCGCGGTTGTCTTCTGCGTCCCTTTGATCGGTTCGACGTTCGTGATCTTTAGCTTCTTGGTTCTCTCACGCAGGCGGTCCAGCATCTCTTGTTGCACATCGACCGCCAGCACTTTCCCGTCGGGCAGAATCCGTTCGGCCATCAGCAGACTGATGACGCCGCTCCCCGCACCGATATCGGCCACAACCATGCCGGGCTTCAGATCCAGCGACCGGACCAGCAGTGAAAGTTTTTCTTCCCGTTCACGCTCCGTACGCTCGAGCCACTCGGCCCCCTGCCCTCCGGGTCCGAAGCCCATCACATGCGCGATTTCTCGTCCCATGTAAAACTTGCCGATCCCGTTTGGATCGTGATCCTTGCGGATCTCATATCGCAGCTCGCCCGGCTTGGCGGGTTCATCGGCCCGTAGGAACATCGGCATCCACAACAGAGCGATCAGCAATCCGAGCTGGCGAAAGGGCATCGCGGAACTCCTTGATTCGTGGTGGCTACTTTGCCTGAATGACCGCCAGCAGGGCTTCGCGGTTTTCGCGCCAGGCCGTCGGGCCGCTGGCATCCGTGGGAACTTCCAGTGTGATGGTCGGCAACTTGCGATCGACGCCGGCCCACGAGCCGAAGCTGCCGGGAGTCGGATAACCCATCGACTTCAACACCGCATATTGATTGTGGAAGCTCATCGTCTCTGCGAGTCGTTCGGCCGGGCCGTCGAAGTTGTTGCCGTGTTTGCCGCGAGCGATCGAGTGCAGCGTGATGATCCGGTCGGGTTTCCAGTCGTCGATCAGTTGAATCAGCAACTGTGACTCCGGCTCTGACGCGGGTTCTTCGCCGCCGAAGTAGCGTCCCTTCTTACCGACCGCAAAGTTCTTCGCGGGGAAGTTGCGATTTAAGTCGATCTCTCGCGCGTTGGCCCGTGTGCCGCGAGCTAGCCCGTCCGGATTTACGACCGGCAGGACCGCCACGCGGCGGCTGAAGTAGGCTTCCGGGTTCTTCGTCAGATGTTCGACGAGTTGGTTGGCCACAAATGCGGTGTTGGCTTCGTCGCCGTGAATCGCGGCGAAGATCAGTGTCTTCGGGCCAGACTTTCCGAAGAAATGCCCAACGATCGGCAGCCCGAGCACTGACTTACCCAACTGCCGCGTCTGCGGCCCGAAAGCGGGCAGCAGATCTCCGGGCCGTAGAGTGTCGCTAGTCGCAGCGCTGACGATCTCGATCGTCGAGGCCGGCTCATCGGGAGCAACAATCGGCTCAATGGGAACGAGATCCTCGGTCAATTGTGTTGTCGGCAAAGACTTCGGAGCGGTCGTCATCACCGTCTTCGGGACGCGGCGTAGTTTGGGCAACGGTCGATTCCAAACGCGGCCCGTCGCCACGTTGCCGGGTGCGGGCTTTCCATTGAGCCGCGAATACTCCCCCGGATCGGCTGGGTCAAAGTTGTATGGCGTGATCAGCGGCAGACCGTCCGAAGTCGCCGGTGCGCTCGGCTCGGTGGCTGACACGCTGAAGGACGTCACACACAACGCCGCCGCCAAGATCGCGGACAGCAACGGGCGCGCAGCCGTTCGGCCACGCGGAAGAATCCAATCGAAGGAAATCATGATCGGCTCACGCTCTGGGGGATTGCGGAGCTTCCGTGCGAAATTCGACCTGCAAGGCTCCGAGCATCTTGGTGATCTGAGCCTCCTTGCGATTGATGTTGAGGACGTTGTCGAGCACGAATGCACGCGGCTCGTTGGTCGGATGCAGAATCAGCCGGCCGGAGCGGAGCAGCATGTACTCAAACACGTCGTTGATCTCTTTGCTGATCCGCAGGTTCGGAGCGGAGAAGCGTTCCAGGTCGCTGAGGAATCCGTGGTGGTGCATCAGTTCGTTCGGTCGGACTTCCCAATAATCGAAGCGAGCCATGATCCACACGACGATGTAGAGCAAGCTCAGGAACACGGCAAACAACATGTAGAAGTGAGCGTTGGCCCAGGGCTTCAAAGCGTCGAAGAACTTCGACACGAACGGCACCAGGTCGGGGCGATTCGTAAACAGCAGCACCGCCCCCAACCCCGTCGCCGCGAACCCAAAGAACAGAGTCAGTGACGTCGTCCTGGGGAAGTCGAAAGAAATCACGACAAGGTTCACGGCCGTCAGCATCAGGAAGAACAGCGTGATGAGCTCCGCCACGCGATGACGCTCACCACCGGGCATCGCGGTATCGCCCAGCAGCAGCATGATGAACCAGGCCACAATCGAGATGAGGTAGGTCGGATACATAAACACGATCTTCGGGTACGAGACCAGATAGATCGAACTCGGAGTTTCTTCCTTGTCGCTGTCCGGCGGCGCGGTCGCGACGATCGGCTGAATCGGAGTGGCAGCGACCACAGGCGGGACGGGATTCGGGGCCGAGTCATTATCGGGATTGTCGGTGCTCATGGAGTCGATCTTTGGCTAACGAATCGGATGATAGAGGAGATGCCTGCCACGCGCGGCCCCGAGAATCTATCGAGCCAACCAAGCGACGTGTAGTAGTAGGGTGGGTCGAGTCATCGAGACCCACCAAGTCGGGCTAACCCACATTATTCATGCGTATCCAATGAAGCGGCCCGCGAGGGCGTAGAAGGTGTTGTGACATCAGCACTTCAACGCCGCAGGGAGGCCGGGCATGAGTTTACAGGGTGTGTTGCCGTTTGTCCTCGATTTTTCGGTG
>SXGT01655854.1_pt1 | contig 10230 bp, 10 predicted proteins | sample 3176221 | NCBI WGS metagenome assembly SXGT01 (sample SAMN11356862, study PRJNA531348) | freshwater metagenome | isolation source: freshwater sample F1-120 | place: China: Fuxian Lake, Yuxi | collected 2017-12-25
ATCGCGGGAACGTAGGCGCCGCCTGCGGTGCAGGAGCCGAGCACCAGCGCCACTTGGGCGATGCCGGCCGCCGACATGCGGGCTTGGTTGTAGAAGATGCGACCGAAGTGAAAGCGGTCCGGGAAGACGTCGGCCTGCAGCGGGAGGAACGCACCGCCGGAGTCGACGAGATAGACGCACGGCAAGCCGTTCGCCTGCGCGACCTCTTGGGCGCGAACGTGCTTCTTGACCGTCAGCGGATAATAAGTCCCGCCTTTGACGGTGGCGTCGTTCGCGACGAAGACGCACGTACGACCGTGGACCCGGCCGAGCCCCGTGACGACGCCCGCCGCAGGCGCCTCGCCGTCGTAGATCCCGTCGGCCGCGAGCGGCGACAGCTCGAGAAAGGGCGTCCCGGGATCGATGAGTTTGGCGATGCGTTCGCGCGGAAGATTCTTCCCTCGCTCACGGTGGCGCTCGACTTGCTTCGGCGGCCCGCCCGCCGCGACCTGCGCTAGTTTTCGTCCGAGCTCCGCCTCAAGGGCGTCCATGCGCGCGAGGTTCTCGACGAAGGCGGAGGAGGAAGGATCGAGCTTAGATCGCAGGGGCTCCATGGCGTCGGTCTCCGGCGTCCGGCGGCGCGGGCGTCAAGTTCAGCGTTCGTCGCCGAAGCCGAGCACGCGATAGGACCCGTTCTTCTGATCTTTCTCGAGTTTCACGACGCCGAAGCGCTCCGCGTCCTCGAGCAGACGCGTGAAGGTCCGATATCCGAAGTACGATTCGTCGAACTGCGGACGCTTGCGTTTGATCGACTGCTTGAGCATCGACGCCCAGATGACGTCTTTGTTCTCGCGCAAGAGACCGAGGAGCCCGTCGGCGATGATCGCGAACGCCTCGCGCGACTTCTTCGGAACGTCGCGGTCGTCGCCGGACGGCGCGCGCGGCGCCTCGTCGACGCGCTGACGGACGAGATCGTCGTAAAAGATGAACTCGTCGCAATTCTCGATCAGAAGCTCGGAGGTCACGGCTTTGATGGCGCAGCCGATGACCTCTTTATTGTTCTCTTTGAGCTTCGAGACGAGCGGAGAGAAATCCGAATCGCCCGTGACGAGAGCGAACGTGTCGATGTGCGACTTGATGTGCGAGAGATCAAGCACGTCGACGACCATGCGGATATCGGCCGAGTTTTTGCCACCGATGTGCTTCTTCGGCACTTCGATGAGTTCGATCGCCTTTTCGTGGAACTGCTGGTGATAGTCCCGGTAGCGGGTCCAATCGCAGTACGCGCGCTTGACGACGATGCGGCCCTTCTCCAGCAGGCGCTCGAGAATGAGTTCGATGTTGAACTTGGCCGCGCCCTTGCTGATGCCGAGCGCCAGATTCTCGAAATCGACGAACAGCGCGATCAGCTTCTCGCCGGCGGGCTCTTGCGCGTTGGACATGTGCGCTCCGGGGCGGCCCCGCGCTTCCGCGCGGGGCCGGTACGATCCCGGCCGAAGCCGGGACGGCGGTCATCAGAACCGAATGCGGACGATGCGCTTCTGTTCTTGATCGGCCATCCAGAAGGCGTGGCCGTCGTGCGCCAAGCCGGTCGGCCGACCGCCGACGTTGTAGGAGATGAGCAGCGAACCCGTGGCGGCGTCCATCTTGTGGACGAGCCCGGCGCCCGGCTCCGTATAGAAGAGATGCTTACCGACGAGCAGCACGCCGCAGCAATCCGGCTTGACCGGATAGGCCTTCGCGTAACCGCCGTCCGTCTGCTTCACTTTGCGCAGCTGGCCCAAGCGCGAAAGGCTGTACCAGAGGTACTCGCCTTCGCAGCAGACGCCGCCGATCTCGCCGATCGGATGCTCGACTTTGAGCGCCTTCGTGATCTCGCCCGTCTCCGGGTCGATCTGCGAGATGGTGCGCGACGTACGGTCGCCCTGCCAAACGCACTTGCCGTCCCAGCCGGTGCCGGCGAGATCGCCGTCGAAGGCGATGCTGAACAGGACGTTTCCGCCGTTCGGGTCGACGCGGAAGATCTTCTTTTCGTTCGGATCCGAGATCCAGATCGCATCGCCGTCGTGCGCGAGTCCGTAGGGGGCGGGGCCGGGAGCCGGGATCTGGGCCAGAATGGTGCCGTCGGTCATTTCTCGAGGGTTCCCCATGCCTGCCGTGTTGCGAACTCGTTCCGACGCGGGGTCGCGGACATGGGACACGACCCGCTCCTCGGAACAAGGCGACGATAGTAGCAGCGTCCGCGGGCCGCTTCCCAAGCGTCCGCAGGCCTCGCGGGCGAAGCGAAAACACCGGCCAAAAACGGCTACGGCGACGCCGTTTCCGGGCGTCGCCGTAGGACCGCGGGGGCGGAAAGCCCCCGCGTCGCGATCACTTCTTGGCGGGAGCCGCCAAGAGCTTCTCGATCGCCGCTTCGAGTTCCTTGCCGCGCAAGCCCATGCGATGGACCTTGCCGTCGCGGTCGAGCAAGTAGGTCGCAGGGATCGATCGGACTCCGTAGAGCTGCCCGATCTCGCTCTCCCAGCCCTTGCCGTCCGCGAACTGACGCCAAGTCATGCCCTTCTCCTTGACGACGTCGGCCATCTTCTCGAGCGAGCGCTCGTTGTCGAGGCTGATGCCGACGACTTCGAAGCCCTTCGCCTGGTACTTCTTGTATGCGGCGACGACGTTCGGCATCTCGACCATGCACGGGCCGCACCAAGTGGCCCAGAAGTCGATCAGCAGCACTTTGCCCTTGTAGTCGGCCAACGAGAGCGGCTTGCCTTCGGTGTCCTTCGCATCCGCCGGGAAGGCCTTCGGTTCTTCGCCGATAAGCTTGATCGTTTCGATCTCGCCCTTCGCCATCTCGCCCAGACTTTCGTCCGGGATCTTGTCCGTGAGGGTCTCCCAAGCCTTGACCGCGCCGTCTTTGTCGCCGACGCCGACCAAGTAGTCGGAGAGCGCATTGGTCGCGTTGAACGCGGCCTGAAGCGTGTACGGCTTGGATTGATCGGCGCCGTCGATCAAGCCCATCAGCAGGCCTTTGACGACCTCCGGCTTAGAACCGAGCTTCGCGTGGGCGCGGCCGGCCAAGAGCGTTGCGTCGACTTTCTTCGGCGCAAGCTTCTCGTCCTTCGCGGCCTCGACGGCCTTCTCGGCGTGCGTCTTGGCGACGTCGAATTTCTCGAGTTCCATCGCAAGGGTCCCGGCTTGGATGCGGCCGTCCAAAACGTCGGCCTTCTCGGCGTTCTTCTTGTCGCCGAGGTAGGACTCGAGCGCCGCGAGGCGGTCGACCTTGACCTTTTTCGCAGCCTCTTCGGCGAGGCGGTCGAACTTCTCGTTCAACTCGGACACGGACGCCGCGGGCGTCGCGGCTTGCGCGGCGGCTGCCGGCTTGACGGCGTCCTTCTTCGGGCTTTGAGCGAATCCGGTCGCGGCGGCTGCGGCGACGAAAGCGATGACGATGCGGCGCATGACGGCTCCTTGCTGTGCGGACCGCGCCCACCCGGCGCATCGGTCTTCACGTGGGGAGATATAACGCGGCCGAAGGCCGTTCGCCCCCGTCTTTTGCTCAGTAGCGCGTGAAAGCCAGAAAAGCCTCTCGCCGGCGGTCGAGATCCTCCCTACGGATCTCCAAGAGCCGGTCGAGCGAGAACTTCTCCACCGTAAAAGAAGCCGTCACCGTCGCGTACGCGAGCGCGTGTTTAAGCCCCGTCCAGGACGTGTCGCCGGTCTCGGCGAGGCGGCCCATGAAACCCGCCGCGAAGGTGTCCCCGGCCCCGGTCGGATCATGGACCTCCTCCAAGGGGTAGGCGGGCAGCGCGAAAAACTCACCGTCCTTCAGCATCACGGAACCGTGTTCGCCCTTCTTGACGACGACGAGCCGGACGCCGCGGGCCGCGATGGCGTTCATCGCGCGGACGAGATTTTGGCTGCCTCCCATCGTGCGGGCTTCCTCGTCGTTCAAGATCACGCCGTCGACGCGGCCCCAGACTTCGAGCAATTTCGGTCGCGCGTGCTCGATCCAGAGGTTCATAGTGTCGACCATCGTGAAGCACGGGCCCTCCAGTTGGTCGAGGACGTGCGCCTGCGTCACAGGATCGCCGTTAGCGAGGAAGACATAAGGCGACTTCCGCCATGCGGCCGGAATCTCCGGTCGGAACGCCCCGAGCACGTTCAATTCGGTCTTGATCGTCTTGGCCGTGTCCATCCGGCCCTCGTACGAGCCGGTCCAACGAAAGGTTTTGGCCCCGCGTCGACGCTCGAGTCCGAGCAGGTCGATGCCGCGCTCCCGGAGCATCGCGACGTGCTCGTCGGGAAAATCGTCGCCGACGACGCCCGTCAACCGGATCGGCGCAAAGAAAGACGCCGCGACGGAGAAGAAGCAGGCCGCGCCGCCCAAGATGTTCTCGCGGACGCCGAAGGGCGTGGCGACCGAATCGAGCGCGATCGAACCGACGACGAGGACCGACATTCGCTCAATTCTCCCTTGGGGGGTCGCCGGGTTCTCCGGCGGCCTCCGCTGCATGCAACGCGTCCATCGTGCGCCGGCGGTGCGTAAAGAAGAGCGCGCCGCCCACGAGGCTCCACAACAGCGCCGCGGTCCGTTGCACGACCGAAAGCGCGATCGAAAGATCCAGATTCCAAACGCCGACGGCGCGGAAGAAATAGGCGAACGCCGCTTCGCCGACGCCCCAGCCTCCGGGGAGAAGCGGAATCGACGAAACGATCATCGCCACGGGGACCGTCGCCACATAAGCGGCGAGCGGAGATCCGGTGATGCCCGCGCTCTCGTCCAACCCGACGCCGAGGCCGAGGCAAAAGACGGCCCCGATGTTGCCGATGTGCGCCAAGAACGAGAGACCGGCGGCGACGGCGATCGTCTTCGGTTGGGATCGATAGAGGAAAAACGCCTGGTCGAGTTTCTTCAGGACGCCCGCCGCAGGGAGTCGCGCGGCCAAGACGTCCAACCGAAGGAATCGTCGAACCCGGCGCGACAGGAATAAGACGGTCGCGGCCGTGGCGGCGGCGAGGAACCCGAAGATCGCGATCGACGCCTCCCGGTACTGATCCAACTTGAACACGAGCACGGCCCCCGAAATCAGGGCCAGCACCAAGAGGCCGAGGATACGGTCGACGATGACGGTTCCGACGGCCCGCGCCCGGTATTCGGGATGGTCCTGCGCGATCATCACGGCCTTCACGAGATCGCCGCCCGTCAGGCCCGGGAGGACGTTGTTGAAGAAGAAGCCGATGAACGTGAGTCGAAAACAGCGCCCGAACGAGGCGGGCAATTGTTGCGAGCGCAGAAGAAGCGCCCAACGGTAAGAGCTCGTCGCATAGGCCCAAAGCAGAAACGCCATGGCGCCGAAGATGAGGACCGGCTGCTTGAACAGCCGACTCGCAATGCCGCGCAAACCGTGTTTGGCGGAAAGGGAGACGCGCACCGGATCCTTGCCGTCCTCGCGTACCGAGACACGCTCTCCGTCCCCGGCGAGCGGAAAAGTGCGCGGCGACGACTCCCCTTCGAGCGTGATGCTGGCGGTTCCGCGCCATGCCAACGAACTCCCGGTCGAAGTCTCTGCATGACCTCGCGACCCTTTGCGGGTGACTTCGTAGCGGTCGGCCCGTCGGATGACCTGCGACTCTTCGACCGGTGCGGAGAACCCGGCCCCGACGATCACGCCCGCCGCGTCGAACTTGGGATCGAGCAGGACCTCGCCCTGGATCTCCAGATCCCGGCCGACGACGACCCGGCGGACGCTTCCGCTTTCGAGTCCGAGCTCGTCGGCGAGCGTCACCTGCGTCGCGACGACGGCGACGACGACGACCCCGAGCAGAAGCTTCAGACCGATCTTCACCGGTCCGGACAGAGCCTTCACGCTGGTTCCCCGTGTGCAGGAGCGACTTTCGAAGCGGCGAGCGCCACGGCTTCGAGTTCGGAGTCGAGATCGGACAACAGTCCTTCGGCGAAACGGAGGGGGTCGAGGCCGAGATCCTTGAGGCCGATCGCGGCCACCGGCGCCAGCGCGGCGTCGATGTTCACGCCGAAATGGACGAGGGTCGAAACGGGAGAAACCGTCGCGATGGAGACGTTCAGCTTACGACCGCCGACGTAGACGTCGTCCCCTTTGCGGACGACGGGTTCGGTCGTCGCGTTTCGAACGCGGTCCGCGCAACGCGACGCAAGCAGCCGTTGGATGAGGACGGCGCGCACGAGATCCGTATCGAAGCGCTCGACCAGCACGTGGAGCATGTCGCCGGACTTGATGAAGAGCCCGCCTTCGCGATCGGCCAGATCGACCAAAGCGTCTCCCCGGACTTCGCAGGCCCCGCGGAAAGCTACGACGGCGTCGCCGTGGACGCCGAAGCGGGTCCGCAGGAAATGCGGGCGCAATTGGCGGCCGTCGTAGTCTTGGCGGGGCTCGAGCGCGACCAGCGTGACGAGACGTCTCAGGGCCACCGGTTCTTTCCCGTCTTTTCCCACCACAAGCGCCAAGCGCCCGCGTCCGGTCCGAGGTCTTCTCCGGTCAAAGCGATCAATGACTGACGAGCCACGAGCCCGATGGATCGGTCGGAATCGCCCGCCGCCTTGAAAGCTTGCTCCTCGTCCGGCATTTGCTCGACCAACGCCTCGATCACGATCGCCCGCCCCGGGTACGCCGCCATGGCGGCCATGATCATCGTGCGCGCGGCGGTCTCGCGTTCGCGCCGAAGCGCATAGACCAAAGCCGAAGCGAACGCCGGGTCGGCCGCAAGGAGGGCTGCGCGGGCGGATTCGGTTCGAAGGGTCGAGTCGTCGGCCCGAAGCCCGTACGCGATCGCAAAGACGGCCGTTTGCCGGGCGGTGCGGAGGATCGCCAGAGCCGTCAATTCGCGGAGTTCCGGGTACTCGTACAACGCCGCGCGGTAGCCCAGATAGCGCAGCACCGCGCGCGAGGTCTTCAGACCGACCGTCCGTTCAGGATCGCCGAAATTCAAACCTCCGAGCACGCGCAAAGGCTCCGCAGAACCGGCGGCCGCCTCGGCGCGCAGTCGTTCGCGATTCGCCTTCCACCAAGCGTCCCAGGCTTCGAAGGTTCGGCCCGCATCCGCACCCGTGGTCTCGCGGAGACGCGCCAGACCGGATTCCACGACGGAACGATCCGGGCTCTTCAGGGTCGGTAGGTGGACGGCTTCGATCTCGAAGACTTGGTCGAACCTGTCCAGCGCTTTGATCTGCTCGAACGCCGCGTCGGCGGCCTTGGTCGGATCCGAGATCAAAAAGGGGCCTTCGAGCGGACGGATCGGATAGCGCACGACGATCCGTCCGATCAACGCGACGGCTTGGGAGCGGAGCAACGGCTGATCGACGCCTTCGACGACGCGGGCGGCGGCGGCGACGGCGCGGGCCGCTTGGGAGAGCGTCAAGGTCTCCTCTTCGGCGATGCCCGACATGGCCTCGAAGGAGAGTTGACCGGCGTCGTACGTCTCCAAGCGGAGCCGTCCGGAGTCGTCATGGACCGTGTTCAGATCGGCGAGCCAATCTTCGGTCCCTTTGCAGGCCGTGAGGAAGAGGGCGGCGAACGCCGCGACGAGCCTTCGTTGCATCAGTTCACCATCCTGATCTCGGACGCCGCGAGGCTAACGGCGCCCGGCCGGACCGGGAAGAGACGGCCCGAGGTTCAGTTTCCGGAGCGACGTAGCTTAGGCGGCGGCGCCGGCGGCGCTTCGGGATCTCGGAGAGGACGCAATCGAGCCGCAAACTCTGCGGAGAACTCCTCCAAGTCGAGCCCCGAGCGGACCGACGGAAGCAGCGAGAGCTTGGCGATGACGGCGGTTTCCAATGCCGCGGCCCCGGCCGAATTCCCTCGTTCGAAATGGTGAAGGGCGACGGCGGCCTGGATCAAGGCTTGGACAAAGAGCCGGTCCTCCCCCTTAAGACCGCGCCAAAGATCCTCCCAGACCTCGTGCGCTTCGAACCATTCGTGCTCGGCGAAGTGCTGAAGACCGGCCGCGAAGCGCGGATCCTCCTCGGGCGCGCGGGTCGTCACCGGGACGGCAGGAAGCGAGAGACGCGTCCCCCGACGTCGTAGAAGGCGAACGGATTCTCCCAAACGAGCCGCTGCATGTCGCCGTGCGAGAAGCCGCGCTTCCGCATCTCCGCCAAGACATTCGGGACGGATAGGGCCGTCGACGGCCCCCAGTCGGCGCTCGAGTTGATCATTTTCCGTTCGACCCCGAACTCCTGGAGCATGTTGGTGCAGCGCTCAGGCGTCAACTTCGTGTTCGGATAGACCGTGAATCCCGCCCAGGCTCCGGAATCGACGATCATCTTGATCGACTCTTCGGTGGCATGGTCGAGCACGAGACGATCGAACGGAAATCCGACTTCGCGGCAGACGTCGATCGTCCGCTGCGTGCCGAAAGCCTTCTTCCGGTGCGGAGTGTGGACCAATGCGGGCAGTCCGTGCTTCATCGCGAGGAGCAGTTGGCTCCGCAACGCATCGGTCTCGGCGTCGGTGATGTCGTCGAAACCGATCTCTCCGACTCCGACGACGCGTTCATGTCCGAGGTAGCGAGGCAGGATTTCGAGGACCGCCGCTGCGAGCGGTCGATCGTTCGCCTCTCGCGGATTGATCGACAGCGTGCACACGTGCTCGATGCCGAATTGCTTCGCCCGCGCGACCTCGTAACCGAGCAGGTGCTCGAAATAGTCCTCGAACGTCCCGACGCGCGTCCGCGGCTGCCCGAGCCAGAACGCAGGCTCGAGCACGATCTCCACGCCGGCCGCAGCCATGGCTGCGTAGTCGTCGGTCGTACGGGACACCATGTGGATGTGCGGTTCGAAAATGCGCATGGGATTCCTATGTGCCTTGCGTCACGCGTCGCCGCCGGGGCGACCGCGTCCGTTTCCTTCGAGCTCTTGCCGCAGGGTCTCGAGCAGGACCGCCAAATGGCGGCCGCGCTCGTAGATCCGATCCTCTTCGAGCAAGCTCTGTCTTAGAGCCGGCCCGGCGACCACGACCGTCGACATCACGTTCACCAAAAATGAGGCGTCGTCGCCGGCCTCTCCGAACAGCCGGTCGAGAGCCCCCTTCGCTTCGGGAGACATGCCGAGCGGTTCGAGTCGTCGAACCGCCGCCGTCAAATCCTGTTTGAGGCTGCGCGCGTCGTCGCCCGACGGTTCGACTTCCGGGATCGGCGCGACCGACGCCGTGCGGTACGGCGTCGTAGGGTGTTCGACGAGCAGGCGGGCGCGGAAGACCCCGCCCACTTCGATATGGCTCGTGCCGTCGTCGTGGGTTTCGTAGTCGACGATCCGTCCGACGCCGAAGACCGGATGCATCGCCGGTCTGCCGTCGGCGTCCCGCTCGCCCTGCTTCAATAGCGGCACGCCGAGCAACCCGTCGGCGTCGAGCGCCGATGCAAGCATCGCCCTGTAGCGCGGCTCGAAGATGTACAAGGGCAGCTTGACCTTCGGAAACAGGACGACGCCGGGGAGCGGGAATAGCGGAATGGTTCTTTCCCGCAGGGTGAAATCGTCGTCCCCCGTGCTCACTTCGCGGACTTCCCGGCCTTCGGTCGACGGACTCGTCCGCCCGCGCCGAACCAGTTCTGCAGGAGTCGGACGAGCAATCTCACGCCGACTCCGGACGCGCCGGCGCCCGCGTTGTAGGGCCGCTGGGCGTCGTCCCACGCCGTTCCTGCGATGTCGAGGTGCGCCCACTTGCGACCGCCCGTGAAGACCTTGAGGAATGCCGCCGCAGTGATCGTCCCTCCGCGAGGACCGCCGAGGTTTTTGAGATCGCTGGTCGAGCCCTTCATCATCTGCTCGTAGTCCTCGTAGAGCGGGAGGCGCCAGACGCGCTCGAACGTCTGCTTGCCCGCCTCGAAGAGGCGGTCGCAGAGTTCGTCGTCGGTTCCTAAGAGGCCGCTCACGTGGTTCGAGAAGGTCGCCGCGCAGGCGCCGGTCAACGTCGCGAGATCGACGACGTAATCCGGCGTGAATCGTTCCGCGTAGCAAAGCGCATCCGCGAGGATGAGCCGGCCTTCGGCGTCCGTATTGAGGATCTCGATCGTCTTGCCGTTCATCGCCGTCACGATGTCGCCCGGCTTGTTCGCATTCTTGCCCGGCATGTTCTCCGACGAAGGCACGATGCCGACGACATGGGCTTTGATGCCGAGACGAGAGATCGCGAGCATCGCTCCGATCACCGCCGCGCCGCCGCACTTGTCGTAGCGCATCTTGTCCATGTCGGCGGCGGGCTTGATCGAAATGCCGCCGGAATC